>JAABUL010000239.1_pt1 | contig 117251 bp, 126 predicted proteins | sample 5559151 | NCBI WGS metagenome assembly JAABUL01 (sample SAMN10711876, study PRJNA513368) | rock metagenome | isolation source: Antarctica rocks | place: Antarctica: Victoria Land, Pudding Butte sud | reverse complement strand
GAGGTGTCCGATCCGGCAAGAACGGCTCAATCCGCGCCCACATCGCATCCGAAAGGACCTGCATACGATTCATCGACCCAGACTGCCGCCACCCACCGCCAAGATCGGTCAGACACGCCCTAGTCGCTTCGATCATCGCTGCCGTCGCCGAGTGGGAGTCGGAGGTCATCGGCTCCCGTACCGCCGACGCGATGGCCGAGGCCAAGGCGCAGGGCGTCCGGTTCGGCCGGGCGCGGATGACCTCGCCGGAGGTAGTCGCCCGGATCGTCGGCGCTCGACGGGCCGGGACGCCGGTCGCCCGGATCGCCGCTGACCTCGACCGCGACGGCGTACCGACCCCGAACGGCGGGCGCCGCTGGTACCCGAGCACCGTCGCCCGGCTCGTGGCCGCTGAGTCCGGACGGGTCGGGGTGGCGTCGTGACCGACGAGCAAGAACCAGCCGTGTCGGAGTCCTCGATGAGGGAACGCGAGCCAGTTTTCAAGCTCTTGAAGCCGGGCGAAAAGCCGCCAAAGTCACGCTTCCCAAAACCGCCCGCGTCATCGCTGCGCAAGCCGCAGAAGTCCACGGAGGCATGAGGTAATGGCGCACGCAGGAAAGCCGATCACTACGCGCAAGGGCACCGCGTACCGGGTGAAGTGGCGCGACCCTAACGGCGCTTTCCGTGAGCGGGCGGTCTACGGGAAGCGGGACTCGCGTTCAAGGCCCAAGTCGAGGCGGACCTGTCGCGGGGCGCCTACACCGACGACCGGCGGGGCCATACGCCGCTCGCTGAGGTGGCCGAGGAGTGGTTGGCGGGGCTGACTCAGGCGAAGCCCCGGACCGTCGCCGAATATCGGCGTCTGTTGGAATCAAGGGTCCTGCCGCACTTCGGAGAGCGCCGGGCGGTCGGCTCGATCAAGCGGTCGCACGTCGCCGCGTACGTCGCGGCGCTGAAGGCAGACGGGCTCCGGCCGCAAACCATCTCCCGCGCGTTCCACCCCCTCCGGGCGACGCTGTACTACGCCGCTCAAGAGGGCTACATCGCGAAGTCGCCAGCGGCGCGGGTGAAGCTGCCCGATGAGCAGTCGCTCGATATGGATCCGTTCGAGGCGCGGTTCTTGTCGTGGCCGGAAGTCGAGCGCGTAGCCGACGCCTGCGCGTGGATCGAGCCGATGTACGGGGTGGTGGTTCGTTTTTTGGCGCTCACCGGTCTCCGGCCTGCCGAGCTAGCCGGGCTCAACGTCGGAGACGTACACATCCTCGGGTCGCGGGGTGAGGTCTCGGTTCGCCGGACGCTGACGCGCGGCCGGGGCTGGGTCACCGGTACCCCCAAGACCGGGCGCTCTCGCCGAGAGGTTCCGTTGCTCCTCCCGGAGCAGGTGGCGGAGGTCGCCGCGTACCTAGCGGCGCACCCGCGACGCGACGACCCGGACGCGCCGTTGTTCTACGGCCGGAGTCCCTCCGGGTCGCACCTACTCGACCCCGACCGCTACTTCGACCCGTCCACCTTCTACCGGCGTACCTTCATCCCGGCCGCGCGTCGGGCGGGTCTGTCGAACGTCCGGCTGTACGACCTGCGCTCGACGTTCGCGTCGCTTATGGCGAGCGCTGGGGTCGACCTGTTCAAGGTGAGCTGGTGGCTCGGGCACACGTCTACGACCCTGACCGAGCGGTATTACGCCCGGCTGTTCAGGACCGACCCGGACCGCGAGTCTGCGGCCTTGGCCCGGCTCCTCGACGCCCAGCGCGCGGCAGCTCCGTCGACTGTCAGGGCGCTTGTTCCGCGGGGTCAACGCTGAGGTGGAGGCACTCCGAGTCTCCTCGTGTAGACGACGGCCGAGCACAAGGGCGATGATCGAGTCATGAAAGTCAAGATCCCGCCTTACCAAGAGTTTCTTTGGCCCATCCTGACAGCCGTCTTCGAGCTCGGAGGATCAGCGTCCATCAACGAGATGGTGGAGACGGTGCTCAAGCGGCAATCCTTCACTGACGAACAGCAGGCTGTTCTTCACAACGATGGGCCCAATACGGAGATCTCCTACCGGATCGCATGGGGGCGGACCTATCTCAAAGGCATGGGGTTGCTCACGAACAGCGCCCGTGGCGTGTGGACGCTAACCGACGACGGCACGGCCCTAATGACAGACCCCGCCCTGAGCGACAGCCTGCGCCGGAGGCGGGTGCGGGAGCTGCGGGCGTCGTACCTGCTCGACTTAAGGACAAAACGGCTGTCCAAGGCTGACGCTTCCGAAGACGGTCCGGAACACGACCCCCATCTCGACCGCGACGCGGCCACCGAGACGCGGACGTGGTGGAAGGAACAGCTACTCGCGTCTCTCATGGGCATGGCCCCAGACGCGTTTGAGCGGCTCGCGAAGCGCCTACTGCGCGAAGCGGACTTCGACCGGGTGAACGTCACCGGCCGGAGCGGGGATGGCGGTATCGATGGCCTTGGGGTCTTCAAGATGGGACTGGTGACCTTCCCGGTGTTCTTCCAATGCAAGCGGTACAAGGGCAGCGTGAGCCCGAGCGCCGTTCGTGACTTCCGTGGGGCGATGGCCGGGCGAGGCGACAAGGGCTTGCTCATCACGACCGGAACGTTCACGGCGGACGCTAAGAGGGAGGCAACGCGGGACGGTGCACCTCCCATTGATCTGATCGACGGCGACACACTCTGTGAGTTACTCAAGAAATACGACCTCGGGGTTCAGACCCGCCAGGTCGAGGACGTGACAGTGGATGCGTCGTTCTTCATCGAGCAGGTCTGACGGGCGCTAGGTAGCCCTGACGCTCGTCGGACCGAACGCGCCACTACCCGCCACCCCTGACTTCTCGATTTGCCGGGCGCGCCACTCATCGGCCCTCGCTCGGGTACGGCGATCCAGGTCGTCCTTATCCTGCGTGTGCACGAGTAAGCCGCGCGCACCATCGGTCCACTTGTCCAGGGCCTTGCGTATAGTTTCAAGCTCTTTCACCAGGTCGGGAATCCCTTTCTCATCCGGTGACGTGTTCACAAAGGCATTAAGGTCAAGCGTGTATCCGTCGTCATAGGAATTGCCATCGTCATCTTCGTACGTCACTCTAACGGCGTACTTCATCGGCAGATCGCCCCGGCTGAGGCGCTCCTGAATGCCGTCGAAGAAGATCCGGTAGCGCTTTCGCGGTGGAAAGGTCGCCACCCCGTCTCGCAGTAGCGGCGAGTTCTCGAACTCCCACGGCCGGTCGACCGTGCTAGCCAGCGTAGGCGTGAACGAGAATTGGACGTTCCGCGCGAGAGTGGTGCCGATGTTCTCGATAGTCAGGTAGAGGATCCAGCCCGGCTCGACGTCCACAACGACGAACGGACGCCACTGCGACCGCCGGAGCCGCTCTGTTTCGAACCGCAGCCGCTGCGCCTCACGTACCTGCTTCACGGCGTAGATCAAGATCGCGACGTAGGTGAAGAACGTTGCGGCAGCCGCGATGGCGCCGACTGCGGTCCAGGCCGTTGAGTTCACACCTGGGGGATACCACGAAGGTGCGACAGGCTGCCTGGACTGAGATCGCGCTCGGCCGGACCGCGGGGCCGAACCGGAGGGGTTTCGGAGGGGTTTCGCTCCCCGGAGACCCTGTACGGCTACGGCCCCGACCGCGTTTCCGCAGGTCAGGGCCGTAGTGGCAGGTGAAGGGTTCGAACCTTCGTAGGCTGAGCCGGCGGTTTTACAGACCGCTCCCTTTGGCCACTCGGGCAACCTGCCAGGCTGCTGCCGTCGCAGGTGACCGGCCGCAGGAGGCAGGATAGCCGGTGAGCCGTCAGCAACCCGAACCGATCTTCGACAAAGGAGTGTGCACCGTGGCCGACCCGTCCTTTGACGTCGTGAGCAAGGTCGACCGGCAGGAGGTCGACAACGCGCTCAACCAGACCACCAAGGAGCTGTCCACGCGGTTCGACTTCCGCGGCGTCAACGCCTCCATTTCCTGGTCCGGCGAGAGCGCGGTCGCCCTGCAGGCCGACACCGAGGAGCGGCTCAAGGCCGCCCTGGACGTCTTCCGGGAGAAGCTGGTCAAGCGCAACATCTCGCTCAAATCCCTCGACGCCGGGGAGCCACGCCCCTCCGGCAAGGTCTACCGGCTCAGCGCGGACATCAACCAGGGCATCGCTGCCGACAAGGCCAAGGCCATCGCCAAGAAGATCCGCGACGACGGGCCCAAAGGCGTGCAAGCCCAGATCCAGGGCGAACAGCTGCGGGTGACCGCGAAGAAGAAGGATGCGCTTCAGGAGGTCATCACGCTCCTCAAAGACAGTGACTTCGACATCCCGCTGCAGTTCACCAACTACCGGTAGGCCGCAGGCCCTCGGTCATGCCTGCGCTGAGGCGCGTCTGACTTCCTGGACCAGCCAGCCGTTGCCGTCGGGGTCGCTGAAGGTGAGGAAGGTGTTGTAGTCACGGCGCTCGGGGTCGGGCCCCGCCGACTGGCCTCCCGAGTCGAAGTGGAAGAGCTCGCTGGCCGCCGCGCCGCGTTCGGCGAGCTGGGCACGCGCGGCGTCGATGTCGGACACGATCAGGTGCAGGCCCTGGACAGAGCCGGCCGCCTCGGGATTCTTCATGATGGCGATCGAGCAGGCCGAGCCCGGCGGGGTCAGCTGCACCACCCGGAAGTCCTCGCCGGCGCGGTGATCGACCAGAAGATCGAAGCCCGCCTTCTCCAGGTAGAAAGTCTTGGCGCGGTCCACGTCAGAGACCGGAACCATCACCAGCTCAAGAGCCCAATCCACGATGCAGCCTCCCTTACCAGCGGTCGGTCAGCGACCGTACACGCCGTAGCCGGCCATCTCCTCGAGGCGCGCAATCCGCTGGTCCATCGACGGGCTGGTGACGCGCGCTTGCCGCGATTGGTCTGGTCAGGCGCTGTGCGTACCCGAGTAGGACTCCCAGGTGTAGCTCGTGCCCAGATAGTGGACCCGGTAGGTGCGGTAGGCGGTAGTCGCGTACGACCAAGACGCTCGGCCGCTCGCTGGCATCTGAATCACCTTGATCGACTGCCAGGTCGAGCCGGTCCAGTACTGGATGCTGGCCTGGGCCGACCAGCCCGTAAACCTGTGCTGGTCATATGCCGCGTTCCATCTACCCGTGTACACACCGATGGTCACCAGCGACCCCTGACCTGGTGGCGCTCCCTTGCGAGACGCTGCCGAAACGCACCGTCATATACGCGGGTGTCACCGCTATCGGGTCGTAGTTGTTGTCGTAACTGTACGAGTTCCGCGTGTAGTAGTTGCCGAGGACGACCTGGGAGTCATAGACATCCCACGGATATTGAGGGTGGGCACCGTAGTACGGCGGGTCATAAGTGAAAACTGCGTCCACACCGTCCGGGCCGACCAAATCCGCGGACACGTACTTGGCCGTAGAGCATGTGCCCAGCCCCGGATTGACGGTCTGGAACGCCCGGTTGATCACGACCGTCGCCGGCAAATACACGTGGCTCGTACAGTCGGCTTGGGCGGGAGCGGCGAAAAGGGTCGTGCCGATGATCGCCACGCCTGCGGTCAATGCGGTGAACACGGATTTGATGCGCACAACGGCTCCCTTGGGTCTGATCCAGTGCAGACCTGGTGTGCCGAGGCACGACAACGCGGCAGCGCATCTTGGGCTGACACCGCGCCACCATCAGGAGTCAGCGACCGTACGCGCCGTAGCCGGCCATCTCCTCCAGGCGCGCGATCCGCTGGTCCATCGGCGGGTGGGTGGCGAACAGCTGGCCGACTCCGCCGGCCCGGAAAGGGCTGGCGATCATCAGGTGGCTGGTCGCCATCAGCCGCTGGTCCTGCGGCAGCGGAAGCGCCCGGGTGCCCATGGCCAACTTGCGCAGGGCGCTGGCCAGCGCCAGCGGGTCGCCGGTCACCCGGGCGCCCGACTCGTCGGCCTGGAACTCCCGGGACCGGCTGATCGCCATCTGGATCAGCCCCGCGGCGACCGGGCCGAGGATCATCAGCAGCAGGCCGGCGATCGGATTGCCGCCCTCGTCGTCGTCGTCGGAGGAGCCGCCGATCGGCAGGAAGTAGGCCATGTACGCCAGATAGGTGACCACGCTGGCCAGCGCGCCGGCCACCGATGAGATCAAGATGTCGCGGTTATAGACATGGGAGAGCTCGTGGCCGAGTACCCCCCTGAGCTCATTGCGGTTGAGCATGGACAGGATGCCCTCGGTGCAGCAGACGGCCGCGTTGCGCGGGTTGCGTCCGGTGGCGAAGGCGTTGGGCTGGTCGGTTGGGCTGGTGTAGAGCCGGGGCATCGGCTGGCCGGCGGCGGTTGCCAGCTCACGCACGATGGCGAACATCACCGGCTGCTGGACCTCGGTCACCGGGTAGGCATGCATCGAACGCAGGGCCAGCTTGTCCGAATAGAAGTAGCTGAAGCCGTTGATCCCGAGCGCGATGACCAGCGCGAGGAGAAGCCCGCGGCTGCCGCCGATCGCGCCGCCGACGAGCAGGATGGCAGCCGACATGCCGCCGAGCAAGATTGCGGTCTTGAGCCCGTTGTGGTGACTGTGCATGTCCGGGGAACGCCGGCACAGCGGACGGCGTTCCCGGCGCTCAGCGGAGCCCGGCCAGATCACCCGCTCGGATGACCAGCTGGGGGGCGAAGCCGAGCGCCACCGTGCCGAGCACGGAGGCGGCGATGGCCGCGCTCACTGCCAGGGACCGCGGTGGGCTCGGCCGTCCCGCCTCGGTCGTGGTCGATGGCCCGAACAGGGCGGCCGCGACACGCAGGTAGTAATAGAGCCCGATCACCGTGTTGACCGCCATCACCAGCGCCAGCACGCCCGCACCGCCGACGAGCGTCGCCCGGAAGACGACGACCTTGGCGAACAGTCCGGCCAGGCCGGGCGGCAGACCGGCCAGGCACAGCAGGAAGAAGGCCAGCGCGACAGCGACCAGCGGTGACCGTCGGGCCAGGCCCTGGTAGTCCTCGAACGAGTTGCGGGGACTGTGGCGGCTGACCCAGGAGATGCAGGAGAAGGCGCCGAGGTTCATCGCGATGTAGAGGGCGAGGTAGGCCAGTGCCGCGGCGCCGGCCGTCCGCAGATCCGCGTCGGAGCGACCGCCGGCAGCAGCCGCCACCCCGAGCGGAGCCAGGATGTAGCCGCCCTGGGCCACCGACGACCAGGCCATCAGTCGCACCAGTTGCCGCTGGCGCAAGGCGACGAGGTTGCCCAGCGTCATGCTGAGGACGGCGAGTACGGCGAGCACCGGCCCCCAGATATCGGCGTACGGCCGAAACCCGTCGAGCACCACCAGCAGCAGACCGGCGAAACCGGCCGCCTTGGAGGCCGTGGACAGGAAGGCGGCGATCGGCACCGGCGCCCCCTGGTAGGTGTCGGGTGCCCACCAGTGGAACGGCACCGCCGACACCTTGAAGGCGAAGCCGACGATGACCAGCAGCACCGCGGCCGCGGTGAGCGGGATGTGGCGCAGGTCGCCGCGCCGGTCCAGCGCGCCGGCGACCCGGTCGAGGTGCACCGACCCGGTCAGCCCGTAGATCAGGCTTACGCCGTAGAGGGTCACCGCGCTGGAAAGCACCGACACCAGGAAGAACTTGATCGCCGCCTCGGCCGAGCGGGGATCGGCCCGGCGCAGCCCGGTCAGGATGTAGAGGGGCAGGGTGAGAGTTTCGAGCGCGACGACGATCGTGATGAGGTCCCTCGCCCCGGCCATGATGAGCATGCCGGCCAGCGAGCAGAGCACGAGGAAGCCGTACTCCCCGGCCGGCAGCCGGTCCTGGGCCACCGCGGCAACCGACAGCAGCAGGCAGATCACCGCCGCCGCGCAGCACAACACCGACAGCAGGACGGTGAAGTGGTCGACGACGTAGGAACAGGAGGCCCCGACGCTGATGCCATGGGGCAGGGTCGCCGGCGGGGTACAGAACGTCTGCCGCGTAGCGGGCCCGACCCCCAGTACGGCGGCCAGGGCGGCGAGAGCGCCACCCGTCGCCAGCCAGAGCCCGACCGTACGCCGGGCCAGCGGCAGGAAAAGGTCGGCTATCAGCACGATCAGCGCCGCAGTGCAGGTGATGAGCAGGGGGGCGAGGGCCGCGTAGTCGATGGCCTGGAGCTGGCTCATCCGGCGTACGCCCGGACCAGGAGGTCGACCGCCGGGCGCGTGCACTCGAGCACCAGGGCGGGGAACAGGCCGAGCACCACGGCGAGGATGGCCAAGGGTGCCCAGGCCAGCCATTCGAGCGGGCCGACGTCCGCGCCGGCGCCGGCCGCGGGTGCCGGGCCGGCCACGGGTGGCGGGCCGGCCGCGGGTGCCGGGCCGGCCACCACCAGACGCAGCATGCGCAGGAAGTAGACCGCGGCGAGCGCGGCGCCGGCCGCGGCGAGGACGGCGAGGACGACGTACAGGGTGCGCGGCAGCGCAGGTGCGGGCCGGTAGGCGCCGGCCACCGCGAACGCCTCGCCCCAGAAGCCGGCCAGGCCCGGCAGCCCCAGGCTGGCGATCGCGGCCAGGGTGAGCAGGCCGCCGAAGCGAGGCAGCCGTACGCCGATGCCGGCGCCGATGCCAGCCAGGTCGCTGGTGTGGAACCGGTCCTTTAGGCCGCCGACGACGAAGAAGAGCAGCCCGGTGATCACGCCGTGGGCGATGTTGGCGATCAGGGCGGCCTGGATGCCGACCGCGGTGAGGGTGGACAGGCCGAGGAGCACGAACCCCATATGGCCGACGCTGGAGTAGGCGATCAGCCGTTTGAGATCGGTCTGCAGGTAGCAGCACATCGCGCCGACGATGATGCCGGCGACGGACAGCACGGCCAGCGCCGGCGCGACCCGCACGGCACCGGCCGGCACGATCGGCAGCGCGACTCGCACGATGCCGTACGTCCCCATCTTCAGCAGCACGCCGGCGAGCAGCACCGAGCCGACTGTCGGGGCCTCGGTATGGGCGTCGGGCAGCCAGGTATGCAACGGCCAGAGGGGGCTTTTCACGGCCAGGCCGAGGAACAGCGCGAGGAAGGCGCCGATCTGCGTCGACCGCGGGATGCCGGCGCCGTGCCGTTGGGCGAGGACGACCATGTCCAGGGTGCCGGCGCCGGCGTACACGGTGAGCAGGCCGACCAGGAGCAGCACCGAGCCGAGCAGCGTGTAGAGCACGAACTTGGTGGCCGCGTGGCGGGCGCGCGGGCCGCCCCCCCAGACAGCGATCAGGAAGTACATGGGCGCGAGGACGACCTCGAAGAACACGAAGAAAAGCAGCAGGTCGCGGGCGAGAAACGTGCCGACCATGCCGGCCTCCAGCACCAGCACAAGCGCAAGCATGGTCGCGGGCCGCCCGGGCGGCGGTACCGAGCGGACGGTGTAGACGGCGCACAAGAAAGTCAACAAAGTGGTCAGCAGCACGAGCGGCAGGCTGATCCCGTCGACGCCCAGATGCAGGCGCAGGTCGATGGCCGGCACCCATGACACATCCAGGCGCTGCCAGTCGCCCGCCGCGCCCCCGGTCCGCCCGGCCAATAGTCCGAGGCTGGCCAGGAAGGTCAGACCGGTCACGCCGACCGCTAGCAGCCGGGCCAACCGGTCGGCCCCCTGCGGCCACAGCGCGAGGAGCACGGCGCCGAACGCCGGCATCCCGATCACCGCGAGGAGCATCAGAGGAACACCGCCACCAGGGCGAGCAGAGCCACCGTCGCCAGGACTCCGGTGGCGTAGGCCTGCACGTTGCCGTTCTGCAGGCGGCTGAGCCGGCCCGAGAGTCGACCGGTGCCGGTGCCGTAGCCCTCGACCGCGCCGTCGACGAGATGGGTGTCGATGGCCTGGATCCGACCGGCGAGCCGGCGATAGGGGCGTACGACCAGCGTGTCCTGCAGGTCGTCGACATAAAAGGCACGGGCCAGTACGGGCCGGGGGCGCACCGGGTCGCGCTCCGGTGCCCGGCGCCAGGCGACCACGACGGCCGCGACCGCGGCGGCGGACAGCGCGAGTGACACAGCGACGGTGAGCGCGTCGAGCCGGGTCGACCGCTCCACCACGTGGGTCGCGGGGAGGTCGGTCAACGGCTGAAAGCCGGAGAAACCGACATCGCCGGGCGAGATCCACGACGCCAACCACTGCGGGCGCAGACCGATGAAGCCGAGCAGGACGGTCGGCACGGCCAGGAGGAGCAGGGGTGCGCGCATCAGCCAGGACGGCTCATGCGCTGCCCGGGCGCCGCGGGGCACGCCGAAGAAAGTGCGCAGCCACAGCCGGGTGGCGTACGCCGCCGTCAGCGCCACCGTGACCAGCCCGGCCACCAGGACCAGCCACCCGACCCACGCCGGCCTGGCCGTCTCTCCGCGGGCCGCCGCGTACGCCGCTCCGAGGACCGACTCCTTCGAGAAAAACCCGGCGAACGGTGGCAGCCCGACCAGTGCGGCCAGGCCACAGGTCATCATGAGGAAGGTGACCGGCAACTGCTTTCGGAGGCCGCCCATCCGCGACATCAGCGCCTCGCCGGTCGCGTGCAGCACGCAGCCGGCCGCCAGGAACAGCAGCGCCTTGAACGCGGCGTGGGTGAGCAGGTGGAAGACGGCGGCCGCCGGGGCGCCGACGGCCAGGGCGCCAGTCATATAGGCGATCTGGCTGACGGTCGACCAGGCCAGCACGCGTTTGAGGTCGTCCTGCGCGAGCGCGGCAAAGGCACCGAGCAGCATGGTGATCGCGGCGACCACTCCGAGGACGGACAGCGGAATACTGCTGACCCGAAACAGCGGGTAGAGCCGGGCGACGACGTAGACGCCGGCGGCGACCATGGTGGCGGCGTGGATCAGCGCGCTGATCGGCGTAGGGCCGGCCATTGCGTCGGGAAGCCACGTGTGCAAGGGAAACTGCGCGCTCTTGCCGGCCACGCCGAGCAACAGCAGCAGGCACGCGGTGATCAGTGTGGTGGTCGGGATCAGGCCGGGGTCGCCATTCAGGGCGGTGATGCTGAACGTGCCGGCGCCCACGCCGAGGAACAGAACGCCGAGCAGGAAGCCGATGTCACCTACGCGCGTGACGAGAAAGGCCTTGACCGCCGCGGGTCTGGCCTCGGGCAGGTCGCGGTAGTGGCCGATCAGCAGGTACGAGCAGATGCCCATCACCTCCCAGCCGACCACCAGCATGATGAGGTCGCCGGCGAGCACGACGTCGAGCATCGCCGCGGTGAAGAGGGAAACCTCGGCGGCGTAGCGCGGGTAGGCGTCGTCGTCGTGCAGGTAGGCGACCGAGTAGAGCTGGACGAGCAGGGCAACGACACACACCGCGACGGCGACCACCGTGGCCAGACCATCGGCCAGCAGGCCGGCGTGCACCCGCAAGGGTCCGAAGCGCGCGAGAATCACGGCTGTCTCGACCGCGGTATGGCCCCGGGCCCGGTCCAGGGCCGGCCCGATCGACAGCACCAGGCTGCCCGCTGTCGCCGTCACGGCCAGCGCGGCGGCCGGCCGCCGGGCCCGCGCCGGCAGCAGCAGGCCGATCACCGCCGCCAGGAAAGGCAGCGCGAGGACAAGCCGGCTCATCGGGTTGGGTCGCCTTCTGGGGCCTCGGCCAGCTCGTCGAGGTGGTCGATCGCCACTGTGGCCCGGAGGCGGTACACCTGTAGCACGATGGCCAGGCCCACGCCGACCTCGGCGGCAGCCAGCGCGATGACGAAGAGCGTGAATGACTGGCCGGTGTGGAGGGAGTCACGAAGCCACAGGTCAAAGGCAACCAGGTTGATGTTGACCGCATTGAGCATCAGCTCAACCGACATGAGGACGAGCACGGCATTGCGCCGGGCCAGAACGCCGTAGCTGCCGATGCTGAACAGTAGGGCGGCGAGCACGACGGGCAGGGCGAGATGCATTCAGCGGCTCCCGGCCGCGCCGACGTCGGGACGGGCCAGGGTGATTGCGCCGACCAGCGCGGCCAACAACAGCACGGAGAGCACCTCGAAAGGCAGCACCCAGGTGCGGAAGACGGCCGCCCCGAGGACGCGGGCGGTGCCCGGTGAGTCCAGCCGCACGAAAGCGGAATGGAAAGCCTGGAGCACCAGGGTGACCAACGTGGCGCCCGTGGCGACGGCGACTGCAGCAGCCACGGCGCGATTGCCGGAGTTCAGCTCGTCGGTCGGCCCGATCGGTGCCCGGGTGAGCATGACGCCGAACAGCAGCAGCACCACGATCGCGCCGACATAGATGAGCACCTGCACCCAGGCGACGAATTCGGCGGACAGGACCAGGTAGCAGCCGGCCACCGCGCCGAAGGTGACGACCAACCACAGCGCGGCTCGTACGACGTTGGCGGTGGTGACCACGAGCAGCGCACTGCCCAGGGCCATGAGCCCGAGCAAGGCAAAGACGACGTCCTGCGCGGTCACGTCTTGCCCTCGGCCGCCGTGACTTCCTTGGCCGGCTCGCCGGCGGGGTCGTAGGCCGGCGGCGCGGGCACCGTCCACATCCACTCCCGCAGCCGCTCCTTCTCGTGGGTCAGCTCGACGATGTCGAATTCTGCGTACTCGAATTCCGGCGACCAGAAGAGCGCGTCGAAGGGGCAGACCTCGATGCAGATGCCGCAGTACATGCACAGGGCGAAGTCGATGGCGAAGCGGTCGAGGACGTTGCGTTGCCGCGCCCGGGCCGCCCCTTCCACCTGCACCGTCTCCTTGTGCGAGTCGATGTAGATGCACCAGTCGGGGCATTCGCGGGCGCACAGCATGCAGACCGTGCAGTTTTCGTCGAAGAGCGCGATGACGCCGCGGCTGCGCGGCGGGAGGTCGGGGCGTACGTCGGGGTACTGCCGGGTGTGCGACCGCTTGGTCATGGTGCGCAGGGTGATCGCCAGGCCTCGGGCCAGGCCGCCGGCCGGTGCGCCCTTCACGCGATCGCCAGCCGCAGGACGCCGGTGAGCACCAGCTGGGCCAGGGCGACGGGCACCAGCCCCGTCCAGGCCAGCCGCTGCAGCTGGTCCTCCCGCAGCCGGGGATAGGCGACCCGCACCCAGATGACGACGAAGGAGACCGCGAAAACCTTGGCCAACGTCCATAGCCAGCCGAGCTGGTCGTCGAGGAACGGCCCCTTCCAGCCGCCCAGGAACAGCACGGTCGTCAGGCCGGCGACCACGATGATCCCGACGTATTCGGCCAGCAGGAACAGCGCGAAGCGCAGCCCGGTGTATTCGGTCAGGTAGCCGAACACCAGCTCGGACTCGGCGAGCGGCATGTCGAAGGGCGGCCGGCGGATCTCGGCCAGGCCGGCGATGAAGAAGACCGCCAGGGCCGGGGCCTGCCAGAGCAGCCACCACGGGCGCCACGCGGTGACGATCCCCGACAACGACAGGGTGCCGGCGGCCATCGCGACCGAGGCGCCGGCCAGGACCAGCGGCAGCTCGTAGGCCAGCAGTTGCGCGGCACCGCGCAGGCCACCGAGCAGGGAGAACTTGTTGGCCGAGGCCCAGGCCGCCATCAGCATGCCGATCACCCCGAGCCCGGTGATCGCCAGGGCGAAGAACAGCCCGATGTCGAAGGGCTGGGCGACCAGCCCGTGCGGGCCGAGCGGGATCACGATCAGCACCAGCAGGTAGGGCAGCAGGCCGACCGCCGGGGCCAGCTTGAAGACGGCGCGGTCCGCGGCGGCCGGCGTGACGTCCTCCTTCTGGACGAACTTCACGCCGTCGGCGACCAGCTGCGCCCAGCCGTGGAAGCCACCGGCGTACATCGGGCCGAGTCGCGACTGCATGTGGGCCATCGCCTTGTGCTCGAGCTGCCCGACCAGAAGCGGCAGGACGAGGAACGCGGCGAGGACGGCGAGCACCCGGACCGCGACCTCGGCCCAGGCCGGGATCACTGCGCCCCTTCCGGTGGGGTGGGTGCCGGCGCCGCTTCCGGTGATCCGGGCCTCTCAAGGCCGGCCACCGGCGGCCCAACCGCGCCTGGATCATGGTCGGCGGTGGAGGCCGGCGCGGGATCATGGTCGGCGGTGGAGGCCGGCGCCAGGTCATGGTCGGCGGCGGTGGCGGCCTCGGGGCCCCAGTCGGCCGGGTCGGGCACGCCGGGCGGCCGCATCCGGCGCCGGACCGGGCCGCCGGCCGCACCCTCCCCCGGCTCGCGGGCACCCGGCCACTCCTTGGCCACCCGCGACGCCAGGATGAACTCCTTGCGCAGCGGATGGCCCTCAAAACCGTCCGGGAGCAGCAGCGGCACGAGGTGCGGGTGCCCGTCGAAGACGATGCCGAACATCTCGTACGTCTCCCGCTCGTGCCACCCCGCGCCGGCAAACACCCCGATCAGGCTGTCGATGTGCGGGGCGGCGAGCGGGATGCGGGTGCGGATCAGCAGGCCGCGACGCTGCTCGACCGACCACAGGTGGCAGACGACCGAGTAGCCGAGCGCGAGCTCGTCGACCGCGGTCAGCCAGTCGAAGAACCGACAGCCCAACAGGTCACGGGCAATGCTCGCCGCGGGCAGCCAGCCAGTCGCCGGCACGTCGACGGTCTGCTGACCGAAGCTTTCCGACACCGAGCACTGCTCGCCGAGCTCGGCCACGAGCGCGTCACCGATGGTCATGGGCCGCGGGGAAGATCGGGAAACGGCGCGGGGGGTGGGGCGGGGCTCAGTGCCGGGGGCCGGATCAGCGGGGCGGTCAGGGCGGCCGCAGCCGGTCGCGAGCCGCCGAGCAGCGACACCGACTCGCCGGCAATCTTCTCCTGCAGCCGCAGGATCCCCTGCAGTAGCGCCTCCGGCCGCGGCGGGCAGCCCGGCACGTAGACGTCGACCGGGATCAGCTGATCGACCCCCTTGGTCACGCAATAGGAGTCCCAGTACGGCCCGCCGCAGTTAGAGCAGGCACCGAAGGAGATCACGTACTTCGGCTCCGGCATCTGCTCGTAGAGCCGGCGTACGGCCGGCGCCATTTTGTCGGTGACGGTGCCCGAGACGACCATCAGGTCGGCCTGGCGCGGTCCGTGGGCAAAGGGGATGACCCCGAGCCGGATGAAGTCGTGGCGGGCCATCGAGGTGGCGATGAATTCGATGGCGCAGCACGCCAGCCCGAAATTGAAGACCCACAAGGAATAGCGCCGGCCCCAGTTGAGGACGAACTTCACCGGGTCCGGCAGCACCGGGTTGACCGGTGTCAGGTCCACGTCAGCACCTGCTTGCGCCAGGCGTACAGCAGCCCCACCGCCAGAAAGGCGACGAAGACTGCCATCTCCAGCAGCGCCCCGACCCCGAAACCCGGCAACGCATAAATCGTCGCCCAGGGAAACAGGAAGACCGATTCGACTGCGAAGACGACGTAGAGGAACGCAAAGACGTAGTAGCGGATCTGGGTCTGGATCCAGTCGGCGCCCACCGGGTCGACGCCGCACTCGTAGCTGAGCACCTTCTCCGGGGTTGGGCGGTGCGGGCGCAGCACCCAGTTTGCGGCCAGCCCCGCGGCAATGAAGCCGACGCCGGCGACAAGCAGGACGCCCAAGGTGGCGTAGCCGCCGAAATAGCCGGTCACGCCACCCATTCCGGCCTCACCTCACCGCCGCCGAACGCACCTACCGAAACCCTAGTGCCCGCCCGTGCGGCCGGCGCGCTGGCACTGCGTCGCGAGTACGATAGGACTTTCCCCCAGCGCCCAGCGGAGGCCGCACCCCGATGCCCAAGCAGGTCCACCAGGTCGCCGGCGTAGTGATCCGCTTCGCCGGCGACTCCGGTGACGGCATGCAGTTGACGGGGGACCGCTTCACCGCAGAGACGGCGATCTTCGGCAACGACCTGTCGACCTTGCCCGACTTCCCGGCTGAGATCCGGGCGCCGGCCGGCACCCTGCCCGGGGTCTCCAGCTTCCAGCTCCACTTCGCCGACCACGACATCATGACCCCCGGCGACGCCCCCAACGTGCTGGTCGCGATGAACCCCGCGGCCCTCAAAGCCAATATCGGTGACATGCCGCGCGGGGCCGACATCATCGTCAACACCGACGAGTTCACCCCGCGGGCGCTGGCCAAGGTCGGCTATGCCGCCAACCCGCTGGAGGACGGCTCGCTGGACGCCTACGCCGTACACCCGGTCGCGCTGACCTCGATGACGGTGGAGGCGCTCAAAAGCTTCGACGTCTCGAAAAAGGACGCCGAGCGGGCCAAGAACATGTTCGCTCTCGGGCTGCTCACCTGGCTCTACGCGCGGCCGGTGGAGGCGACGCTGGGATTCCTGCAGACCCGCTTCGCAAAGGCGCCGACCATCGCGGCGGCCAACATCGCCGCCTTTCAGGCCGGCTGGTCCTTCGGGGAGACCACCGAGGATTTCTCGATCCAGTACGAGGTCAAGCCGGCCACCATGCCGGCTGGCAACTACCGCAACGTCTCCGGCAACGTCGCCCTGTCCTACGGTTTGATCGCCGCGGCCCGCCGGGCCCGGCTGCCGCTGTTCCTCGGCGCCTATCCGATCACGCCGGCCAGCGACATTTTGCACGAGCTGTCCAAGCACAAGCGCTTCGGCATACGCACGTTCCAGGCCGAGGACGAGATCGCCGGCATCGGGGCTGCCCTGGGTGCGTCGTTCGGCGGGGCCCTGGGTGTCACCACCACGTCCGGCCCGGGCATCGCGCTCAAGTCGGAAACGATCGGCCTGGCCGTTTCCCTGGAGCTGCCACTGGTGGTCGTCGATGTGCAGCGCGGAGGCCCGTCGACCGGCCTTCCCACCAAGACCGAGCAGTCCGACCTGCTGCAGGCGATGTTCGGCCGCAACGGTGAGGCGCCCCTGCCGATCGTGGCGCCGCAGTCGCCGGCCGACTGCTTCGACGCCGCTCTTGAAGCCGTCCGGATCGCCACGAAGTACCGCACTCCGGTGATGCTGCTGTCCGACGGCTACCTCGCCAACGGCTCCGAGCCGTGGCGCCTGCCATCGGAGGCGGAGCTGCCGGATCTGTCCCTGTCGTTCGCGACCGAGCCCAATCACGGCGAGGAGTTCTGGCCGTACCTGCGCGATCCGCAGACGCTGGCCCGGCCCTGGGCGGTGCCCGGGACGCCCGGGACGGAGCACCGGATCAGCGGCCTGGAAAAGGCCGACGGCTCGGGCAGCATCTCCTACGACCCGGTCAACCACGACCTGATGGTGCGGATGCGCCAGGCCAAGGTCGACGGCATCGCCCGCGACATCCCGTCGTTGGACGCCGACGACCCATCCGGGCAGGCGCGGGTGCTGGTGCTCGGATGGGGGTCGACGTACGGGCCGATCGGGGCGGCCTGCCGTCAGGTCCGGCGGCGCGGCCGCCCGGTGGCGCAAGCCCATCTGCGGCACCTCAACCCGTTTCCGGCCAACACCGGTGAGGTACTGCGCCGCTACGACCGGGTGGTGATCCCGGAGATGAATCTCGGCCAGCTCGCCCTGCTCATCCGGGGTCGGTATCTCGTGGACGCGATCGGTTACAACAAGGTGCGCGGCCAGCCGTTCCGCGCCCAGGAGATCGCCGGCGTGCTGGAGGACGTGATCGCCAATGTATGAGTCGCTCTCGCTGGTCCCGAAGACCGACGTGCCACAGAAGGCAAAGGACTTCAAGACCGACCAGGAGGTGCGCTGGTGCCCGGGCTGCGGTGACTACGCGATCCTTGCTGCGGTGCAGGGCTTCTTGCCCGAGCTGGGCCTGCGCCGCGAAAACATCGTGTTCGTCTCCGGAATCGGCTGCTCCTCGCGCTTTCCGCACTACCTGAATACGTACGGCATGCATTCCATCCACGGCCGGGCGCCGGCAATTGCGACCGGCCTGTCGGCGTCACGGCCGGACCTGTCGGTGTGGGTGGTGACCGGTGACGGCGACGCGCTGTCCATCGGCGGCAACCACCTCATCCACGCCCTGCGCCGCAACGTCAACCTCAAGATTCTGCTGTTCAACAACCGCATCTACGGGCTGACGAAGGGGCAGTACTCCCCCACCTCCGAACTCGGCAAGATCACCAAGTCGACGCCGCTGGGGTCGCTGGACTACCCCTTCAACCCGGTGTCGCTGGCCCTGGGCGCAGAGGCGACCTTCGTCGCGCGCACGATCGACTCCGACCGCAAGCACCTGACCTCGGTGCTGCGGGCGGCCGCCGAGCACAAGGGCACCGCGCTGGTGGAGATCTACCAGAACTGCAACATCTTCAACGACGACGCGTTCGAGGTGTTGAAGGCGCCGTCGACCCGCGATGAGTACACCATTCGGCTCGAACACGGCCAGCCGATCCGCTTCGGCGCCAACCTCGACAAAGGCATCGTGCGGGCGGCCGATGCCACGTTGCAGCCGGCGCTGGTCAGCGAGGTCGGCGAGGACGCGATCCTGGTGCACGACGCCCATGCCGACAACCCCGACCTCGCGTTCGCGCTGTCCCGGCTGGCCGACACGTCGCTGGCCCGCACCGCGATCGGCGTCTTCCGGGCGGTGGAACGGCCGACGTACGACGATCTGATGGCCGAGCAGCTGGCGCGTGCTCAGGCGGCGGCGCCGGCCGACCTCGACGAGCTGCTGCGCGGCAAGGACACCTGGACGGTCGGCGCCTGACTACCCCACGCCGGCGGGGGGCGGTCAGCGTTGCAGGCGCAGGAGCGGCCGGCCGGTGGGCGAGCGGATCTCCAGGTAGGCGCCGTCGTCCAGCGCCCACTGGCAGCTCATGGCGTCACTCCCATCTCCTGAAGAGCCAGGCGCAGCGCGCGCATCAGGTGCGGCTCCGACGTCGGCACGGCCACCTCCCGACGTAGGCATGACCTGGACATGACCCAGACACGCGCTGGGACGGCCGGATGGTTCACCGCCGGGAACAAGTTCGGCTGACCGAGGTTGCCACCAGTGTGATCGAGGGGCGGCGGGGTTTCGGCTCCGGCGTAGCTGCCTATCTGGCCTGGGGACTGTTCCCGCTTTTCTGGCCGCTGCTCAAGCCGGCCCGGCCGCTGGAGATCCTGGCGCATCGGTTTGTCTGGTCGCTGCTGGTCGTGCTGCTCATCCTGGCCGTACAACGCCGATGGGCCTGGATCCCGGTGATCCTGCGTCAACCGCGCCGACTCGGCCTGCTGGCCCTCGCGGCTGTGCTCATCGCGGTCAACTGTGGCACCTACATCTATGGCGTCAACTCAGATCAGGTGGTCGAGACGTCGCTGGGCTACTTCATCAACCCGCTGGTCACGGTGCTGCTCGGCGTGGTGGTGCTGCGGGAGCGGCTGCGGCGCGTGCAGTGGGCGGCGCTGGCCATCGGGGCGCTGGCCGTATTGGTGCTGGCAGTCACGTACGGCCGGATGCCCTGGATTGCCCTGGTATTGGCGTTTTCCTTCGGTACGTACGGCTTGATCAAGAAGCTGGTCGCGATGGACGCGGTGCAGAGCCTGACCATCGAAACGGCGGTACTCTTCCTCCCGGGGCTGGCCTACCTGGCGTTCATCGACGGCGGCACGTTCGTCTCCGGTTCCCTCGGCCACGATGCATTGCTCGCCTCGGCCGGAGTGGTGACCGCGATCCCGCTGCTGTTTTTCGGCGCGGCCGCCCGGCTGCTGCCGCTGAGCACGCTCGGCCTGCTGCAGTACCTCACGCCGGGCATGCAGTTGGCTTTGGGCGTGCTGCTGTTCCACGAGGCCATGCCGGCGCCGCGCCTGATCGGCTTCGCGCTGGTATGGCTCGCTCTTGCCGTGCTGATCGGGGACGGGATCGCCCATCGTCGCCGGCCGGAGCCGGTGCCGGCGTCGGTCGAGCTCGAGGCCGTTTCCGGCTGACCTCGCTGGTCGATGGCTCTGCTGGTCGATGGCTCTGTTGTCGGTCAGGGTCATGGTCGGGCAGGATGGCGCCGATGCCTGATTCGCCGCCCGAGTCCCTCGCCGGTCTTTTCTCGCTCACCGGCCGGGTCGCCCTGGTGACCGGCGGAGGGCGAGGGCTGGGGCGCGCCATCGCGGTCGGGCTGGCCGGTGCCGGCGCGGCAGTCGCGGTGTCCAGCCGCAGCGCCGGCGAACTGGCCGACACCGTCGCCGGCATAGCGGCCGACGGTGGCCGGGCCGTCGCACTACCCGCCGATGTGGCCGACCCGGGCGCCCCCGAGGGCCTCGTCGACGGATGCGTGCAGGCGCTCGGCCGGCTCGACATCGCGGTGCACGCAGCGGGCAACCAGGTGCGCAAGCCGGCGCTCGAGCTCACCGCCGCGGACTGGGACGCCGTCCAGCAGGTGCACCTGCGGGCCGCCTTCCTGCTGGCTCAGGCCACCGCCCGGCACCTCATCGGGCGGAGCGCCCCCGGCAGCATCGTGCTGATCGGCTCCCTGTCGTCGTTCCGTGGGCTGGCCGGCGTGCTGCCCTACGTCGCCGCGAAGTCCGGCATTGTCGGCTTGGCGCACGGATTGGCGCTGGAGTGGGCCGGCGACGGGATCCGGGTCAATGTCATCGCACCGGGCTTCTTCCCCACCGAGATGACGCGCGACATCGAGGCCCTGCCGGCCCGGCAACGCCTCTATGACCGGATCCCAATGGGCCGGCTGGGACGGCCGCCGGATCTGGCCGGGACCGCCGTCTACCTCGCCGGCGACGCCTCGGCCTACGTCACCGGACAGGTACTGACCGTCGACGGCGGCTGGACCGCCGCTTAGGAGAGGCTCCGCCATGCAAGCCCTCGTCCGCCGCAGCCACACTCCCGGGGACGCGCATGTGCAAGGCGTGGAAGAGCCACGGCCCGGGCCAGGGGAGGTCCTGGTCCGGATCGCGGCCTGCGGACTGTGCGGCAGTGACATTCACGCCGTCCGGGCCGATCCGGGCTTCGACTTCGTGAAGGTCCCGGTGATCCTCGGGCATGAGTGGTCTGCCGTCGTCCAGGAGACCGGCGCCGGGGTCAACGCGCTTGTCCCCGGGGACCCGGTCGTGGCGATCTCCATCCAGGGCTGCGGCCGGTGCCCCACCTGCATCGCCGGCGACACGCACCTGTGCCCCGACCGCGACATCCTCGGGCTGCACGTCGATGGCGGCCTCGCGGAGCGGGCCGTCATCTCCGAGCGCCACCTGGTGACCGTCCCCGCCGGCCTGTCCCTCACCACCGCTGCGCTGGCCGAGCCCCTCGCCGTCGCGGTGCACGCGGTGCTGGAGCGCTCGAGCATCTCACCGGGTGATCGCGTGGTGGTCAGCGGCCCCGGGCCGATCGGGCTGTTCAGCGGACGGCTGGCAGCGCTGTCCGGCGCTGACGTGCTCGTGCTCGGGACACCGGCCGACTCCGCGCAACGCCTGCCCTTGGCCGAACGGTTCAGCCTGCGTACGGCAGTGCTGGGCGCCGGAGCGTCGGCGGCTGATGCGATCCGCGCTCAGTGGGGCGGCCGCGCGCCGGACACCTGGATCGAGGCCTCCGGTGCGGTGCCGGCGCTTGCTGCCGCCGTCGGGGAGGTGCGTGCCGGCGGGCACATCACGGAGGTGGCGCTCTTTGCCCGACCGTACGACCTCGTCGTCACCGACGCGGTGCGCCGCGAGCTGTCGATCAACTTCAGCTACGCCGCGCGCCGGCAGGAGTACGTCGTCGCCCTGGACCTGCTGGCGAGCGGCGCTGTCGACGGTGCCGCACTGGCCTCGCACTTCCCGCTCGCCGAGGCCCGCGAGGCGCTTGCGGCCGGCGAGGAGCAACGCGTGGTCAAGCCGCTGGTGGTGATGGGCTGACCGGATGCAGGGGCTCAGGACAGGATGTCGCGGCTGGTGAACCGCGCCCAGGCCAGGGTGGCGAACAGCGCGACATATCCGAGTTGCAGAAGCAGCCCGCGGCCGATCGCCGAGGTGTAGATCGGGTCACGCAGCAGATCCCCGAACGAGAGCCAGTAGTGGCTGAGCAGCCACGGGTGCAGCGCGTTCAGTTGCGGGATGGCGTCGAGGATCTCGCTGGCGATGGCCAGCGTGACGGTGGTTGCCATGGCAGCGATCGGCACGTCGGTGATCGTCGACACGAAGACCCCGATGGCGCCGATGCCGGCCAGGGACAGGCCGACGTACCCGGCGATCAGCAGCGCCCGGAGGAAGGCGGCTCCGCTGCCGATCGTGTCGCCGGACAGCAGCGTCACCCGGCCGAGCGGGAACAACGCCGCCCCGATCGCCATGCCGACCAGCGCGACGGTGAACGTTGCCACCAGGCAGAAGATCAGCACCGAAGCAAGCTTCACGGCCAGCAGCCGGGTGCGCCCGGTCGGGACGACGAGGAGGTAGCGCAGCGTCCCCTGCTGGGCTTCGCCGGCCAGGCTGTCGCCGGCCACCACACCCACCGCCAGCGGCAGGAACAGCGGCAGCGTCACGGTGAGCGCGGTGAACGCGACGAACAGGCCGTTGGAGGTGACCTGGGAGAGGAACGGCGGCCCCTCCTGCGGATTGCTCGGCGCGCTGAAGGCCCGGACGAGTGAGGCGAGCAGGATCGGGATGCCGGCGAGCACCGCCAGGATCGCCAGCGTGCGCAGCCGGCGGAAGAGCGTGCGGAGCTCGGAGCGGAGCAGGCCGGTGCGGTTATTCGGCGACATCGAACCCCTCGCCGGTCAACGCCACGAACGCCTCCTCCAGCGATGGCCGCTGCACCGACAGGGCCTGCACGCGTACGCCGGCCGCAACCAGGGCCGCGCAGGCGTCCTCGGGGAGGACCGGCTCGGCGGCACCGGTGACCCGGTCGCCCTCTGCGCTCACCTCGGCGACGCCGAGGCGGCGCAGGGTCGCGACGGCAGCGCCGGCATCCGGCGTACGGATCACCAGGTGGCCGGCGATGCCGGCCCGCAGGCTGTCCACCGTGCCGGCCGCCACCAGCCGGCCGTGGGAGAGGACGGCGACGTGGCTGCAGACCTGCTCGACCTCGGCCAGCAGGTGGCTCGAGAGGAAGACGGTCGAGCCCTCGTCCGCAACGCTGCGGATCAGCGACCGGATCTCGCGGGTGCCCTGCGGGTCGAGGCCGTTGGTCGGCTCGTCGAGGACCAGTAGGTCGCGCGGGCGCAGCAGTGCGGCGGCCAGGCCCAGCCGCTGGCGCATACCCAGCGAGTAGTTCTTGTAGCGCTTGCCGCGGGCGGCGAGCAGGCCCACCCTTTCGAGCGCGCTGTCGATGCGGCCCGGCCGGCTCGCCGGCTCCGCGGTCCGGTCAGCCGCGTCCAGCCGGGCTAGGTTGGCCTCGCCGGACAGGAACGGGTAGCAGGCCGGGCCCTCGATCAGCGCTCCCACCCGCGGCAGGGCTTTGGCGTAACCCGCGGGCATCCGGTCCCCGAACAGCCGGACCTCGCCGGCAGTGGGTGCGGCCAGCCCGAGCATCATCCGGATCGTCGTCGTCTTGCCACTGCCGTTGGGCCCCAGGAAACCGAAAACACTGCCCTCGGGGACCTCGAGGTCCAGGCCATCGACGGCGATCTGCCCCCCACGGAAGCGCTTGGTCAGCCCGCGGAGGGCGACCGCTTCGGTCACCCGGCGTTGGCCGTTTTGAGCAGGACCTGCCGGGTGACGGCGCCGGCAAATATCCGGCCGTCGTCGGTGAGCAGCACGGTGAGCAGGCGCGTGCTGATGATCCGGCCGGAGCCGAAGGTGCCGGTGACCGGCGCTGCGCCGCGCAGCAACAGTTGGGGCTGCCCGGCTTGGGCCATGGCACCCACGCCCTCGATCTCGACGACCGAGGTCCAGCCGGTGCCCCGCACGACCGGTTGCGCGCCGGCTGCCGGGGGGGGCTGCATGGCGTCGTGGTGCGTGCCTCCCTGCGCTTGGGGCAGCGGCGCCTGCGTGACCCTGGCGCCGGCCGGCGCGGCGAAGGAAAAGATCCGCGCCGGCGGAGTCCGCAGGTCGATCGAGTCGAACCCCACGTCGACCGCGGGGTGGGCGGTGTTGCGGGCCAGGATGGTGACCCGGAGCGGGAGGCCGTTCTCGGCGTCGACGTAGAGGTCGGCCCGCTCAACCAGGCTGTCCTTGCTGGTGGGCGACAGGCGCAGGTCGTACGCCGACCGCCCTGCGACCGTGGCGGCCGTACCGACGGTGACCTCGGTGGTGGGGTCGACGGCGGCGAGCAGCTGGGCGGCGAGTGCCTGCGGCGTGCCGACCGGCGACGTAGCCTCGTGGCCACCGGTGGCCGGCGCCGGGAGCAAGGTATGGGTCGCCTTGTTGGTCGAGCTGGACCACTGCCACGCATCGCGGCCAGCGTGCACGAATGTGGTTTCGGCCAGGGTGCCCAGGAGGTCGACGCGCTGGCGCTCGGGGCCGGCGAGGAACACCCGCAGCGTGTGCCGGCCGGCCAGCAGGGCCTGCGGGCTCAGCGCCCCGCCGGTGTCGGGCAGCGCCGGCAGGCCGAGGTCGGTGCTGGTGTGCACGACGCCGGACAGCGCCTCGACCTTCGTCTGCGCGACCTTGGCCAGCAGCGCTGTCGCGCTGATCCTCGGCAGCGCCGGCGCCGCGCCGGCAACCGAGGCGCGTACGCCGGCGACGGACAGCACGACGGCGAGCACGGCAACCGGGGCGAGCCAGCGGGACAGGCTGTTGCGAGGAGGGGTCACGGTCCCAGGGTCCGCTTTCGGCGCCCGCGTCGCAACCACGGGGCCGGCGGGCAGCGGACAGCCGGCCTGCGGACAGCGGGACTGCGGACAGCGGGACAAAAAGGCGGTGGGCTCGGCGGGTCAGCTGGTCCGGGCGACGACAAAGTCGGCCAGGGACTCAAGGGCCGCCCGGGCCGGCAGGTCGGGCAGCGGCCGCAGGAGATTGCGAGCGTGGGCGGCGTACGCAGCCAGCGTCTCCCGGGCGCTTTCCAGGGCCGGCGAGCGCCGCAGCATAGTGAGCGCTTCACCGTGCAGTGTGTCGTCGGCCAGCGGCTTGCCGATCAGCTCGCGCAGGCGGGCCTCGGCGGGATCGGCACCGGCGAGCGCATAGAGCACCGGAAGGGTCGGCACGCCCTCACGCAGATCCGTTCCCGGTAGCTTGCCCAGCTCGGCGCCCTCCGAGGTGATGTCCAGAAGGTCGTCGGAGAGCTGGAAAGCGACCCCGATGTTGTCGCCGTAGGCCGTGAGGACGTCGACCATCGGCGCATCCGCGCCGCCGAACATCCCGCCGAAGCGCCCCGAGGTGGCGATGAGCGACCCGGTCTTCTCGGCGAGCACCGACAGGTAGTGCGACACCGGGTCGGCGCCGGCCGGCGCGCCGACCGTCTCGTGGATCTGGCCCATAACGAGGCGTTCGAAGGTGCGGGCCTGGATCCGGACGGCTTCAGGCCCCAGGTCGGCGAGCAGGTCCGACGCCCGGGCAAAGAGGAAGTCGCCGGTGAGAATGGCAACGGTGTTGGTCCACCGGGTGTTGGCCGAGACGGCGCCCCGGCGCACGACCGCCTCGTCCATCACGTCGTCGTGGTAGAGGGTGGCGAGGTGGGTGAGCTCGACCACGACGGCCGCCTCCACCACGCCGGCGCCCTGCATGTCACCGAAAGCCGCCGACAGCAGCACGACCAGCGGCCGGAACCGCTTGCCGCCGGCAGCCACGAGATGCTGGGCCGTCTCGGCGACGAATGCGTCGTCGGAGTGCACCGATTCGCGCAGCAGGTCCTCGACCGCGGCGAGCCCGGAGCGGACGGCCGTCTCGAGTGCAGGATCGGCGAATTCGATCCCGGCGATTCCCGGCGAGCTTGCCACCACCGCTAGCCGACGAACCGCGCCGCGTTGCTCGCCAGCTGCAGGATCGGTTGCGGGGCGATGCCCAGCACGAGCGTGGCGAGCACGCCGAACGTCACCGACGCCGAGGTGAAGCCGCCCGGCACAATCACCGAGGGGCCGGTCTCGGCCGGCTCGGACAGGTACATCAGCACGATGACCCGCAGGTACGGGAAGGCCAGGATCGCGCTGGTCACCACACCGACGATCACCAGGGGGGTGGCACCGCCGTCGATGGCCGCCGCGAAGACGGCGAACTTGCTGGTGAAGCCGCTCGTCAACGGGATGCCGGCGAAGGCCAGCATGAAGAAGGTGAACACGCCGGCGGTCAACGGTGAGCGCCGGGCCAGCCCGGCCCACTGCGAAAGATGGGTGGCCTCCCCGTCGGGATTGCGGACCAGCGTGACGATGGCGAAGGCGCCGATCACGGTGAAGCCGTAGGCGACCAGGTAGAACAGCGTGCTCGAGATGCCGGTCTTGGTCAGGGCCACGACGCCGACCATGATGAAGCCGGCGTTGGCGACGGAGGAGTACGCCAGGAGGCGCTTGATGTCGGTCTGGGTGACGGCGAGGACGGACCCGACGACCATCGAGACGATCGCCACCCCCCAGATGAGCGGGCGCCAATCCCAGCGGGTGTTGGAGAATGCCACGTAGAGCACCCGCAGGATCGCCCCGAAAGCGGCGACCTTGGTGCACGCTGCCATCAGCGCGGAAACCGGCGTCGGCGCGCCCTGGTAGACGTCGGGGGTCCAGGAGTGGAACGGCGCGATGCCGGCCTTGAACAGCAGGCCGACGATCAGCATGGCCAGCCCCAGCAGGAGCAGGACGTCGTTGCTCGCGGAGGAGGCCGACGCCCGGAAGATGCCACGCAGCTCGACGGTGCCGGCGTAGCCGTAGAGCAGGGCCACGCCGTACAGGAAGAACGCCGAAGCGAAAGCGCCGAGCAGGAAGTACTTCACGGCGGCCTCCTGCGACAGCAGCCGGCGGCGGCGGGCCAGGCCGCAGAGCAGGTACAGCGGAAGTGACAGCACCTCGAGCGCCACGAACATCAGCAGCAGGTCGTTGGCGGCGGAGAAAAGCATCATGCCGGCCAGGGCGAACGAGGTGAGCGGGAAGGCCTCCGTCTGGGAGTACGGCGCCAGCACCTGGCGGCGATCGGTCTCCGAGCCGGGTGTCACGGCGGCCTGGGCGACGAAGTGGCCGCCGGTGTCGGCCGACCGGTCGGCCAGCAGCAGCACACTGGTGATGCCCAGCACGGCGAGCGTGCCTTCGACGAACAGCGCAGGCCCGTCGACGGCCACCGCGCCCGACGCGGTGATCAGGTCACGGGAACCAGCCACCCAGATCACGGCGACCAGGGAGCCGACCAGGCCCAGCAGCGCGACCACGATTTGGGCGACCCGTCGACCTGAGCGTGGCACGAACGCCTCGACGAGCACACCAACTGCGGCGGCGCCGAACAGCGCCAACATCGGCGAGAGGTTGAAGTAGGCGACGTGCGGAGACTGAAAATTGCCGCCGGCCGCGGCCAGGGTGGAAGCAGTGCTCACTTGCCGCCTCCGGTGGTCGTCGCGGCAGGGACGCCCTCCCGCGCGCTCGGCGCGGGGTCGGACTTGCCGATGTCATGCATCGTGGCGTTGACGGCGGGCGTGATGACGTCGATCAGCGGCTTGGGGTAGACGCCCAGAGCGACGACGAGCACGAGCACCGGCGCGATCACCCACGCCTCACGGGTGGACATGTCGCGCAACTTCTTCGGCAACGTCGCGCTGAGCGGGCCGTGCATCGTGCGCTGATACATGAGCAGGATGTAGAGCGCGGCCAGAATCATACCGGTAGCTGCGATCACGGCAACCGGCCGGTTGACCGCGAACGTGCCCAGCAGCACAAGGAACTCGCTGATGAAGGTGTTGGTACCGGGCAGTGCCAGCGCCGACATCCCCGCGACGAGGAAGGCACCGGAAATCAACGGCGTTGCGCGCGCCCAGCCGCCGAAGTCCCTGGAGAGCCGGCTGCCGCGACGGCTGATCAGAAAGCCGATGACCAGGAAAAGCGCACCGGTCGACAGGCCGTGATTGACCATATAGAGCACGGCTCCGGTGCCGCCTTGCGAGGTGAAGGCGAAGATTCCCAGTGCGATGAACCCGAAGTGGGCCACCGAGGTGTAAGCAATGAGCCGCTTGAGATCCTGCTGCCCCATCGCCAGCAGCGCGCCATACAGGATGCCGATGACGGCGAGAACCAGCACCAAGGGCGCAAAGAACTTCGAGGCGTCGGGAAACAGCGGCAGGCACCACCGGAGGAAACCGTAGGTGCCGACCTTGTCGAGCACGCCGACCAGCAACACCGCAGTGCCGATCGGCGCTTCGGCACCGGCGTCGGGCAGCCACGTGTGGAACGGCACCAGCGGCGCCTTGATCGCAAAAGCGATGAAGAAGCCGAGGAAGAGCCACCGCTGGGTGCTCTGGGCGATGTTCAACTTCACCAGGTCGGCAAAGGCGAAGCTGTTGATTCCCTGGTGCTTGCCGACGACGTATAGGGCAATCAGCGCGGCCAGCATGAGCAGGCCGCCGGCGAGGGAGTAGAGGAAGAACTTCACCGCGGCGTACTGCCGCCGGGGTCCACCGTAGGAGGAGATCAGGAAGTACATCGGGACGAGCATCGCCTCGAAGAACACATAGAACAAGAACAGGTCGGTGGCAGCGAAGACACCGATGGTGGTGGTCTCGAGCGCGAGCAACAGCGCGAAGAACGACTTTACCGGCCGGCGCCCCGGCTCGGCGTCGTGCCACGAGGCCAGCACCACGACCGGCATCAGCACAGCCACCAGCGCGATGAGCACCAGCGCGATGCCGTCGCTGCCGAAGCCGAAACGAACGCCGAATTCCGGGATCCAGGTGTAGCTGTTCACGAACTGAAAGCGTGCGCCTCCGGCGACGAATGTGGCGCACATGACGACGGTGATGAGAAGCTCGACCAGGGTGAAGCCCAGTGCGACCACCTTGGCCAGCTGCGGCGGGCGGCCGGACGGCAGCGCCAGCACCACCCCGGCGCCGACAAGTGGCAGCAGGGTGAGGACCGGCAGGTACGGCAGCGTCATCCGAGCTTCACCGCAAGCAGAGCCGCGATCACGGCCACCGAACCTCCGAGCATGGTCAGTGCGTACGAGCGGACGAAGCCGGTCTGCACGCGGCGGAGCCGACCGGAGCTGCCGCCGACGAGGGCGGCGAAGCCGTTGACCAGCCCGTCGACCCCGCGCCCGTCGAACCACACCGACAGGCGGGTGAGCCACTGGCCGGGTCGCATCAGCACGGCCTCGTTGAAGGTGTCGGCGTAGAGGTTGTTGCGGGCGGCAACGGTGGTGGGTGCGACGTGAGTCGGTGCAACCAGCGGCACCGCGCGGCGACCGACGGCGAACACGGCGCCGGCCACTCCGCCGGCCACCACCAGCAGGGTGATCGCGGTCAGCACGAGCGGGGAGATGGTGTGGGCCCCGACCTCCGCACCGCGGCCGACGGACGGCTCCAGCCAGTGCTGCAGGCCACCGCCGAAGATCAGCAGGTACCCACCGGCCACCGAACCGATCGACAGCACGACCATCGGGATCGTCATCACCGGCGGCGACTCGTGCGGGTGCCGGTTGTCGTCGGTCCACCGGCTGGGGCCGAAGAAGGTCATCACCATGAGACGCGTCATGTAGAAGGCCGTGATGCCCGCGCCCACCAGGGCGCAGGTGCCCAGGATCGCCCCGGAGGCACCGCCCTTGTCGTACGCGGCCTCGATGATTTTGTCCTTGGAGAAGAACCCGGAGAAGGGAAACATGCCGATGATGGCGAGATAGCCGGCCATCATCGTCCAGAAGGTCACCGGCATCGCCTTGCGCAATCCGCCGAAGCGGCGCATGTCGACCTGGTCGTGCATGCCATGCATCACCGAGCCGGCGCCGAGGAACAGCCCAGCCTTGAAGAAGCCGTGACAGAGCAGGTGCAAGATGCCGATGGCGTAACCGGCCGGGCCGAGGCCCACAGCCAGGAACATGTAGCCGATCTGGCTCACCGTGGAATAGGCCAGCACGCGCTTGATGTCGTCCTTGGCGCAGCCGATGATGCAGCCGATGAGCAGCGTGACCGCTCCGATCACGGTCACCGCGGTGCGGCCGTCCTGGGTCAGGTTGTAGATGGGGGACGACCGGGCGATCAGGTAGACGCCGGCGGTTACCATCGTCGCCGCATGGATAAGGGCCGAGACCGGCGTCGGGCCCTCCATCGCGTCGGGCAGCCAGGTCTGCAGCGGGAACTGCCCCGACTTGCCACAGGCCCCCAGCAACAGCAGCAGGGCCAGCGCGGTCAGCGTCCCGCCACTGAGCCGGCCGGCGCCGGCGAACACGCCGGCAAACGACGTCGTGCCCAGCGTGGCAAACATCAGGAAGATGGCGATGGACAGGCTGACGTCGCCCACCCGGTTGGCGATGAAGGCCTTCTTGGCCGCGGTGGCCGCGGTCGGCCGGTTGAAGTGAAAGGCGATCAGCAGGTACGACGCGAGGCCGACGCCCTCCCAGCCCGCGTACAGGGTGAGGTAGTTGTTGCCCAGCACCAGCAGCAGCATCGCGCCGACGAAGAGGTTGAGGTAGCCAAAGAAGCGCCGGCGGCCGGCGTCGTTGGCCATATAGCCGATGGAATAGACATGGATCAGGAAGCCCACACCCGTGATGAGCAGTACGAACACCGCCGACAGGGGGTCGTAGAGCAGCCCGAAGTCGACCTTGAATCCGCTGACCGGCACCCAGTTGAACAGGTGCACGGTGACCTGTCGATCGGTGCGTCCGCGCAGCTCGAAGAAGTAAACCAGCCCGAGGAGGAAGCTCAGCCCCACCGTCGCGCAGCCCAGCAGATGCCCCCACCGGTCACCGCGCCGGCCGACCAGGAGGAGGACAGCGGCGCCGAGCAGCGGCAGCAAGAGCAGCAGCCAGGAGCTGTTGAGGGCACCGCTGGCGTCGACGTACCGCTGCGGGGCGGCGATCAGCGCAGGCATGGACATCCTCGCTAGTACTTGAGCAGGTTGGCGTCGTCGACCGAGGCCGACCGGCGGTGGCGGAAGATCGACATGATGATCGCCAGGCCGACGACCACCTCGGCTGCGGCCACCACCATGACGAAGAACGCCATGATCTGGCCGTCGAGGGTGCCGTTGATCCGGGAGAACGTGACGAGGGTGAGGTTGACGGCGTTGAGCATGAGCTCGACGCACATGAAGACCACGATGGCATTGCGCCGCACGAGCACGCCGACCGCCCCGATGGTGAACAGCGCCGCCGAGAGCATGAGGTAGTAGCTCGGCGTCATGTCTGCGACCTCCGATGAACCTGCTCCAGCGGCAGCGGCTCGACGACCGCATCCACACTGGAGCTTGCGGTGCGGCCATCGGGCAGCAGTGCCGGCGTGGCAACGGAATTGGAGGTGGCGAAGACACCGGGGCCGGGCAGCGGACCGGGGTAGCTGCCGTCCCGGAAGCGCCGGCGGGACAGGTCGCGCTGATTCCGCTTGGTCCCCGGCGGCTTCTCGACGTGGGCCAGCACCATCGCTCCCACCGCGGCGGTGATCAGCAGCGCACTGGTGGCCTCGAAGGCGAACACGTACTTGGAAAACAGCAAGGTGGCGATTTGGCGGACATTGTCGGAGTAGCCCGCGGCGCTGCCGAGCCCGCGAGCCGGCACGGTGGACAGGGTCCGTGAGAGTGCCGCGACCACCAAAACGGCGAAACCGACGCCGAAGACCGCAGCCGCCACCCGCTGACCGCGCAGCGTCTCGATGATGGAGTCCGACGAATCCCGGCCGACCAGCATGAGGACGAAAAGGAACAAGATCATGATGGCGCCGGTGTAGACGATGATCTGCACCATGCCGATGAACGGGCCCTGCTCCAGGGCGTAGAAGACGCCGAGGCTGAACATGGTCAGCACCAGGAAGAGCGCCGAGTGTACGGCGTTGCGGGCCAGCACCATCCCGATCGCACCGCCCAGCGCGATCGGGGCCAGGATCCAGAAGGCGATCGCCTCGCCGGTGCCGACGGCGCCGGCCGCTGCAGCCAGGGTGCCGGTCATGTCCGCTCCGCTGCCCGCGTCATGGGGTCCGCTCCGCTGCCCGCGTCATGGGGTCCGCTCCGCTGCCCGCGTCATGGGGTCCGCTCCGCTGCCCCCGTCATGGGGTCCGCTCCGCTGCCCCCGTCATGGGGTCCGCTCCGCTGCCCCGGGCTCGCCGGTCGGCTGCACCTGCCGTGCTCCGGTCACTGCCGGGTCCTGTAACCCGCTCTCCGGCACCTGCGCCTCGGCGGCCGCCGACGTCTGCGGCGTCTGCGCGCCGGCCGACGCACCGGGGTTGTTGATGGCATCCACGTAGTAGTCCTCCGTGTCCCCCAGCCGCATGGGATGCGGCGGGGCTTCCATCCCGGGCAGCAGCGGCCCCAACAGGTCCTCCTTGGTGAAGATCAGGTCCTGCCGGCTGTCGGAGGCCAGCTCGTACTCGTTGGACATGGTCAGCGACCGGGTCGGGCACGCCTCGATGCACAGGCCGCAGAAGATGCAGCGCGCATAGTTGATCTGGTAGACGGCCCCGTAGCGCTCGCCCGGAGAGAATCGCCGTTCTTCGGTGTTGTCACCGCCCTCGACGTAGATCGCGTCGGCCGGGCAGGCCCAGGCGCACAACTCACATCCGACGCACTTCTCCAGGCCGTCGGGATGGCGATTGAGGACGTGGCGGCCGTGATAGCGCGGCGCGGTCGGCTTGACCTCGTACGGGTACTGCTCGGTGGCGACCTTGCGGAACATCGTCGAGAAGGTCAGGCCGAAGCCCTTGACGGCGTCAAGCATCGGGGCTGTCCCCGATCACGTCTACCGAGGTCGACCCACCGGGGAGAGCCGGGCTGCGGGCGCCGGTCGCCGCCAGGGCCGGCGACGGCGGCACCACGAGGTCCATCGGCGGCACGGGGAAGGTCACCTCTTCGGGGCCGGGCTCAACGTCGACGGGCGGCTTGCGCTCCGGCCAGAGGAAGACGATCAGCAGTGCGATGGCAAGCGGGATGCCGAGGATAACCATGAGCTTGCTGCGGCTGTAATTCTGCGCCCCCAGCACGCGGACGGCGTCGACCAGCAGGATCCAGAGCAGGCTGAGCGGCACGAGCACCTTCCAGCCGAGCTGCATGAACTGGTCGTAGCGCAGCCGCGGCAGCGTGCCGCGCAGCCAGATGAACACGAACAACGCGATCAGCAGCTTGGCGGTGAACCACAGCACCGGCCACCAGCCCTGGTTGGCCCCGGCCCACAGCGACAGCGGCCACGGGGCCCGCCAGCCGCCCAGGAACAGCGTCGTGGCCAGCGCCGAGACGGTGACCATGTTGATGTATTCGGCGAGGAAGAAAAGGGCGAATTTCAGGGAGGAGTATTCGGTGTGGAAGCCGCCGACCAGCTCCGTCTCTGCCTCGGGCAGGTCGAACGGCGCCCGGTTGGTCTCGCCGACCGCGGAGATGAAGTAGATGACGAAGCTCGGCGCCAACATGATCGCGTACCAGGACGGCAGGTGCAGCGACATGCCGAACAGCGAGAAGGCCGCCCCGGACGCCTGGGCGGCCACGATTTGGCTGGTCGACAGCGAGCCGGCGGTGAGGAACACGGCCACCATCGACAGGCCCATCGAGACCTCGTACGACACCATCTGGGCCGCGCTGCGCAGACCACCCAGCAGCGGATAGGTCGAGCCACTTGACCAACCGGCCAGCACGATGCCGTAGATGCCGAGCGAGGAGCAGGCAAGCACGAACAGCACGGCGACCGGCAGGTCGGTGAGCTGCAGGGCGGTGTGGTGACCGAAGACACTCACCCGTGGGCCGAAGGGAATGACCGAAAAGGCGAGAAAGGCGGGGATGGTCGACAGGATCGGGGCCAGGATGTAGACCGGCTTGTCGACCATCACCGGGATGATGTCTTCCTTGAAGGCCAGCTTGAGCCCGTCGGCCAAGCTCTGCAGCAGGCCCTGCGGGCCCACCCGGTTGGGACCGATCCGGTTCTGCATCCGGCCCACGACCCGGCGCTCCAGCCAGATCGTGAACAGCGTCATCACGACCAAGAAGACGAAGACCGCCACCACCTTGACCAGCAGCAGCCAGATCGGCTCGGCGCCGAATCCGTTCAGCGTCGTCTGGGCCGCTGCGCTGGTCATCGGGTCCCTCCCGCGGTGATGCGTACGAGCGAGCCGGCACCGGCGCCCAGGGTGAGCCGCACCGCCGATCCGGTGGACTTGGTCGGCAGCCAGACGACGCGGTCGGGCAGGTCGGCTAGCACGAGCGGAAGCGTAATGCCGCCCCGCTCGGTCGAAACCGTCACCAGGTCACCCTCGGCCGCGCCGATCTCGGCGGCGGTCACCGTGGACAGATGCGCGCGCGGCCGTTTGGCGGTGCCGGCCAGGTAGGGCTCGCCCTGCTGCAGCGTGCCTTCGTCGAGCAGCCAGTGCCAGGTGGCGAGCACCGCTTCACCGGCCCTGGGGACGGGGGTGGCCGCCGGCGTCAGGGGCGCAGTCGTGGGGCGGCCGGCGGTGCCCGGACCGATCCGGGCCCACTCCGCCCGGACCGCCTCGACATCTGCGGTGCCGAGATCGACGTCGAGCTCGGCGGCGATCGTGTCAAGGACCCGACCGTCGGACAACGCGCCGGTGCCGCGCAACGTGGTGCCGAAGGAGCGCAGCCGGCCTTCCCAGTCGACGTACGTTCCCGACTTCTCCACCGCAGGCGCCACCGGCAGGATGACGTCGGCCCGCTCGGTGACTGCGGACGGGAGCATCTCGAGACTGACCACGAAACCGGCCGAGTCCAGTGCAGCGAGTGCCAGTGCCGGGTCGGGCAGGTCGGTCGGGTCGACGCCGCCGATAAGCAGGGCCGCCAGTTGACCACTCCGCGCCGCGGTGAGGATGGACGTCAGATCGCGGCCGGGCGCCGACGGCAGGCCGGCGGCCCCCCAAGCCGCGGCCAGCTCGGCCCGGGCGGCGGCGTCGGTGACCAACCGGCCGCCCGGAAGCAAATTGGGCAGGGCGCCACCCTCGACCGCTCCGCGTTCACCGGCCCGCCGCGGTATCCACGCCAGCCGGGCCCCCGTCGCCTCGGCCAGCGCAGCGGCCGCGGACAGGCCACCGGGAACGCCGGCCAGCCGCTCGCCGACACAGATCACCGCCCCACGGCCGCGCAGCGCACCGGTGATCCCGGCCAGCTCGCCGGAGCCGGCGCGCAGGGCATCCAAGGCGGCCGGCTCGGCGCCGGGCACCGTACGCAGCAGCGTGCCGCCCATCTTGTGCAGCCCATTGGTGGTAAACGGTGCGATGCCGAAGATCTGCGTACCGTTGGTCCGGAAAGCCTTGCGGAGCCGCAGGAAGACGATCGGCGACTCCTCCTCCGGCTCGAAGTCGACGAGCAGCACTGCCGGCGCGGTCTCCAGCTCGGAGTAGGTCACGCCGCCGGCCGCCGGGGCCGACCGGACCACATGCGCGGCCAGGAAGTCGAGCTCCTCGTCGGAGTGCGGCCGGGCCCGCATGTCCACGTCGTTGGTGCCCAGGACGAGGCGGGCGAACTTGGCGTACGCATAGGCGTCCTCGGCGGTCAGCCGGCCACCCGGGAGCACCCCGACCCCGCCGTTGTCGCAGGCCTCACGCAGACCTTCTGCGGCCCGCTCAATCGCCTCCGGCCAGGAAGCCGACACCAGTCGGCCCGCCTCGTCGCGGACCATCGGAGTCAGGATGCGATCGGTCGCCGAGGCGTAGTTGAACGCCCACCGGCCCTTGTCGCAGTTCCACTCCTCGTTGACGGCCGGGTCCTCGCCGGCCAGCCGGCGCATGACCTTGCCGCGCCGCCAGTCGGTCCGCAGGGCGCACCCGGAGGCACAGTGCTCGCAGGCCCCCGGGGTCGACATCAGGTCGAACGGGCGGGCCCGGAAGCGGTAGGCCGCGCCGGTCAGCGCGCCGACCGGGCAGATCTGCACCGTGTTGCCCGAGAAGTAGGACTCGAAGGGCTCGTCCTCGTAGATCGCGACCTGCTCCAGCGCCCCCCGTTCGAACAGCTCGATGAACGGGTCACCGGCGATCTGCTGCGAAAACCGGGTACACCGCGCACACAGCACGCAGCGCTCCCGGTCCAGCAGCACCTGCGAGGAGATCGCGAGCGGTTTGGGGTAGGTGCGCTTGATGTCGTGAAAGCGGCTCGTGGCCCGGCCGTTGGACATCGCCTGGTTCTGCAGGGGGCATTCGCCGCCCTTGTCGCAGACCGGGCAGTCCAGCGGGTGGTTGATCAGCAGCATTTCCATGTTGCCCTTTTGGGCCTTGTCGGCGACGGGTGAGGAGAGCTGCGTCTTGACGGCCATGCCGTCAGACACCGTCGTCGTGCAGGAAGCAACCGGCTTGCGCTGCCCCTCGACCTCCACCAGGCACTGGCGGCAGGCCCCGATGGGGTCGAGCAGGGGGTGGTCGCAGAACCGCGGGATCTGGATGCCGACGTGCTCGGCGGCCCGGATGATCAGGGTGTCCTTGGGCACCTGCACCTGGAAGCCGTCGACGGTGACCGTCACATAGCCCGGCGGCATGCCACCGGACACCTCGGCCGGATTCTCCGTCGTGGTGGTCATCGGGCGCCGGCCAGCTGGCGGTCGGCGACGAACGGGCAGCCGCCGCGCTCGTAGTGCTGCACGTACTCGTCGCGGAAGTGCTGGATCGACGACACGATGGGGCTGGTGGCACCGTCACCGAGGGCGCAGAAGGCGCGCCCGAAGATGTTGTCGCAGGTGTCGAGCAGGGTGTTGAGATCCTCGGCGGTGCCGGTGCCGTGCTCGAGGCGCTCCAGTATCTGCACCAGCCAGTACGTCCCCTCGCGGCATGGCGTGCATTTGCCGCACGACTCGTGGGCGTAGAACTCGGTGAAGCGCAGGGTGGCCCGGACGATGCACGTGTTCTGATCGAAGATCATCAGAGCCGCCGTCCCCAGCAGGGAGCCGGCTTCGATCATGCCCTCGAAGTCGATCGGCGCATCGATGTGCTCGGCGGTGAGGTACGGCGTCGACGAGCCGCCAGGGGTCCAGAACTTGAGCTCGGAGCCCTCCCGCATGCCGCCCGCAAGGGCCAGCATCTCGCGCAGCGTGGTGCCCAGCGGCACTTCGTACTGCCCGGGTCGGTTGATGTGGCCGGACAGGCTGAAGATCTTGGGACCGGGCGACTTCTCGGTGCCCATCGAGCGGAACCACTGTGCCCCACCCAGCACGATGAACGGCACCGACGCGATCGTCTCGACGTTGTTGACCACCGTCGGCGCGGCGTAGAGGCCATGCGTGGCCGGGAACGGTGGGCGCAGCCGCGGCTGGCCGCGAAAACCCTCGAGGGAGTCGAGCAGTGAGGTCTCCTCACCGCAGATGTAGGCGCCGGCGCCGCTGTGGATGGTCAGCTCCAGATCGAAGCCGGAGCGCAGGATGTTGGTGCCGAGGTAGCCGGCGGCATAGGCCTGCGCCACCGCAGCATCCAGGCGCCGGCGGGCGTGCACCAGCTCCCCGCGCAGGTAGATGAAGGCATGGTGCGAGCGCACCGCGTACGCCGCGATGACGATGCCCTCGATCAGTGAGTGGGGGTCGGCCATCATCAACGGGTGGTCCTTGCAGGTGCCCGGCTCGCCCTCGTCGGCGTTGACCACCAGGTAGTGCGGCTTGGCGCCCTGGCCTTCGGTGCCCTGCGGGATGAACCCCCACTTCATGCCGGTGGGGAAGCCGGCCCCGCCCCGGCCGCGCAGCCCAGAGTCCTTGACCAGGGCGATCAGCGCGTCGGGCTCCATGCCCAGCGCCTTGCGCAGCCCCTGGTAGCCCTCGGTGCGCTCATAGGTCTTGAGCGTCCAGGACTCGGGCTCCGCCCAGCGCTTGGTGAGTACGGGAGTCAGCGGCACAGCTAGTCCCTGCTCTTGGGGTGGTCGTTCTTGGGGTGGTCGTTCTTGGTGTGGTCGTTCTTGATGTGGTCGTCTGGATAGGCCGGCGCCGACTCGCCGCGCTCGGCGGCCACCCGCACCCCCACGAGGGTCGGCTCGCCGGCCGGCCCGTCGGACACCGCCTCGGGTCGCGGGTCGGGAAAGCCGGCCAGCTGGCGTTCGATCTCGCGGAAGGTGCACAGGCGCGCGCCGCGGGTCGGCCGCGGGCGCCTGCCGCCGCGCAGCTCCTCGACGAGCTGCAGCGACGTCTGAGGGGTCTCGCGGTCGTAGTACTCGTAGTTGACGGTCACCACGGGGGCATAGTCGCAGGCGGCCAGGCACTCGGCGTGCTCCAGTGTGATCTTGCCGTCGGCGGTTTCGTTGTGCCCAACGCCCAGGTGCTCCGACAGTGCCGCGAAGATCTCGTCGCCGCCGAGGATGCCGCACAGGGTGTTGGTGCAGACGCTGACCAGCCAGTCGCCGGTCGGCCGGCGCTTGTACATCGTGTAGAAGGTCACCACGGCTCCAACCTCGGCCTTGGTCATGCCGAGCTCCTCGGCACACAGCGCTACGCCTTCCGGCGTCACGTACCCCTCCTGGGACTGGACCAGGTGAAGCATCGGCAGCAGGGCCGAGCGCGGCTGGGGATAGCGCGCGATGATCTCACGGACCTGCTGGCGGGTCTGCTCGGTGAACGGCATCAGCGGTCCACCCCGCCCATCACCGGGTCGAGGGAGGCGACCGCCGCGATGGAGTCGGCGACCAAGGAGCCCTCGCACAGCGCGCCGACGGCCTGCAGATTGACGAACGACGGCTCGCGCAGGTGCACGCGGTAGGGCCGGGTGCCACCGTCGCTGACCACGTGGAAACCGAGCTCGCCGCGCGGTGACTCGACCGGCACGTATACCTGGCCGGCCGGCACGCGGAAGCCCTCCGTCACCAGCTTGAAGTGGTGGATCAGCGCCTCCATGGACTGGCCCATGATGTTGCGGACGTGGTCGAGGGAGTTGCCGAGGCCGTCGGCGCCCAGGGCCAGCTGCGCTGGCCAGGCGATCTTCTTGTCCTCCACCATGACCGGTCCGGGGACCAGCCGGTCGAGGGCCTGCTCGACGATCTTGATCGACTCCCGGATCTCGCCGATCCGCACCAGGTAGCGCCCCCAGCCGTCGGCGGTCGTCTGCGTCACGACGTCGAAGTCGTAGTTCTCATAGCCGCAGTACGGCTCGACCTTGCGCAGGTCCCACGGCAGGCCGGCGCTGCGCAGCACCGGGCCGGTCACACCGAGCGCGATGCAGCCGGGGACGTCGAGGTAGGCCACGCCCTGCAGCCGGCGCTGCCAGATCGGCTGGCCGGTGAGCAGCTGCTCGTACTCGTCGACGCACTTGTGCAGGTAGGGCACCAGCTCGCGGATCTTCTCCACGGCGCCGGGCGGCAGGTCCTGCGCGACACCGCCGGGGCGCACGTAGGCGAGATTCATCCGCAGCCCGGCCACCATCTCGAAGATGTCGAGGATGTGCTCGCGGTCGCGGAATCCCATCGTCATCATGGTCAGCGCGCCGAGCTCCATCCCCCCGGTGGCCAGCCACACCTGGTGCGAGGCGATCCGGTTGAGCTCCATCATCAGCACCCGGATGGTGGTCGCCCGCTGCGGCGCCTCGATGCCCAGGAGCTTCTCCAAGGCCAGGCAGTAGCCGGTCTCGTTGAACAGCGGTGAGAGATAGTCGGCCCGGGTGACGAAGGTGACGCCTTGGGTCCAGTTGCGGTATTCGGTGTTTTTCTCGATGCCGGTGTGCAGATAGCCGATCACCGTCCGGGCCTCGGTGACCGTCTCACCTTCGAGCTCGAGGACCAGGCGAAGCACGCCGTGCGTCGACGGGTGCTGCGGCCCCATGTTGACCACGAGACGTTCCTCGCTGATCGGGTCGCGTTCCCCGAGCACGGCGTCCCAGTCGCCACCGGTGACGGTGTAGACGCGGCCCTCGGTGGTTTCCGTAGCCGTGGCGTAGGGGTCGTACGTCGTGCTCATCGGTATGCCCTCCGCTCGTCCGGTGGCGGGATCTCGGCGCCCTTGTATTCGACCGGGACGCCGCCGAGCGCATAGTCCTTGCGCTGGGGGAATCCGTCCCAGTCATCAGGCATCAGGATGCGGGTCAGCGCCGGGTGCCCGTCGAAGACGATCCCGAACATGTCGTAGGTCTCGCGCTCCTGCCAGTCCGCCGTCGGGTAGACGGCGGTCACGCTCCTGACGTGCGGATCGGCCACGGTGGTGGCCACTTCGAGCCGGATCCGCCGCCGATAAGTCATCGACGTCAGGTGGTAGACGACGTGCAGCCGCTCTTCCTGGTCCTCGTAATCCACCCCCGACACGCTCGAACACAGCTCGAAGCGCAGCGCCGGATCGTCACGCAGGACCTGACAGACGTCGGCGATGCGCTCCTTGGTGATGGCGATGGTCAGCTCGCCCCGGTCGACGACCACGCGGCGCACCGCCTCGTGATACGCGCCGCGCATGGCCTGCTCGAGGGAGTCGGCGACCTCGTCGTAGTAACCGCCGTACGGCCTCTCGGTGGATCCGGGCGCAACCTGCTTGCGCACCAGGCCGCCGAAACCGGAGGTGTCACCGCTGCCGCTGACGCCGAACATCCCGTGCTGGCTCTCGCCGGCGACCGGCTCGTCGGCGGTGTCGGCGAACTCCTGCGGCTGACCAGTGGTGGAGCTCACTTCTTGGCGAACCGCTCGGATGAGGCCATGACGCCGTAGCGCGGGCCACCCTCGATCTGTCGAGCGCGCTTGTCGCCCAGCGGCTCATGCAAGATCTTCTCGTGCAGTTTGAGAATGGCGTCGATCAGCATTTCCGGACGCGGCGGGCAGCCAGGGAGATACATGTCGACGGGCACGATGTGGTCGACGCCCTGCACGATGGCGTAGTTGTTGAACATTCCGCCGCTGCTGGCACACACCCCCATGGACAGCACCCATTTCGGCTCGGGCATCTGGTCATAGATCTGGCGCAGCACCGGGGCCATCTTCTGGCTCACCCGGCCCGCCACGATCATCAGATCGGCCTGGCGGGGAGAGGCCCGAAAGACCTCCATGCCAAAGCGGGCCAGGTCGTATCGGGGCGCGCCGGACGTCATCATCTCGATAGCGCAGCAGGCGAGGCCGAAAGTGGCCGGCCACAACGACGATTTGCGGCTCCAGTTGACCAGCTTTTCTACGCTGGTCAGGAGGATGCCGCTCGGCGCCTTCTCTTCGAGTCCCATGCGCCCAGTCCCCCTAGTCCCAGTCCAAGCCGCCGCGTCGCCAGACATAGGCGTACGCGATGAATACCGTACCGATGAAAAGGGCCATCTCCACGAGACCGAACAAACCCAGATCTCGATTGGCGACAGCCCACGGATAGAGAAAGATGATCTCGATATCGAAGACAATGAACAGCATCGCCGTCAGGTAGAACTTGATCGGGAAACGGCCGCCGCCCATGGGCTGTGCGGTCGGCTCGATTCCACATTCGTAGGCATCGAGTTTGGCACTGTTGTAACGCCGGGGGCCGATGAATGGGGCCGAGGCGATCGAGAATACGGCGAAGCCGGCGGCGAGAACGAACACCGCGACAATCGGCAGATACGGGGTCAGCATGCTGTTCTCCTCTCACTTGCAAACGCGCCGGCTGCAAACTCGCCAACAGTACGGGGCGATCGGCGAACGACGGTCGGCGCCCTGCTCATGCGGCCGGGGCCAATCTGGTCAGTCCGTTGATCAGCCGATCCATGCTGTCGCCGCCGTGCGGGTCGGTCAGGTTGGCCATCACCTTGAGGGCAAACTTCATCAGCAGCGGATGCGGCAGCCCGTGCTGCGTGATCAGCTTCATCACGCTGGGATGGCCGATCAGCTTGACGAAAACGCCGCCGAGGGTGTAATAGCCGCCGTAGGCCGCTTCGAGCGCCTGAGGGTAGGCCTGCAGGGCGCGCTCGCGGCCGAGGCCGGCCGGCTTGGACAACGCCGTGACGATGACGTCGGCCGCCAGCTGACCGGATTCCATGGCGTAGGCGATCCCCTCGCCGTTGAACGGGTTGACGGTCCCGCCGGCGTCACCGACCAGGAGTAGCCCGCGGGTGTAGTGGGGCTTGCGGTTGAAGCCCATCGGCAGGCCACCGCCGCGCACCGGGCCGGTGGCGTTGTCCTCGACGAAGCCCCACTCCGGCGGCAGGCCGCCGAGCCAGCTCGCCAGCAGCTGGCGATAGTCGGTGTTGCGGTAGGCGCCGGAGGAGTTGAGGATGCCCAGCCCCACGTTGGAGGTGCCATCGCCGACGCCAAAGATCCAGCCGTATCCGGGGAGCAGCCGCTCGCGATCTGCGGTCCGGTCCCACAGCTCGACCCAGGACTCGAGGTAGTCGTCGTCATGGCGGGGGCTGGTGTAGTAGCGGCGGACGGCGACCCCCATCGGCCGGTTGTCACGCTTGGTGATCCCGAGGCTGAGCGCGAGCCGGCCGGAGACACCGTCGGCAGCGACCACGAGTGGCGCGCGGAAGGTCGCGGGCGCCTTGTCCGAGCCCACCTGGGCGTGTACACCCACCACCCGGCCGGCGTCGTCCAACAGTGGGCCGGTCACCGTGGTCAGCTCATGCAGCTGGGCGCCCGCCTTCTGGGCCTGGCGGACCAGCAGCTCGTCGAGGTCGGCCCGCGGCCGGACCAGGCCGTAGTCAGGATAGGTGGCGAGCTCGGGCCACGGGAGCTCGAGCCGCAGGCCGCCGCCGAGCACACGGAGACCCTTGTTACGGATCCAGCCCGACTCCTCCCGGGTGTCGATGCCCATCTGCAGCAAGGCCTTGACCGAGCGCGGGGTCAGCCCGTCTCCACACACCTTGTCGCGGGGGTACAAGGATTTCTCGAGAAGCAGTACGTCGAGACCGGCCTGCCGCAGGTAGTACGCCGTCGCGGCACCGCCAGGGCCGCCGCCGACGACGATGACGTCAGCCTCGCCGGCGCTGGGCTGCGTGGTTGGGCCCGGGCTCGCAGCAATCACGGGCGTCCACCTCACGGATCGGCAGGTCGGGCTTGTGAATGTGTTCACGAGCGTTTGAGAGCAGTCTACGACGCGGCGGCTGGCACGCCCACGCGACCTCCCAGCAACCTCGATTCTGTGTGCAGACACGCAGAACGTTTCGGCGTGTCTGCACACAGAACGCCGGACCGGCCGAGGCGGTACGGCGGTCGAAGGGGGATCGCCGTGGCGGGGTCGCGGGGTCGCAGTGGCGGCTGGGATGCGTGGCCGGTGGAGTGGCGGCTGGACCGGCAGCGATGGAATGACAGCCGTGGGTGACGGCACAAGGCCTCAGCGGGTCGCCCGGTGCAGGGCCACAATCCCGCCGGTGAGATCGCGCCACTGCACGCTGAGCCAGCCCGCCTCGGCCAGCCAGGCCGCCAGGGCCGCCTGGTCGGGCCACGCGCGGATGGACTCGGCGAGGTAGACGTAGGCGTCGGGATTGCTGCTCACTGCCCGGGCAACTGCAGGCAGTGCCCGCATGAGGTACTCCAGATAGGCGGTACGGAACGGCGGCCACGTCGGCCGGCTGAACTCGCACACCACGAGCCGCCCACCGGATCGGGTTACCCGGGCCAGCTCGCGCAGCGCCTGCCCCGGGTCGGCGACGTTGCGCAGGCCGAACGCGATGGTCACCGCGTCGAACACCGCGTCCGGGAACGGCAGCGCCAAGGCGTCGCCGGCCACCAGCGGTACGCCGCGGCCCCGTCCCTCACCGAGCATGCCGAGGGAGAAGTCGCAGGCCACCACGGTGGCGCCGGACCGGGCCAGCTCCACGGCGGAGACCGCCGTGCCGGCAGCCAGATCGAGTACGCGTTCGCCGGGTTGCAGGATCAGGGCCTCGCGGGTCAGCCGCCGCCAGCGCCGGTCCTGGCCGAACGACAGCACCGTATTCGTCAGGTCGTAGCGCCGCGCTACGCCGTCGAACATCGAAGCCACCTCCCGCGGCTGCTTTTCCAGCGAGGCTCGGCCCATCCGGCGAGCGTGCCACAGGGGCGCCCGGGCGGGCGGACGCACCCGGCCTCGTACCCTCAAGCGGTGAGCATGGCGCCGCCGACGCTGCGGCAGACCGTCCGCAGTGTCGCGGTGGACAGCGGTGGCGACCTCCTGGCCCAGCTCCCCGACACCGCACCGGCGGCCTGGGTACGCGAGGGTGACGGCCTGGTCGGTTGGGGGGAGGCGGCCCGGTACGAGCCGGGGCCGGGCCCGGAGCGGTTTGCCCGCGCCGAGGCGTGGTGGGCCGACACGTGCGCCTCCCTCGACGTCCACGACGAGATCGGCGTTCCGGGGTCCGGACCAGTGGCGTTCGGCAGTTTCACCTTCGACGCCGACTCGCCCGGCTCGGTGCTGGTCGTGCCACGGGTGGTCCTCGGTCGCCGAGACGGTCGCGCCTGGCTCACCGTGATCGGCAGCGGCTCGCCACGGCTGTCGCCCGTCGACGTGCCGCTCGCGCCGCAGGGAGTGCGATATGCCGACGGCTCCCTGCCGGCCAACGAGTGGCAGGACGCGGTGCGAGCGGCGGTTGGTGCGATCCGCGGCGGTCGGCTGGAGAAGGTGGTCCTCGCCCGCGACCTGCTCGCCACCAGCGACACCGACATCGACCCCAGGTTCCTGCTCGGGCGGCTGGCCGCTCGCTTTCCCGCCTGCTTCACCTTCGCCTGCGCCGGCCTGGTCGGGGCCACGCCGGAGCTGCTCATCCGCCGGGAAGGCGACCGGGTCGCATCCGGGGTGCTGGCCGGCTCCGTGCGGCGTGGTCGCGACGCCGCCCAGGATCTTGAGCTCGGCGCCTGGTTACTCGGGTCAGCCAAGGATGCCCAGGAGCACGCGATCTCGGTACGGTCGGTGCGCGACGCCTTGGCGCCGCACTGCGTCACACTCGATGTCCCGCCGGAACCTCACCTGCTGCAGTTGGCCAACGTCGCGCATCTGGCGACCGACATCATCGGACGGCTGGCCGGCCGGACGACCGCGTTGCAGCTCGTTGCGGCCCTTCATCCCACCGCCGCCGTGTGCGGCACGCCGACCGGCGTCGCTGCCGCCCTCATCCGGGAGTCCGAGGGCATGGACCGCGGCCGCTATACCGGACCGGTCGGCTGGACCGGCGCCGGCGGTGACGGTGAATGGGGTATTGCCTTGCGCTGTGCCGAGCTGGCTGGGCCATCGATGCGGTTGTTCGCCGGTTGCGGCATCGTGGCCGACTCAGATCCCGATGCCGAGCTGGCCGAGGCGCAGGTGAAACTCGCCGCTATGCGCGACGCGATCGAAGGCGTATGAGCTGGGAGAAGGGCCTAACCGGTCGGGCGAGGTGACGTGCCGGTCGGCCGGGGTGACTTGCCCCGCGCCTGCGCAATCCGGACGACGGCCGGCGAGCTCTCGCGGCCGAGCTGCTGGTCGATGCTGAGCCGGAGCTTGGCCGCGGCGACCTGGACGGGGGTCACCTTGATGATGTGCGTTGCCATGGTCACCTCCTCACTCCTCGATGACTCACTCCTCGATGATAACGACGTCGTCGGGATCAACCTCCTCGGCAAGGGCATCGTACGCCTCCGTCGGCTCTTCCAGGACGGCATCGGTGACCGCGACCACCAGCTCCAGATCCTCCGGCTGCAAGAGCTCGGAGGTCTTCAGTGCATCGAGCGTCGCCATCCCGGCCCGCGACTCCGGGCTGTCTTCGTCGGCCACCCGCTCGACCGCCCACCGCAGCAGGCGCATCGTCTCCTCCCGGTGCCGCCAGGTGTCGAGCTCATGCGCTGATCGCCGGGCATACCAATGGCCGATGATCGCGCCGGCGAACGCCGTGACGGGAGTCGCCACGGCAATCACCACCGCCAGCCAGCCGGGAATCTGCACAGCTCGATCCTGTCGCTAGGGTCCGACAGACAACGCCGCGCTGACCGCTGCCTGCAGACGCCGGTGCAGGTCGGCCGTCTCGGCCCGTCGGGTGGGTACGACGACGAGCCGGATCCCGGCGCCGTGAAGTGCGCCCGGCAGGGCGGCCAGGTCGGACAGCTCCAGGTACGGGGTCCCCGTCGCCGCAGCCAGGTGCGACAGGCCGACGCCGTGCGGGGTGCCGAACACCCGCTCGAAGGCGGCCTCCCCCGCCTGCTCCAGCGTGGAGAAGATGCCCCCGCCATCGTTATCGACCACCACCAACGCAAGGTCGGGCCGCGGCTCGTCCGGACCGAGAATCAAGCCGTTCTGATCATGGAGCAGCGACAGGTCACCCAGCAGCGCGTACGACGGGCCGCCGTGGGCCAGCGCTGCCCCGATGGCGGTCGAGACCAGCCCGTCGATCCCGGACAGGCCGCGGTTGCCGACGACCTGAATCCCCTCGCGAGGGCGCGCGTAGGCCTCGAGGTCGCGGATCGGCCGGCTGGAGCCGGCGACCAGCAGCGCGCCCGGCGGAAGGGCCGCAGTCAGGTCGCGGGCCAGCCGCGGCTCCGAGACTCCCCCACCGTCCAGCGTCGCGTCGACCGCCCGGCGGGCCAGCCAGTCGGCGGCCAGCCAGCCCTGCAGCCACGGCGTCGGCGACCGGGCCGAGCCAGCGACGACCGGGACGGCTGCCCAGACCTCGTCAGCGCAGCGGGTGGGGTCGGACCAGTCGGCGTACGGATCGACCACGACGTGCCGGCCGGCCGTACCGAGATAGGCCAGCAGAGATCGCGACAGGTTCGGCTTGCCGATCGTGACAATGACCGTTGGCTGGTGTTCGGCGGCGAAACGGTCGTCGGCGAGCAGCAACGGGTAGGTGGCAACCGCGTTCGGCCCGCGGCGGGCGTTGCCGGTCGGCTCCGACAGGACCGGCCAGCCGAGTCGCTCTGCAAGATCGAGCGCTGCCTCGGGAGAGGTTGCGCCGTGGCCGACGACGACCACGCCGCGTTCGGTCGTGTCGTCAAAGGCTGGGACGACGGTCACCGGCGGCGCGATGGCCGTCCAAGAGCGGTCGTCCTCGCGGCCGGCGAGCGGCTCGACCCAGTCGTCGTCTGCTGACCCGACCAAGGGAGCTCGAAGCGCGATGTTGAGATGCACCGGGCCGACCCGGGCCGCGGCCACGGCGCGGCACACCAGCGATCGCCAGTAGGCCACCATGCCGGGTCGCTCCTCCGGCGCGCCGACCTCGGCAAAGAACCGGACGGCATCGCCGTAGAGCTTGATCTGGTCGGTGGCCTGGTTGGCTCCGGTGCCCCGCAGTTCCGGCGGCCGGTCGGCGGTCAGCACGACCAGCGGGACGTGGGCGTGAGCGGCTTCCAGGACGGCCGGATGCAGGTTGGCTGCCGCCGTACCCGAGGTGCAGAGCACCGCCACCGGGCGGCCTCCCACAGCGGCGAGACCGACCGCGAGGAAGCCGGCCGACCGCTCGTCGATGCGGACATGGAGCCTGATACGCGGCTCAGCGGCCAGGGCAAGCGCCAGGGGAGCCGAGCGGGACCCGGGCGAGAGCACCGCGTCGGTCAGGCCACCCCGCACCAGCTCGTCAACCAGCACCCGGGAAAGCGCCGCTGCGGGGTTCACGAGACGGCGTCCAGCCGGGCCTGCCACCAGGCGGCCCGCTCGGGGGTGGCGGCAACGGCGTCGAGGGCGGCCGGGTCCGGTGACGGCCGGCGCACCGGCAGCTGACCGTCGACGACAACCATCGGGTCGGTGACCACGTCGGCACGCAACAACTGCCCGGTGGCCAGGCCACAGGCGTACGGCAGTTCGGGCAGAGCCGCCGCCAGAGCGACGCCGGCGGCGATCCCGACGGAGGTCTCCAGTGCCGAGGACACCACGACCGGCAGGCCGCACGCCTCGGCTACCCGCAGCGCCGCCCGCACCCCGCCCAGCGGCTGCACCTTGAGCACCACGATGTCGGCGGCGACCAGGCCGGCGACCTTCAGCGGGTCCTCGGCGTTGCGCACGGACTCGTCGGCGGCCAGCGGCACGTCGACCCGCCGGCGCAGGTCGGCCAGCTCGGCCAGGGAGGCGCACGGCTGCTCGACGTACTCGAGGTCATGCCGCTGCAGCGCGCGGATCGCCCGGACCGCCTCGTCGACCGACCACGCACCGTTGGCGTCGACCCGCACCCGGCCGGCGGGGCCCATGGCGTCACGGACGGCCTCCACGCGGGCGATATCGTCGGCCAGCGACTGGCCCCGTTGGGCCACCTTGACCTTGGCGGTCCGGCAGCCACCGGAGTCCCGCACGATCCTCGCCACCTGCTCCGGGGCGACCGCCGGCACGGTGACGTTGACCGGCACCCGGTCGCGCCGCGGGGCGGGCCAGCCCTGCTCGGCCGCCTCACGAGCCGCGGCCAGCCAGCGACGAGCCACCACCATGTCGTACTCCAGGAACGGCGAGAACTCGCCCCACCCGGCCGGGCCCCGCAGCAGCATGCCCTCGCGGAGGTCGATGCCGCGGAAACGGGTGCGTAGCGGGATGGAAAACACCGCGCCGGCCACCTCATTAGCCTATGGGCCATGTCCGTCGAAGCGCCGTCGCAGCCCTTCGACGCCGACGCATGGCGACCGCTGGAGGAATCCTTCACCGATATCACCTATCACCGGCATGTGACACAGGGCACGGTCCGGATCGCCTTCAACCGGCCCGAGGTACGCAACGCCTTCCGGCCGCACACCGTCGACGAGCTCTACCGCGCGCTCGAGCACGCCCGGATGAGCTCCGACGTCGGCTGCGTCCTGCTCACCGGCAACGGCCCGTCGCCCAAGGACGGTGGCTGGGCCTTCTGCTCCGGCGGCGACCAGCGGATCCGCGGGCGCGACGGCTACCGGTACGCCGAAGCTGGGACTTTAGCGTCGGTCGACCCGGCGCGGGCCGGCCGGCTGCACATCCTGGAGGTCCAGCGGCTGATCCGCTTCATGCCCAAGGTCGTCATCGCGGTCGTGCCGGGATGGGCGGCCGGCGGGGGCCACAGCCTGCACGTGGTCTGTGACCTCACCCTGGCCAGCCGTGAGCATGCCCGCTTCAAGCAGACCGACGCCGACGTGGGTTCCTTCGACGCCGGCTATGGCTCGGCGTACCTGGCCCGGATGGTCGGCCAGAAGTTCGCCCGGGAGATCTTCTTCCTCGGCCGGCCCTACGACGCCGAGCAGGCCCACGCCATGGGCATGGTCAACGCGGTGGTGTCGCACGCGGACCTGGAGATGGTGGCGCTGCAGTGGGCGGCAGAGATCAACGCCAAGTCCCCGACCGCGCAGCGGATGCTGAAGTTCGCCTTCAATCTCGTCGACGACGGGCTGGTCGGGCAGCAGGTGTTCGCCGGCGAGGCGACCCGGCTGGCCTATGCGACCGACGAGGCGGTCGAGGGCCGCGACGCCTTCCTCGAGAAGCGGCCAGCGGACTGGAGCCCGTACCCCTGGGCCTTCTGAGCCCCCCTCGGAGCGGCTTACGATGCGCCCGATGGAGCAACCGCTTATCTCAACTCCGCGGCTCGTCCTGCGTCCGGTCTCGGCGTCGCTGGCCGCAGCGGTCATCGCCGGGGACCTCTCCGTCCTCGACGCCGGAGACGGCTGGCCTACCGAGGACACCGTGGACGGCCTGCGGATGGTGGTCACCGACGGGGCGCCGGCCTGGCTCGTGACTCTGGGCGGTCGCGTTATCGGAGACTGCGGCAGCCACGGACCGGTCGACGAGGCCGGCGCCGTGGAGCTCGGTTTCGGCCTGGCCGCGCCGTACCGCGGACAGGGGTACGGGACGGAGGTGGCCCGAGCCCTGGCCGAGCACCTCGGCGCGCAGCCGGGCGTACGCCGTGTTGTCGCCCGGGGCGTCCTTCCCGGCAACGTGGCCTCGCGCCGGGCGCTGGAGCGGGTGGGGTTCCTCGTCGAGCGGGAGACGGCCGACGGGGTCTGGTACGAGCGATCGGTCGCTCCGGCGTCTTGAGCCGCGTCGCCCGCGGTCGACCCAGTCGCGAGGCCGGCGCACGGCACGGGGGGCGATCGGACGCCGTAGCCTCGGGCCGTGTCCGGTCGCCCGCTGCATGCCGCCGTACTGCCGGCCGGCCGCCCGCTCCTGGACCTGCTGCGTACGGCGCTGGCCGGCGGTCCGGCCATCATGCCGATCGACCCGGGCCTGCCGGCGCCGGTCCGCGACCGGCTACTGGCCGCGATGCGCCCGCATGCCCTCGTCCAAACGGGTGGGGCGCGCCCGCTGGCTGGCGGGGTGGCCGCGCCCGACGACGTTGCCCTCGTCATCACCACGTCCGGCTCGACCGGGGAGCCGAAGGGCGTCGAGCTGACAGCCTCGGCGCTGCGGCATTCGGCGACAGCGACGTTGCAACGGATCAACGCCGCGCCCGGTGACCGCTGGCTGTGCTGCCTCCCGCCCTCGCACATCGCCGGCGTTCAGGTGCTGATCCGGTCGGTGGTGTGCGGCACCGACCCGGTGCTGGTGGAGCGCTTTACCGTGGCCGCCGTCGCCGGCGCGCCGGCGGAACACATCGCGGTCGTCCCCACCATGCTGCGCCGGCTGCTCGACGCCGGCACCGACTTGGCCCGGTTCACGAGCGTGCTGGTCGGCGGCGCGGCACTGGGCCACGACCTGCTGGAACGGGCCCGGGCGGCCGGCGCGCCGGTCGTCCTCACCTACGGCATGACGGAGACGGCGGGCGGATGCGTGTACGACGGGCGGCCGCTGGACGGGGTGACGGTGGATCTGACCACCGAGGGCCGGATCCGGATCTCCGGGCCGGTGCTTGCCCGCGGCTACCGGCTGCGTCCCGACCTCCAAGCAGCAACGTTCGCCGGCGGTCGCCTGATCACCTCAGATCTCGGCAGCATCGCCGATGACGGTCGACTCCAGGTGCTCGGCCGGATCGACGACGTGATCGTCACCGGCGGCGTGAACGTGTCGGCGGCTGCCGTAGGCGACCTGCTGGCCACCCACCCCGACGTCGCCCAGGCGGCCGCGGTCGCCGCAGCGGACGAGGAGTGGGGGCAGCGGGTGGTCGCCATCGTGGTGCCGCGGACTCCGGCCGGGCCGCCGACCCTGGCCGCGCTGCGGGCCTACGTCGCCGCACAGGCGCCGGCCTCCCACGCCCCTCGCGAGCTGGTGCTCGTCGAGGCGTTGCCGATGCTGGCGTCGGGCAAGCTCGATCGCCTCGCCGTGCAAGGCATGCGCCGGTGAAAATGGCCACATGACGACGGCCGGCGAATGGTTGGCCGGCGCCCGTCCACGCACCCTTCCGGCTGCCGTCGTGCCGGTGGCCGTGGGATCCGGTGCGGCCGCAGCGGTTGGCGACCCGGTCTGGTGGCGGGTGCCGCTCGCGCTGGTCGTGTCGCTGGCCCTGCAGGTCGGGGTCAACTACGCCAACGACTACAGCGACGGGATCCGGGGCACCGACGCCCAGCGGGTGGGACCGCTGCGCCTGGTCGGATCCGGCACGGCCTCCGCGCGATCGGTCCGGCGCGCCGCTTTGGCCTGCTTCGCGGTGGCGGCCGTCGCGGGCCTCGTGCTGGCTGCGGTGACCACCTGGTGGCTGCTCGCGGTCGGCGCCGCGGCCATCGCCGGCGCCTGGTTCTACACCGGCGGGCGCAGTCCGTACGGCTACCGCGGCCTGGGCGAGATCTCGGTGTTCCTGTTCTTCGGCGTCGTCGCCGTCGTCGGCACCTCCTACGTCCTGGTGCAGCGGGTGACGGCGACCGCCGTCGTGGCGTCCGTGCCGGTCGGTCTGCTGGCCTGTGCGCTGCTGGCGGTGAACAACCTCCGGGACTTGGTCGCCGATGGGGCCGCCGGCAAGCGCACTTTGGCGGTGCGCATCGGCGACGGCCCGACCCGCCGGCTCTATGCGGTGCTCATGCTGGGGCCATACCCGCTGGCTGTCATCCTCGGCCTCCGGGCGCCGTTCGCGCTGCTGGCCCTGCTGGCGCTGCCGCTGGCCCTCACCGCGGTCAGCCAGGTACGGGGTAAGGCGGCCGGGATGGCGCTGGTCGACGTCCTGCAGCGAACCGGCCGGACGCAGCTGGCCTACGGGCTGCTGCTCGCGGTCGGGCTCGCCGTCGGCTGACCGTCACCGGCCGGCATCACCGGACAGCAGAGCCACTGAGCGCCGGCTCACCGGACAGCCCGGCTCACGAGACGGCAGCAGCCATCCGATCCACCGCCTCGGTCAGCAAGCCCTGCGACGTCGCAAAGTTGAGCCGGGCGAAGCCCGCACCCAGCCGGCCGAAGTCGGGGCCGGGGCTCAGCGCCACCCGGCCCCGCTGCAGCAGCGTCGCCGAGGGATCGGGGCCCAGCCCGTACGCCGAGAGGTCGAGCCAGGCCAGGTAACTGGCCTGCGGCGGCACCCAACGCGCCTCGGGCAGCCGGTCGGCGAGCAGCGAGCCGAGGAGCCGGCGGTTGCCCTCGAGGTGGCCAAGAACGTCGTCGAGCCAGGGTGCGCCCTCGCGGAATGCGGCGATGCCGGCGAGCACGCCGAGCAGGCCGGTGCGATACCGCACCTCGGCCGGGATCCGCCCGGTCAGCGCCAGCACTTCAGGGTCGGCGGTGACCAGCGCGGCGCATTTGAGCCCAGCCAGGTTGAACGCCTTGGACGCCGACACCAGTGACGCTGCGCGCCGCGCGGCCTGCGCGCCGAGGGAGAGGTAGGCGGTGAAGGTGGCACCCGGGAGTGTCAGCGGCGCGTGGATCTCGTCGGCGACGACGGCGACGTCGTAGCGCCGGGCCAGCGCGGCCACCGCCTCGAGCTCGCCGCGGGCGAAGACCACACCGGTCGGGTTGTGCGGGCTGCACAGCAGGTAGGCCTGCACGGCGTCGGAGGCAAAGGCTCGCTCGAGGCCGTCGAGATCGAGCAGGTACGCAGCTCCGGCCCGGGCAAGCGGCGCCTCGACGACCCGCCGGCCGATGTCGGCGATGGTGGTGAAGAACGGCGGGTAGACCGGGGTGTTGACCACCACGCCGGCGCCCGGCTCGGTCAGCAGCCGCAGCGACTCGCTGACTCCGGCCATCACGTCGGGCACCGCGGAGATGTGGGCCGGGTCGACGGTCCAGGCCAGCCGGTCGGCGACGAAGGCGGCCACCGCTTCGGCGAAGCCGCCAAAGCTGGCATAGCCGGTGTCGTTGCGGTCGATCGCGTCGTGCAACGCCGCGGTGACCGGCCGGGCGAGGGGGAAGTCCATCTCAGCCACCCAGGCCGGCAGCACGTCCGGCGGAAAGTGCTGCCACTTCATGCTGCGGCGGCCGCTCAGGGCGGCCCAGTCCACGCCGTCGAAGCCGCTCATGCCGGGCAGGTTACGCAGGTCACTCGACCGGCTCGTCGCCGCGCAGCCGCGCCCGGAGCTCCCGCCGATCGCTTACCCGGCGCTCGACGGTCCGGGCGAGGGCTGCCCGCTGCCGGCGAAGCACGTAGTAGGACACCGGCATCGACAACAAGATGGCCGCGAGCGCCAGGATCCACGACCGGAACCCGGCCAGCCACAGCACAGCGGCGGTGGCGAGGAAGATACCGATGCGGCCCGCGGTGTAGGCGACGAACGGGCTGGCGCTCACGATCGGCCGTCCGAGGGTCCGGCGCTCCCGGCACTGCCGGCGCTGCCGGCACTGCCGGCGAGGTCGGGGACGTCGGGCAGGTCGGGCGCGCGGGCCGGCCCCACCCGGCTCTCCCACCGGGTGGACAGGACCACCGTCGTCCGCGTCCGTGAGACGCCCCGGGTCCGGCGCAGCTGACCCAGGGTTTGCTCGAGGGCATCCACGTCCGGCACCCGTACCTTGATCATGAAGGTCTCCTCTCCGGCCACGAACCAGCAGTCTGCTATCTCCGGCATCTCGCCCAGCGCGGCCACCACGTCGTCGGCCTCGTGGTCGTTGCTCAGCAGGACGCCGATCAGCGCACTGACGCCCAGCCCGAGCGCGCCGGGTTCGACCGAGGCGTGGTAGCCGGTGATGATGCCAGCCGCCTCCAGCTTGGCCACCCGCTCGTGTGCCGACGGCGGGGACAGACCGACGAGGCGACCCAGCTCGGCGTACGTCGAGCGAGCGTTGGCCCGGAGCGCCTCGACGAGCTGGCGGTCGATGTCATCCATGGCGCATTGTCATCCCCATTACCAACGACGCCGACCTCCTTACCCGGTGGAGATGCCGCTCGGACCGGCCGGTGGTGCCCTGCGTCACGGAGCAGTGCTGTAATGGTGCCCAGTCGACGTTGCTTCGGATGGGGGTTCGGTGGAGGTCAAGGATGGGCTCCTCACTCCTGGTGAGGTTGCCGCGCTGTTTCGGGTCGACCCCAAGACGGTGACGCGCTGGGCGGCGGCCGGCCGGATCAGCAGCATCCGCACTCCCGGCGGGCACCGGCGCTTCCGCGAGTCCGAAGTACGGGCCTTGCTCGTCGCCGGCGAGTCGCGCCTGCCGGCGCCCCGGCCGGCAGCCGATCGCGACGGCAGCTGACCGCTCTAAACGCCGTAAGGGGGTGATCGCCGGTGATCTTCGGTGAGGGTCTGGTGGCCGTCCTGCTCATCGGCTTCCTCCTGTTCTGCCTGCTCGATGTGATCACCAGCGATCCGGGCGCCGTCCGCAACCTGCCCAAGATCGCCTGGCTGCTCCTCGTCTTCATCAACCCGCTCGGCGGCATCGCCTGGCTTATCGCCGGCCGGCCGCAGGGCACCTCGGGCCTGCCCTACAAGGGAAACCGGGGAGCTGCCGCGGCCGGGCGTTCGCTCCCCCGGCCGGCCGGACCCCGTCGGGACGTTGCGCCGGATGACGACCCGGCCTTCCTGGCCGAACTGAAGCGCAGCAACACCGAGCACGAGCAGATGCTCGGGACCTGGGAAGAAGATCTGCGCCGGCGCGAGGACGAGCTCCGGCGCCGCGACCGCGAAGAGGGCGACAGCGCTAGTTGAGACCGGCGTAGGAGTGCAGGCCCGAGATCAGCATGTTGACGCCGAAGAGATTGAACATCATCGCGCCCCAGCCGAGCAGCGCGATGCCGACCGCCCGGCGGCCGCGCCAGCCGGCAGTGGAGCGGGCGTGCAGGTAGGCCGCATAGATCACCCAGGCGATGAAGGCCCACGTTTCCTTCGGATCCCAGCCCCAGTAACGGCCCCAGGCCGCCTCGGCCCAGATGGCGCCGGCGATGACGGCGAACGTCCAGATCGGGAAACCGAACGCGATCACCCGGAAGGTGACACGTTCCAGGGCGTCTGCGGCCGGCAGCCGAACGCCGAGGGAGACCAGGCGCAGGGACACACCCTCGACCGAGCGCCGCTCATAGGAGTCACGGATCAGGTAGAGCACCGACGTGGTGGCCCCGACGAGGAAGATGCCACTGGCCAGGATGGCAGCGCTGACATGGATCTTGAGCCAGTAGGAGTTCAGCGCCGGCACCAGCGGCGCCGCCCGGGTGTAGAGCACGGTGCCGGCCAGGCCGAGCAGCAGCACCACCGGGAGCATCACGAAGGCACCGAGATAACGCACCGGCTGGCGGACCAGCAGCGCGAGGTAGGCCGTCACCGCGATCAAGCACACCGCGACGGCGAACTCGTACATGTTGCCCCACGGCACCCGGCCGACCGCCAGGCCGCGGTAGGTCAACATCCCGGCCTGCGCCAGCCAGCCGAACACGGTCAGCGCCACCGCCATCCGGCCGAAATTCACCGTCCGGCTGCGCCGCTCGCCCACCACCCCGGTCGGGTCGACCGGCATGACCGCGGGCGGGCCCCCGGCGCCGACCAGCACCCGTCCCGCGACCGGCGCCGCAACTGCCGGCGCCGCGACTGCCGACACGGCCACCCGGCCGCGTCGGCCGAAGGCGTACTCCACCGCGTACAGCAGCATCGCCAGGGTGTAACACAGGATCGTCGCCACGAGCAGGTTGTCCGACAGTGCGGCGTAACTGGCGTTGACCGGCACGGTCAGCCCTCTTTCTGCGTCGATGGCACGCCCCCGCAGGCCGATCCGACCACCCGGTCGAACTCGGGCCGGAAGGCCTCCGGGTCGTTCCTGGCCAAGCCGCCTACGGCGACGACAGTACGCCCCGACTCCCCGGCTGAACCGGCTGGACCGTCCGGGCCGGCTGGGGAGAAGCGGAACCAGACCCGGCGCCGGCGCACCCGCAGGGACAGCAGCAGGCCGAGCACCATGGCGACAGCCGCGACCAGGGCGAGCAACTGGCCGGGGTCCCGGCCGACCTGCAGGCGGGCCCACTGCCGGTAGCCGGCGAAGCGGATCTGGGTGCCGTCGGCCAGCCGGATCGACTGCCCGGGGCCGAGCACGACCCGCGCCGGGCGGCCGTCGGCCAGCTTCGCCAGGGTCAGCCGCTTGGCCTTGATCCGAGCGGTGTCGAGGGAGTAGACCGACTGGGGGGCGCCGGTGTCGAGTCCCAGGTCGCCCTCGTAGATGCGCATCGACAGGGCGGGGTTGCTCGGCTGCGGCGACAGTGAGGTGAGACCGAGCCGGTCAGCCGGATCGCGCGTGGGGGTGAACACCCCGTCGATGCCGATCTGCCGCGGGCGGGCGTCGGGGAGTTTCACCGCGCCGGTGGAGGCCAGCGTGGCGCCGGCCGGGAGGAACGCAGTCGCTCCGCTGAACACCTGGCCGCTGGGATCGGTCACGGTCACGATCGGGGAGAATCCGTGGCCGAGCAGGTAGGTGCGGGTGCCCTCGAAGCGCAGCGGGGAGTTGACCCGCAGGTCGTAGGGCCGGTCGGGCGCGGCTCCGTCCGGGGCACTTCGAACAGGTGCATAGCGGACCCGGGCGTGGAAGGACGCCGGCTGGTCGGTGCCGGGGACGTACGTCGCGGAGAACCGGTCGAGGTGCAGGCAGAACGGCGGGAGGTGTGTCCCGTCGACCAGCCGCCCCGGCTCGAAGGCGTCGTAGGCGTTGACGGTGTCGCAGAAGCCGTCGCCTTCGGTCACCAGCACGGTCGCCTTCCAGCCGAAGAGACCACCGATGCCGACGCCGGCCAGCAGCGCCACCAGCGCGACATGGAAGACGAGGTTGCCGGTCTCCCGGGCATACCCCTTCTCCGCCGACAGCGCGACGACACCGTCGGGCTCCAGGCGTCGCTCGACCCGCCACCGGCCGCGGCGCAGCTGGCGGTGGACGGTCGCGACGGCGGCCTCCAGAGGGTCCGGCGAGGCGTACGCGGTGGCGTGCGGCAGCCGGTCGAGGTGCCGCGGCGCAGCGGGCGGGCGCCGGCGCAGGGCCCGCGCATGCAGCCGGATCCGCGGCACCAGGCAGCCGATCAGCGACACGAAGAGCAGCAGGTAGATCGCGGCGAACCATGGGGCGGCGAAGACGTCGAACAGCGACAGCCGGTCCAGCACCGGGGCCAGGCCCCGATGTGCCTTGTAGTAGTCGTCGACCTTGATCTGGTTGAGGCCGCGCTGGGGCAGCACCGAGCCGGGGACCGCGGCGACGGCGAGCAGGAAGAGCAGGAGCAGCGCCGTACGCATGCTGGTCAGTTGCCGCCAGGTCTGGCGCAGCGCCGCGAGCCGGCCGGGCGCCGCCGGGCCGGCCTCCGGTGCCGTGGACAGCCGGCTGGCGTCGCGGTCGAGCAGGGTCACCTCACACCGCCGGGGTGAAGCCGGCGACCCAGTCGCGCATCGTGATGGTCAGGTCGTTCCAGGTCCCGGTGAGCAGGAGCAGGCCAAGCACGATGAGCAGGACGCCGCCGGTGCGGGTCACCCAACGGGCGTGCCGGCGGGCCACGCCCAGCGCTCCCAGGAACCACCGGTAGCCCAGGCCGAACAGGACGAAGGGCAACCCCAGGCCCACGCAGTACGCGGCCGACAGCAGCGCCCCCCGGCCGGCGCTGGCCGAGGTGTAGGCCAGCCCCTGGACGGCGCCGAGCGTGGGGCCCACACACGGCGTCCAGCCGACGCCGAAGACGACCCCGAGCAGTGGGGCACCGGCCAGGCCCGAGGCGGGCAGCCGGTGCAGGCGCAGCTCGCGCTGCAGGCCGGGGACCAGCCCCAGAAAGGCCAGCCCGAGCACGATGACCAGCGCCCCGACCACCCGCTCGATGGCGCTCTGGTGCACGGCCAGCAAACGGCCGAGGCCACCGAAGGCGGCACCGTAGGCCACGAAGACGGCGGTGAACCCCAGCACGAAAAGGACGCTGCCGGCCAGAACCCGGCCGCGCACCCGGCGCGCGGCCGGGTCGTCGAGGTCGGCGCCGGACAGGCCGGTCAGGTAGGAGAGGTAGCCGGGGACGAGCGGGAGGACGCAGGGCGAGGCGAAGCTGATCACGCCGGCCACGGCGGCAACCGCGACCGCGGCCAGCAACGGCCCGCTGGTGACCGTGGTGGCGAATCCGGTGCTCACGGCCTCAGGCCGACTCGGCCGCGACCTGGCGGACGACCGGCAGCAGCTCGACCGCGCGCAGCGACTTGCGGATCACCACGGCGATCCGGCCCTGGCGGTCGAGCACGACCGTGAACGGCAGCGAGCCCGGTGGCGCCCCCTTGAGCTGCAGCGCAATCCGGTCCGACCGGTCGTACAGGCTGGGATAGCTGATCCCGAAGGTGCGCTCGAAGGCCAGCGCGGAGTCCTTGTTGTCCCGGACGTCGACTCCGACGAAGTGCACGCCGGCGCTCTTCGTCTGCTGGTAGACCGACTCGAGGTCGCGTGCCTCGACCCGGCACGGGGGGCACCAGGACGCCCAGAAGTTGAGCACCACCACCTGACCGCGCAGGTCACTCAGCGCGAACTTCCCTCCGTCGAGCAGGGTGCCGGTGATCTGCACCCCGGTGTCGCGATGACCTGGGGCAAGGGTGGTGGTCGTGCCGTTGCCGGCGACGTAGCGGTTGTTCGACCCGGCGCCCTGGTCGACGGCGTTGGCCCCGGTGCTGCAGCCGGCGAGCAACACCCCGCTGAGCCCCAGGGCAGCCGCGACGCGGCGCCTCATGCGCCGGCCACCTTGCGCCCGATGGTGGCGGTGACGAGGTGGGCGGCCGGCTCCCGGTAGCAGACACCGGTGATCTGGTCATCATCGAAGGTGAACGAGGTCAGGCTGGCCAGCCCGCACTGCCGGTGTGCCGGGTGGTGCCACAGCGGTCGCCGTTCGATGTGGCGCCGGACGATCCAGATCGGCAGCTGGTGGCTGACGCACACGGCTTCGTTCCCCAGCGCGGCATCGCGGGCGGCCAGCATCGCCGCGAACATCCGCGCCACGATCTGCTGGTAGGGCTCGCCCCACGACGGCGTGAACGGGTTGCGCAGCTTCGGCCACATCGACGGCCGCCGAAGCACGCCGTCAGTGACGGCGAAGCGCCGGCCCTCGAAAACGTTCAGCGCCTCCTGCAGTCGCGGGTCGGTGTGCACCTCGAGGCCGAAGCGCTGGGCAAACGGCTGCGCCGTCTGCTGCGCGCGTTCCAGCGGGCTGGTCACGACGTAGCTGATCTGGTGGTCGGCGAGGGCTTCCGCCGCGGCCAACGCCATCTGCTCCCCGACCTTCGAGAGCAGGAAGCCGGGCAGCCGGCCGTACAGAACGCCGCCGGGGTTGTGCACCTCGCCGTGGCGGAGCAGGTGGACGACGGTCCGGGTCACCGGATCACCATGATCGCCGGCCGCCGGCCGCCGCCGCCCGGGCCGCCGGCGGCAGCGCCTCGGCGATCCGCTCGAGCGCCGGCTCGTCGTGGGCGGCGGAGAGGAACCACGCCTCGTACGCACTGGGCGGCAGGTAGACCCCGCGGGCCAGCATCTCGTGGAAGAAGCGCGCATAGGCCGCGGTGTCCTGCCGCTGGGCGCCGGCGAAGTCGCGCACCTCGCCCGCAGCGAAGAAGATGCTGAACAGGCTGCCGGCGCTCTGCACCCGGTGCGGCACCCCGGCCTCGGTCAACGCGCTCGTGGCCTCGGCGGCGACCCGGTCGGCGGCCTTGTCGACGGCGAGGTAGACCTCCTCGGTGCAGGCGCGCAGCGTCGCCAGCCCGGCCGCCGTGGCCAGCGGGTTACCGGACAGGGTGCCGGCCTGGTAGACCGGGCCGGCCGGCGCGAGGTGCCCCATCACGTCGGCCCGACCGCCGAAGGCCGCCGCCGGCAGGCCGCCACCCATCACCTTGCCGAAGGTGAACAGGTCCGCGCCGACCCCTTCGAGGCCGTACCAGCCGGCCGCCGAGACCCGGAAACCGGTCATCACCTCGTCGCTGATCAGCAGCGCGCCGTGCCGATCGCAGAGGTCGCGCAGCCCCCGGGTGAAGCCGGGCGCCGGCGGCACCACCCCCATGTTGGCCGGGGCCGCCTCGGTGATCACGCAGGCAATCGCGTCGGGCTGCGCCGCGAAGGCTTCGCGGACGGCGTCGAGGTCGTTGTAGGGCAGGACGATCGTCTCGGCGGCGCTCGCTCCGGTCACGCCGGGGCTGTCGGGCAGGCCGAACGTCACCAGGCCCGAGCCGGCGCTGGCCAGGAGGGCGTCGACGTGGCCGTGGTAGCAGCCGGCGAACTTCACCACCTTGCCGCGGCCGGTGAACCCGCGGGCCAGCCGGATGGCGCTCATCGTCGCCTCCGTGCCGGAGTTGACCAGGCGCACCTGCTCGACCGGCATCCGGCGGACGATCTCCTCGGCCAAGGCGACCTCGCCCTCGGTCGGCGTGCCGTAGGACGTGCCTCGGGCGGCCGCCTGCTGGACCGCTTCGACGACGGCGGGATGGGCGTGGCCCAGGATCAACGGGCCCCAGGAGCAGACCAGGTCGACGTACTCCCGCCCGTCGGCGTCGAGCAGGTAGGGGCCCGATCCGGCGGCCATGAAGCGCGGCGTGCCGCCGACCGCCCGGAACGCGCGGACCGGGGAGTTGACGCCGCCCGGGATCACGGCGGCCGCGCGCTGGAACAGGTCGGTCGAGCGCGGCGCTGCCGGGGGGTACGTCACCACACCAGTGTCGCAAAGTCGGCTGCGAGCCTTCGCCGTCGCCCTGCCCCTCACCGACCGCTCCCCCTTCCGCCGTGATCAAGGGCGCGTTGCTCCCGCAGCAGCGGGTGCGATCCCGCTTGGATCACCGCATGCCAGCGAGGCCGGACGAGGTAGGCAAGATTTCTTCCCAGCCTGTCGAATCAGCCCAATCACGTTCGTAGGCAGGGTGAGGAGCGGCACGAGGCGGCTCTCCAAATGGAGGAGGCGACCATGAAGCAGTACCTGTTGTCCGTGCACTACGTCGAGGGCCAGGAGCCGCCGGCGACCGAGGCGATGGAGCAGATGTACTCCGACGTCGAGGCCTACAACGGTGAGCTCAAGGCGGAAGGCGCCTGGGTCTTCGCCGGCGGCTTGCACACCCCCGACGTGTCGACGGTGGTACGCCATCAGGGCGGCGAGATCGTCGTCATCGACGGGCCGTTCGCCGAGAGCAAGGAGCAGCTGGGCGGATTCTGGGTGGTCAGGGCCGAGGACCTCGACGATGCGCTGCGGCTGGCGACCCGCGCGTCCAAGGCATGCCAAGGGCCGGTCGAGGTGCGCCCGTTCCAGGACGACGCGCAGGACTGATGGAGGCACTGGACGTCGGCGCCGTCTTCCGGGCGGAGTACGGCTCAGCGGTCGCGACCCTGGTCCGCATCCTCGGCGACATCACGCTGGCCGAGGAGGCGGTCCAGGACGCCTTCGTCCTCGCCGTCGAGCGGTGGCCGGTCGACGGCCCGCCGCCGAACCCCGGCGGCTGGATCGTGACCGTCGCGAGGCGGCGGGCGGTCGACCGCTTCCGGCGCGAGCGGAGCCGCGACGAGCGGCACAAGCAAGCCGCCCTGCTGTACGCCCCCGACCAGCACCAGGAGGTGGGTGCGGTGCGCGATGACCGGCTGCGGTTGCTCTTCACCGGGTGCCGAGGGAGGCGGAGCTCCCCGCGCGCCTAGGCCCGGTCCTGGCCGTCGTCTACCTGATCTACACCAGTGGTCACAGCGCCACCGGTGGCGAGGCGGTCGTGGCCGGCGAGTTGTGCGACGAGGCCGTCCGGCTGGCCCGGGTGCTGGCCGACCTGCTGCCCGACGAGGCGGAGGTGCTCGGGCTGCTCGCGCTGCTGCTCCTCCTGGAGTCGCGCCGGGCGGCGCGGACGGGACCGGCCGGCGAGCTCGTCCCGCTCTCCGAACAGGATCGCAGTCGCTGGGATGGGGCGCTGATCGCGGAAGGCCAGGACCGGGTTCGCGCCCTGCTGCGCCGCGGCCGGCCAGGGCCCTACCAGGTGCAGGCCGCGATCCAGGCGGTGCACGCCGACGCCGCGCGGACCGGCGGGACGGACTGGCGGCAGGTGATCGACCTGTACGACCTGCTGGTGTCGCTGCAGCCCAGCCCGGTCGTGGCGCTCAACCGCGCCGTGGCGCTGGCCGAGGTCGCCGGCGCGCCGGCGGCGCTTGAGGTCGTCGACGCCCTTGAGCTGCCGGGCTACCAGCCGTTCCACGCCGTCCGCGCCGACCTGCTGACGCGGCTGGACCGCGGCCCCGAGGCGGTCGCGGAATACGAGCGGGCCCTGGCGCTGACCGGCAATGCCGTGGAGCGGGCGCACCTCCAGCGGCGCCGTGAGGCTGCCCGTTGCTCGGGCGGGATCAGCCGCGAGCCAGGAGCCGGGCCGCCTCGGTCGCCCAATACGTGACGATGATCTGCCCGCCGGCCCGGCGGATCGACAGCAGCGTCTCGAGGATGACCCGCTCGCGGTCGACCCAGCCGCGTTCTGCGGCGGCCTCGACCATCGCGTACTCCCCGCTCACCTGGTACGCCGCCACGGGCACGTCGACCACGTCGGCGACCCGCCGGACCACATCGAGATAGGACATTGCCGGCTTCACCATGACGGCGTCGGCACCCTCCGCGATGTCGAGCTGCACCTCGCGCAGCGCCTCGTCGGAGTTGGCCGGCTCCATCTGGTACGCCGCCCGGTCACCGAATTGCGGCGCACACTCGGCCGCTTCACGGAACGGCCCGTAGAAGGAGGACGCGTACTTCGCCGAGTAGGCCAGAATCGAAACGTCGGGGTAGCCGGCGCCGTCGAGGGCAGTGCGGACAGCGCCGACCTGGCCGTCCATCATGCCGCTCGGCCCGACGACCTGACTCCCGGCGGCGGCCTGGGTCACCGCGATGGAGGCGTACCGCGCCAGCGTGGCGTCGTTGTCGACCTCGCCATCCCGGGTCAACACGCCGCAGTGGCCATGGTCGGTGTATTCGTCCAGGCACAGGTCGCTCATCACCACCGCCGCGTCGCCGACGTCGGCGGCCAGGTCACGTAAGGAGACCTGCACCACGCCGTCGGGATCGTCCGCCCCGGAGCCGCGGGCGTCCTTGACGGAGGGGATCCCGAACAGGATGAGGCCGCCGACGCCGGCCTCGGCTGCCTCGTACGCCGCCTTGCGCAGCGACTCCCGGGTGTGCTGCACGACTCCAGGCATCGACGGGATCGGATGCGGGGTGTCGAGCCCTTCCTTGACGAACATCGGCAGGACCAGATCTGCCGCAGCCAGCCGGGTCTGCGCCGACAGCCGCCGCAGGGCAGCGGTCCGGCGCAGCCGGCGGCCCCGGGAGATCGGAAAGGCAGCACTCACTTGGCGGCCTTGGGCTTGCTCCTCGTCTTGGCGCTGCGCGACGGCGGGGCGACCCCGTCGGTCTCCTTGAGATGGCGTACGTGCGCCGCCAGCGCCTCGACCAGCGCCGGCACGCTGGCCACCTCCGGCTGAACCTCGACGGTGAGCCCCAGCTCGCGGGCGGTCTCGGCCGTCTTGGGCCCGATGCAGGCCACCACCGTGCGTGGGTGCGGCTTGCCGGCGATTCCGACCAGGTTGCGCACGGTGCTCGAGGAGGTGAACAGCACGGCATCGAACCCGCCGGTCTTGATCGCATCGCGGGTCGCCGCAGCGGGGGGGGCCGCACGCACCGTCCGGTAGGCCGTCACGTCATCGACCTCCCAGCCGCGCTCGATCAGCCCGGCGGCGAGGGTCTCGGTGGCGATGTCGGCCCGCGGCAGGAAGATCCGGTCGATCGGGTCGAGGACGTCGTCGTAGGGCGGGAAGTCCGCGAGCAGGCCGGCGCTGGACTGCTCGTCGCTGGGCACCAGCTCCGGGGTGATGCCGAAGGCGCGCACCGCATCGGCGGTCGACTCCCCGACGCAGGCGATCTTCACGCCGGCGAAGGCGCGGGCGTCAAGGCCGAACTCCGCGAACTTCTCCCACACCGCCCGGACGGCATTCGTGGAGGTGAACACGATCCACTCGTAGCGACCGGTCACCAGGCCCTTGACGGCCCGCTCCATCTGGGCCGGCGTACGCGGCGGCTCCACGGCGATGGTCGGCACCTCGACCGGCACCGCGCCGTGGACGCGCAGCTGTCCCGACATGATGCCGGCCTGCTCGCGGGTCCGCGGCACCAGCACCTTCCAGCCGTACAGCGCCCGGCTCTCCCACCACGACATCCGCCCGCGCAAGGCCACCCCGGCGCCGACCATCACCATGACCCGGCCCTGCAAGGCGCCGGCATCGGCCTCGAGGCCGGCCAGGGTGGAGTCGATGGTCACCTGGATGTCGGTGGCCCCGCCGCCGGTCACGGCGACCGCGGTGCTGCCGGCCCGGCCGTGCTCCTGCAACCCGGCCGAGATCTTCCCGAGGTCGCCGCAGGCGACGCTGAGCACCAGCGTGCCCGGAGCGCCGGCCAGCACGCGCCAGTCGACGCCGTCCCGCACGTCGACGACGGTGCGGGTCGGGCCGGTGGGGACGCCGGCGTACGTCGAGACGGCCGTGTCGAACGCGACGCCCGGCACCACCTCGAAGGGCAGGGCCGTGCGCGACACCGCCTTGCACTCGGCCACCACGTCGTCGGAGGTGAACGGGTCCCCCACGACGAGCCGCAGCACGGTCGTGCCGGAGCGGGCGGCCGAGATCAGCAGCTTGGCCACGTCACCGGGCAGGCCCTCAGCGGCGCTCACCTCGGCGGTGGCGGGAGCCAGGGCGAGCACCTCCGGCGGCACCGACGGGTCGTGGATGACGTAGTCCGCACCACCGATCAGCTCGGCGGCCCGCCGGGTCAGCAACCCCGGGTCACCCGGGCCGGTGCCGACGATGGCGATGCGGCCCGTGGTCGTCTTGCGTACGCGGGTCATTCCACGCTCCCAGTCTCAGTTCGGTCGAGCAAGTGTTCGGCGCCGGCCGCCATCAGGTCGGCGGCCAGCCGGCGGCCGAGGCCGTCGGCGTCGGTGATCGCCCCGGTTGCCGACAACCGGACGGCGTCCGAGCCGTCCAGTGCGGTGACCGAGGCGCGTAGGTAGATCTCGTCGTGCCCCCGCTCCCCCTCGGCAATCTCGCCAAGCGCACCGACCGGAGCGGTGCAGCCGGCTTCCAGGCCGGCGAGCACGGCCCGCTCCGCGGTCACCGCGATGCGGCTGTCCGCGTCGTCGAGCGCCGACAGCAGGGCGACCAGATCGGCGTCGTCGACTCGGCACTCGACGGCCAGTGCGCCCTGGCCGGGCGCGGGCAGCAGCTGGATCGGATCCAGCACCTCGCTGATGTCAGCCAACCGGCCCAGCCGGGCCAGGCCGGCCCGGGCCAGTACCACGGCGTCGAGCTCACCGTCGGCGACCTTGCGCAGCCGGGTGTCGACATTGCCGCGGACAGCCACCACGTCGAGGCCGAGACCGAGCGCGCGCAGCTGGGCAATCCGGCGGGGCGCACCCGTGCCGACCGTCGCGCCCGTCGGCAGCTCGCCGAGGGTGGCCCCCGACCGGCTGACCAGCACGTCGCGGGCGTCCTCGCGGGCGGGTACGGCACCGATCACCAGGCCGGCCGCCGGCGCCGTCGGCAGGTCCTTGTACGAATGGACGGCGAGGTCGACGTCGCCGGCGAGCAGCCGATCGCGCAGCGCCGAGACGAAGACGCCGGTGCCCCCCATCGCGGGGATGGCGGCGGCCGAGGCGTCGCCGGCCGTGACGACACGGACCAGCTCCACCTCGGCGCTGATCGCGGCCGCGACCAGTCCTGATTGGGCCAGCGCCAGCCGGCTGCCGCGGGTGCCCAGCCGAAGGGTCCGGGTCAGGCCGCTCACGACGCCGCCTTGGTCACCGTGACGGCGGCAGTGGCCGCCGGGTCAAGCTCGAACAACTCGCGCAGCGCGGCGGCGTACGTGTCGCCGCCGGGAATGGTGGCCAGCTCCTTGACCCGCACCGTCGGGGTGTGCAGCAGGGCAGCCACCACCCGGCGGACGGCCATTTCGACCTCGGCGCGGGCAACGGCGTCGAGCTGGGGCAGCCGGACGGTGAGCCGGGCGAGCTCGACGTCGACCAGTGCTGCGGCGCGGGACCGCAGCGCGGTGACCGTCGGGGTCACCTCCATCGAGCGCAGGCCGGCCAGGAAGATCCCGACCTCCTCGGCGACGATCGCCCGGGCCGCGTCGACCTCGGCCCCGGCCTCGGTGCCGGCGAGCACATCGCCCAACACCTCCAGGTCGACCAGGGTCACGCCGTGGATCCCGGCGACCGCCGGGTCGACATCTCGGGGGAGGGCCAGGTCGAGGACGAAGAGCGGCCGGCCCTCCCGCAGCTTCATCGCGCGCTCGACCGCGTCGGCCCGGATCACCAGGGCCGTCGAGGCCGTACTGGACACCAGGATGTCGACGTCGAGCAGGCCGTCCTCGAGCTCGGTCAGCGCAATGGGGCGGGCATCGGCCGACGCGGCCAGCAGCTCGGCGTGGGCGGGTGTGCGATTGGCGACGACGATGTCGAGCACACCGGCCCGGTGCAGGGTGGTCAGCGTGAGGGCCGCCATCGACCCGGCGCCGCAGATCAGCGCCGAACGGCCGGAGAGGTCACCGAGCACCCGCTCGGCCTGGGCCAGGCCGACCGCGACCAGCGATGCGCCGGCCGCGTCGATCCCGGTTTCGCTGTGCGCCCGCTTGCCCACCCGCAGCGCCTGCTGGACGAGCTCGTGCAGCCGGCGGCCGGCCGTGTGGGCCTGCTGGGCCGCGGCGTAGGCCGTCCGGAGCTGGCCGAGGATCTGCGCCTCGCCCACGACCATCGAGTCCAGGCCGGCCGCGACGGAGAAGAGGTGCTCGACCGCGGCGTCCTCGTAGTGGACGTAGAGATGGGCGCCCAGGCCGGCGACGTCCGTACCGGCCCGCCGGGCCAGCGCGTCGGACAGGTCGTGCACCCCGCCATGGAACTTGTCCACCTCGGCGTAGAGCTCCACCCGATTGCAAGTGGACAGGACCATCGCCTCGGCCACCTGCGGGCTCTGCACCAATTCCTCGAGCAGCGCGGACAGCTCGCCTCCGGCGACCGTAGCGCTCTCGAGCAGGGGCACGGAAGCGGTCCGGTGGGAGAGCCCGACGACCAGCAGGCTCATGGGCCGACCGCTTCGTGGTAGGCGGCCTCGCCGGGCATCGGCAGGCCGGTCAGCGCGGCCTTGCGCCGCTCGTGGAAGGACAGGATCTGCAGCTCGATCGACAGATCCACCTTGCGTACGTCCACGCCGGCCGGGACGCTCAGCACGCACGGGGCGAAGTTGAGGATGCTGGTGACGCCGACCCCCACCAGCCGGTCGCAGACATCCTGGGCGGCGGAGGCCGGCGTGGCTATCACGGCGATCGACACGCCGTGCTCGGCCACGACGGCCGGCAGGTCGTCGATGTGGCGGACGAGCAGGCCCTGCAGCGGCTCGCCGACACGGGCCGGGTCGGCATCCAGCAGCGCCGCGATGCGAAACCCGCGCGAGGCGAACCCCCCGTAGCCGGCGAGGGCATGCCCGAGGTTGCCGACCCCGATCAGGACGACCGCCCAGCGCTGGGTCAGTCCCAGGGCACGCGAAATCGACTCGATCAGCAGGGCGACCTCGTAGCCGACTCCCCGTGTGCCGTAGGAGCCCAGATGGGACAGGTCCTTGCGGAGCTTGGCCGAGTTGACGCCGGCCGAGGACGCCAACTCCTCGGAGGAGACCGTCGCCTGGCCGAGGTCGGCCAGGCTGTGCAGCGCCCGCAGGTAGACCGGCAGCCGCGCCACCGTCGCATCCGGGATCCCGCGGCTTCTGGCCCGGTCCGGAGCGGCGTCGGACGGGTGGGTCACGTCGGCTCCCGTCTGCTCGGATCAGCAACAGCGACCCCCATCTGGAGGCCGCCGGCATCGCTGTGGTAGTGACGGTAGTCGCTTGTGAACGTTCGCACAAAGTCGGTGAACGAACGGCGTCAGGCGGTGAGCGCCGCCCGCAACCGGACCTCGTCCACGCGCCAGAAGTCGTGTGGCCGGCCGTCCACCAGGATCACCGGCACCTGGTCGGCGTAGTCCGCCATCAGCTCCGCGTCGTCGGTGATGTCACGCTCTGTCCACGGCACTGCGAGCTCGCCGGCGATCCGGGCCACGTCGGCGCATGCCTGCTCGCAGAGGTGGCAGCCCGACCGGGAAAGCACGGTCACCTGGTGGCCGGTCACGGCGAGCCGCCCGGGCGCAGCTGGTCCCGGCGCACCTTGCCGGTCGCCGAGTACGGCAGCTCACCGACGAACTCCACGACCGTGGGGCACTTGAACCGGGCCAGGGAATCCTGGCAGTGGGCGATGACCGCCTCGGCCGTGAGCCGGGCGCCGGGAGCGCTCACCACGACCGCCTTGACGGCCTCGCCGGTCGTGGGTGCACCGACCGCGACGACCGCAGCGTCGGCGATGCCCGGATGACCCCGGAGCACCGCCTCGACCTCGCGGGGATAGACGTTGAAGCCGCTGACCAGGATCAGCTCCTTGCGCCGGCCGATCAGGTGCAGGTCGCCGTCGCCGTCGGCAAACGCGACATCGCCCGTGGCGAACCAGCCGTCGGCATCGGGCCCACCGTCGCCGTCCGGCCAGTAGCCGGAAAAGAGGTTGGCGCCGCGGACCGCGATCTCCCCGGCGTCATCCTCCTCTACCCCATCGCCATCCTCGTCGATCAACTTGAGCTCGACGCCCGGAATCGGCCGGCCGATGCTGTCGGGCTTCGGGACGCCGCCGACCAGCGTCGAGGTGAGCACCGGGGCTGTCTCGGTCAGCCCGTAACCCTCGAATACAGCGACCCCGGTCCGCTCGGCGAGCGCTGCCGACGTCGACGCCGGCAGCGGCGCCGACCCCGACGTGGCCAGCCGTACGGTCGCAAAGGCATCGGCGAGGTCGGGCACCATAGACCAGGCGACGTACATCGCCGGCGCGCCGGCCACCGTGGTCACCTGGTGCCGGCGGATCAGTTCCAGGCTTCGCACCGGGTCGAACCGCGTAGCCAGTACGCCGGTGGCGCCGTGGTAGGCCAACAGGCCGAGGCCGGCGTTGAGGCCGTACACATGGAACAGCGGTACGACGAGCAGCACCACGTCGTCCGGGCCGAGCACCGGCGGCTCGAGCCGCGAGAGCTGTTCGAGATTGGCCAGCAGGGCCCGGTGCGAGAGCATCGCCCCCTTCGGTACGCCCCTGCTGCCGCTGGTGTAGAGCACCACGGCGAGGTCCTCACCGCCGCCGACCTCCTCCGGCGCCATCCTCTCCGCCGGCAGGCTGTCCGCCGGCAGGCTGTCCGCCGGCAGGCTGTCGGCCGGCAACCCGTCGGCCGACAGCAGCGAGTCAAGCGGCTGGACCCCGGCCGGCGGCTCCGCGCCGGCGAAGATGCGGTGCTCGAGGCCGGCCACCCGGGCGGCTGCGGTCAGCGCGGCCGGATCGCCGCTGACCAGCACCCGGGCGCCGGCGTCGGTGAGCATGCGGCTCAGCTCCGCAGGGGCGTAGCTGGTGTTCAGTGGCACGGCGACCAGCCCCGCCCGCAGCGCGCCGAAGTAGACGGCCGCGAAGTCCGGGGTGTTGCCCAGGTGGACGGCGACCCGGTCACCGGGGCGCAGTCCCTGGCCGACCAGGGCTGCGGCGACCGCGTCCACGCGCGCGTCGAGATCGCCCCAGCTGAGCCGGTCGGGCCCGTAGATCAGCGCCGTCCGGCCCGGACTTCTCCGGCCGGCCGCGCGCACCAGCGCAGCGACGTTGTCTGGCACTGCCGCCCCCCGAGCCGTCTCCGCTGCGTGGCCGAGCGCAGTGTTGCACAGCGTTGACGTCGATACCCTCGGCCCTGTGACCCGGCCCTGGCGCTACCTGGTGTCCGGCCTGCACTGGCGCGGACCGCGGCATCGCGCCGAGCACCAGGCGGTCCGGGCGGTGCTCGCCGGCGCGGCTGCAGCCGCCGCGGCCGAGGTGCAGACGCGGCCCGCGGCAGCCGACCCTGGCGCCGCCGCCTTCTTCGACGTGGACAACACGATGATGATGGGTGCGTCCATCTATCACTTCGCCAAGGGGCTGGCCGCCCGCCGGTTCTTCACCGCCAAGGACCTGGGCTCCTTCGGCTGGCACCAGCTGAAGTTCCGGGTGGCCGGGGTGGAGAGCAGCCAGACGATGTCCCGCGCCCGCGAGGCCGGGCTGGCCTTCGTCGCCGGCCGCCGGGTGGCCGAGTTGGTCGACCTGGGCGAAGACATCTACGACGAGACGATGGCCGAGCGGATCTGGTCGGGCACCCGGGCCCTCGCCCAGCGTCATCTCGACCTCGGCCAGCGGGTATGGCTGGTCACCGCAACACCGGTCGAGCTCGCCGACATCATCGCCCGGCGCCTGGGGCTGACTGGCGCACTGGGCACCGTTGCGGAGGTGGACAACGGCTTCTACACGGGCCGGCTGGTCGGCGAGCCGTTGCACGGCCCGGCCAAGGCGGAGGCGGTGCGCGCCCTCGCTGCCCGCGAGGCTCTCGACCTGGCCCGCTGCACCGCCTACAGCGACTCCTACAACGACCTGCCGATGCTCTCGACGGTCGGCGTCGCCGTGGCCGTGAACCCCGACGCCGACCTGCGGGCGGTGGCTCGCGAGCGGGGCTGGCAGGTGCGTGACTTTCGGACCGGGCGCAAGGTCGCCAGGTACACCCTACCGACGGCGCTAGGCGCCGGGGCGATCAGCGGAGGTGTGGTGGCCGGTCTGGGTCTTCGCCGCCGCCGGCAGAAGTGACGCTACTTCTTGTTGCGGCGCTGGACCCGCGTCTTCTTCAGAAGCTTGCGGTGCTTCTTCTTCGCCATCCGCTTGCGACGCTTCTTGATGACGCTGCCCATACGTGTGCCTCAGTCCGATCAGGTGGGGGGACTCGATCAGCCTAGCTGCTGTCATGCGGTCTCGCTGTCATGCGGTGTCGGTAAAAGCGTCCTTGAGGTAGGCATGAACTGCACTGTCGGGCACCCGGAACGATCGGCCGACCCGTACCGCTGCCAGCTCACCGGCATGTACCAGCCGGTAGACCGTCATCTTGGACACCCGCATCAATGCGGCCACCTCGGCCACGGTGAGAAAGTGCACCTCCGACAACGGGTGCTCGTATCTGCCAGTCACCATCTGACACCACATCTTCCGGCCCGTGTCAGAGCCACCGGCACCTCGGCGGCCACGCCCACGCACATGCTGCGCTGACAGTAGCGGGCCCCGCCCACGGCGCGCGATCACTCGGTCCGCAGCGCCTCGACCGGATCGAGCCGACCGGCCCGCCGAGCCGGTACGACGCCGAAAAAGATGCCCACTGCAGCCGAGACGGTGAACGCCAGCGCGGGCGACCACCAGGTCACCAGCGCCGGCAACGGCGACAGCCGGTCGATGAGCACCGCGCCCCCGACGCCCAGGCCGATGCCGATCACCCCGCCGATGGTGGTCAGCAGGACCGCCTCGATGAGGAACTGCACGAGGATGTCTCGCTGCCGGGCGCCGACCGCCTTACGCAGCCCGATCTCCCGGGTCCGCTCGCGCACGCTGACCAGCATGATGTTGGAAACGCCGACGCCGCCCACCAGCAGGCTGATGCCGGCGATCGCCCCGAGCACCAGGGTCAGCAGGGACAGGATCTTGCCGACCACGCCGAGGATCTGCTGCTGGGTCAGGGCCGAGAACTCCGAGTCGGGATAGCGCTTCTGCAGCAGCGACACGATGCGCCGGCCCAGCGCGTCGATTCCGTCGACGGTGGGTGCCTTGACGGCGATCCCGTCGACCCGCTCCACGCCGAAGAGCCGCTGCGCCGCAGTGATCGGGATGTTGACGTTGAGGTCCTGGTCGACCCCCAGGCTCTTGCCGGAGCTGGCGAAGATGCCGATCACCCGGAAGCGGACGCCGGCAATGGTGACCTGCCGGCCGATCGGGTCGCGCTCGCCGAACAGCTGGGCCGCCGTGCTCGAGCCCAGTACGGCGACCCGCCGTCGGGTGTCGACATCGGACCGGCTGAGGTAGGCGCCGCGGACGACATGGCGGTCGAAGACCTTGTCGGTCGTCTCGGTCACGCCTTGCACCGTGCTGAAGGAACGGGACGTCCCGGCCCGGATCTGCTCGCCGGAACTCAGCGAGGCCGCCACCCGGTTGCGGTCGCCGACCAGCCGGGCCACCTCGTCGACGTCGCTGAGCTGCAGCCGGCTGGTGGTGGGTGCGCTGCCGAATTTCAGCTCGCCCGGGACGACGAGCAGCAGGTTGCTGCCGAGCCCCTGCACCTGCTGCTCGATCTGTTGCTTGGCGCCGGCGCCGATCGCGACGAGGAGGACCACCGCGGCGACCCCGATCACCACCCCGAGCATGGTCAGGGCGCTGCGGATCCGGTTGGCGCGCAGGGCATCCAGCGCGACCCGCCACGCTTCGGCCACCCTCACTGGGCCAACCTCACTGGGCCAACCTCACTGGGCCAGCCTCACTGGGCCAGCCTCACTGGGCCGGTTTCATGGGGCCGACTCGGCGAGCACACCGTCGCGTACGTGCACCTGGCGCCTCGCCCGAGCGGCGACCTCCAGGTCATGGGTCACCACCACGACGGCGACGCCCCGGTCGGCGTTGAGCCGCCCGAGCAGTTCCATCACCTCCTGCCCGCGGCGGGTGTCGAGGTTTCCGGTCGGCTCGTCGGCGAGCAGCACCTGCGGGTCGGTGACCAGGGCCCGGGCGATAGCCACCCGCTGCTGCTCCCCGCCGGAGAGCTGGCTGGGCCGGTGACCGAGGCGGTGACCGATGCCGACCAGGTCGAGCACCGCGGCGGCCCGGCGGCGGCGTTCACTGCCGCGGACCCCCCGGTAGACCAGCGGCAACGCGACGTTGTCCAGCGCCGACGTACGCGGCAGCAGCTGAAAACCCTGGAAGACAAAGCCGATGACGGCATTGCGTACGCCGGCCATCTCGTCGGCCGACATGCCCGCCACGTCCCGGCCACCGACCCGCAGCACACCGGTAGAGGGCCGGTCGAGGCCACCGAGGAGGTGCATCAGCGTCGACTTGCCCGAGCCGGACGGGCCGACGATCGCGACGAAGTCGGCCGGCTCGACCCGCAGGGTCACCCCGCGCAGCGCCTCCACGGAGACGCCGTCCAGGTGATAGGTGCGCGTGACATCGACCGCCTCCAGCGCTGCGGTCACGACAGTTTCTGGCCGGAATGCACCCGCTCGGCGCCGGCCACGACGACCCGGTCACCGACCCGCACGCCTGTCGTGATCGCGACCATGTCCTCCCCCTGCGTACCCACAGTCACGTAGTGCCGGCGGGCCACGCCGGCCTCCACGGCCCATACCGAGTCCCGTGCTCCCGAACGCAGGATCGCCGACGCCGGCACGGCGACCGCGTCCGGGGTCGTCCGCACCAGCAGGTGAGCAACGGCGCTCATGCCAGGTCGCGGCACGAGAGCCGCAGCGCCGTCGGCGGTCCGGCCGGCGCCCAGGGTGAGCCGCACGTGATAGCTGACCCCGCCGCGGCTCGAAGTCGTCGGCGACAGGTCGACAGTCGCCACGGTGGCGTCATAGGTGGCACCGGGAACGGCATCGAGCTCTACCCTCGCTCGGACGCCGGGCTTGACAAGCAGGACGTCGGTCTCGTCGACATCTGCCGACAGGCCCAAGCTGGACACGTCGAGCAGGGTGACCACAGCCGTGCCGGCCGACACCAGGCTTCCTGGGGTGATCGCGGTGGTGGTGCCGCTCGGCGCGGCGGCCGGGCTGCTCGAGCTGCTCGACAGTGCGCTGCCGGCGCCCTGCGCTGCCGCGGGGAGCTGCCCCAGCAGATCGGAAAGGCCGCCGCTGGAGGCTGCCGATGTCCCGCCGAGCTGCACGGTGCCGGCGATCGGGGCACGGAGCGTGAGACTGTCGATGGTGGACTGGGCGACCGCGACGGCGGCTTGCCCCTGCGCCCGTTGGGCTGCGGTGACCGAGCGCAGGGCGGCGCCGAGGCCGGCCAGGCCGGCGTTGAACTGACGCACCGTGAGGCGGGCCTGCTCCTGCGCCGCGCCGTACTGCGCTTCGGCAGCCGCGAGCTGGCGTTGCGACGCGGCCCGGGCCGCAGCGTCGGGGATCTTGTCGACAGCGGCTTGCGACTGGGCGAAAGCGGCAGCAGCGGCGGCGTCGGTCCGCACTTGTACGCCAGAGAGGTCGATTCCGGGCACGCGTACGGACCCAACGCTCGCCGCCGCTACGGCCTGGCGCGCCTGGTCCAGCCGCTGCCGCGCCGACGGCGAATCGATGACGGCGACAATCGTTCCAGGAGCCACCCGCTGGCCGTCTTTGACCGTCAAGGTGGCCACGCGCCCCTGAGCCGGTGACGTCAGCGTCGCCGACGCCCGGGCCGACACCGACGCGGGCGCGTCGACCACCTCGCTGACAGTGGCCGAGCGCACGGCCCGGATGCTGATGCCCTTGTTCGGATCCCCGCTGCAACCCGCAAGCAATGACGCTGCACCGGCAACAGCGCAACCCCGGAGCAGCAGTCGTCTCACCATGCCATCGTAAGGAGCCATCGTAAGGAGCCATCGTCAGGAGCCGGCTCACTGCAACCGGCGGTGCGCATCCGGCTGATCGACGGCCAGGACGCGTACCGGGCGGACGGCGAGCTATGCCGCGGGTCGGACAGCCGATCGGGCCCGGTCGGCTGCCTTCAGCGCGACCCCCTTGACCAGCTGGGACGGCCGCTGCTGCTCGCCCTGCTGAGCGCCGAGCGCAACCAGCGTGCCGGTCAAACCCGGAATGGCCCACTGCAGGGCACGCAACTGCTGCTGTGCCTTGGTCACATCGGTCGGGGTGGCTGCGGTCGGCTTGACCCCACCCTCGGCCGGGACGAAGCCCGCCTCACTGACCTTGTTGCCCAGCACCCGGCTGTAAGCCGTCACTCCGAGGGCGGCGCCGGTAACCAGGGTCTTGATGGCGGTGTTTGCGCCGGCCCCCTGCTGGTACTTCACCCGGCCGCGGTTGGAGACGGTCAAGACGGCCCCGCCGAGCAGGTGCGCCCCGATGGCGGCGGCGTTGAACGGGGTCCAGCGGGCCCAACCGGAGCTCGCGACCCGGGTCCGCTCGCTGGCGTCGCTCACGTCATTCGCGGCTCCGTTGACACCGACGGCGCCCATCAGCGATCCGCCGAACCAGGCGGCCAACCCGACGTCGTGCATGATCCGGGCCACGGTATTGCGTTGCGACATGCTGAACTCCTCAAAGATAGCGATTTTATTGCCCCCACGATGCCCGTCGCCCGGGCGGGGAAACGCGGTCTTCTTATGCAGGCGGCCTCAGCATCAGACGGCTGCGTTCATGCACCTGACGTGTTCATCCGACTGCAGTGTTCATCCAACGGCTGAGCCGAGCTCGCGGGCCCGGTCCCGGGCCGCTTCGATGGCGGAGAGGAAGGCGGCGCGTACGCCGTGATTTTCCAGCTCCCGGATCGCGTTGATCGTGGTGCCGCCGGGTGAGGTGACCGCTTCGCGGAGCCGCACCGGATGCTCGCCGGAGTCGCGGAGCATCACCGCCGCGCCCAGCGCAGTCTGCACGAGCAGATCGGCAGCCACGGTCCGGGGAAGGCCGAGCAGGATGCCGGCGTCCGTCATCGCCTCAACGAGGAAAAAGAAGTACGCCGGGCCGCTGCCGGACAGGGCGGTCACGGCGTCCTGCTGAGACTCGGGCACGCGCATCACCTTGCCCACCGGCGCGAAGATCTGCTCAGCGGCCGCCAGATGCCAATCGGTGGCGTGCCGGCCGGCGCTGATCGCCGACATGGCCTCGTCGACGAGCACCGGGGTGTTGGTCATGACGCGCACCACCGGAATGCCGTCACCGAGGCGCCGCTCGATCAGCGCGGTCGGGATGCCGGCCACCACCGAGATGACGAGTGTCTCGCTGGACGTAGCCGGAGCCAGCTCGCCCAGCAGCGGCTCGATGTCCTGGGGCTTGACCGTGACCAGCAGGATGCTGGCCTCGCGAGCCGCATCGGCATTGGACAGCGCCGGCACGCCGTACCGCTCGCTGAGCTCACCCGCGCGCTCGACCCGTCGGGCGGTGAGGATGAGATCGTCCGGCGAACGGCCGGCCCGCAGCATCCCCGACAGCAGCGCCTCGCCGAGCTTGCCGGCGCCGACGACGGCGATCCGGGTCATCCCGTGCTGACCACCGATCGCAGGAAGAAGCCGATGTTGGCCGGGCGCTCGGCCAGCCGCCGCATCAAGTAGCCGTACCACTCGTCGCCGAAGGGCACGTAGACCCGCACCTTTTCACCGGTCGTGACCAGTCGGACCTGCTCATTGGGCCGGACGCCATAGAGCATTTGGTATTCGTAGGTTCCCTGGGCCCGGTCGTACCACCGAGTGCGCTCGTGTGCGATGGCCAGCAGGCGGGGGTCATGCGTGGCGATCATGGGGTAGCCGGGGCCGGCGATCAGCACATTCAGGCAGCGGACGTAGGAACGGTCGACATCGATGCGGTCCTGGAACGCGACCGACTCCGGCTCCTTGTACGCACCCTTGCATAGACGTACGCGGGAGCCTTGATAGGCCAGGTCACGGCAGTCGGCCTCGGTCCGCCGCAGATAGGCCTGCAACACGGCGCCGACCCAGGGGAAATCGGGCCGAAGATCGGCGATGACCTCCAAGGCGGCTTCGGTGGTGGTGTGGTCCTCCATGTCGATGGTCACCGTCGTCCCGGCCTTGGCCGCGGCTTCGCAGATCACTTGTGCATGCTCAGTGGCCATGGCCTGGTCCAGACCCAGCCCGACCGCCGACAGCTTCACACTGAGCTCGGCCGACTCGGTCAGCTCCTGCTCGGAGAGCCGGGCCAAAAGAGCGAGGTATGCCGAGGCGGCGTTCTTGGCCTTCGCCTCATCGGTGGTGTCCTCCCCGAGATGATCGAGGCTGGCGGCGAGGCCCGAGTCGACGAGCTGGCGGGTGACCCGCAGTGCGTCGTCGAGTGAATCGCCGGCCACAAAACGGCGCACCACCGAACGCGACACCGGTGCCCGGCTGACCAGCTGCCGGGTGCGGCCGGAGCGGGCGGCGGCGAGGATCGTGCGTCTCAGCATGCCTGCCAGGTTACGTTGCCCATGGTGGCGTGGTCATGGTGCCGCGGTCATGGCCCGGGCGTCACCGGCGCAGCCAGGTGCAGCCGGGTGTAGTCGAGTGACTCGGCGAGGTCGGCCTCGCGCTCCTGGTGGTCGACCGCGCGTCGCGTGTTGACCTCGACGACGACGGTGCCGGCGAAATGGGTCCGGGCCAGCCCCTCCAGCAGCTCGGCACACGGCTGCCCACCGCGACCGGGCACGAGGTGCTCGTCGTGGTTGCTGCCGCCGGCCCCGTCGGCGATGTGCACGTGCGCGAGCCGGCTGCCCATCGCGGCCGCCATCGCCAAGGCGTCGTTCTGCGCGGTCGCGGTATGGGAGAGATCGAGGGTGAAATGGCGGTAGTCCTCCTCGACCGGGTCCCAGTCCGGGGCATAACCGGAAAACTCACGCCCCCTGGCGCGCAAGGGAAACATGTTCTCGACGGCAAAACGTACGTCGGTCTCGTCGGCCATCCGGGCAATTCCCGCGCGGAACCCGCGGGCATAGTCGCGTTGCCAGACAAATGGCGGATGCACGACAACCGTACGCGCGCCGAGTCGCTCGGCTGCGGCCCGCGACCGGCGCAGCTTTTCCCATGGGTCGGCCGACCACACCCGCTGCATGATGAGCAGGCACGGCGCGTGCACCGACAGCACAGGCATGCCGTGATAGTCGCTGAGCCGCCGTAACGCGGAGACGTCCTGGCTGACCGCGTCCAGGCCCACCATGATTTCGACCCCGTCGTAGCCCAGCCGCGACGCGATCTCGAAGGCGCGGGCGGTGGACTCCGGGTATACCGATCCGGTCGACAGGGCGACCCCGCCGCCGGCACCCGACGCTGCACTCACAACGACCCAGCCTAATCGCGGCCGGATCCGCTCAGCCGCTGTCCAGCCAGTCCAGCCGGCGCAGGATGACCCCCTCGCGCAGGGCCCACGGGCACAACTCGAGGGATTCGGTGCGGAGCAGTCGCATGGTCGCTTCGGCCACCACCGCACCGGCCAGCAGCTGATGGGCCCGGGCGGCGCTGACGCCTTCCAGGCTGGACAGGTCCGCGGCCGGGATCCGGCGGACAAAGGCGATCACCTGCCTCAGACCGACCAGGGTCAGCGTGCGCCGCGCCCGGGGACCGGCGGAGCTGGGGGCGGCCCCACCGAGGCGGGCCAGGGATCGGAAGGTCTTCGACGTCGCGACGACCCGGTCGGGTTGGCCGGCGCTGCGCACGGCTCGGACCACCGGCGCCAGTTGCTTGTCCACATAGGCCCGGAGGTTGTCCACGGCGGATTCCTCTGGCGGGTTGCCGCGAAGACGTTCGCGGGTGAGCCGGCCGGCGCCCAGTGGCACGGACATCGAGACGTCGGGCAATTCGTCCAGGCCACTGGCGACCTCGAGCGAGCCGCCGCCGATGTCGAGTACGAGCAGTCGCCCGGCACTCCAGCCGTACCACCGGCGCACCGCGAAGAACGTGAGTCGCGCTTCGTCGTCGCCGGTCAGTACCTCGAGGTTGACGCCGGTCTCCTGGCGCACCCGGTCGATGACGTTGGCCGAATTGGAAGCCTCGCGCACCGCCGACGTGGCGAAGGCGATCAGGTCGTCGGCGCCGAGGCGTTTGGCCGACTGGCGAGCCGTGCCGACCGCCGAGACCAGCGCGTCGGCACCGCTTCGCGACAGCCGGCCGGTCGCGGTGACGTGCTCGGCCAGCCGCAATATCGACTTCTCCGACAGCGCCGGCAGCGGATGGCCACCGCGGTGGGCGTCGACTACCAGCAGGTGCACGGTGTTGGAGCCGACATCGAGCACGCCGAGCCGCATTCGGTGAACGGTACGCGACCGGGTCCGTTGCGCGCGGCCTATCCTGTGCGGCGTGACCAGCCCCCGCGACCGTGAGGTCGGCCTGGACTTCGCTCGCGAGTGGGTCGAGTTTCTCGACCCGGCCGACGCCGAGCACCTGATCCGGGCCGACCTGACCTGGCTGCTGTCGGCCTGGACCTGCATCTTCGGCCGGGGCTGTCAGGGCATCCTCGCCGACCGCCCGGACGACGGCTGTTGCAGTCACGGCGCCTTTTTCACCGACCGCGACGACGAGCTGCGTACGAAGCGCTTTGCGGCCGAGCTCACCCCCCAGAACTGGCAGTACCACGCCAAGGGCCGGCAAGGGGTCGTGTCCAAGGACGAGCTGGAGGGCAAGCCCGCCCGGCGCACCCGCACGGTCGCCGGCGCATGCATCTTCCTCAACCGTCCCGGCTTTGCCGGCGGCGAAGGCTGCTCCTTGCACGCGCTGGCCCTGGCGACCGGCCGGCATCCGCTGGAAACCAAGCCCGATGTGTGCTGGCAGCTGCCGGTCCGCCGGGGGCAGGACTGGGTCGACCGGCCTGACGGCACCCGGGTGCTGGTCAGCACCATCACAGAGTTCGACCGGCGCGGATGGGGCGACGGAGGCCACGAACTGCACTGGTGGTGCACCTCGTCACCGGAGGCGCATGTGGCCCGTGAACGGCTGTATGAGTCATATGCCGCCGAGTTGACGGCGCTGATCGGCGAGTCGGCCTACGGCGAGCTGGCCCGGTTGTGCGCCGCCCGGGCCCGGCGCGGGCTGGTCGCACCGCATCCGGCCACCGCCGCGGCCCCCCGGCACACCCAGCCCGGCCGGGAGCCGGCGGCGAGCGACTAGAAGCCGGCTTCCATTGGCCGAACCGAGCCCTAGGGACAACTTCCGCTGGTCGAACCAAGCCCTCCGGACAACTTCCGCTGGCCGATTCCATCTGTGTGCAGAATCGCCGAAACCATCGGCGTGTCTGCACACAGAATGACGGCTAGCGGGCAGCGCCGCCGCCGCTAGCGACCTTGGTTCTTGACCCGCTCGGCTGCCGCGGCCGCCGCCGCCGGATCGAGATAGCTCCCGCCCTCGCTGGTCAGCCGCAGGTCGTCACCGAACTCGTAACGAAGTGGGATTCCAGTCGGAATGTTGAGGCCGGCGATCGCGTCGTCGGCGATGCCGTCCAGGTGCTTGACCAGCGCCCGAATGGAATTGCCGTGTGCCACGACGAGAACGCAGCGCTCCGCGCGGAGGTCGGGCACGATCGCGTCGTACCAGTAGGGCAGCATCCGCAGCAGCACATCCTTGAGGCATTCGCTGGCGGGAAGGAGATCGGGCGCAAGGGCCGCGTAGCGCGGGTCGTGCCGCGGGTGTTGCGGATCGTCGAGAGCGAGCGGCGGCGGCGGCTCGTCGTAGGACCGGCGCCAGCGCATGAATTGCTCCTCGCCGAATTCCGCGAGCGTCTCCTTCTTGTCCTTGCCCTGCAGCGCTCCGTAGTGCCGCTCGTTGAGTCGCCACGAGCGCCGGACCGGCAACCACAGCCGGTCGGCGACGTCGAGCGTCGTCTCGGCGGTACGGATCGCCCGGCGTTGCAACGAGGTGTGGACGACATCGGGCCATAAGCGGGCCTCCAGCAGGAGCTCCCCGGCCCGGCGCGCCTCGGCTTCGCCCTTGGCGGTGAGGCCGACATCGACCCAGCCGGTGAACAGGCCCTTGGCGTTCCACTCGCTCTCCCCATGGCGTAGAAGCACCAACGTCCCGGTCATGGCGGCCATCCTGCCGTACGGGAGGTAATGCGTTCGGGGACCGGCGTACCGCGCCGTTAGCGTCATGGAGTGTTCGGGCTGCGGCGGGTGCTGTCGGAGACGGTCGGCGGGCTGCCGCGGGCGTACTGGTATCTGTGGACCGGGAACCTGATCAACCGGCTGGGTGGATTCGTCACCGTCTTCCTTGCGTTCTATCTGATCGCGGCCCGGCACTTCTCGGTGGCCTTCACCGGTCTTGTGGTGTCCCTGGTCGGGGGCGGTGGCGCAGCGGCCGTCCTGCTCGGCGGCGTGCTGGCCGACCGCTGGGGGCGCCGCCCGACCTTGCTGGCCGGCCAGCTCGGCACGGCCGTCACCCTGATGGGTCTTGGCCTGTCCAGCGGGCGGATGGCCGTCGCGTCGTGGGCGTTTGCCTACGGCATCGCCAGCAACGTCGTACGACCGGCCTTTTCGGCCATGATGACCGACCTCGTGCCGCCGGCCGATCGGGTGCGCGCCTTTTCCTTGAACTACTGGGCGATCAACCTGGGATTCGCCTTTTCCGCCTCGATCGCCGGCCTGGTGGCGTCGGTGAGCTATGTCCTGCTCTTCGCCATAGACGCAGCGACCACCCTCGCGGCAGCTGCGATCGTCTTCATCCGGGTCGCGGAGACCCGCCCCCAGCTGCCCCGGGCCGAGCCCGGGGTGCGGGTCGAGGGACTCGGGGTGGCCCTGCGCGACCGGGTCTACGTGAGCTTCCTCGGCCTCAACGCCTTGCTGGCGCTGATCTTCATGCAGCACCTGTCGTCGCTGCCGGCGACCATGCATGGCGACGGGCTCAGTCCGTCGACGTACGGCTTCATCATCGCTCTGAACGGGGTGCTGATCGTCGCCCTGCAGCTGCCGATCACACGCTTCCTCAAGGACCGTCGCCGGTCCCGGGTCCTGGCCCTGGCCACGTTGGTGATCGGGCTCGGCTTCGGCCTGACGGCCGTGGCCCACGTCGCCTGGGTGTACGCCGTAACCGTCGTCGTCTGGACGGCCGGGGAGATGCTCCACGCTCCGGTCGCCTCGGCGGTGGTCGCCGACCTGTCGCCGGCGCACCTGCGTGGCCGCTACCAGGCGCTCTACTCGCTGTCGTTCGGGCTGGCCGCCTTCTTCGGGCCGGTGGTGGGCGGCCTGGTCATCCAGCGGTACGGCGAGGTGGCGCTGTGGGCCGGCTGCTTCGTCGTCGGCCTGATGGCGGCGGCGGGACAGCTGATGATCGCCCCGGCTCGGCGCCGGCGCCTCCAGCAGCTGGGCGTGACCCTGCGCGTTGCCGGCGGCTATCCGCCGACGTAGGGGCAGTGCCGGCAGCCCCGTCCGCAACAGGCTTCCCGATCGGTGAGCGAGGCGGCCGAGAATACGTAGAGGCCGGTGACCGGATCGAGGTAACCGTCCTCGCCGGCCGCCAGGGCCGCGCTGTGAAGCGCCAGGATCTCGTCCCGGCGCAGCGTTTCAGGCGGCAGCCGGGAGGGATGTGGCTCGGTCAGCGGCCGAGGAGCCAACGGTCGGGGCTGCCGCTGGTGTTCGCACATCACTCACCCATCCCGCCCCGGCTGGTCCGGACCGACGGTAAGCCGGTCCGGCGACTGGCTCAGCTGGTCGCCTCGTCAGCGGCGGCCGGCTCGTCCTCGGCGAGGATGCGGTAGAGGCTGCGCCGGGTATCGGCGAGCACCCGCTTGGCCTGGTCGAGCTGGGTCTCGCTGCCGGCCTGGGCCACCTGCGTCGCTGCGGTCGCTACCTGCTTGAAGACACCGAACAGGGCTTCCACGCCCTCGTGCGGGGAGCCGCCGACGCCCTGCCAGGGAGCGGTCAGCTCCTCGGCGTGCTCGGCGACGTAGGACTGGCCGGCGTCCGTCAGGTGGAACACCCGCCGGCCGTCGGCATCCTCGGGCCGGACCAGACCCTCGTCCTGCAGTTGCTGGAGCACCGGGTAGACCGAGCCGGGGCTCGGCTTCCATGCTCCGCTGCTGCGCTCGCCGATCTCGGTGATGATCTGATAGCCGTGCCGCGGCTGCTCTGCGAGCAGCGCCAGGACCGAAGCGCGGACGTCACCGCGAGCGGCCCGTCCACCGCCCCTGCCTCGTCCGCCGAAGCCTCGGCCGCCGAAACCCGGGCGGAACCCGGTTCCGAAGCCGGGCCCGCCGAAGCCGCCGTGGCCGGCATGGCCCCCGGGCCGGCCGCCACCGTGGCGGCGGGGACGGCCCCGCTCCTGCTCATCGTGCTGGGTATGGCTGTGCATGGTGCATTCCTCTCATCGATGAACTACCGCGTACGTTCACGATATATCGGTGAGCGTCGGACGCAACGATCTATTCCGGGCCGGACAGCTGCCGCGGATCGGCGAATCGGGCGAACGCCTGCAGGTTGGCCAGCGACTCTCCCCGCTTGACCCGCCAGGCCCACTCCTTGCGGATGGACGTGCTGAAACCGATCTCGAGCATCGCGTCGAAGTTCTCGTCGGCATAGCTGAGCACGCAGCCCAGCAGCCGGTCGATCTCGTCGGCGGTCACCGCGTGCAGGGCCACCCGGCCGACCAGGAAGACGTCGCCGGCGTCGTCGATGGAAAAGGCGACGCCGTACATCTTGGCGTTGCGCTGCAGCAAGAAGGCGTGGAGCCGTTCACGGTTTTCGTCCGGGCGTCGCATGACGAACGCCTCGACCAGCAGGGCGTGCTCGCCGGCGACCAGCCAGCACATGGTGGCCAGCTTGTGGCTCCCGGGCAGCTTGACCAGGTAGGCACCCTGCGCACTGCGGTCGTAGTCGAGCTCGCGCTCGTCGAGTGCTGCCCGGATGACCACGTCGAGGGCGAGCGCGGCGGCGCTCACTGGGCCAGTGCCACGCCGGCTGCCCGGGCCGGAGCGTCGGTCAGGGCGTCGCGGTAGGTGGCCAGCAGCTGCTCGGCCGTGCGCTGCCAGGAATACTGCCGCGCGTGCTCGACCGCACCGCCCGACAGCAGCGTGCGCAGCTTGGGTGCGCCGACGAGGCGATGGATCGCCGTCGCGTAGTCGGCCGGGTCGTGGCCGTCGACCAGCAGGCCGCTGACGCCGTCCCGCACCGTCGTCTGCAAACCTCCGACCGCGGCGGCGACGACCGGGGTACCCGAGGCCTGTGCCTCCAGGGCGACGAGACCGAAGGACTCGTTGTAGGACGGGACGATCACGACGTCCGAGGCGCGGTAGATGTCGGCCAGCCGGTCGGCATTTACCGGCGGGGTGAAGCGGACCACGTCGGCAAGCTGCAGGGAATCGGCCAGCTGGGACAGGTGCTCGGGATGGTCCAGGCCGGTGCCGCTCGGACCGCCGCAGATGAGGACCACCAGCCGCCGGCGCAGCTGCGGCTCCCGCTCGAGCAGGACGGCAGCAGCCCGGAGCAGCACGTCGGGCGCCTTCAGCGGCTGAATGCGTCCGACGAAGGTCAGCAGGAGGGCGTCCGGGGCGATGCCCAGCCGGGTCCGCGCCGTCGACGCCTCCCCGGGACGGAACTGCTCGAGGTCGACCCCCGGGGCCACGGTGACCACGCGCTCGGCTTCGGCGCCGTACAGATCGACCAGCGCCCGAGCCTCCGCGACGCTGTTGGCGACCAGCCGGTCGGCTTCGGCGACCACCTGCTCCTCGCCGATCACCCGGGCCCGCGGCTCGGGAGCGTCCCCGTCGGCGAGCAGCGCGTTCTTGACCTTGGCCAGGGTGTGCGCGGTGTGCACCAGCGGCACGCCCCACCGGTCCTTGGCCAGCCACCCGACCTGACCGGAGAGCCAGTAGTGCGATGAGACGAGGTCGTACCAGCCGGGCTCGTGCAACGCCTCCGCCCGCAGGACCGCGCTGGTGAAGGCGCAGAGCTGGGCCGGCAGCTCGTTCTTGCCGAGCCCTTCGTACGGCCCGGCCGTCACGTTGCGCACGATGACTCCCGGTGCCATCTCCACGATCGGCCGGAGGTCACTGGAGGTGGCGCGGGTGAAGATCTCGACCTCGACTCCCAGCTCGGCCAGCCGCTTGGAGACCTCGACGATGTAGACGTTCATGCCGCCGGCATCGCCGGTGCCCGGCTGATCGAGCGGGGAGGTGTGGACGGACAGCGTCGCGATGCGCCGGGGTAGCAACGGCAGCAGCCGTGGCCGTACAGACGTCACCGCCACGTGTACCTCCTTGTCCAGTCCCCAGGGCCAACGTGTCCGACCGCTCATCCTCTTCCCGGGACGTTCACCAGCGCAGCCCGACCAGCACCGGCTCGTTGACGAGATCGACGCCGAAGGCTTCCCGAACGCGTGCGCGGATCTCCCCGGCCAGGGCGATCAGCTCGGCCGCGGTGGCATCGCCCCGGTTGGTCAGTGCCAGCGAGTGCTTCGACGAGATCGCGACCCGGCCCCGGCCGAAGCCCTTGGAGAAGCCGGCCTGCTCGATCAACCACGCGGCCGAGAGCTTCACCAGGGAGCCCGGCTGCGGCCAGTGGGGCGGGACCGCGCCGGCCTTCCTCACCAGCCGGTCGAACTCCCCGGTGGTCACCACCGGGTTGGTGAAGAACGAGCCGGCGCTGGTCGTGTCGGCATCACCGGGGTCGATCACCATGCCCTTGCGCCGGCGCAGCTCCAGCACCGCCTGGCGCACCTGGCCCAGCGGCACCCGGCCCCCGATGTCCTCTCCGACGGCGGCGGCCAGCTCGGCGTAGCGCAGGGCCCGACTGAGCCCCTCCGGGGTCAGCCCGAACGTCACGTCCAGGACGACAAAGCGGTCGGTGTGCTTGAGCCGGCTCTGCCGGTAGCTGAATCGGCAGTCGCTCCGGGACAGCTCCACGACGCGGCGCTCGGCCCGGTCGTACGCCCGGACCGCGACGATCGTGTCGGCAACCTCCTGGCCGTACGCGCCGACGTTCTGGATCGGCGTCGCCCCGGTCGAGCCGGGGATGCCGGACAGGCATTCGAGCCCGGACAGGCCGTCGGCCACGCAGCGGGCCACCAAGTCGTCCCACGGCTCGCCGGCCTGCACGGTCAGCCGGGTGGCGCCCGTGCCATCGCGCAGCGTTGCGACGCCGCGGGTGCGCACCAGCACCACGGTGCCGGGGAAGCCCTCGTCGCCTACCACTACGTTGCTCCCGCCGGCCAGCACGAGGAGCGGCTGCCCGGCCGCGTCCGCCGCGGCGACGGCCTCCACCAGCTCGGCCGGCGCGGTGACCGTCACGAGCCGGCCGGCCGGGCCCCCCACGCGCAGGGTGGTCAGCGGGCCGATCGGCACCTGCGTCTGGTCCTGCACGGGCGCCAACTCTAGGCCGCGCAGCAGGTCCGAAGCGCACATCGTGGCCGGCAAGGAGGCGTGGCTGGACGCTTTGGGGGCGCTGGGACGACACTGATCCGTTTCTGCGCTCGGCGCCTCAGCCGGCCACGGCGCGCTCGAACGCGGCGTACGAGGGCGCACTGAACAGCACGAAGCGCACCTCGTCCACCGCGTCCGCCGCAGTTCGGCGAACAGCGGTCACCGCCTGCCGGGCGGCGTCCTCGATCGGCCACCCGTACGCCCCGGCCGAGATGGCGGGGAAGGCGACGGTACGGGCGCCGATCTCCTGGGCGACCCTCAGCGACTCCGAGTAGCACGACCGCAGCAGGTCGGCGCGGTCCAGTGCGGCGGCGTACACCGGGCCGACGGTGTGGATGACCCACCGGGCCGGCAGATCACCGGCCGTCGTGGCCACCGACTGCCCGGTAGGCAGCCCCCCGACAAGCGTGGTCGCGCGGAGCTGCCGGCACTCCTTTAGGATCGCCGGCCCGCCGCGGCGGTGGATCGCCCCGTCCACCCCGCCCCCGCCGAGCAGTGAGCTGTTCGCGGCGTTCACCAGGGCATCCACGGACTGCTCGGTGATGTCGGCGCGTACCACGGTGATCTCCATGTTCGATACCGTGCCAGAACGCGAGCACTTCGGCTGACCGCTCGGGCCGATGCGGTGCGAGTGCGAGGGAGACCGAGATGGCCAAGGACGACCGGGTGCTGGCTGCGTACCGCCGGGAGATCGACCCCGCGGAGTACACCCGGATCCGCGACCGCTACAAGGAACACTCCATGGCCGAAGACGCCCGTGACCTGCCCGGCCTGCTCGGCACATTGACCCCCGACTGCATGTACGAGATGCCGCAGAATCACCTGACGTGGGCCGGCCACGAGGGTGCTGCCCGCTTCTACGGTGAGCTGCTCGGGGCCTTTCCCGATATCGTCTTCGACCTCCGCAACATCGTGATCGGGCCGCAGGGCGTGTGGGAAGAGGCCGACGTCGACGCCACCTGGCAGCAGTCGTGGCAGGGTCGGCCGGCCAGCGGCGAACGGGTCGGATTCGTCGTGCAGATCTTCTTTCCGTGGGAGCCGGCCGCCGGCCGGTTCGGCGGCGAGCGCATCTACCTCGATGATTCCGCCGTCCTCGCACCCGGAGCGCCGAGCAGTGCCACGGTCAGGCCAGCCTGATCCGCAGCCGGCGGTTGGCCTTGCCCTTGTTCTCGACCTTGACGACCTCGACCCGGCCCACGTGCCGGGTGGAGGCTACGTGCGTCCCGCCGTCGGCTTGGGTGTCCAGGCCGACGATGTCGACGATCCGTACCTCGGTCAGGCCCGGTGGCAGCAGGTTCGTCGCCGTCCGGATGATGTCCGGGATGGCCAGCGCCTGATCGCGGGGCAGCACCTTGACGTCGATCCGCCGGTCGGCGGTGACCTCGATGTTGCAGGCGTCCGCTACCCGTTGCTTGAAGTCGCCGGGCAGATCGGGCAGGTTGAAGTCCATCCGGGCGGTGAGCGGCTCCATGTTGCCGCCGGTGACCAGCGCACCGAAATCCCGGAAGACCACCCCGGACAACAGATGCAGCCCGGAATGAGTCCGCATCAAAGCGGTGCGGCGCTCGTCTTCCACGGCGCCGCGCACCGCTGCGCCGACCGTTGGCAGCGGGTCACCCTCGGCAGGGATCAGTACCGGGTCGTCACCGCGGCGCACCCCCACGATCTGAGTCTGTACGCCGCCCCAGAGCAGCACGCCGGCGTCGGGCGGCTGACCGCCACCACCGGGGTAGAACGCCGACCGGTCAAGGACGATCCCGTCGGCGCCGGACTCCAGCACCGTCGCGTCCCACTCGCGGACGGTCTGGTCGTCGAGCTCGAGTCGGTGCGTGCGCCCGTGGGTGTCGGAAGCCATCCGCCGACCGTAGCGAGTGGGGCTACCAGCGCCCGGTGTCGCGTCCCCCACGGCCGCCGGACACCTCACGGACCGCCGGCCGGACGTCGACCAGATAGACCAACGAGGCAACCAAAAAGGCGATGCCGAACAGGCTCAGCGGACCGCTGAAGTAGGTGAGCGGAATGGCAAGGCCGGTGACGATCGCCCATCCCGGCTTGGTCCATTTGCCGGCGGCCGGGAAGGCGTCGGTGCGCTGGAACAGGCAGTGGCCGAACGCAAATACCTGCAAGATCAGCGCTGCATAGCCGATCAGCAGGCCGATCAGCCCCGGGATGGACAGGATCGTCATAGGGCCAGGGTACGGGCGATGAGTCAGCCGACCTTGGACGCCGCGTCGCGCGTGGCCTTCGATGCTGCGGTTGCCGTCTTCCTGGCCGACGACGCGGTCGCCTTGGCCCGGGTACGCGTCTGCCCGGCGGCCTTGCGAGCCGTGGTCGCGGTGGACTTGGCCCGCCACTCGGTGAAGGACAGCTCGTCGTCGAGCACCTGAGAAGCCTTTTGCCGGCGGATGCTGCCGACGAGCTTCTCGCCTCGGCTCAGCAGGTCGCCGTAGGCCTCGAACGCCTTGGTGGAGTAGTCCTCGACCGCCAGTCGCAGCGTCGAAGCGTCGAGGCGGGTGACCTGACCCTGCAGCCGGTGGTACTCCGACGGCAGCTCACGAAGCTTTTCGACGATCAGGTCGGTGGTGCCGGCAGCGAGGTAGAGCGGACGGCGGATGCTCGGGATGACGGGCATGAGGTGGTCTCCTATTCAGCGGTCGGCTGGTGCTTGGCCGGCGTGTTCTTGACCGGCACGGTTTTGGCTGCCTTTGTCGCCTTTACCGCCTTTACCGCCTTTGGCGCCTTCTTCGGCGGTGCAGGCTGATGCGGTGGCGCTGTCGCCGGGGAAGGCGGCGGAGGAGTCGGAGTCGCAGTCGGGGTCGGGGCGCCGGACGGCGACTCGTTTTCCTTGCAGAAGGAGTCGTAGATCTCCAGCAGTACCTGCTTCTGGCGCTCGGTCAGAGCAGAGTCGGCGTGGATGGCGGTGGCCACCTCGGCGCCGCCCACCCGCTCGTCGAGCATGCCGGCCTGGACGTAGAGCGCTTCGGCCGAAATACGCAACGCCTTGGCGATCTGCTGGAGGATCTCGGCACTGGGCTTGCGCAACCCGCGCTCGATCTGCGACAGATAAGGGTTGCTGACGCCAGCCGCGGCGGCGAGCTGCCGAAGCGACGTTTCCGACAGGATGCGTTGATCGCGGATGTAGTCACCGAGGTTGCGCAAGGGCTGCATGCTTCCGACCGTACGGCGTGATGCTTGCAGTTGCAAGCAGGTCAGCTAGCGCCGCCGGGCCGACCGTTCAATACGCGACCTGAACTGACCCCACCGGCCGGCCGCCGCCCAATACGGGTTCCTCGGCCAGCTCGTCGAGGACGGCCCCGCCGGCACCCAGGCGCCGCAGCTCGCGCACCATCACCGGCACCCGGGCCCGGCCGGCGCCGTCGTCGACCTTGATGGCGATCGCGGCCCCGGAGCTCATCGCGGCCGCGTAGACGCCTTCGGCGCCGTCCTTGGCCAGCAGCCCGGGAACGCCCTCCATCAGTCGCGTGACGTCGCGGCCGGCGCCGCCGACGAGCCCGGGGTGCGCGCGCATGCCGTCGGCCACGGATCGTTCGGGCGAGCCGGGCTCCGCTCGGACCAGCCGGGTGAACGCGCGGGCCAGACCCGACAGCGTGACGGCGAACACCGGCGCTCCGCAGCCGTCGACGCCGACCGCTGCCACCGGGGCTCCGGTCAGGTCCTCGGTGGTTGCGCGCAGCGCCACCTGCAGCGGGTGGTCCGGGGCGAGGTAGCCGTCGGTCGGCCAGCCCGACACCAGGCACGTCAGCAGCATCGCGGTGTGCTTGCCCGAGCAATTCATCTGCTCCGGCGAGGGGCCGCCGCCGGCCCGGATCACCGCACCAGATGCGTCATCGGACAGCGGCAGGCTCGGCGGGCACGCGAGGTCAGCTGTGGTCAACCCGGCCTGGTGCAGCAGCTCCCGCACCCGGCGAACGTGGCGCTCCTCGCCGGAATGCGACGAGGCTCCCAGCGCAAGGTCGGCCGGCGGCAGGGACAGACCACAGCGCACCATGCCGACGGCCTGCAGCGGCTTGAGCGACGACCGGGGGAACACCGGCGTATCGACGGCGCCGAGGGCATGCAGCCGTACGCCGTCGGCATCGACCGAGAGGACCGACCCGCGATGCTCGCTCTCGGTGAAACCGGACCGGACGACTCGGGCGATGACGGTGCTCAGCCCTGCTCCTCGGTCAACAGCGAGTCCACCGACGCTTCTCCATCGCGGTAACGGCGCGCGACCTCGGCCCCGAACAGGTCCATGACCCGCTGCACCTGGTGGCGCTCGGCCGAGACATCACGCTCCGCAGCCGTGAACGTGTCCAGAGCCTCTTGCAGATCTTCGTCACTTTTCGAGCCGAGGTCGCTGAGCTCGACGTCGGCGGCCATGAGCTCCACTCGCCGGCGGCGCTCCCCGACCGCCGTCGGTTGGACGGTGGTGTGCCGGCCCAGCCCGTAGGGCGTCGTCGGCGCGTCGTGGGCGAGCACCTCGGTGAGCTGGTCGAGGACGCTCTCGCCGTCGCCCGTTGCCCGCCGCGCGACCTCGGCCTGGACGATGTCGATGCGCCCCTGAAGCAGGCGGCGGAGGTAGGACAGATCCGCCTCGGCCTGCTCCGTCTGGGCCCGTCGGCCGCGCAGGTCCTCCATCGGCAAGCTGGCGAGATCGGCGACGAAGCCCTCGTCGAGTACGCGGTCGCTACGCCGGTTACCCCCACGCCGGAAGTCGGTCATCGGCGGCCTGCCGAGGTGACGGCCACTGGCCGGCGGTCCTTGATGGCGAGCATGGACCGCGCCTCCTCGATCCCCATCGGCGGCCGGAGCGCGATCCGGGCGAGTCCCGAAGCCCGGGCGACGAGTTGCGCGTTGCTCTCCACCGGCTGGCCGGGGGCGTAGCTGAGGGTGTCCTCCATGCCCACCCGCAGGTGACCGCCGGCGGACAGCGCGGCCAGCGCGACCGGCAGGGTCGAGCGCCCGACTCCGGTGGCGCTGAAGCTCGCGCCGGCCGGCAGCATCTGCACCGCGGCGACGAGTGCCGCCGCCGTGCCCGGCATTCCGCCGGGCACTCCCATGACGAGGTCGCAGTGCACGTGTTCGCCGTATGGCGGGCCGTGCTTGTCGAGCAGCCGGTGCAGAGCGCTCAGCTGGCCGAGGTCGAAGATCTCGTACTCCGGGACGATCTCGCGGTCGCGCATGCTGGTGTGCAGGGCGACGATGAAGTCCCAGCGGTTGAGGAAAACGTCGGAGCCGAAGTTGAGCGTGCCCATGGAGCAGCTGGCCGAGTCGGGCTCCGCTTCGAGCACACGCAGCCGGTCGGCCTCGGAATCGGTCACGGCTCCGCCCGTGGACAGCTGCACGATCAGCTCGGTCTCCGCGCGCAGGGCTTGCACCGTTTCCCGCAGGCGTTCCGGATCGAGCGAAGGCTGGGCAGAATCGTCACGAATATGGACATGAATCACCGCGGCACCCACCGCTGCGCAGTCCTTCGCCGTGGAAACCAGCTCCGAGATGGTCACCGGGAGGCTCGGGGCGTCTGCTTTGGCGGTCTCGGCACCGGTCGGCGCAACGGTCAACAGCGTGCTGTTCATTGCCGCATCGTGGCACGGAACGCAACCGGCTGGAAAGCAACCCCGGACACCGGGCCGGCTCAACGTCGTGACCGGTCCTGCCGAAAGACGCAGTGGAGGCCGCCGTCACATCTCATATTGCTTCCTGCTATTGCTTCCCGAGGAGGTTCGCGTGCGGTACGGCGACCTCTCGGATCGACCCTTTCGCGACGTGCTGGAAGCTCTCGCCGCCCGGTCAACCACCGGATGCCTGCGGGTCGGGGACGCCAAGGTCTTTCTCCATGACGGTGAGGTCTGCGCGGTCACGCTGCCCGGCCGGCGTCCGCAGCTCGGCGACCGCCTCATCTCCTCGGCGGCGCTCGGGCCGGACGCCTTGGCCGAGGCCCTCGACGCGCAACGGGACGCCGGACCGACGGCGGAGCTCGGCGAGCTCCTGATCCGGTCGGGCTATGTCGACCAGCCCCTCATCGAGGCCTTCGTCACCGAGCAGATCCTCGACGGGTGCTCCGAACTGCTCTGCCGCACTGCCGGCCGCTGGGACCTCACCGACGACGAGCCGGCGCCCACCGGCCTGGCCGACGCCCTCCCCGTGCCCGACCTCCTGACCCAGGTGCTGCAACGGGACCGGGCCTGGGTGCGCCTGGCCGAGCTCGTACCCGGTCCAGCGGCGAGGCCGGCGCTGTCGACGGCCGGCCTGTCCGCGGCCCCGGTCGAGGTATCCGGCGAGGCATGGGCAGTGCTGTGCAAGGTCGACGACCGCCGCTCGGTCAGGGAGCTTGCGGCCGGCTGCGGTTTCACGATGTTCGAGGCGACGTATGTGGTCGCCAAGCTGGTGCACTCCGGGCTGCTTGAGATCACCGAGCCGGCGTCGGCCGAGCCGTCTGTCGCCGGTGCATGGCCGGACAACGCTGAACAGCTCGGGGCTGCTGAGCCATTGGCCGCCGCTGAGCCATTCGCCGCCGCTGAACCGCTGGTGAAACCCGCCTCCTGGCCAAGCCCCGCTGAGTCGCTGTCCGCGTCGGCGCTGCTGTCGAAGCTCTGGCGCGAGCATGCCCCTTTGGCGGCTGCCGTGAGCGAATTGGTCGATGAGCCCGCGCCGTTGTCGCAGCCGGCCGACGTGCCCGCGCCGCCAGCGGACAACGACACTGCCTCGTTGATGCGTGAGCTGTCGTTTCTCGGGGTCGACGAGCAGCGCTCCAACCGGCCGTCCGCCGCACCCCCGTCGCCCCGGCCGTCCGCGATGGCCGGCCAGAAGAAACGCAAGGGATTGTTCGGCCGCTGACCGCCTACGCGGCGTCGATGGACGCGTCGAGTTGGTCGATCCGCAGCGGTGCCCCATCGGGGACGGTGCGCTTGACCAGGGCCAAAGCGATCGGCCCGAGCTCGTAGTGGCGTGCCGCTGTGCCCACGAATCCGACCTGCCGCCCGTCGAGTGAGACGGCGGCGCCATGCGGCGGAAGTGTCTCCGCTGACCCGTCAAGGTGCAGCAGGACCAGCCGGCGCGGCGGCCGGCCGAGGTTGTGCACTCGCGCCACCGTCTCCTGTCCGCGGTAGCAGCCCTTTTGCAGATGCACCGCCACCGGCAGCCAGTCGCCCTCTTGCACCAGAGTGCGATGGTCGGTCTCCCAACCGAGCCGGGGGCGCCGGGCGGCGACCCGAATTGCCTCGTAAGCCCACATCCCGGCCGGCCGGGCGCCGGCCGACCGGAGGCGCTCGGCAGTCTGCGCCAGCCCCGATCGCGGCACGACCAGGTCGACGGCGTCACCGGGCATCCGCCGTGCGAACCCGCCAGCATGCAGCGGCGCCGCGTCGTATGGCCCGGCGCCCAGATCAGCGCGCAATGCGGTGACAACCGCTCCCGAAGATGGGCCGCCGAGGGTCAGGACCGCCCAGTCGTCGGTGACGTCTCGCGGGTCGACGCGCAGCATGAAACGCATCGAGTTCAGGAAGGTGAGCAGCGCCGCGACGGTGCCCGGCTCGAGGTCAAGCCAGGTCGTTTCGCCGTCGTCGGCGACGACGAGATGATGCTCGAGGTGGCCGTGCGGGCTCAGCAGAAGCGCCTCAGTGCCGTGCCAGACGCGCAGCTCGCTGAGGTGCTGAGTTGTCAGGCTGTGCAGCCAGGAGAGTCGATCCTGGCCGGGTACGGAGACGACGCCCCGGTTGCTCCGGTCGACGAATCCCACGCTCTCGGTCAGGGCACGCTGCTCGCCGAACGGGTCCCCGTAGTGGTCAGCCACTCCCGAGTCGGCACCCTGCGCCGGCACAGCACCGCTCAGTTGCAGCAGGGTCGAGGGCGTCATCGCTGGTCACCCTCATGCTGCTTGCGGCACTCGGCGCACAGATCACAGATGGGCAAGTGCCCGACGCCCCGGGCCCGCGACCGGCTCTGCTGCAGACTGGTAATCACACCGACCGATGGTAGGGCCTGGCTCAGCCGAACGCGGCCGGAGCATGGGAGTAGCCTTGCGCTCCCGCCAGGGGCGGGAGCTTCAACAAGAATGGGGGTCCTCGTAGCGTCTCTGGAGCGAAGCACTCACACCGGGCCGTTAGCTCAATGGCAGAGCAGCGGACTTTTAATCCGTAGGTTCTGGGTTCGAGCCCCAGGCGGCCCACCCCCTCTGACCTGGCCTTTTGTGCCATCAGCAGCCGCGATCATGGTCGTCAATGCCTCCCTCGAGGGCTTATGCCAACGAACTGCCAACGCAGCGGTATCCGCGGGTGCCGCAAGCGCTCGCGGAACGAGCTCGGCGACCGCCTCGGCCGCCGCCTGGGCAACCGCCGGCAGGACGCTCGTGTACGTGTCCGCAGTGATCGCCAGCGAACTGTGGCCCAGCTGCTCGGAGACGACCTTGAGGGGTACGCCGGCCTGCAGAGCGAGGCTCGCCGCGGTGTGGCGGAGGTCGTGCAACCTGATCGGCGGCAGGCCGGCGGCGCGGCTGATCCGCTCGAAGGCGCCGCTGGCCATGTCCGGGTGTAGCTGGCTGCCGTCCTCACGGGTGAACACCAGGCCGCTGTCCTGCCACTCCCCCGGCCACGCGTGGCGCTCGTCGGCCTGGGCACGGCGCCACTGTCGGAGCACTGCCACCGTTGCCTCGTCGAGGGTCACCGTGCGCACGCCGCTGTCCGACTTGGGCTCTCCGATCTCCGTTGCCCAGCCGAGCTGCACCACCTGTTGGCTGACTCTGAGCAGCCCGGCGTCCAAGTCCAGGTCCTCCCAGCGCACGCCCACCGCCTCACCACGGCGCAGCCCGCGATAGGCGATAAGGTGAAAGAGCGGGTAGAGGCGATGCCCGGCGGCAACGTCGAGGAACGCCCCGGCCTGCGCCGCCGTCCACACCGCGACCGGCGGCCGCACCCCCGTGCGCAGCCAGGCAGCGACTCGGTCTTCGGTCCAGACGACAGCCCGAGGACGGCGGCCGCTGGCCAGCTCGACATGCATGGCCGGGTTGTGCGCGATGCGCTTTCGTTTGAAAGCACTGCCCAGAGCCGACATCAGCGTCGCGTGCACGCGGCGGATCCGGGCGGGGCTCAACGGCCTGGCCTTCGCGACCGGGTTGCGGGCCGACAACAGCCGGTCCAGAAGTGGCGAGGGTGTTGCCTCAGGCTTCCCGAGCTCGCGCATCGCTATGTACAGCCGCTCGATGTCGACCTCGTTGAGGTCGGTGAGTCGGATGTGGCCGAGTCCGGGCTGCAGGTATAGGTCAAGGTGCTCACGGTAGGAGCGGACCGTTGAAGCTCGCAGCCGCCCCTTGCCCGCCAGCCACACGTCGAGGTACTCGCCGACCGTCTGCCGCCCCACCTCGACGTAGGTACCCCGTTCCAGCCGGGCGAGGGCGTCGTTGAGGGCCGTCTGGGCTTCGCGCTGTGTCGCGAATCCGCCCTTGAAGACCTGGCGACGCTTCCCGGAGGTAGAGGGCGGCAGCTCGTGGCTGAAATACCAGGAGCCGTGCTTCTTCGGGCAGTTGACGCGCCGACCCAACTCGTCCTTGAGACTGCCGCACGGGCAGCGCTTGTAGGTGTGCCCCTTCATCACGAGGTCCCGCGGGCGGTCAGGTGACGATCGGCGCCCACGCCGGCTCCTCTTGAGCGGCCGCCGGCGCAGCGAGGCAGAGCAGCGTCAGCATCGGCGCCGTGGGGATGCGGATCAGCCGGCCGAGCCGGTAGACGGGCGTCGGCCACTTGCCGCACCGAACCAGCTCATAGGCGGCCGTGCGACTCAGCCCAAGGACGCGAGCCGCCGTTGCCACATCCACGACCGCAGGTAGCCGCGCCAGCTCGTCCTTCGTCATCAGGTGCGCCCCCGACCGGCGGGCTCGCGGCGCCGCGGCTCGGACCTCAGGGCGGCTCCGAAGCGCTCGACGAGCAGGGCAGTCATCAGCTCGCGGTACGCCGGCTCGGCCGGCTCGGGTGCCGGTCCGGCCGGCCCGTTCTCCACCGGATGCGCTCGGTCGGGTCGGTCGGGCATCGTGGTCACCTTCTCCCCCGTACGGGATGGCGTGTCAACGGAGGCGCCTCATTTGCACTGGCTGATACCTCTTGGGCTAGCATAGGCTGAGAACGAACATCGTCAAGAGGGCGTCCACTCTCGTAGATCCCGGGCCTGTCGGTAGGGTCTCGACCAGGCGGGGAGGCGACATGCCTGTGGTGCTCATGTTCTAGTTGACGAGGCGACCGTGACCGAGAGCGAGCCGACGGCAGCCCGCACTCTTGCCGAGAAGCTCGACCAGCTCTTCCGCACGGTTCGCCAGCCTGGTCGCGGTGAGTACAGCTTCGAGGAAGCCTCCGCTTCGATCCGGGAGCGCGGTGGGCCGACCATCTCGGCGAGCTACATCTGGCAGCTTCGCAAGGGCGCTCGGGACAACCCCACTAAGAAGCACCTGGAAGCGCTCGCGGACTTCTTCGGTGTTCCACCGTCCTACTTCTTCGACGAGGAGGCGACGGTTCAGATCGAGAAGCAGCTCGACCTGCTTGCGGCGCTTCGAGACGCGTCCGTGCGGCAGATGGCGCTGCGGGCGTCCGGTCTGTCGGAGGAGAGCATCAGCACCGTCGCCGACACCATCGAGCGGCTGCGACACCTGGAGGGTCTGCACGGGCCCACGTCAGACGAGCAAGATCGACACGGGGACTGAGGATGCATAAACGACCTGCAGCGGTTGCGCCGGCTCCGGCGGACGGTTGAGGCGCGCGTACGATCGCTCGATATTCCAAGACCCTTCGACGTCTCGGTGCTGTGCGCGCGGCTGGGGGCCCGCCGCGGCCGCGAGATCCGGCTCCGCCCGCAACGCATGGGCGCCGGTCCCTGCGGCCTGTGGGCGGACGTGGCCGGCGTCGACTACATCGTCTACGAGGCAGAGACGACTCAGCTGCACCAAGACCAGATCATTCTGCACGAGGTCGGTCATCTGCTCGCAGCGCACCCGTCTGAGCCGCTGATGGAGCAAGACTGCCTCGCGCTGCTGATGCCCGACCTTGATCCCGCCATGGTCCGCCGAGTGCTCGGGCGGCATGGCTACAGCAGCGAAGAGGAGCAAGAGGCGGAGCTCCTCGCCTCACTCGTCCTGGAACGAGCCGGGCGCACGAGGATCCGGGCGCACCGAGCCCAGACGCCTGAGGTGACCCGCGCCCTCGACCACTTGGGGTCGGTCCTAGACACGGACGAACCGCGGTGAGCGGCTTCCTCCTCGCCGGCGCGACCGGCCTGTGCTGGATAGCTACGTTGCTCCGCCTGCCGCCCCTGATGCGTCGCTGCAGCACGCTTGAGCAGCGGGCCTTCTGTCTTGCGCTGTTCGGACTGGCGGCCGGGCTCACCAGCCAGATACCCCCCGTTTACCGAGCGCTGGGGACGCTCTCCCGCGTGCCCAACGTTGGGGTACCGGTCGGACACGGCCTCGTCCTGATCGCGGCCTGGGCCGCTTCTGCCATGCTGCTCTACTCGACGTACTCGCCGACGCTGGGAACCCGGCGGGCGAACCGCAGGTTAGTCGTACTCGTCGTCGGCCTGCTCACGATGGTCGTGCTCTTCAGCCTGGTCCCCGCCCAGAAGCAAACGCTCGAATACGTCAAGGCGTACGGCCGTCTATCCCTGGTGACCTACTACTACCTGATCTACCTGGCTCTGCTCGGCCTGGCCGCCGGCGACATCGCCCGGCTGTGCTGGCGCTACGGGCGGCTGGCCCAACGCGACGTCCTTCGCCTCGGCCTGCAGCTCGTCGCGATTTCCGCAGTGATCGCGATCCTCTACGTGCTCTACAAGGGGACGAACGTGACCGCCAACCGCCTCGACGCGAGGCTGCCGCTCGGGGACGAAACCGTCATCTCGCGCACCTTGCTCGTCGTCGGGACAGTGCTGGTCACGGCCGGGACCAGCGTCTCCCGCTGGGGGCCGCGCCTGCAAGTGGAGCGGTTATACGTCTGGTTTCGCCACTTCCGCAGCTACCGACGGCTGTCGCCGCTGTGGCGAGACCTCCAGTGGGCGACCCCCGAGATTGCTCTCTATCCCCCGGCCTCCTCCCGGGCTGACGCGATCGCCGTGCGGGATCTCCACTTCCGACTGCATCGACGCGTGATCGAGATTAGTGACGGCTTGCTCTCCGTCCGTCCGTCCGTTCCTTGACGCCGACATCGCCGCCCAAGCGCGTCAGGCGGCGCTGGGCGCCGGCGTGTCCGGCGATGAGCTAGTGGCTGTCGTCGAGGCTGCGGTCGTGAGCGCCGGCATCGCGGCCAAGTCGTCAGGTCGGCCCACCGCTGCCATCCCCGCCACACCGCACCTGAATGGCGATCCGAGCGGCGAAGTGGCGTGGCTGGAGCGAGTGGCCGGCGCTTACGCTCACTCTCCGCTCGTCCGTTCGGTTCGAGAGCAGGAGAGGAGGCGGCGTGTCGCGACAGACCGCCCGGGCTGAGCCGGCATCCTCAACCCGCCGCCGACTCGCTCGGGTCATCACCGAGGTGCTGGCCCCGGCGCCGCTTGCCGTCGTGCTGCTCACGCTGATCGCCTGGGACAGCGCAAAGTCGACGTCGAGTGCGGTCCTGTCGGCGGCCGTCGCCGTGCTGTTCGGCAGCCTCCTCCCGTTCCTCTACCTCATCCGCGGTGTACGGCGGGGGCGCTGGGCCAACCATCACGTCCCCGAACGGGAGCTGCGGAGCCTCCCGCTGCTCGTCGGCCTGGCGTCCGTGCTGATCGGCCTCGGCCTCCTCACCTGGCTCGGCGCCGGCCGGCAACTCCTCGCGCTGGTGGGGGCGATGATCGCAGGCCTGGTTGTCAGCCTCGCCATCACGCAGTTCTGGAAGATGTCGATCCACGCCGCCGTGGGCGCCGGAACAGTCGTGATCCTGATGCTGGTCTACGGGCCGTGGGCGGCGCTGACGTGGCCAATCGCGGCAGCGATCGCCTGGTCCAGAGTGGCGCTCGGCGACCACACGGAAGCGCAAGTGATTGCCGGCTGCGGTGTTGGTGCTGCGATAGCCGGCGTGGCTTATTCGCTTCTGTCATAGCGCCTGCGGGATCCGCAGCGAAGAACAGGCCCCTGAGCGATAGCCCAAGACTGGACCAAATCGGCTGGGCGCCACGGTTTCCGACAGTCGCCTCCAACCAGGGATTTGCACGGTGTGCCACGCCAGCGTTTCTCGTCAAGGTCATCGGACAAGGCCGTGGATGATCGACTGCTCGGCAGCGACGAGACGGGGTGGATTGTGGTGTGCGGCCGACCTGACGACGACATAGTCCGGTGGTGCCTCACGGTTTCGACCCGGTCAGCCGACGGTCCAGTACAGACGACGAAGTTCCATGCGCCAGGAACAAGGCAACCGAGGAACGAGGAGACATTGGAGTTTATGACACACCGGTCCCCATGACACGTCAGTCTAGGACGGCGCCTATCGTCGATGGCAAGAGCGGCATGGCGTGAGCTGTCCCCCAGGTGCTACTAGCGTTCAGTCTCGCGGAGGTCCCGGGCCGCCCGCGACGAGGACGGAGGCGCCGGTGGCTGAGAAAGGACGGCCCAAGCCGAAGCGCGCGATCGCGGACAAGCTGGAGAGCCTGTTCCGGACCGTTCATCCCGCCGGAGGCAGCGAGTACAGCCTCGAAGATGTTGCCAGCGCCATTCGCGACGCCGGCGGACCCACGATCTCGGCAAGCTACATCTGGCAGTTGCGCAAGGGCGTCAAGGACAACCCGACGAAGAAGCACATCGAGGCCCTGGCGGAGTTCTTCGGCGTCTCCCCCGCCTACTTCTTCGATGACGAGGCCGCTGAGCGGATCGAGGCCGAGCTCGCCATGTTGGCGGCGATGCGGGATGCGGGAGTGCGCCGAGTCGCCCTGAGAACCGCCGGGCTGTCGCCGCGGAGCCTGGCGGCGATCGAGACGATCATCGAGAGCATCCGGGAGATTGAGGGCCTCCAAGGCGGTAAGGCTGAGGAGTAATTCCGACCCGCCTCACCGCGGAGCCCGACCGCGCATCGACGGTTCGGCCCAGCTACTCCTCGGCCCGGGAGTCGATACGTCGCACTGGCGATGCGGGTCAGGCCGGGCCGCGGCGGTGTCCTCGCGCCCATCGGAGAGCCGGGCCCCCGGGCCGGACGCTGCTTCTCCGCGTCGGCGGCCGGCTTTGGCTGTTCGGTAAGCTGCTGAATGGTCCGCCCGGCCGCGGCAGCTTCGGCTCGCAGGCGCTCCGGTCCTCGGCCGACGTGCGGAACAGTAGCCGATGGCACGTTCAGGGGTGTTGGGCTCCACTTCCATGCCCCCGACAGGCTGCCGGTGGTATCGACAAGGGCCGTCGCGATACGCCAATGCGTGCCGAAATCGGCCGGTGGGGCCTGACGGCGCCTGCTCATCCGGCCCGTCCGGTCTCATCGTCGTCGACCAGCCAGCGGCCCCCGTCGCGGCGCAGGACGAGCAGCGCCGGCTGCTGCGGACGGGTATAGGGCCACAGGCCGGGCAGCTCCTTCGCCGCGACCGGAATACCCGCCACGTCGACGGTGCGGTCGGTGACCGCGCACACCACGGTGACCTGCGCCCCGGTCGCCGGCGGCGCTTCGGGGTCGTGCCGGCAGGCGACGGTAGCCTGCACCGACCAGCGGTGCGCCCGGGCCGCGGCGGCGGGGAACCCGCCCCGGTCGCCGAGAGAGGCTGACAGCCGGGCCCACCCGGTCGGGGTCATCGCCGGCCAGACCTCACGCAGCCAATCCCGCGGGGTGGGGTGGGTGTAGGAGATGGCGTTCTCCCGGGCCTGCAGGTAGTGGGCCGCCAACGCACTCAGGGCCGGTTCGGCGGTGGCCGGCCGGGCCGGCGCACCGGCCGCCCGCGGGCCGGGTGCGGGGGGGTGCACTGCGGCTGCCGGGCGCGTCTCCGCTGCGGGCGGGCCGCTGCAGCCGGCCGCAATGGCAGCGGCGGTCATAGCGAGGGCGGCCGCCAGCAGCCGGCGCATCGCCGGTCTGCCGTGCGCTTCGGCCGTGGCGACGCCGCCTTGGGGGCGATGCCGGGTCACGGCGATGCCGGGGGCGTGTCGGCCAGCGGTCGGGTGGCGGCGTAGAAGTCCCCGCCGTAGACGGCCACCAGCTCGGCGGCCAGGCCGGGGTGCGGCTCCTCCAGCAGCATCCCGCCGCCGGCGTAGAGCGCCACATGGTGGATCGACCCGGCCGAAGCCCCCCAGAACAGCAGATCCCCAGGCTGCAGCAGCCCCAGGTCCGGGGAGGCGGCCACGGTGCGGCCGGCGGTGGCGGCGTACTGCTCGGCCGCCGTGCGGGGCAGGGTCAGCCCGGCGCCCTGGAAGAAGGCGTAACGGGTGTAGGAGGAGCAGTCGAACCCCACGATCCCGGCGCCGTCGCCGAAGCCCTCGCTGGGCCCGTCCAGCGTGCCGCCGCCCCAGGAGTACGGGGTGCCCAGCCAGCGCTGCGCCGCGGAGATCACCGCGGCCGCGGTGCCGGTGGCACCACCCGGCGGCAGCACCCCACCTGGCCCGCACAGCCCGTCCGCGCCGGTGAACCCGCCCGCCCCGCCGGCCGGGCTCCCCGCCGGCGGGTCCAGCAGCCCGACCGGGGCGGCGTCGGCGTTGGCCGCGGCCAGCTGCGCGGCCTCGGCCTCCCACCTGGCGTAGGCGTTGGGGTAGGCGCTGCGCTGCACCCGCTGCGCGGCGACGGTGACCGGCAGCCCCTCCCAGCCCGCCACGTCGAGCAGCCCCGGGTTGGCCGGCGGCACGTCCGGGCCGCCGAAGAACGCCGTCGCCTCATACACCGGGCTCATCAGCTCCACCACCGTGCCCCAGCCCGACTGCGGGCGCTGCTGGAACAAGCCCAGGCTGTCGCGGTTGCCCCCAGAGCCGTCCGACGTCATCGACAGGCTCTGCGGATAGGCCGGGTTGGACAGGTTCCGCAACCCCGACTCCTGCAACGCCACCGCCAGGGCGACAACCCAGCCTTTCGCCGGCACGCCCCGGGCCTTTCCCACCCCGATGATCGTCCGGACGTACGCCGTCTGCCCCGCCTCGATCGGAACCGTCCCGCCGCCGGTCGTCACACCGCAGCTGGCCTGGGCTTCCAGCACGGTGCCACCGCCGACGATGATCACGAACAGCAGGACGACGGCCAGAACGGCCGACATGACGGCGGCGATGAGCCAACGCAGCGGTCCGGTCACGATGCTCACCTCGCCCCGACGGCAGAGGGAGCCTCAGGCGTTCGGGTCGCCGCTAGCTCTTGTACCTGAGTAGATGCTTTGATGCGATGCATGATACGTGAGTCCATGCCCTTAGAAGCGAGCGCCGCTGGCTGATCCTGGTCCTCACTGGGGCGCCCCAGGCCTCATCGCGTTCTTGGTGACGCTGCTGGCCGAAGCTGCACTCGCCCTCGCCGTGACCCTCGTCTGGAAGATCTCTCTTCACACATGGGTGTCGACCATCGGCGCGACCGCCCTGGTCGTGTCTACGGGTGGGACGCGCTCGTGCTCTGGCCGATCCTGGCCGGAATCGGCTGGTCACGTGTGGAGCTCAGAGACCACACGTTCGCTCAGGTGGCGGCCGGAGCCCTGCTCGGCATCGCATCGACGTCGATCATCTTCCCGGTTCTCCGGTAGCGCCTACACCGGCCTTTCCCCGCGTAAGGCATGCCTTTGGGTGCTTACCGCAACTTTCGGGGTGTATGCGGCTTGACAGTTCGTTGATACGTGAGTCTAAGGTAGGCCTTCATAAATTTACTGATGTACTACCAACGACTATCCCGCGCGTCACCAGGAAGGCGAGCATGCCTACGGTCCAAACGACGCCATCAGGAGAGGCCGGCGTGCTCGCCCCGCCCGCCCGCTCTCCCTTCGAGACCCCCGCCCCTGGCCTGGTCACATCGCCGCATTTCGACCGCCGCCTGCCCGCCTGGCCAGCGGGCCCACTCCGAAAGCGGGCCCGCGGAGCGGCCGGCGACGCCGATTGGTGGCTGCTCGGTGCGCACGGAGGAGCGGGTGTGACAAGCCTTCGTCGTGCCGGCGTCGGCGGGGCCGACGCAGAACGTAGATGGCCAGCCTGCGGGCCGGTCGTCGTAGTGACCCGCCGCAGCGGCGTCGGCCTCGAGTGGGCACGCGACGCCGCCCGACAGCACGCGTCCGGCGGCACACCCGATGACGTGCTCTTGGCCGGCCTCGTCGTCGTCGCTGACGCTCCCGGCCGCACACCTGCTCGGCTTGCACGGTTCCTGCAGTTGATTACCGCGGCCTACCCGCGGGTGTGGGAGGTGCCGTGGGTGGAGGAGTGGCGGCTGGCCGGTCACGACGAGCCGCTGCCGACGCCTCCCGCGGTCCGGCAGCTGGGCGAGGACATGCAGGCGTTGATCGGCGCCCGCACCGACCAGGAGAAGGAGTAGATCGATATGGCAGTCCTTTATGCGGCGGCCTCTTACGTGGCCGCTAAGGGCGGTGCGGTGGTGCTGGCTGCGGGCAATATCCCGACCCCGACGGGCGTCCAGCCGCCTGGCACGACGGGGCTGACAACGGTGCTGAACTGGGTGTTCTGGGGCGTCACGTTCCTGTGCGTGGTCGGCGTGTTGATGGTCGCCGGGGCGATGGCGGTGGCGCACCGGCGCGGCGAAGGCGGCGAGCACCTGGCAAAGCTGGGCTGGGTGATGGGCGCCTGCGTGCTCGGCGCAGCCGGCTCTCAACTGGTCAACACGCTGGTCTGACCATGACCCTGGACCGCATGAGCGACTTCCAGCCGGACCCCCCGCCCTCCCTTGCGCCTGATGCTGAGCAGAAGCGGCGGCGCGGCCGGGCGAGGACGACTGCCGCGGCGGTGGTGGTCGGGCTGATCGTGCTGACCGCGGCGGTCGTCATCTGGTCCACCCGCGGCGGCAGCCCGCCGGCCGCGGCTCCCTCGCCGGCGCCGCCCGCTTCTCCCACGGCGGCCCCGACCGCTCAGGCGTCGGCGCCGCCGGTGCTGGATCAGACGGTGCCGGTCAGCCCGCCTCCGGGAGTGACGTGGGGGCTGTTCCAGGGGGTCGCGCTTCCGTCCAGCCACAGCTCCGGGCCTACTCGGGTCGCCGACCCGGTCTACGCCGGCTACGCGCACACGCCGACGGGCGCCCTGCTCGCCGCCGCGCAGATCAGCTCCCGCTACCTGATCAGTCCGGGGCAGGACTGGCGTCAGGTCGTCGAGCGGCAGGTCGTCCCCGGCCCGGGTCGGGATGTGTACGTGCAGAAGCGGGCGAAGGTCGACTCGACCTCGGTTCCACCCGGCACGTACGGCCAGCTGGCCGGCTTCCGGTTCGTCACCTACTCGTCGGATCTCGCAGTGGTTCAGTTCGTCAGCCGATTCACCGACGGCACGCTGCAGGTGGCCACTGACACGGTGCGTTGGCTCGGCGGCGACTGGAAGCTGCAGCTGCAACCGGACGGGTCGGAGACGCCCACCGTGCAGAGCGTCACCACCCTGGCCGGCTTCGTCCCCTGGAGCGGTCTGTAATGCCCAGCCCCTGCGACATCGTTCTCGGTCACTTGTGCCACACCGCCGGGGGGGCGATCGGTGCGGCCGCCGGCAGCATCTTCGACGCTGCGGCGCAGAAGCTGGCCGAGGGTCTGGCTGACGCCACCAAGGCGGTGATGACCTTTTGGACGGATCTGCCGATGCCGCAGCTGTCCACGGCGAGCGGGCCGATCGCGGAGCTGCAGTCGATGACGTACTGGCTGACGGGATTCGTCGCGGTGCTGTCGCTGCTGATCGCGGCCGGGCAGATGGCCTGGTCCCGGTCAGGGCAGCCGGCCGGCCGGGCAGCCAAAGGGATGGTGACGCTGATCGTCGCGTCGGGCGCCGGTGTGGCGGCGGTCAACGCGCTGGGCTATTTCGGGGACCAGTACTCGCAGTGGATCTTGGACCGCTCCGCCGGCGGGGATCTGGGGGCGCGCCTGGGGAAGCTCGCCGCGATCACCGCCGTCCCCGGCCTGGGGTCGGGCCTGGTGCTGATCGTGGCCCTGGTCGCGATCTTGGCGTCGCTGGCGCAGATGGGGCTGATGCTGGTGCGGATCGGGGTGGTGACGATGCTGGCCGGGACTCTTCCACTGTCGGCGGCGGGCACGTCGACCGCGGCCGGGCAGGCATGGTTTGCCCGGGTGTGTGCCTGGCTGCTCGCCTTCGTCTTGTACAAGCCGGCGGCGGCGACGGTGTATGCGAGTGCGTTCCTGCTGGTCGGTAAGGGTCAGGACGCTGCCAGCGTGCTGTCCGGGCTGTTTTTGATGATTCTGGCGATCGTCGCCCTGCCGGCGTTGCTGCGCCTGATCACCCCGGCGGTCGCCGCCGCGACCAGTTCGGGTGCCGCTGGCGGCGCCGCCGCGGCGGCGGGGGTCACGGCGGTGGCGACCGGCGCGCGGATCCTCGCCGACCGCAGCAGCAGCTCTGCTGCGTCTCCGGCGGGAGGGCAGCAGCCCGGGCTGGTCCCCGGCTCGCCCGGAGGCGGCCCCGGTGGGGCGACGGGCGGGACCACGGGCGGGACCACGGTTCCCGGCCCGCGCGGCGGTGGCGGCGGGTCGGGGGCCGGCGGGGGAGCGGGCGCGGCCGGCTCGAGCGGAGGCGCCGCGGCGGCCGCGGGCGCTACGGCCGCTACGGGCGGCGCCGCGCTGGCCGTGCAGGGCGTGGTGAAGGGCGCCCAGGCGGGGGTGGGCGGCGCGAAGTCCGCGGCGTCGCAGGCCAACGGCGACGACAACTCCTAGACCGCCCCACCGAAGGAGCAACGCGATGACGACGACGTCAGCCGATGAGCCGCGCACGTACGGCAACTGGCGCAAGCCGACCTCGCCGGGCCTGCCCCGGCTGGGCCTGTTCGGCACGGTGCTGGCGCTGGGCGGGCTGGTGCTGGTCATGTTCGTCCAGCTCGCCGCGGGGCTGCTCGCCGCCGCCGGGGCGGGGCTGGGGGTCGGGGTGTTGCTGGCCCCGTTGGCGTGGCGGAACCGGGCCGGGCGCAACGGCTGGCAGGTGCTGACCGCCAACGCGGCGTGGGCGGCGGGCCGCCGCCGTCGCCAGCACGTGTACCTGGCCGGGCTGGCCGGCCCGGTCGCGTTCGGCGCGGCCCGGCTGCCCGGGCTGCTGGCCGCCTCGGAGCTGCTGGCCGCGCAGAACTCCTACGGCGAGCGGTTCGGGCTGATCGCCATCCCCGCGGCCCGGCACTACACGGTGGTGTTGCGCTGCGACCCGGAGGGTTCGCAGCTGGTCGACACCGAGACCGTCGACGCGTGGGTGGCGATGCACGGCCGCTGGCTGGCCGGACTGGCCCACGAACCGGCCCTGGTGGCCTGCACGGTGACGGTGGAGACCGCGCCGGACCCGGGTAGCCGGCTGGCCGCCGAGGTTTCCACGCTGCTCGTCGACGGCGCCCCGGTCCTGTCCCGGCGGGTGCTGACCGAGACGGTCGCCACCTATCCCAAGGGCTCCGCGGCGGTGTCGGCGCGGGTCGCTTTGACGTTCACCGCGACCCGGCCCGGTGCCCAGGAGCGGGAGGGCCTGCGGCTGCGCCGCCGCGCCGCGCCGGCGGGGCCGGCGGGGCGGGTCCGGACTGCCGAGCAGATGGCCACCCTGATCGGGGCGCGGCTACCGGGGCTGTTGCATCAGCTGCGGGCGACCGGCGCGGGCGCGGCCCGGGCGATGACCCCGCAGGAGATCGCCGAGCTGGTCCGGGTCGCCTACGACCCGGCCGTCGCCCCGGCGGTGGAGGCGCTCCGCTCCGCCGGCGGCGACACCGGGATCAGCTGGGAGGGCGCCGGCCCCGCCGGGCAGTTGGAGGCGTGGGACTGCCTGCGGCACGACACGGCCGCGTCGATCACCTGGCAGATGGTCGAGCCGCCGGCCAGCGCGGTGCAGTCCCGGGTGCTGGAGCGGCTGCTGGCCGCCGATGAGAGCGTCGACCGCAAGCGGGTCACCCTGATCTACCGCCCGCACAGCGCCGCGTCGGCCGCGACGATCGCGCACGCCGACGTCCGGACCGCGCTCGGGCACGCCGGCGCCGGCCGAGGGGAGACCCGGGCCGAGCAGTCCCTGGCGGTGCAGGCCACCCGCCAGTCCTCGACCGAGGTCGCCGGCGGGGCCGGGCTGACCCGGTTTTCGATGCTGGTGACCGGCACCGTCGCCGACCCGGCCCGCCTCGGCGCGGCCGCGGAGGTCGTCTCCCAGCTAGGCGCGGCGAGCCAGGTCCGGCTCCGCCGCTGCTACTTCGCCCAAGCCGCCAGCTTCGCCGCGGCGCTCGGCGTCGGAGTCATCCTCCCCGCCCACGTCGCCGTCCCCGACCTGCTCCGCGACAACCTGTAAAGGAGACCGACATGCCATCAGCAGCCGCCGAGCCGGTGGCGGGGCTGACCAGCCGGGGGCTGCGCGGCCGCGGCCGCGGCCGCGTCTCCTACGTCGAGGCCCCCCCGGAGTGGCGGGCGACGACGGTGCAGGTGTGCGGGCTGTTCCCGTGGGCAGTCGGCGGGCTGTCCCCCACCATCGGGGTGCCGCTGGGCCGCAACCTGATCACCGGCGGCACCGTGTGCTGCGACCCGATCTCCTGGTTCGAGCGGGCCCGGCTGATCCTGAACCCGTCGGCGTTCGTCCTGGGCCTGCCCGCGCTGGGCAAGTCCACGCTGATCCGCCGCCAGGTCATCGGCCTGGCCGGCGCCGGCGTCGTACCGCTGGTCCTGGGGGATCTCAAACCCGACTACGTCGACACCGTCCGCGCCTTGGGCGGGCAGATCCTGCGGCTGGGCCGGGGGCTGGGCTCGCTCAACGTCTTGGACGTCGGCGCGCTGGACGCCGCCGCCGACCGGCTACCCGCCCAGGAGGCGGGACGGCTGCGGGAGGAGGCCCACGGCCGGCGGCTGAACATGGTCTCCGCGCTGGTCGAGCTGGCCCGCGGCGCGCGGATCAGCGACACCGAACGCACGGTGCTGTCCGCCGCGCTGCGCCACCTGGCCGCCCGGCACCGGCGGCGCAAGACCCCGCCGCTGCTCGGCGATCTGGTGAAGGTCCTCGAGGAAGGACCCGACCCGGTGCGGGTGCCGACCCTGGACCGCGGGGACGACGCCCGCTACCGGGCGGTGGTCGACCCGCTGCAGCGGTCCCTGCTGTCCCTGCTCGACGGCCCGCTCGGCAACGTGTTCGCCCGCCCCACCACCGAACGCATCCACCTGGGCGCCACCGCCGTGTGCGTCGACGTGTCCGGGATCTCCGCCAACGACACCACCTTGCAGGCCGCGGTGCTGCTGGCCTGCTGGTCAGAGGGGTTCGCCGCGGTGGAGGCCGCCAACGCCCTCGCCGACGCCGGCGCCGCGCCGCAGCGGCGGTTCTTCATCGTCCTCGACGAGCTGTGGCGGGTGCTCAGAAGTGGGGAGGGGATGGTCGACAAGGTCGACTCCCTCACCCGGCTCAACCGCAACGAAGGCGTCGGGCAGGTGATGATCTCCCACTCCCTGGCCGACCTCCGGGCGCTGCGCAACGCCGAGGACCGGGACAAGGCCAAAGGCTTCGTCGAACGCGCCGGGCTGGTCATCGTCGGGGGGCTGCCCGCCCAGGAGATCGCCGAGCTGTCGCAGATCGTGGCGTTCTCCCGCGCCGAACGCGCCCAGGTCACCTCCTGGTCGACCCCGCCGGGCTGGGACGCCGAGGCCGCACCACCCGGCCGGGGGAAGTTCCTGCTCAAATGCGGCCAGCGCCCCGGCATCCCCGTCCACGTCGACCTCACCGCCGCCGAGACCGACGCCCAGGTCCATAACACCAACAAACGCTGGGCGGTGGGTCTCTGATGGCCCGGCCGGTGTCCACCGGCGGCGCCGGAGGCGCCGGGGGCGCCTGGGTGGTGCCCGCGGCCGCCGCGACGCTGGTCGTATCGGGCGGGGCGCTGTGGGTCGCCGGCGGGCTGGCCTCGCTGCTCGCCGGCCGCGGCTGGCGCTCCGCGCCGTTCTCCCTGTTCTTCGCCGTCCACGCCCTGCGCGACGGCCCCGCCGTCTACTGGCCCGGGACCGCCCCCCGCCTGGTGTGGGGCCTCACCGCCGGCCTGGCCGCCCTGGTCCTGCTGCCCGCCGGGGTGCTCGGCCTGCGCTGGGCGCTGCGCCGGCCCTGCGCGGACGAGCCGCTGCGGTCGCTGGCCCGGGCCGCCGACGTCGCGCAGCTGACCGGCCGCCCGGCGGCCGAAGCGGCACGGCGGCTCCGCCCGTCGCTGGCCGGCACGCCGACCGCCGGGATGGGCACGGCCGAGGTGGGGCTGGTGCTGGGGGAGCTGCTGCAGACCGGCCGGCGCACCGGCCCGCAGCTGCACGCCTCCTGGGAGGACGTACTGCTGGCGTTCATGGCCCCCCGCCAAGGCAAGACCACCACCTACGTGGTCCCGCCGACCCTGGCCGCCCCCGGCCCGGTGGTCCTCACCTCGAACAAGTCCGACGCGTGGGCGGCGACCACCACGATCCGGGCGCAGCAGACCGGGCAGGCGGTGTGGACGTTCGACCCGCAGCACATCGCCCACGCGCAGCAGACCTGGTGGTGGAACCCGCTGGCCGGCCTGGACACCGTCGAGGAAGCCGAACGCCTCGCCGGGCACTTCGTGCTCACCGTCGACGACGAACGCTCCAAAGACATCTGGGGGCCGGCCGCCCAGGAGCTCCTCGCCGCGCTGCTGCTCGCCGCGAAGGCCTCTGGCGGGACGATGCTCGACGTCTATGACTGGCTGGGCGACGAGGCCACCCCGTTGCCGGCCGACATCCTGCGGGCCGGCGGGCTGCGGGGGATCGCCGCCGCGCTGGTCGGCACCCAGGGCAGCCCACCGGAGACCCGCGGGTCGGTGTACTTCACCGCCCGGGTCGCCGCCAGATGCCTGCGTAACCCGCAGATCACCGCCTGGGTCACCCCACCGGCCGGACGGGAGCTGACCGAGTTCGACATCGAAGCGTTCCCGGCGTCCCGGCAGACCCTGTACCTGCTGTCCAAGGACGGCGGCGGCAGCGCGGCGCCGCTGGTCGCCGCGCTGACCGACCGGGTGATGCGCGCCGGTGTGGCCGCCGCCGAAGCCCGCGGCGGCCGGCTCGACCCGCCGATGCTGGTCCTGCTCGACGAGGCCGCGAACATCTGCCGGATCGCCGACCTGCCCCAGCTCTACTCCCACCTCGGCAGCCGGGGGATCGTCCCGCTGACCATCCTGCAGTCCTACGCCCAAGGGGCCGCCGTGTGGGGCGACAACGGGATGAAGGCGCTGTGGTCGGCGGCCACCGTCAAAGTGATCGGCCCCGGCATCGACGACGCCTCCTTCGCCGAAGACCTCTCCCGCCTGGTCGGTGACCACGACGTGGTCGTGGAAGGCAGCAGCACCTCCGACGGCCGCACGTCCCGGTCGAAGTCGCTGCGCCAGCAGCGGATCCTGCCCGCCGCGGCCATCCGGGCGCTGCCCAAAGGCCGGGCGCTGGTCTGGGTCACCGGCGCCAAAGTCGCCATGGTCGCCACCCTGCCCTGGTACACCAGCCCCCGCGCCGCCGAGATCGACGCCGCCCGCCGCACCGCCGAGCAGGCCATCAGCGGCCGCGCCGCCCGGCCCGCGCCAGCCCGGGACGTGGCCTGATGGGCCAACCCCCAGCCGACGCCGGGCCGCCCGACGCGGGCCCGCCCGACGACGCGGGTATGGCCGGGGTGGAAGGGCGGCTGCGGGCGGTGCAGGCCGACGTTGAGCTGCTCCGCGACATCGTCGACGACTTCCTCCACCCCGCGGCCACCACCGACGTCGACGGGCAGCCGGGCCCGGGTGAGGAGGTGTTCCAGCCCCGCTACCCGGGCCTGGAGGAGTGGGTCGTGGACTACTTCACGCCGATGTTCTCCCGGCCGCTCAGCCCGTCGCTGCGCTGGTGCGCCTCCTGGTGGCACCACGCCGAGGCGATCAGCCGCCTCGAGGCGTTGTGGCGGACCTGGGAGGTCGCCCGCCTCGACCCGCTGCGCGGCATGGCCGTCTGGTACCGCGACCACCTCGACACCCAGCTGCCCGTCCTGCTGTCGGCGACCGGGCCGTTCGCCCAGTGCGCCCCCGACCGGCACGCCGCCACCCGGCCGCTGCCCACCACTGCCGCACCCGACGGCTACTGGGACGACCAACCCGACGCCGAGCCGCCGCCGGGCGGCGCCTCGAACCCGCACCCGTGAACCTGCCAGAGAGGGCCATATCCCGATGAGCGAGCAGCCGCACGAAGACCCGGTCGCCCATGCCAGCACGAAGATCACCTCCTACGTGTCGCTGGCGGCGATGGCCGCCGAGGCGGTCGCGCAGGTCGCCGCCGCCCGGGCCCGGGAACGCGCCGTCACCGACGAGCGGGCCGCGGCCGCGCTGCGCGCCGGCCGGCGCACCGCCTACGCCTCCGCCCGCCTGGATTGGGCGCCCATCCTCGACCCGCGGCTGCGTGGCCGGGCCACCCTCGACGAGGCCGGCGCCGCGTGGGCCCGGGCGCAGCCGTGGCGGCCCGACCCCGAAGCCGAACGGGCCGCCCAGCTGGCCGAGGAGCGGCTGCGGGAGCTCCGCCCGGACGTGATGGACCGCTACGACCGGCTCCGCGCCGACGGAGCCAGCCCGGTCGACGCGATGCGCCGGGTCGCCCCCTCCTTCGACGCGCCCCCCGCCCGGCCCGGCCAGCCGGCACCGGACCGGGCCCAACTCGCCGACCATGCGCACCCCGGCACCGACGGGCCTGCCGGGGACCGGACGCCCGCGGTGATCGCCGCCGACGGCTACCCCGCACCACTGGACACCGCCGGCGCCAGCGTGGCCCGGGCCGCCGCCGCAGGCCCGCCGGCGTCGACCGTGGTGCTGCAGCGCGGCGTCGAGGCGGCGGCCGCGGGCCGGGCCCGATGACCGCCAGCCGGCCCGAACCGCCCGCCGGCGGCCCGACCGGGGGGCCGGTGGTCGACCTGGGGGCGGTGCTGGCCGCCCTGCAGGACCAGATCGACGACCTCACCGCGACCGTGGAAGCCCAGCAGCGCACCCTCGACGAGCACGTCGGCGCCCCCCACCCGCACGCCCCGCCGATGCGCCCGACCGGGCCGGGCGACGGCGCGGGTGGCCGCTGACATGCCGCCCCGGTACAGCCGGCCGGTCACCCCGGCCGAGCGGCAGCGCCGCGAGCAGGCCGACGCCGACAAGGTCACCGCCCTGCACACCCGCCTCGCCGAGCAGGTCGCCGCCCTGCGCAGCGGGGCGGACTGGCGGGCCTGGCTGCAGGTCGCCCGGCGGTTCCACGCCTATTCGTTTCACAACATCCTGCTGATCGGCGCGCAAAGGCCGGACGCCACCACGGTCGCCGGCTACCGGGCCTGGCAGGCCCTGGGCCGGCAGGTCGACAAGGGCGAACGCGGCATCGGAATCCTCGCCCCCGTCATCCGCCGGCCCCGCCAGGACCGGGGGAGTAGCGACCCGCAGCACCCGGACGACAAGGCCAAGCCGGCCGAGGCCGGCGCGGGGGAGCCCGACGGCAGGCCGGGCCGGCTGGCCGGGTTCCGGGTCGCCTACGTCTGGGACGTCTCCCAGACCTCCGGCCGGCCGCTGCCCGAACAGCCCCGCCCGCAGCTGCTGGCCGGCGACGCCCCGCCCGGCCTGTGGGAGTCCCTGACCGGGCTGGTCGCCGGCCGCGGGTTCACCGTGGAACGCGGCGACTGCGGCCAGGCCAACGGGATCACCGACTTCACTCGCCGGACCGTGCGGGTCCGCGGCGACGTAGACGACGCGCAGGCGGTCAAGACGCTGGCGCATGAGGCCGGGCATGTCCTGCTCCACGACCCGACCGACCGCGGCGGCCCGACGGCGGTCACCACCGCCGGGTTGTGCCGGGGGACCGTCGAGGTCGAGGCGGAGTCGCTGGCCTACCTGGTCGCCGCCGCCCACGGCCTGGCCACCGACGACTACACCTTCCCCTACGTCACCGGCTGGGCGGCCGGCATTACCGGCACCCCGCCGGAGCAGGCGGTCCGGGACACCGCCGGGCGGGTCCTGGGCGCCGCCCGCACCGTCCTGGCCGTCACCGCCCCCCACACGGCCCCCACCATCGACGGCACCCTGGCCGCCCGCGTCCAGGCCGGCGCCCGGCGGACGGCGGCAGCGCTCGTCCAGGCCGACACCGCATACGCCCTGTCGGCGGCCCAGGCCACGCCGGGCGCCCCGGCGGTGGAGGTGGGGGTGGAGGTGCTGGTGCGGCTGCACGCCGACGCGGCCGCCTTCTACACCGCCCAGCTCGCCGCCGACACCCCAAACGCGGCCCGGGCCCGGGCCATGCTCACCGAGCGGGCCGTCCCGGCGGCCGCCGTGGCGGCGTACCAGGTCGGCTACGCCCCACCCGGCTGGACCGCCCTGACCGATCACCTGCACGGCCTCGGCTACACCGACCCCCACCTGCTCGCCGCCGGGGTCGGCCTGGCCAGCCGCCGCGGCACCGTCCTCGACCGGTTCCGCGACCGGATCATGTTCCCCGTCCACGACCCGACCGGGGAGGTCGTGGCGTTCCTCGGCCGGGCGCTGGACCCGGCCGCCGACACCCCGAAGTACCTCAACAGCCCGCAGACCGCCCTGTACTCCAAAGGGGAGGTGCTGTACGGGCTCGGCGCCCCACCCACCCGCCAAGCACTGGCCGCCGGCGCCCGACCGGTCATCGTCGAAGGGGCGCTCGACGCGATCGCCGTCACCACCGCCGGCGACGGCCGCCACGTCGGGGTCGCCCCGTCCGGCACCGCCCTGACCGCCGGACAGGTCACCACCCTCGCCCATGCAGCCGGCGCGCTGGCCGGGCGGGGGGTCACCGTCGCCTTCGACAGCGACCCAGCCGGCCGCCAGGCTGCCCTGCGCGCCTACCCGCTGCTGCGCGCCGCCGGCGCCTGGCCCACCACCGCCGACCTCCCCGACGGCCACGACCCGGCCAGCCTCACCCAGCAGCACGGGACCGCCGCGCTGACCGCCGCACTGGAGACTGGGCGGCCGCTCGCCGAGCAGGTCGTCGAGGAACGGCTGGCCGGCTGGGCCGGCCGGCTCGACTGGCCCGAAGGACGCATCGGCGCCGCCCGCGACACCGCCCGGATCATCGCCGCCCTCCCACCCGAACATGTCGGCCCGCAGGTGGCCCGGCTCGCCGACCGGCTCGGCCTGGACCCCGCCACCATCACCGCCGCCGTCCTTGACGCCCTCACCGGACCCGACACCGACACTGGGCCTGACGAACACCCGCCGCTTCAGGCCGCCCGCGACCAGCCGCCGGGCATCCGGCCCAGCCCCGCCCGGCTCGCCGCCGCCGGCTACCCCCGCCAGCCGGCCCTGAGTGTTGCGGCGACATCAGCCACCGGCCCGGTCGGCGTCCACAGACCGGCGCCGGTCCGGTCCCGGGCCTGCCACCCGGGATGACGATGAGCGCCCGCACCGAAGGAGTTCCGATGACGATCGACTACGACCGTGAGCTGCTCTGGGCCACCTCCACCCGGCACCTGGCCGGCCTTCCGGTCCCGGTCAGCAACGCCATCTCCGCCGCCATCGACGAGCTGATCGACCCGCTGACCCTGCCCGCCCTCGTCGAGGTCGACGACGCCGACACCGACAACGTCCACGCGGTGATCACCGCAGTGCGGGGCCGGCTGATCACCGCCGCCGGGACCGCGACCACCGTCGGCGAGGCCTTGGCCTACGCCCGGGCCGCCCGCGAACTCGCCGACGCCCTAAGGGTCCTCGACGCCGCCACCCCGGGCACATGACCTACACCGAAGACGCCACCCGCCTGGCCCGGGCGGTCGCCGCCCTGACCGCCCACCCTGAACGATGGCGTGTCCTGTCCGAGCCGGAGCGTCCCGCCGCGCTGGCCGCCCGCGACACCGTGGTCAGCGAACTGCGGGACCTGACCCGCCTCGTCCTGCGGCGCCCCGCCCCGGCCCGCGCCGACCTCAGCCTGATCACGGCCAGCCCCGGGCAGGCCCTGCGGGTCGCCCTCGACGCCCTGCCCATGGCCACCACGTCAGACACGGTGCTCGCCGACACGCTCACCGTCGCCGGCGGCCCGCTCACCAGCGCCTGGCAGGCCGCCGCCCGGGCGGCCGTAACGCTGGAGAGCTACCACGGCCTGATCGTCGACGGCCTGTCCGACGACGACGCCTGGACGCTCACCCGAGACCTGGCCGACCTCGCCCTCGCCGTCCCCCACCTCGATGCCGACCTCGCCGCCGCCCTGCCACCCGACGACGGACAGACCCGGCGGCTGCTCCTCGACCCGGCCGGGCACGGCCTCATCCGCCTCGCCGCCACCGAGCTGCAGGCTCAGACCGTCGATTTGACACCCGCCGCCGCTGACCTGGCCGCACCGATCCCCCGCCGGCCGGGCATGGTCCGCGATGTCGCCGAGCTTCCCGCCGCGACCCGCCACCTCACCGCCCTGCTGACCGCCACAGGACCCGCCCTCACCGCCGTCGAGTCGCGCGCGGTTGCCCGAACACTGGCCGCCGGCGCCGACCTGACCGCCCGAATACTCAACCGCAACCACCCGCAGCACCCGGACGGCTCAGCCGCCGCCACCCACCTCCACACCGCCGCGAAACACCTGCAGAAGGTGGCCAACGCCAAGGTGGCCACCCTGCGCCCACCCGCCCCGGCAGTCCTGTTCCTCACCCAGCAGATCGGCCTGCAACTCGCCGCCGCCCGCGACCTCACCGACCAGCTGCCACGAACACCCGGCTCACCGGCGGCCGTCGACCGGATAGCACCGCCGCTGCTGGCATGGGCCGGCGAGGCCGCCGCCACCACGGCCAGCCTGTCCGACTGCCTGCAAGCAGCCGCCGAGACCGGTCAGCTGCTCGCCCCCCGCCAAGACACCGGCCGCGGTCGCACCCAGCACTACCTGTGGCTACCCACCAGCCGACACACCACGGCCCCGGACTCCGTCGTCTCTCACGCGCGGGCCGCAGTCGATGCCCTGGCCGCAGCCGAACAGCGAATCGCGACGATCACCGGCGAACCCACCGCGACCGACCGCCGCCGGGCCGTCACCCGCAACGCCGTCGCCGCCGCAGGCACCGCATTCACCGAACTCCGCACCACCTTCGCCGCACGCACGCCCACCCCGGCACCGCGACTACGTCATCCGGGACTGCCACCCGCCCACCAACCGGGTAGCGGTAAGCGCCGATAAGCGCTGCCCCGCGCTGAACCACTGTGACTGCGGGCTAGCTCGGAATTGGACGAACAGCGAAGGTCCGACCTAGGTGGCTGGTGTTTTTCGCCGCGTGGCGGTCCGGCTGTCGTTGATCATTCCGGGAGGATGTTCCTGTGGTGCAGGGACATCGACCTCGGGGTGAATCGTGACGTTGGGGCTGACGCCGCGGCAGGCGGACTTGTTCGGCTCGACGACTGGGTTCTGTGACGGTCGGCTCGCGCCTGACTCGATCTAGGGGCTGCTGAATCGGGAGTGTCACCGGTTGTTCCCTGATGAGGTCTTCGCTGACTTGTTCACCGACGTGGGCCGGCGCAGTGTGCCGCCGATGATCGTGGCGGTGGTGATGGTGTTGCAGCGCATCGAGGGTTGCAGCGACCGTGAAGCGGTGGACCGGTTCGCCTTCGACGCGCGGTGGAAGTACGCGGCGGGCGGGCTGGATTTCGACTACCCGGGGTTCGTGCACACGGTGCTGGTGGACATGGGTGCCCGGCTGGCCGGCTCCGATGCGCCGAACCGGATCTTCGAGACGGTTCTTGAGGTGGCCAAAGCCGCGGGTCTGGTCGGTCGTAGGCGGGTGCTGGATTCCACGCCGCTGTATGACGCGGTCGCGACGATGGACACCGTCACCCTGATCCGCTCGGCGATCCGGGGGCTGCTCAAGGCCGCTGACAGCGACCTGGAGGCTGAGTTGCGCGCGGTGCTGACCCGCGATGACGACTACGCTGCCGCCGGCAAACCGGTGTGTGACTACGACGATCCGTCCGCGCGCATGGAGGTAGTCGACGCGCTGGCCAAAGACGGCATGGCCCTACTTGCGATCCTGCACGGCGGTGAACTGCCCGACGCGGTGGCCCAGGCCGCGGCGCTGCTGGCCACCGTGCTGGGCCAGGACCTCGACCGTGACGAGGCCGGCCTGTTCCGCATCGCGCGGCGGGTCGCGAAGGACCGGGTGATCTCCACCGTGGACCCCGAGACCCGCCATGGCCGAAAAACCGCGGCACGCGGCTTCGACGGCTACAAGGGACATGTCGGCATGGACCCTGACAGCGAGATCATCACTGCTACGACGGTCAGCGCGGGCAACGCCGGGGACGCCAGCGCTGCCGAAACGCTGATCAGCGACCTGCTCGACGATCCCACCGCCGAGACCGGGAGCACCGCCGAGACCGCGAGCACCGCCGAGCATGCTGGTGACGCCGGCGATGGCGGTGCCGGTGAGGACACCCCGACGGTCTACGGCGACAACGCCTACGGCACCGGAGGTTTCCAGGACCGTTTGGAACAGGCCGGGATCGAGTCCAAGTGCAAGACCCAGCGGCCGGTCGCTGCGGGCGGGTTGTTCGCCAAGGACCGCTTCGACATCGACCTTGAGCACGACA
>JAABUL010000238.1_pt1 | contig 117316 bp, 204 predicted proteins | sample 5559151 | NCBI WGS metagenome assembly JAABUL01 (sample SAMN10711876, study PRJNA513368) | rock metagenome | isolation source: Antarctica rocks | place: Antarctica: Victoria Land, Pudding Butte sud | reverse complement strand
GAAAAGTTCGTTTCCGAAGAGTTTTGGACAAACGGAGCAGGTAACCGGCGGGATTTGGTTAGTAACCGTAGTAACCGTTAACCGTAACCGTAACCGGCCCTAACTTCCGGTAACTGCCAACCCTACTGGCATCCCCTCTGCATGCACACATGGCGCAAGATCCACCTGACATCTGCAATTCGGTTTCCAGCCTTGATTGTTGTTGCACGCTAGCGTTTGTACAGGATCATCACGGACAACTTTTCGTACAGCTTGCACGGTGACATGGCGCACGCCACGATGCAGACGTTGTTGCAGCCCTGCCAATGCAATCCATCCCTGCGCAGCTGCAGGGCCCGGGCCTGGGCCTTCAGATCGCCGGTGCAGCAGCGCAGCCAGAGGCAGCAGAGCCTGCACTGCCTGGCAGCAATGCCGAAGACGGCAGGCGAGGCCCTCAAGGTGCGCAAAGTCATCAAGCCGCAATGGCGCATGCATGCAACTAATAAATTGCTTGTCCATTCTGACGATGCGAGACAGATTATACCGTCATCTGCAGGCTGCCGGCGCCGCTGTGCTGCTGTCCTCTGCGCTGATGGCGCAGCCGGGTCTTGCATCCCTGAACCAATTCGAGGAGGCAGCGGGCGGCGAGTTTGGCACCGGCACCGCGCTGCAGTACGGCTCTGCCGATGCCATCGGCGAGAAGTTCGACGGCCAGGTACGTAACAGTGGTCCTGACTACAGCGCCAGTGTTTGATGATTCTCATTCACATCTCACACAGAATGCGAGAGCGTTTATTGCAGGACCTGCGCCGATCCAACTTCACGTCTGCCAACCTGAAGCAGGCCAGCTTCAAGGTGTGCGAGAAACTCCCCCTCTCGACAACTTCCAGCTCTGTGATGCTGTACACCTGGCCTCTGCTCAGGGTGCAGCACAGACTCCTATGTGAGCGGTTTGGTGATGTCAACGCTGATGTCAGCACGTGTTGTGACGTAGGGCGCCAACCTGCAGGCCGCCTACTTCATCAAGGCAGTCGCTTACCAAGTGGGACTGCTTGAGGCTTCGAGCATGCCACTTTGAGTTACTCCCCAGATGTTAGCTTGATGTGATGGGCTACCGATCAATGATCCTCCCGCATTGACAGCTCAATGTGTCGCGCACCGGGACACTGATCTGTGCACCTGCCGCTCACAGACCAATTTTGAGGGCGCCGACCTCAGCGACGTGCTCATGGATCGGTAGGCAGGCGAACTGTGCCAAGGCAGTGGACTGCCTTGCCTTGACATGTTAAACCACGCCTGGCCTGGATAGCTGTGACCATCCGTGTGCTGACAGGCTGCTGTGAGCGTCGTGCAGGGCAGTGCTGAATCAGGCAAACCTGACCAACGCCAATCTCTCTCGCGCCGTCTTCACGAGGCGAGTGAAGCACTGCTCGTGGCAGTTTACAAGATGCACATGGAGCCTTTTGCCTCTTTGCCTCTTTGCCTCTTTGAAGCTGTTGCCTCGTGAGACTATCGTTCTGGCTGCAGGAGCGACCTGTCGGACGCCAAGATCAGCGGCGCAGATTTCACGTGTGTCGTCGTCCCTATTGCCTGAATGCTTCATTCCATGCTGCCATTGCGCCTGAATGCTGGAGTCTATAGTTGCGTGCTGCCATTGTGTGTGAGTTTTGCAGTTCCTGTGCGGCCATTACTGTGTATTCTCTGCCGGCAACCGCTGGAATCCACCAATGGTGCGTGTCGTGTGCTGCAGCAACGCCCTGCTGGACAAGCCGATGCAGCAGGTGAGTTCAACGAACCTGCCAGCCACCTGAAATGTCTGCAAGCTCCTCTTTGGTGGTCGAGTATGAAGATGCGACCCAGATGACGTTTGCAGGTGTCAACTGCAACAAGGTGTTGTGCTTCTTGTTTGTGCAGAAGCTGTGCCGGTACGCTGACGGCACGAATCCGGTGACCGGCGTGTCCACCCGTGAAAGCCTGGGCTGCGGCTCCCGCCGCCGCTTCAGGGTGCGTGATCCCTCTTGCACTGCGCATCCTGAGCGACTTGTGCACCTTCGTGCACGTGCTTTCACCAACCATCTGCATCAAGACTCACTTCTGATGTGCCCGCCATACTGCCGCACAGGAGAGCGTGCCGTCCAACCAGGAGGGCACGCAGGTGACGGAAGAGGCCAAGGAGGCCTTCCGGTCGACGATGCCCACATACGGCCGGGCCGGTATCAAGAACTGACACTTAACCTGAGGCGGTACCATGTAGGTCAGCAGGACTGGAATGCTACACACGGTGCGGAGGTTCATGCACATCGGCGGATTGCGACGTTTGAGATTGATCTTTTGGTTTTTGCATTGCTTGCGGTACCTCTGTTTGAGTGTTTGCAGCCGGTCTGAGCCCGATGGCGTAGGTATCTATCCAACTATCGTGGCTGGCTGGTTATGGATCTCAAACATTCCCGCTCGTTCACCTCATACCGATATATATACTCAAATCCTACACGTGAATAAGACACACTCTTCCAGCACAGCGTCACGGCTGATCATCAAACTCGGTGGTCCACAGCAGCGGCTGGTTGCTTTGCACATGCACGGCATCCTCCACCATAAGGTTGGACGTGCTGATGAGCCCGCCAAACGCCATCTTCGTGTCCTCTGCAACCATGACGAGATGCTTCAGCGACTTGCACCGACAGGTGATGCCCCTGTGGTGCATGCTTGCCTTGCGCAGCAGCAGAGCGGCATAATCACTGTGCTCGTCACGCGACGGCGATGCAACCGGCAACGTCTACAGGCAACATGTTTGCAGGCAAGACTCACTAAGGTTCCACTTCAGGCCGCTGGAGGTGGCGACCGCAGGGCCCGCGAGGGGGACCAGGCTGCAGGCTGGGCCCTCCAGCCCCTGCATCCAAATCGCAGGCAGGTCTGGTGTCGGCCGCAGCACAGTGGCGCTGGCAACAAGAACTGCCTGACCCTACCGGTTGCAGACTTGCAACTAGTCAATATACAGCACATGCGAGGCTGGTCTTCGAGCAGCCTCACCGGCGCGGGGCGCACGGTGCAGCTGCCGGCAGGCAGCAGGCGAGCGGTGCTGTCGTCGCCCAGCAGCACCAGGTTGAGGTGCGCGTGCGTCAGCAGCGTGTTCAGGTTCGACAGCGTGTGGTCGATGCGGCCGCCCATTGCGCCTGTGTCCACAGTCGAAGCACAGTTTGCAGACCAGAGGTGCGAAATTTGTGTCACAACACCAGGTCAGCACCCCTGTAACGTGTGTGCAGTGCCACAGTGTGCGACCACGCATCAAGCTTCTGCCCAGCAGCTCTCGGGATCAGGAGGGAACGCACCCAGCACAAGAATGGTCAGCCGCCGCAGCTCCGCCTCGCTGAAGCGCTTTTCGATGTAAGCGATGCACTTGTGCAGGTCGGTGCTGTCCTGGTCCTCCGCCAAGTCGATGACCTCCGCGCCATGCTGCCGATAAAAATCCAGCACCTCCGGCTGCGCCGAGTCCATGTCGCCTGCGAGAGTGTGCAGAAACATTGGCAGTGAGGCTTGCAGCATGCCGTGCAACAGCATGCAAACGTCATGACCAGAAGCCCTCTGCCATCGGGGACTCCATAGGCGGTGTCATTGCTTGCCAGCACGACGATGACACCCAGCGGAAGTGCTGGTCCCGCCCGAGCTGTGCCGTGCATCCTGGCATGGTGCAGGTGGTGCCGTAATCAAGACAGCCAAAGGATGACAGTGCCCCGACCTGTGATGGCGTTGGGCGCGTACTGTGCCCGCAGCGCGGCCGGCTCTGCGTCCGGCTGCCGCCGCGGCAGCTCGTTGTACAGCTGGTTTGCGCCGCCATCGGCGCAGATGCGCAGGCGCGCTGCAAAGCAGGGGGATGCACACGCTTAACTTCCACCTGTCACTGGAGGCTGTGGTGGTGGTCGAGACACATTTGCCCCATGGGCCGCCACCAGAACCCAATTCTAACGCGCCCCGGACATGGCACAAATGGGCCTAGTGCTGCGCTGAAGACTGGGACACGCCTGAGGACAGAAGCCTGGGCGTGCACTGGGGTAGCACCCAGTTGAGCACGATGGCAATAGTATTGGACTCGCTGCCCGGCGAATCGCCGCCGCTGCTGCCGTCACTCTGGCGCAGCAGAAAGTCGCTGGTAAATGTCCGTCCCGACGTGGACGCCTCCTCTGTGCTGAACAGTTTCACGTCACCGCCGCTGGCCATGGCTGCAAGCGGTTGCAAGCCAAGGCGATGGGTGCGCAGCGCCAATGTAGCGCCGAAAGGATTGGATGTGGGCAATCGACCAAGACTGGGGCGAGGCAGCGAAAGCGATGGGCTGCGCTGAGCAAACGGTGGACGGGAGGCAAGGAGCCAGTTGTGGGCGGTCAGATCTGTGCGCGAAGCAGGACGCCAACTACGGAGGGCTGGTGCCCGACGGAGCAGAATGCTTGCCAAGCTCATGCCGATCTGTCTTTTCTGGTGTCGACGGCCTTGATGTCACGACCCAACTCCAAGCAGTGGATTGAGGTATCGCTGTATCGCTGTGCTGGAGTCGAGCGCAAATTGCTTCTGTGGCAGTTCTGACAAAATGTCCGACATCAATCATGCAATGGAGTCGCGTTGGCGAGCACCAGGTCACTCAGCAAACCCCAAACGTCATACAAACTCTCCTATGAAATGCAAACAAGCCTGCAAGGAACTCGTCCCAGTCAACACCATATCAACGCCCCAGAAAACTTGCGCCGCCTGCCGCAGCGCCCATCTCAATTCACTCAAAAACTATCCTGCTCTCAACTCCTGCTGCACCTCGAGCAGGCTGCCTCTTCAAATCGCCTCCTGCCTCCTCCCAGAACATACATGCCCTCTCTCGATGTTTGTGATTCTACTTAGTGATGGTGTACGTGTCCGACAGCTGATCCAGGTAGCCGCTGAAGTAGGCGATGGCCAGGATTCCGATTGCCGGCAGCAGGATCACAGCGGCCGTGACGAGGAAGAAGCCGCCATCATCTCTTGAACTCTCCTTCTCGAAGAACTCCTTGCGCCGCCGCTGCCGCCGCTCGAACGCCGTCTGCTGCGCGACCAGGCCTGCCTGGCTGTCCCGATACTGCTGCGCAAGTTTTTCCGCCACCGTCGCCTCCCCGCTGCCATTGCTGGCGTTGGCTGGCTGCTCCTCGCTAGATGCCGCTGTAGGCGCCGCACCTGCACTCGAGATGCACCATATGCATCTTATCTTCGACACCTCACAGGAGGCTTACCACCAGCTGATGCAGCGCATGCGCCGGCTCATGGCAGCTTGGGCAGCAGCCGGCTCGGCGGCACGAACCCCAGCGGGTTCGCGCATCTTGCTGCCGCGACAGTATTCGCTGACGCAAGCTGGCACCTGTATCGATCTCGTCGATAGACATCTGCGTCTGCGCCGCGCCGCCGCCGGGCGCGTACACCGACTCGCGGCTGACGACAAGGGTGATCGTGTCGGCGGAGCGCATTGCGAGCGCGTCGCGCACGAAGCGGATGCTGGGGCGGTCATTCAGGTCCCACATGCCGTTCGCCGACATGGGGTCGGAGATGGACAGCAGCCGCTGCCCAGGCCGCACGCCTGCCTGCAGGACGCACTCACACGCCCACAGAGCGGTCGCTTGACGTGTTCTGACGCAGTGAGGCGGGCTGCAGGAGTGCTGCCCAGGATCAGATCATCGTCGTAACGTTTCAAATGCCATTGCCAAGGCACAAACATGCTAACAGCAGCGCATCCACCTCTGCTGCTGCAGTCCCGCCGGCCAGCCGGTTGATGAGCACAGCCGTCTCCTTGCCGGCGCGTGCGAGCGCGAACTTGATCGACTGCTGCGCCTCTTTTGTCGGCAGCGACACCCTGAGCATGAAGCGGTTTGTCAGGATCGGAGAGCGACGTACATTGCTCTGGTTGTCCATCAGCGCTCTTTCGTTTGAAGCGAGTTCTATCGAACTATTTTCAGGGATTGGCATTGCGGGCACCTGAGCGAATGGGACGTGTCGGCGTCAAGCGCTGAGGCTCGTGCGGCAGGCCCTGATCTCCTTTTTGACGATGGAGTGTGGCTGCCCGAGATCTGCCGTGCTGAAGGATTTGCGCGGGCGCAGTACATGAGCCCACCAGTCGTGTGCCAGGAGCACGCAGCTGGCGATGCTGCCGCATGATGCGCCGCGTGCACCGCTGAGCATCTGTCCAATTCAAATTCGGTGCTTCAGCTCCAAAACGCTGCGTAAACAGATGAATCGTTTCATGAGCTTTCTGAAACACTTTTTTGCCAAACACGTGCATTACCTGGTATGGGGCCTCTCATTGTGTCGTGCCGCTGGCGCAGCGCCCGCTTGACGCAGCATTGCAGCGGCATGAGCCATACTGCGGTCAGCGCAGCGCATCAGACCTGGTGTGCGAGATCCACATCAGGCTATGCTCCTTTATGTGGCAAGAATAGCGATGCATTCAGGCGCGCACTGGCGCGGCATGTTGCACAGGGGCAGATCCCCCGCTGCAAACAGGGACTCTAGGCGTGGAGTCCGCGATAAGCTTTCGATCTCCCGCAAGTGCCCCGCACTCGCACTTCCGCTTCGACCCGCTCGCAGCCGCTTCAACCAGTTCACGTCGCTGTCAGCCTCTTCAGCACGCCATCAGCCATGGCCCTCAGCATGAAGTCGTCCGCCATTGTGCAGAAGCCGCTGGTCAGCCGTGTCTCGCGGCCCCAGTCGCAGGCTGCACGCGCAGCGCCCCGTCGCCAGGTGCCGCGTTGATGGATGCTGCATATGTGACGGGTGCCTGGATCCCGGGCAGCTGCGGGTCCCGTGTCAAGAGATCGCCGGGTCAGCAGGCAGGAATGCATCGCCGAGCGTATCTGGGGATCCATTCTCGCTGTGCCGGTGGACGGATGGGACGCAGCCTCGGCATTATGTCATGCAGGCAGTGTGAAAGCAGTCAGCCGGGCTGTCGTCGCACGAAACGCGGAGCAGGAGGGGCAGATCGACCCTATACTCTGTCGATGGGCATGCAACCACTTTGCAGCAGCGGCTACGATCACATGCACACCCCAGGAGTTCATTGCGAGATTGTTTGTGCTGAATGTGGTGCAGGTAACCCAGGCGTTCAGCGACACAAACCTGATCATCAGTGGCGCCACCGCCGCCAGCCTTGCGCTGGGCCGCTTTGTGCTGCTGCCCATTCAGCGCAAGTTCAACGCGAAGGCGGGCCTGCCCACGCAGAACGGCATCCCGCACGCAGAGGCTGGCGACAGGTGGGGGCCCTGGCTGTTGGCGTGCCATGGGCCTGTGAGCGGGATCTTGTGCGGAATCCTGTATCCAGCTGTTGGGTTCTTGGCTCTCTCGATGAGGCAGAAGCAACGACAGCGCTTTGTAGGCTGCATCAGGAGCATATTGCAGACAGTCAAACCTTGCTTTTCTCACAGGCTGGCGCAGGAGGCATCGTGGCTGCTGAAATCGAACGACCCCGCCAACTTCACGCTGATTGACGTTTTTGCATGGTGGGTCTTGAGCACTATGGGCGTGCAAGTCCATCTTGCCAGGCCCTGGCGTTGCTGCACTATCGGTGGAGGTCAGGAGCTTGCTGCTTGACAAGCTACAATGCGGCAATGTCCCGCACTGAATGCGGGCAATCGCGAAATGTATCGCAACAAAGTCAAGGGGAATCCACCCACCCCATCTGGTGCAATGCCCTGATCTACGGTGTGATGCCATGCAGGGGCTCGATCGGCCACGCTCTGGGTTACTTCGCCCTGGCCACCGCCAGCCTGCAGGTCAACCACGTGCCGACGTTCTGAATGGGAGAATTTAGGATGCGACCTGCCGCTGCCGCTTTTGAGAAGAATCAAGGGGGCGAGCAGCTTGCCCGGTTTTGACGGCTCAGTTGCAATTCTTTGCTTGGGGATATGTCGACTTGACACTGGTCTGCCACTGCGCGAAGCTGGCCTGCCGCCTGTAAATTAAACCCAGCCCATCTATCTACTGACCTCCCTCCGTGCACTGTCCAGACCAGCTCAAATCAGCAGTGCATGTTTTACAAACTGATTTGCCCAACCAGCTCACAACCTGCAGCACATGCTTGACGCAGACTGCAAGTCACAAGGCTCCAAAGAACGGATTTGTGCTCGCATTGTGGAGCTCTGCGCCAGCGATGTTGAGCACGTCCACGTCGACTTTGTCTGCCGGCATGTAGAGCGCTTCACCGTCTGCGTCTTTCTGCGAGCACGACGAGCAATGCGTCAGAGAGGCTTGCTTCGGAGCAAACAAAGCACAACTTGTCTGGCAGAACTCATGGACTGAAAGCAGAGCTTGACTTCGTCCACAATGTCCACCTTGCCATCACCGCACCTGGAAGCCGATGAGCTCGAAGAAGGTGAGGGAGCTGGGCAGGCTGGCCACCTTGCTCTGGAACGCCGCGTTAGACAGTTTGATTCGCCGAAACTTATCCTCGCCCGGGGTCTGCATGACAGTAGAAGCACGCCACATCGTTAAGCCCGTGCCTGCCGCACAATGCTTTACACCCTTGTGACAGTCTTGGGCATGACAGTCACGTGCATAACACACACACGACTATCTGCCAAAGCCACATTCGCATGATACAAAAAGTGATGGGTGGACAAATAATGGCACTGACGATCTACCACAACAACCACTCTCTGATAGCCCTCCATTGATCAGCATTTGGACATCAGAGTCACCACTGGCAGCATGCGGGACTGACCTTTGCCACATTGCCGACATATTTGAGCATGGTGGCCCAGGCGACTTTGGGCTTGTTGGCGTCGCCGCCAGCCGCCTTCTTCATGTCCACCAGCGTCGCCCGCAGCTTCTCCGACACTGCACGGGCACCGGCTTTTAAATGCCACAGCCAGCCTCGACGTGCGGATGGCAAGCATTTGTGTTAAGTCAATGCAGAAATCTCATGCTCATGCTCATGCGCATGCATCTACGGATCGCACGAGTCACAGCTTTCCATGATCACCGCTCTGTACAGCCATCACATTGCGACATGTGCACATGTGCACCTGGCACGCCTCTGCGCTCAACTTGCTACAGAGGTGCACCAGCACATTCTTTGAAGTTGGTGGCTGCTTTCAAGATGCCTGCATGACTTGGAAACAGTGCTAGCGCACCCCCTGCACTGGGCGCCTGCAGACAATGCGTGCAGGTTCGAGATTGCGGGGCTTCCAGGGGCCACATGAGCCAAGTCCTCACCGCCGACGGGCTTGGGCTTGGCCTGCGTGCGCAGCTTGCCGGCCTCCGCCTCCTTTTTGCGCTGCGCCACCAGCTCCGCCTCCTTGGCCAGCTCCTCGGCAGTGGGCTCCTCCGGCAGGCCCAGCTTCCGTCGCCGCGCCCGCTTGTCCTCAGCTGCGCATGGTGAAACATTCTCGACTTAACTCACGTCTCAAAGGAGTTCACGCAGCAACCTCTTCCGGGGTGGGCTCCTCCGGCAGGCCCAGCTTCCGCCGCCGCGCCCGCTTGTCCTCGGCTGCGCATTACAAGCGGTTTCAGTACGTTTTCATCTTGCATTCATGCTGCAGCTGCTCGGCGGTGGGCATATCCGGCAGGCCCAGCTGCCATCGCCGCACCCGCTTGTCCTCGGCTGCTAATCAAATTGAGACGTTGCATGCATCTGTGCTTCCAGACGTAGCTCCTCTCAGCTTCTGTCGCCGTTCCCGCCTGGCCTCGGCTGCGCATCGGAGCATGTGATGAAAGATGCATCCGGCATGGACGACCAGCTCTTCGTACTTCATTGCTGGCAACGACCTGGCAAACACCCTCAGTAGCGTGATTAGTCGGAGATGTCCAGTGCTTTTGCCTCAGGCAGGGCAGGGCGTGCAGCTCTAAATGCTCACCCAGCTTTACACGGATACGCTCCCTGGCGCGCGCCTCCTCTGCCTTTTCCCGGGCGCGCGCCTCTGCGCTGCGCCGCAGGGCTGTGCTCTCCTCCAACTTCTTTGCCGCCTGCACGCATGCCGCTTTGCGTCAAAGCAAGAGCCCCGACGGCACACACCACTGACCTGTGCTACATGAGCTCCCTCCTGCTGCACTTCCATCCCCGCCTGCACCTGCCTGGTAGGAAACTCGTGCATGCTGATGATGCTCGAAAGCGCAGTCCACCGCCTCCAGCGAGGCCGAGACCAGCATGGCCATGCACTGCTCTCGCACATGCAGGAGCACAGGCTACATGCACCGGGGTCGGACCAAGAGTTTTGTGAACAAAGTAGTTGCAAGAGGCACAGCACCTGCAGCTCCTTGCCAGAGCGGATGCGCTCCTTTTCCCGCAGCTTCTCCAGCTCAGCCTCCTCCTTCTGCAGCCAGCAAGCAGGACCAAATACCACTGCTGCACGCACAGGCACTGCATACAGAACGTGCAACAACCACAATGCAGTGCATGCAGCCTGAGCAACAGCCGCAGAGCCGAGCGTGATGATTGCAATCTGCTGCACGAGCACCGCGAGCACAAATGCCGCAGCATCCTCGATGCAGTGCCTTGCGCAGTCGAGATGGGAGGTTTGACCACACCTGGCGCTTCTCCTTGGCCTTGCGCACGAGGTCCTCCGCCGCCTTGCGCTTCTCCTCCTCCGACAGCACCGGCTTCAGCTCCTCCTGCTCATCGAATAGGGTTTGCTTAACCTAAAGAAAGATCAATCGACAGCAATTCCTGTCGTTGTCAAAGGCTCCGCCGCCTTGCGGTTCTCCTCCTCCGACAGCACCGGCTTCGGCTCTCTTCCTGCGCAACGAACAAATTCGGGCTCAGCAGTTGAGGGGACTAGCAACAACAATGTGCCGAAGGCTCTGCCGCCTTGCGCTTCTCCTCCTCCGACAGCACCGGCTTCGGGTCCTCCTGTACACCAGGAAGATAGACGGTCAGATATGAACACGAGTCACCAACTGCCTTGAGGTTTCCTTCCTTCAACAGCACCGGCTTTGGCTCCTCCTGTCTACCAAGACGAGAGCCAGCTCGACTTTTAAGGGTACATAGGGTTTTGTGCCAGAGGTACCGGCTGCATCGGCGTCGGTGTGCTATGGCTTTGCTCGCCAGTGCAGCAGCCGAGCCTTCTGCTTATCACTTCTGCACAGTCCACGTTACCGTTCGTACTCCCATGAACCTACGTCAATCGTGTTGCGCACGACGTCGACATCAGCTGCGGCTGATGCGGCTGGCTCATGTCCGCCACTGTTGCCGCAGGCGTGCGCTCGGCGACTGAGAAACAACGCCGTTCTCAAGCCAAGACACGTGTCAGCTGGTACGCCACACCCTTCGGCACCAGCAGCGGCCAGTAGATGTCGGCATCCTCCCCATGCGCCACAATTCGATCCCACAGCTGCCGCTGTGTCCACGGCCAAAGAATGGTCAGGCTCGCAGTCTCTCAGCTGCCAAGCAAGCACCTCGGGCACCAGCAGCGGCGTGTCGATGTCGGCGTCCTCCCCATGCTCGATCTTTCGATCCCAAATATGTGTAAATTACAGCCGAGTCACTTGTCATCTGCCATATAATTACCTTGGGCACCAGCAGCAGTGAGTCGATGTCGGCGTCCTCCCCGTGCTCCACGAGCCAGTTGACGGCCTGCTCCAGGCTGCCGGTCCCCGTGAAGTGCAGCGCGCGGACCGCCTTGTTTGCAGAAAAGCCCATCTCCTCCAGCTGGCTCTGCAGGTTGGCGTCCACCTCCGGCGCCACCTGAAAAGGGAGTGTATCAGTCAGCACATGTACAGGGCATCATCCAGATCTCAGGGGTGAAGAAACCCAGCTGCTTCTGCAGGTTTGCATCCACCTCCGGCGCCACCTGACTATGGCGTTCTCCGGCCAAACCATCATGTGCATGTGCAGGCTCGCATGCATGCACATTCGTGCTCACGTGCACATTCATGCTCTCATACGCTTGCTTAGTGCAAAAAATACGACTGGTTGCCATGGTCGGGATGACGCCTACAGCATTCGCTCACCATCTCGACGTCCTTCTTAGCTTCGCCGTCAGCCGCGGCTCCCGTGGCGGCGGCGGCCTTGGGCGGCAGGCCCGCCTCGGCGCGCATCTCGTCGCTGAGGTCCTTCATCTCCGACTCGGTGTCCATCGCCGTCGCCGTGTCATGCGTCTGCGTGCAGGGGTGAGCAGCTTTGGCCATGGGTTTCAATGCGTCAAGGTGTCACACTGCAATGCAACTGTGCTTTGCGTTGTGTGCAACTGTGCTTTGCGTTGTATGCAAAATTCGTGCAATTGATGTCAAGTGCTGCGGCGGAGAATGACATACCTTGTCGACGAAAGGACCCTTATGACCGGTGCGCTTCATGTGGAGGTCCACGTCCATTTGCGAGCGGCACGGCTTGCCGCACTCTGTATTCCAATGAATCAATTGAATCATCAGAGCACCGGCTATGCGAGCAAACGGACCAGGCAGTGAATGGCGCCAGCCGTGCTGGGCACGGGTGCTGGTACAGAACAATTTGGATGCACCAGATACATGAGAATATGCAACATCTACATTCAATTAGACAAAAAACATGCAATGATCCAATGCAACAGATACGTACCTGTGCATGTGAGGTTTAGCACCGCCTCCGTCGACTCCTCAAAATTGGAGTGCCCTGCGCGAGCAAGAGATGCACACCTGAATATTTGCAACAGAACCATTTCTGTGCATGCAAGGTTCAGCACCGCCTCTGTGGACTCCTCACCCGTCGTTTCGCTGTGCAGCTGCGCCTCGGCGACCGATTTGAGCTGCACGCCGCATGTGCCGCACCGCAGCGACAGCGCCTGGGACATGATGCTTCACTAGCTGCCGAGGCGCGGCTATCCTGATCAAGGCTATTTGATATTGAAAAGGATGGATGGAACCGTCATACGTGCACGTTCATGATTGCTTGACTTTGTGTTGATGGCTGATGGACAACAATGTCGGAAGTCCTCTCGACTGCCGCAGTTGGTGTGCGTCAAGCTCTGAGATGTTGTCAATCAATTGTGCATGGAGTCGCCTTTGTGACCGCTGCAGTGCTGCAACTTCGAGAATCATGCGACACTCCGGGTGAGAAACCCTACCACAGCGATATTCTTGCAACGCCCCAAATGCTAGAACTGCCAATGGGCAGCATGCTGGCAGGCTACATGCTAGTTGCATCAGCAATCTCCGTGCGAAATCTCTGTATCGAGGCTGTTCCGGGCGGGTCAGTCCGAAATTTGACGCGAAAGTGATCAGATCACGTGCCAAACCTTGTCGACTCTGCGACGCACTGACGCACCAACCATCCACTCGGGTACTTTCACGAGTTCTGCAACCTCCGAAACACACACCGACTCGATCAGTGGTGGCTGCAGTATGTAGTGTTGTGGAACACTCAGACGCGCGCTCGGCACTGAACCTGTGTCAGCGGCAACACACAATGGGGCGCGGCGGAGAAAGCTCGCCGGTGACGGCCACCGCCGTGCCGGACTTCCTGGCGAGCAACCCGCAGTTTGCTCCGTTCCTGGAGGAAGCGGATTTTGACGCCGGAAAATTTGCGAGCCGCGCGCTCGCCGGCGCACACATCACCGCGCAGGACCAGACAAACCAGCTGCAAGTACGCATGTGATGTACAACTGTCAAACTTTCAAGTTGGACCTGCGCGCTCACACTGCAGAGATGTAATTGAGGACGTACCTCGCGCTCACATGCACATGCGCAAGGATGACCTCAGGTAGACAGAACCTGAGCCTCGCTTGACTTGTGGTTTCACGAATGTATCTAGTGTACCGAATGTATCCAACTTTCTCTTGACTTTGTGCAGGATGGGCTGCGGCTGCTAGAGGACGCGCTGCAGGCGGAGGTGGTGGGCCGCCACGACGAGCTGGTGGGCCAGGCGGAGCGCCTGGCAGCCACGGAGGCAACCTACGCCAGCAGCAGCCTCGCCGTCGGCAGCCTGCAGGCGGCGCTGCGCCGCGTGCGCGCCGAGATCCTGGAGCCATACCAGCAGGCGAGTCTCCGTCTTTTGGCGGCATCGTTCCGGCAGCGCCGCGAAGCAGCGGAGTGCTGATCGGCGCTCCCCATGCAGATGCACATGCTGACACGCACATGCACATGCCGACATTTCCCCTTCCGCAAACATCACCGTCTGCTTTGCCAGTCTGGCACTGGACATGTTTTGGACGAATGTCTGCTGTGATCCGCGCAGGTGAAAGCCAAGACGCGGCAGCTGGCGGCGCTGCACGCGACGGTTGTGCTGCTGCGGGCCGCCCTGCAGCGCCTGAAACTGACTGCCAAGCTGCGGGCGGCGCTGGCGGACCCTGCGGCCGCGGCATCAGCTTTGGATCTAGCCAAGGCGGCCAAGCTGGCATCGGACGTCGACGCCGTCGGGCGTGATGCGGACCTGGAGGGTTTAACGGCCATTGAGGCGGACGCTGAGTTCCTGCGGTCTGCTGGGCAGCAGATCCGCGGCCACGCGGAGGTGCGCTGTCATGTGGCGTCGTCAGGAGGCAGTAACGCTCGAGTTGTTGCCTGCACTACTCTCTACTGTAGGCTACTCTCTGCTGTCTCTGTGCATTGCAATGCGAACAGTTGGACTGATGACTGCCGTGTGCGCAGGAGCTGCTGCGGCGAGGCATGGAGACGCTCAGCCAGGCCGAGGTCGGTTCCGCACTGCAGGTGGGAAATGAGACAGGCTGTTAGTGAGGCTGTTAGTCTGCTGGGATGCTGCACAGATATCGTGGACTTTCCAACCTGCTGTCGTTGCCGACACAGACACTGACGCCATGGCACTCGCTCACTGCAGGTCTACTTCAACCTCGGCGAGTTGAAAGAGGTAGGACTTCCTCACGTCTGGAGTGACTTTCCTCAATGTGTAATTTGCAGACTGCTTGCACTGAACTACTTCGCACTGCATCAGCATGAACCACATCCGATTGGTTCAGATGCGCGCTTTTGTGGCATCTGACATGCTAGCAATTTTCACGTCTGTTCCAGATTCTGAAGAGCTTGGCAACGCTTGTCGTCGGCTTTTGGCGTGCAGGCAGTGGATGGGCTGCTGGATCGGCAGGTTGCAGACGTGCAGCAGGCGATGGCGGCGGCACTGGATCCTCGCAAGCTCAACCAGGCGGCAGGCGGCCTGCTCGCCGGGCCCGCCGGCCGCGCCGCCACCGTGCCCGCCTCCAAGCGGCAGGTACCTTCACGAGGGCACCTACTTCAGCAATGCAGTGGCCTGTGCGACTGGAAGCATGTCGATACACACTGTACAGGGCGTGCAGAATTATCAATCTCATCTGCATTCCTCCCCATGTGGTAAGCGTCCTTAGGTGCGAGTTCCTTCAGGTGCTTAGTCACTGCATGACAGGACGCTGTTTCTTACACATTTTACAGGAGGTGCTGGGGGAGGCGCTGGCGGTTCCATCTACCTCAGATGCAAACTGTTCCGTCTGTGTACGTAATTGTGTTCTTCCTTCCTTTGTGCAGGAGGTGCTGTGGGAGAAGCTTGGGGAGGCGCTTTCGGCGCTGGCTGCGGCCGCGACGGCGGCGTGGCACGCGCAGCGGGTGCTGGCCAAGAAGCGCGACCCGCTGAGCCATGCGCTGTTTCTGGACGAGGTGGCGCCGCCCGGCACGCCGCTGCCCGTCGACGCCTTCTGGTGCTTCACTTACGATATACCGATCATCAGTATGTCCGACGACAATGCCAGATGTACAACGAGAACACACTGATTCCGGACGAGTCAGCGCCGCCCGGGACGCCGGTGCCCGTTGACGCCTTCTGATGCGTCTCCTCTTTGAGTCAGACTGCTGCAAATACCATGACAACAGGATTGTGCACTGTTCCTGGAGAAGGTGGCGCTTGCCGCCATGCTGCTGCCTGTCACAGCCTTCTGTTTCGTTCGACTCACTCCTCTCCAAGGACCAGCATGCTCTTGTCGAATGGACACGGCGCCCATGGAGTCCATGCCTCTGACTGGGCCTAGTCAAGAGAGGCCTGATGAGTAATGGCCCTTCATACACCATCGACAACCTTCAGAAGAGGCGAAGCCAGTCCTTCCCTTTGTGATCGTGCTAAACTTCTTCGTGCAGGGAGAAGCTGATTGCGGCGGTGGCGGACGCCATGGCAGGCGCCGCCAACGCGGCCAAGGGCGGCTTTGTGCGGGAGGCGCTCGTCGGCGCCTTCCCACGCCTAGCGGCGCTGCTAGAGGACACCCTCGCCAAGCTGCAGCGAGACACAAACGTGAGTTATGGGTCTTGTGCTGTGTTGCAAGAGACACCCTGTACAGTCAATGCGTTGCAGCGCAATGGGGCCGGGCAGCGCATGTCGCCTCGCCGCCCCATGCGCCCCTGCTGCTGTTCACAGCCTTGCCATTGCCAAAATGCAAAGGACGCAGTCATGCGTGTATCGTTACAGTTTGTCATGTGCACTTGCTCGCATATGGCCTGAGGGGAGAGGCACTATGCTGCGTGTGCGGCATGACAGCCGATGTTGTTACACAGCACGTGCACTCTTGCCGTCGTCATAGGCGGTGCCTCCTCGTCAGAAACCTCTGCATGAGACGCATGACACAAGCACATTCGGCATGTGCTTCTCGAAGTCAGATGTGCCGAATGACGGGTGGCCTGCCTGATGATTGAAGAAACGGTAACACGTTTGGGAGGACCGGACCCGACTAGATGCAATGCAGCGGTACCAGAAGGTCAGGCCCTGCCAGATGCTTTGTTGGCTGTGCAACCAGGTAATTCAATGCCTGTTCTGTAACATGGTTTGCAGGTGAAGGGCGTGCCTCCCGCCGTGAGCGAGCCGCAGGCGGAGGCGCTTCTCGCAGCGGCGGCGCCGTTCCGGGATGCATACCTTGGCGCGGCGCTCTCGCGGCTCACCGATGCCATCGGCACCGCCTTCCCCGGCGGCAGCCGGCCGCTGCCGACGGCCGCAGACCTGCAGAAGTGCATTGGGTGACCGATGTTCACGAGCACTCATGTCCAGCTTGCACAGACATCGAGGCAGTCAGTCAGTCACTGCCACGCAAACAACCTGAGCTGTGTTGGGTTGTTCCGATATGCATTGTGCAGCGATTGAGGATCGCTTGATTGCGCGCAGGCGCATGCACGAGGAGCTCAAGGCGGTGTCGCAGAGCGGCCGCCTGGCCGCCAAGGCAGCCGCCGGCGTGGGTGAGTGACCTTTGTACTGCCTGGTCAAGACCTGCAGAATTGGGTTTCGAGGTCCAATTCTCCTCGCACTATCCTGCAGCCTTCCTAGGCGCCCTACTGAGCTTTCATGCTGAGTCCCTCCCAATTCTCGCAGAGTTGTTCCCACACAGATTGACATCTGACATCCTTGCGAACGGCGGCAGGCATGGCGCTGCAGCTCATGGCGGAACGGGCGGCACACATGGCGGTGGGCGGCGCAGAGTCACTAGACCCTCCGCTCAACAGAATCAAACCCCTTCCTGGTGTCCCACAGGCACAGCGCTGCAGCTGATGGCGGAGCGGGCGGAATACATGGCGGCGGGCGGGCCGGAGGCGCGCGCGGTGGCGGGGCCAGCGACGGCGGCGACGGCGCGCAACATCGCGCTGGCAGGCGCGCTCGCGGAGGTGGCGCGCTCTCTGCGGGCGCTGCTGCCGCGGCTGCCGCCAACCGCCGCGTCCGCCCTCGAGTGCGTCCTCGCAGCTCTCAACTCCTCCCAATGGATCGGTGCATCAGCTCTCATTAGTCATATGCTACTGTGCCTATAGCTTACATGACATTGCGTATATGACTTGGCCCGCCGCAGCACGCGGCGGCGGCCGAGGTGCAGGTGGCAAAACGTGTAGGTAGCCAATGCTCCTCTGGACTCGTCGTGATGTTTCACTGCATGTCCGCAGGCAGCCGCTGGAGGCGGTGCAGGCGGCGGCGGTGGAGGTGGTGCTGCCGCTGTTCCGCGCGATGGTGGACGCAGCCGAGGCGGCGCTGCTGGGGGCGCACGCGCAGGGCGGCTGGGGCGGCGACACGCCGGCGGGGCAGGACGGCAGCGGCGCGCTGCGCGCCTCGCGCTACATGGCCGACCTGACGCGCCACCTCGCCCACTGCCGGTGCGCCACCATTGCCAAACCGTTTGTTACTTTGAGAACAGCTGCTCGAGGAGCTGCATTGCGGATTACTCTGCGAGTTGAAGACCATCACACATTGGTGTGGCGGTCCTGCCCTCAGCGCCAGCGCATGGAATACTGCTTGTTTGGGCGGTGCTGCATGGAAACCTGTGCAATGAGCAGGCATCACTCCTTCTGACTAATCTTCTCCGCTTGGTTCTTGTGCGTAGCTCCGAGTTTCTGTCGGCCTTCCTGCCGCCGCCGGGCCCCGGCTCGGCATCGGTGGCGACGCCGCTCGTGGACCGCTTTGCATCGCGCGTGCTGGTGCTCTTCGCACGCCATGCCTCGCTGCTGCGCCCGCTCAGCCAGGCCGGCAAGCTGCAGCTCGCCAAGGTGCGGCGCGGCGGCCGGCCGCCTCAGCGGCTGCTCTAACGTCCGCATGCCCTTTTTCTAGATGCAGCCCCGCACATGCCCCATTGCTCCACCCTGATGCCATGCAAACGTGCCTCTGAAGCTATGTCAGCGCGCGGCGGTGCTTGGAGGAGGCGGTATAAGCCCCATGCAGCTTGTGTTTATGCCCCAATGGTCGAGATACCAAGGAAGCGGTCTCATTTTCTGGGTTTCCCACAGGACATGGCGGAGCTAGAGGAGGCGGTGGGGGCGCACCTGGCGCCGCCCGCTAGCCTGGGCCGCCCCTCCCGCGCGCTGCGCGCCCTCCGCTCCCTCCTGTTTGCCGGTAGGAGCCCAAACCCGCACTCTCTCAAGACAGGCGACCTCTTGAGATGAGCAGTCCAAAGGCGCCCATGATGCACCTCCAGTCTTGGTGCACTCGGGTGTCCCGGTATGTCTCCTGGTCTGGTCCTTGTTCTGAGTCCTGTCTTCATGAACGCGGCATGCTTCTGCAGAGACGAAGGACCTGGCGGCGCCCGGCAACGGCGTGCTGGCAGGCGTGCCGGCGGTGGTGGCGGCGCACCATCTCTTCTCGCGCGCGCCGCCGGCGCTGCAGTCCCCCATGTCCCGCAGCGGCCTCACCCCCGCCCAGGTGCGCGTGCTAGATATTGTCGAGTTCCTGCCGAGGCGATGGTGTCTTCACTTCAGCATGGTGTCTTGCCAGCTCTCTGCGCCTTTTCGCCTGCCGGACTGGTCCGTCCTTGCACGCGCGTAACGCGCTGTGCCACACCCTGCAATTGTAGTACTCGGCGTGGCTGGACCAGCACAGCTCGGCGGAGGCGCTGCGGAGCATCAAGGCGGCGATCGAGGCGTCGCCGGCAGCCGCGCGGGAGGAAGCTGAGGTGGTGCCGCTCATGCTGCGCCTGTGCTCGGGCGGCGGCTGAGACTCAGATTCTCTTACCTAGATGAGTGGACACGACAGTCTGAGACTCAGACGCAGCGTGGCTGCTGTGGAGACTGGGTTTCATGATTCAAAGCAGCTTGCGCGCAGGAGCGGGGCGTTGTGGCTGATGGCACCATCCGACTGGCAGGGTGTTCAGTGTGGTTTACTTTAGTAATGGTCAAATGTAGCACGCAGGAAGCTACCACAACAAGAAAAGCAATTACTGACGACGCCACATCCAACTACTTGCCTATCTAAACATCAATATTCTAGACTGCGCAGTGTGCTGGAGTCGCGCAAGAATATATGCTAGCTGTGCCAAAATGGTCGAGCGGCTTGCATGACGAACATTATACTAGGTGGCAGACAGCCTGCACCCATGCAGGGTTTTCAAGCCGCCTCCAGACAGATGCGGTCGCCCCGCCTTGTTTTCACAAAGGATGTATGCCTGTAGCGAGCTTCGCAGAAAGTGCGCAGTCTTAGAAAAACTTTGCGTTGGCCTTTTCGGCAGTGTCCAGCACAATCTTCTGCGTCGTGCCCGGCGGCTGCGGCCAGCCACCTGCAGGGAAATTGGATAGCAGCCGCTAACCTGCAGTCAGGTGTGCTGGCCCAACCCCGCTGCATCAGATGCTTCACTGCTGCACATGCCCCAGAATGTGTCATAGCAGACATATGTACAAACCGAGCTGTGCGTCAACTTCACACGAGGCAGCACAGCCATGACCACAGGCACACAGCTTGTTCTCGATTGACAAACACAAGTCAGCATCCACGCACCGGCGGCGTCGGTCAGGCGCTCGCCGAAGCAGGGCAGCGGGCCGGCGGCACGGAACTCGGCGGGGTCCTTGCCGCTGGTGTCGTTCCACCAGCGCAGCAGGTGCCGCTTCTCATGTGCCTCCTGCGGGGCAGCATCCGCGCGGACGTCAATCACCGGCAGCTCCATCAACTGCATCGCTCGTGAACAGCAGATGGTTCCAGAGTGTTGCTGATGCTATCATGACATCATTCTCATTCATACTTAATTGATACATGACCTGATCGAACATGTTCGGAGTGCACACCTTGCCGTCGGTGAAGCCGTCGCGCGTGTGCATCATGGTGGTGTTGTGCACCCACTGGATGTCGCCGGGCTCCAGGATGGTGCGCAGGTGCAGCTCTGGGTCCTGCGCCAGCGCCTGTACCGTCCTGCAGCGCGAACAAATATAAGTTTTTGGTCATTTTCAGTGTGAGAAAGTCAGGGAAATTGTTGCATTCACGGATAGACCACTTGCAAAGACAGTTGTGGTGTGCATGCATAGTGCGAGTTGGAATGTGGGTGACGTCCTGAATCTATTTCGAGTTGTAAATGTGGGCATGAAGCAAGGCACCGCAAGCAGAGCAGAACGCACCGCATGGCCTCAAGCTGCTTGGGGCTGAGGCGCGGCACGAACTCTTGCTCCTGTGTCAGCCAGAGAGCAAGGTGCGGTCAGCAAAAGCAGTGCGCAATTCCACAGACGGCGCTTACACTGGCGTTGATGCACAGCACAGCGCTGCCGGATTGTTGGGCATCGTGACGCTGCTGGCTCATTGCCCAGCGGATGTCTATATCACAAGGGCGATATCACATTTCAAAGGCAGATCGAAAGGCAAGTCACCTGCGCCGCGAGGTAGCCGCTGCCCATGTACACGACATGCAGCCGGCCGTCGTCGCCGTAGTGAAATGGCTGCGCCACAAGTGATGAGCTGCTCAGCTTCACGCATCTCATTTTTCCATTGTGTGAAATGCAGGCCAGAGAGGAGGCGTAGGCTGCAAAGCAAACAGGTGGGAAAGATGCAAAGAAGTGGGGCAAGAAGACAATTATGCGATGATGAGTACCTGCACTGGAACGAAGTCCTCCAGGCGCGAGCCCTGGTCCGACAGGTAGCCAGTGCGCCCTATCCAGAAGTTGCGCTGCGCCAGCGCCTCCACCAGATCCTGCGATACCGAGACGATTGGGTTTACAAACGGCTGGGCTTTGCCTGCATTGCCTTTAACCCAGTAGCTGGGCGCACTGACAACACCGCAGGCTGGCGCCAGTCCGTCAACTGATTGGATTCTCTGGCGCTGCTGGGCATATGTGGGCGCAGCTTGTGTGCAGGCTCTGTGACAATGAATGCACTCGATGGACAGCGCAGGTTCAGTGAACGCAACGGCTGTGTGTGAATGGCGCACCCGGCGGCCGCGGCGCAGCAGTTCGTTGTGGATGGTGACGCTGGACACCCAGCGGCTGTCGCCGCCCTGCAGCGCCTTGCCAATGGACAGCATGCCCACGATGTCGATGCAGAACTGATCGCTGCGCGACAGGGTGGGAACAGCGTCACGCACAGCAGTGCTGCAGTGAAGGCGCATCCTCGACTGGGCTGCAGTACGAGATGTTGCGCATGATATGAGTCGAGGAGCAGGGGACACGCACAAGGTAAGGATTACAACAAGGTATTGCTGAACCAGCTGGCTCTGTCATCACAGAAATACATGGCACCTGTGGAAGTTCTGCTTCAGGTTGGTGTTGGGGCTGCGCGACTTCTTGCCCTTGATGTCTGCATGGGCGCACTGTTGAAGAGATCAGCAATCAGCAGCTTGTGACTGCTTCATTTACTGGTGCGGACGAACGTGTGCGGCTGAAGGCGAAGTATTTTTGAACACAGCACATGACAGTATACCAGCTGGTCTGCACCGGATGCGTGCACTCAGCAGCGGACAGTAGCAGCAAGGTGGTCGCACCGCTCTGCAGGTCGTGGAGGTGGTTAATGAGGTGCCCGAAGCGGTTGATGGGCAGCACGCGGCCGATGTGCTGGCCGACACCCCACCACAAGATGACCTGCCGATTGCTATTGTGCTTTGGCAAGACAGACCTTCCAAACTCGCAATTGCAACACGTGACTGCAAAGCCCGGTGGCGGCCGTGTGTGGTGCTCTGCCAAGATGTTGCTTCAATCCATGACACTATGATGGGGAGTCACGATTGGGGTGTTGTTGAATCCAGCTGGAGGCGCTGACAAAGTCAGAGGGCAAGGAGCAGCTCACCAGTTGCAGCCGGCTGTACCTGTGTTTTGGACGGTGAAACACTGCGTCAGCGCCTCGACGTCAGAACGTTGAATGTCATGACAGAGTTGTCAGGCAATGCCGCTTGGCCGGACGAATGCTGGCGGGCGCGAGCGCTGGAGAGCCACATTCAGCCAGTTTCTGATGGCTGGCATCAGGTGGCTCGATTGCAACGCAGAGGTCGAGTGCAGATTCGGGGAAAGCATCCAGCGTACCGCTCGACGGGGACGCCGCGCATGATCTGGAAGCCGCGGCCATGGGACACCTCCGCCGCGAGCTCCCGCAGCTTCGGCCCAAAGGTCGGCAGCGGGAAAGCGTCACGCTTCATCGTGGGCACCTGCGCGGAGGATTGCATCCGGTCAGGATGCCCCTGGGCTTCAGCAGGAACATTTGCGTCAACACACACAAGGCTGTCCGCAAGCACCTTTTTGAGAAACCGCTTGGCGCACACAGATGACCAAAGCTAGTCGAGCCGACTCGGAGCGGCTGCGGGCATATTCATGTAGCAGAGAGGACTGCCTCACCTTCTCCACCTCGTCGATGCCGCTCGCCTCCACCTGCCGCACTGCGGCGTGCAGCTCGTCGATGTCCTGCGTCGCGGCAGCCACTGGATGAAGCACGCTGCCCGAATGCTTGGTGCAGTGTACATCCAGCTTCGTGGTATCGCAGTGGCGGAAGCACTGGAGCAATCAGGCCGAGCAGAGTGGCCCAATCACAGCTCTGATCACCTGCTGGGCGAGGTGGTAGATCCATTCCTCAGGGCGCTTGCGCAGGTCGGCGCCCTTCCACGCAGCAGGGCCATCGATGATGGTGAAGGGCTGCACGGCGTCCTGCGGCGAAGTCCTGCACATGCGGACGCGAAACAGCGTAATCAATTGGGTGCACGTGTGGTCCTTTCGCCGAGGTGCAGCAAGCTTGGACGCCGCGGCGCGCGCCAGCTGGAGGCCAATTGAGCTGAAATCATGTGTAGTTCAGTGGCTGCGACCTTTGATGGCATGCAGAATGTGCCCAGGCGGTCGAAGGGGAGTGGGACGCACGGTAGCTTCGCGGCCTTGATGCTGGCCTTCAGCTGGGCTCGCGTCGCTGCCGCGACGTCGTACTCATGGTCAGTCAGAGTGTGAAGGTCGTAGGTCGGAGGAAGCGCCGGCAGCGTGTCGTATGCCAGGGCGGGCGACATTGTGGCTCCTGCAGGCACGCACGCAGGCGCTGAGGCACAGGTCCTGCGGCTGAAAATTGGCACGGACAGAGCGCATCCGCGCAGTACAATACAACCTCCTTTTCAACCAGAACGGGATCGTTCGAAAGCGGTGCAGTGCGACGAGCAAGACGGAGAGTGTTTGAGACCGACCTTATCTTACGTCGTCTGATTGTGGACGGCACTGACTCCGTCTTTCTGCTGCAGGCCACGCGATGAAGCGTTGCTGAACGAAATCTATTCCTTCTGCTGTGAGAAGGGAGCTGAAGGAGGAGGAGGAATCTGAGCTGTGCTGCGTTTGAGCGCGAGCTGCATGGCGACCGCACGGAGGCACGTGTGGCGATTACCAAGGACAAACCAGGCATAGGGTCCCACCAAAAATGTGATGATCACCTGCTGAAGACTGCACCCGGAACACTTTCAGAGAAGGGTTCCACACTTCGGAGTCAACCGTGCAGGTACTGCCCAATGCCGTCCGCGTAGTTGGTGCCCGCAAAGGCGCTGCGGTCCTTCACGGACGCGATGGCCGCCGCCATGGCGCCAGGCGGCAGCTCGGAACGTGATATCGTGCCGACGCCCATGAGGACGCACATTGCGCGGATGCGGTCCGTGTAGGACACCTCCGGCGGCGGCCCCGCCGGCGGCTCGTCTGGCGGCTTTGGCGCGCCTGCGTCGCATTCGTGTGTTTGCTGCTTCAGCTTCAGCGTGTGGTCTGCAGAGTCGGTGTCAGAGTTGTAATCCGGCGGAATCGTAACTGCTGTATCAGGGAGGTCGAGAAGCCGTGTTATCTGCCTAGGATGCAACCGCAGGAGTGATGCCATGCTGATCAGAAGCATCAAGTTCTCAGGATGGTGGCAGCAGGATCCTCTACCTGTGGACGGCGCGGCTGCGCCAGAGGCTGGTGGCGGGCGAGGCGGCGGCCGCGGCGGCGCTGGCGCTGGAGGGCGCGGACCCGACTGCTGCATTTGCTGCAACAACACAACGCAGCCTGTTCAGCAGCGGTATCACCTTGTCACAGTTCCCAAGAGCAATTGGCAAGTTGGCATGCTGGGATGGCAGAGCTGCAGGAGCGTTTGTGGGAGGAAGTACAGCGCAGTGCGGACATGCAGGACATCACAGCAGCTTTGCATCGCACCTGCATCATGGCCATCTGCGCGAACGCTGGGTCGGCGCCCCGCGGCGGCATGGCCATGTCTGCCGCCGCGCCGCCGCCGCCGCCGCCGCTGTCAGTTCTGCCGGCGCTGTCGGGTCTGGAGCCGCCTCTCCGCTCGGATGCTTTCGGACCACCTGCAGCACGTTCTGACATCAGGTGGCATTCGTAGCGTTTCCAACAGCGGCGGTGACCATGTTTAAGTTGTGGATCTGCCGCTCAACCTGCATGCTGTTGTGCTCGCGTGAGCAATGCATGACGCAGCTTCACTCGCATCAGTCTCCAGCAAGATGGAGTCTGCTGCAGTCGCGCCGCCAGACGCGATAGCTCATACTGGCGCACCCACAGAGCCGTCGGGGCCGGGCCGCAGCTCGTGCTTGCCGTGCGCAAAGCTGCACGAGGCGCCCTTCTCGCAGCTGCCGGTGTCCATGAACTTGAAGCACAGGCGCGTCTTGTACAGCGGCCCCTGGAAGCCCGGCCCGAATCCTGCGCCGGGGCGAACCCATTGACACATGCGTTGGTGGAGGTCGTGAATACGTGTCAAGATGAACGGCTGCTGTGCAGGCAGCTGCTGCCGGGCACACAGCCAGGCAAGCCAGTGGGCTGCAGCATGGTCAGACGTGTCAAGGATTAGGCCAACTGCAGTACAGATTTGCATCGGAAGGTGGGCATGGCATGGTGGGCCAATCTCGTGGTTGCGTAAAAGTGGCTGCACCAGTGCCGCGGGCAGGATCAGAGACCGCACCCACGGATCTCTGCATGTCCCGGTCCCCGTGCGCATACTTGCAGGTGTCTCCGTAGTTGCACCGCCCCGCCTGCCAGCTGCACAGACACGACAACGCTGCTCAGCATGAGCGCCTTACGCGCCACCGCGCCAGCAATGAATCAGACGCTGCTGTCTGCAGGCAGGCCACCTCGCACGACCATGGAAAGATCTTCTCGCACAGGCGGCATAGGGTATTTTTCAAGTGATGCACAGCGGCCGACGCGCACGCATGGCAGATGCGGGTTTTGTAGAATGCGTTGGGGGCGCCGTCGCCGCCGCCTGGCGGCATGGGGCCCATTGGACCGCCGCCCATGGGTCCCATACCCGGTCCCATCATCTGCACAGACGTCGAGCGCCATCTTCACGGATTGCATCCCGCTGAGCATGATTCTCGGTCTGGTCCATGGTACAACAGCAGCATGCGCAGTGAGGTGCAGGCAAGATGCATGTGAGATTGAACACGACTCAACGAACAAGTCAGCTCCGAGGTGCTGTTTGTTCATCGCTTGGCCAGCTGAAAGCGATGCACGTTGTGCTGCATGCAGGTTGTTAAGACGGGGCGGACGATCAGTAAGCTCACCGGGCTGAAGCCCTGCTGCATTGGGCCGCCCATGGGACCGCCCATTGGGCCTTGCATGAAAGGGCCGGGCATCATGTTGGGCGGCATCATGCCACCCGGCCCCATGTTGTTCATGGCCGCCCGCTGCGGCTGCGGGGCCGTTTGGCGCGGTCAGCAGATGAGCTGTAGGGATGGCCGTCAGGCGGAACGCGCTATACCTGTCACTTGCGATTGACAGCAACGTCTGCTCTTCGGCAAACACAGGTGTTCTGCCTTGCGCGTGCTCACACTCGTTGTGTGCAGAATGTCGATCAAAACATTGTGGATCCGCAAATGATGAGGCGAGGGGGACCTGGAGAACACAGACTGGATCTGAACTGTGACAGCAACAATGGCTTGTTGGTTGTGGCGCACTTGCTGCATGCACTTGCTGAGTCGTCATCGCAGTCTTCATTCTGTGTTTGAGCCTGGACCCTGGAGACCTGGCGTGATCAAGAGTGCTCTGGATTCTGATTGGGGTGAAGCTGTTACATGGGCCATCAGCTCGAGCGAAAACTCAGGGCGACGATTGACGGTGCCCGCCTCGTCTGCTGGCACCAACTGGGTCGGTAGCTACGGCCTGGCAAACGGAGGTCTAGCAAGCGGCTGGCGCGCATTGTTCTCATCTGGCCAGCAAAAACCAAAAGCGGCGCAAAACAATGCAGAAAGCCATAGCTAGAAAGCAGTGCAGACTGCAGCCTGCTGAACTGAACAGAAGCGCCTCTGCGATAGTTAATTTGGCATTTGTTTGAGTCGCGTGAGGGTGAGGATGGCGCGCCGCAAGACAGGCACCAGCCCCCCTTACTTACTTGGTTGTGCCTCGCGCTGCCGTGAGCCGGAAGAGCATCTACTGCCGTGTGTAGCACTAGTGTGCTGCTTCTTGTTGCAGATAATAGGCGCTTGCGCGCAAGGAGCCGCAAATCTTTCCCGCTGTCATCGGAATAGTGGCACGGGGCAGTCGCCCATGACCCGCGCCGCCGCGCCAATACCCTCTGTCATGTGTGGGACGTACGCGGAGCGGTCGAACAGCTCCGACTGCAGCGCCAGGATGCGAGGCGAGCGGGACGCGCTGCCGCTTGTCGCGCCGCCGCCGACGGCCCAGCCGCCGCCAAATAGCGACGGCGAGTTGCGGCCGCTGCCGCCGCCCGGCGCGGGCGGCGCCGCGGGCGCTGGCTGCCACCCGCCAGCGCCAAAGCCTGCGGTGCCGGCGGCTGCGGTGCCGCCGCCGAGGCTGCCGCTAGCGCCGCCTTGCGCCGACGCCTCCGCCACACCGAGCGCGTCAAACAGCGTCTTGAAGGTGGTGGCCACAAAGTCCCTGCCGGGCAGGCCGAGCGCCAAGGCGTAGCCGCCGACGGCGCCGCCCGCCGTGAAGCCATTGGCGGCGCCGCGGGCCGGCGCGCCGCCGGTGCGGCCCCGCCCGCCGCGGCCGCCACGGCCGGCGGGCCGCCGGCCCTCTGCCGGCACGTGGTTCGCCCACCGCCCCTTGCGCACCGGCCGTGCCTCCTCCACGATCTCCGCCTCATACGCCAGCTTCTTGTCGGTGGGCTTGCGCCCGCGCTTGCCGAGCGGCTCCGCCGGCTCGGGCGGGTAGGCACGGTGGAGCGCTGCAGCCGCCAGCGGCGGCGGCTGCGGTGGCGGCGGCGCCATGCCGCCGCCCGCGCCGCGCCCCGCCTGCGTCGCCGCCGGGCCCGCCTGCCCCCACGACGCCGTCTTGGCCTGCGGCAAGTCGGCAATTTTGTTCAACGCATGCGCAGATTGTCAGCTGCACGCTCCTGGTGCTTTAAGCTGTGGACCCAAGAGGCAGCAAGAGGGCAGCAGGAGCTTCCACGGGAGCTTCCACGGGGCACAGCGTCGCTGCGCCATCCTGACACAGCAGCAGCAGCAGCAGGCATGCATGCACCACCATTGAATTCCAGTCTGAAACAACATAGACGCGGCATAAGTGCAGCATAAATGCTCGTCCGAGAGCTGTGACACTGACCTGAACTGCGGCCTCGCCGGCCACGGTGCCGTCCGCCGCCACCACTAGCTCCGCATGCCGAGCCGGCGGCGGCTGCATGCTGCCAGCCGCCGGGCCGAGGTCGACGCTGGGGCTGCCGCGTGGGTCGTGCACCACGGCGCCTGCGCCGGCGGGCTGCGCCCACCGCCCGCGCTTTGGCGGCGGCAGCAGGAAGGAGGGCGGCGCGGGAGGACTGGGTTCATCGTCGTCCGCCAAATGATTTGTCCGCATGCCTGGCACAGCAGGCCATTGTCATCGTCAGAGAATTTTCCAAAAGCAGCACCAGCAACGACTTACATTGAGACAGGGGTTCAGCACGTTGTCAGTCAACTACAAGTGGGGTGCAGATTGGAGCGGCATGGCCAAGCTCCGCGTCAGCAAGGTTGCTGAGTTGGAAAGTTTTGACAGCAGGTGGAATGCAGTGCCTCATCCGTCATCCGTCCACTTGGCCAGCACCCCGATTCCATGCACCAATCCCGAACCGCACCTGTGATGGGGTTGATCTGGCTGCGAATTGCCTTGCGCGACCGCCGCGCCGGCGGCAGCTGCGCCAGCATGGGCAGCGCGTCCGATGGCGCCGCTGCCGGCAGCGGTGGCTGCGAGCAAGCACATGCAGCTGTGTCAACAAATGTTTACTTCGCTGACTTCAGTCTAGGACCAGTATCATCACACACTTGCCGACAAGCAGAAGCATGGAGGAACGATTGTATGGTCATGCCCACGGTGAAGAGACCCTTCGAATACTATCAGCATATCGACACGATAAGAAAACAGGAACATGATCTAGGCGGAAGATGGCAATTGAAGCAGAGGCTGATCAGGAAGCCACCTTTGTCCGCTTGCGCCGCGCCGCGCCGGTCACGGCCGGCGGCAGGGGTTTGCTGATGGCGGGCGCACTTGATGCATGCGAGGTGTCCTGCACCAAGCAACCGAACACATGAGTGAGTCAAGGCTATTGCTGTATTCATTGCTGGAATGACCGACACCACCTGGGGCGTGCCAATGCGAAATGCATGCAGGCAGCGGCATCCTTCCTCAGGAGCATCGCCCTCAGCAGCACCTCCCCTGATGTGTCCTGCCGTCTTGCGATGGTCTTGCAGCATGCGGGCGCACCTCGGTGGGGGTGGTGGAGACGGTGCGGCCGCGCAGCGAGCGCATGGGCTGCGGCAGCTCCGCCGCCAGCGCGGCGTCGGTGTCAGGCGAGGACCCCGAGCCGCCGCCGCGGCCGCTGCCCGCGTCCTCCGCCGCCGCTGCCGTCGCCGCCGCCCGCTGGCCACGCTTCCAGCGCCCCTGCAGACACGATAGCAAGTACGCTGGCCGTTCAACTACCCAAGGGCTGCACAAATTCTGATGAATTTGCCTCCAGCACAGCCACATGCTTCCGACATCATTCTTCGAGACTAATTTATCGTCATTCTCGGAGTTGACTGCAAGGCTGACTACATGCATGCGCAACGATCATGTATCAACCAGTACCTTCCAGCCGCCCTTCCAACCCAGGCCCATTGGCTGTGCCGCATCTGCCTCCGCGCCGGGCTCGTCCTTGGCGCCTTCGGCGGCGTCGGCGGCCGGCGGGCTGCCCGAGTCCGCTGCTGCAGCCTTAGCAGCAGCGCTCCTGCCTGCAAACACAGAAGCTGCAGAGGTGAGGGAACGGTGTGGCGGAGTGACTCCAGAGCGACCAAGCTCAAACTCAGAGGGTGCAAGCGCTTTCATGTCCGTGTCAGCACATCCAGCCGCTGAACTGAGAAGCACCAGGTTCAAAGGTGCTGTACAATCACGTACCAGAGCTCCGCCGACCCGTCACCCGTGGCTCGTCGTCGATCGAGTCTGCAGCGCAATCGAAGTGAGTTCGGAAGCTGGCCTGTTGAACTGTGACTGCATTACGTCTCTGGCGGACGCAGCAAATACACTGCACCCGTATCAAATGGTATTCAACTGTCGATGGTCGCAGGCTGCTCTCGGGAAAGGCTGTAGCTCGCACAGACGTGAGACACAAGCGCCTCACCCAGGTGCACAGGTGCATGCTCTTCGCTGGCGGGCTCTGCGCTGCCGTCGCGGGCATCGGCCGCGTCTGCCGCTGTCTCCTCGCCACTGGGCTGCGCCTCCTCCTCCGCTCCTGCGACGGCGACATGAGCAATAGCTCTGAGTCATGCCCCAGCAGCTTCACAGCATGCCAAACATGCAAGTGCATCTTGCGATGCATGTTGGTCACTGTAGTTGCCACAAGGCTGGCATTGGCAGTGTTGCTGACACAGCTCATCAAATGCGCCATGCCATCTGCCCCTCTACCCGACTCATTCCTGAGCCATATTGGGCAGATCTGCAATGCCCTGGAGGCGAACTGCAAACAGATGCTGTGGGGAAGCAGGGTGCAGGTGCACAAATATCAAGGTGCGCGCCCACCTTGGGCGAAGCGCGAGGCGCGCCTCGGCGGCGGCGGCGGCGGCCTCCGGCCCTTGGCCGCCTTGCCCTTCGGCTTGGCCTTTGCCTTGCCCGCCTTGCCCTTCGGCGGCGCCTTACGCTTGCCCTTGGCCTTTGGCGCCGGCTTCGCCTCCTCCTCGTGCTCCGATTCCTGCTGCGGTTCTTCCGCCTCTGGCTCCGCTGACGCCGCTGGCTCTAGCTCTACGTCTGCCTGCGCCTCGCCGCTGGCGTCGCCGTTCGCAAGCGTGTTAGCATGGACGTCGGCGTCAGGGTCTGGATTGACGTCGCCGCCGATTGCGCCGTCCGCGTCGGCGGCTGCCGTCTCGCCGTGTGAAGCCTCGTCGCCGGAATGCACATCACCTGTAGTGGCCGCGGCGGGCTCTGCCGTCTCTGCATCTGCAGCTGCTGAGTTCTCTGCTGCTGCGGGCTCGTCAGCCGGCGCTGTAGCCTCTGCAACTGCTGCGTCACCGTCTGCTGCGTCGCCGTCTGCTGTGTCGCCGTGTGCCGACTCTGGTGCATCCGCCGCTGCTGCCAGCTGGTCTGCCGCCTCGCCATCGCCCTCCTCTGGCTCAGCACTGGACTCGGCCTTGACCTTGCCCTTCCCCTTAGCCTGCGACTTGGGCGGCGGCCGCTTGCGGGCGGGTGCGGCGACTGCCTTGGCCTTGGCCGCTGTCGGCGGCTTTTCCTCCTCATGCTCCTCAGCTGGCTCGGACCCAGACGTCTCCTGATCATGGTCCTGTGCCTGCAGCAAAGATGCAACCAGCATTTGGAATCTGACTCCAGCATGCGAAAATTTTCAGTTCAAACGCTACTTCCCAACCGCAGATGCTGTGCTCTGACGTCAGATGGAAGCGCAGCTGAGTGTTCCATGCCAAAAGGCCACCATTCGCCCACCTCTCCGTCCTCGTTCTCGGAGGCAGCCAGCGCAGCCGCACGCTGCGCAGCCCTTGCCGCCGCCGCCGCGGCGCGGCCCTTCACGGTCGTCGGCCGCTTGTAGCCGGAGCTCTTCTTGGTCTTGCCGCCCTTCTTGGCTGCGGCCGGCGCCTTGGCGGCCGGCTGCGGCTTGCTTGGCTGTGCCCTGGCGGCAGCCTCCGCCTTGGCTGCGGCATCCCGCTTGGCACTGCTGTCTGCCTTTGCCGCCGCCTTCTCTGCCGCCGCATTGACTGCTGCTGCCGCCTTCTCCGCCGCCGCCGCCTTGTCCGCCGCAGCCTTCTCAGCTGCGAACCTCTCGTACGCGGCCTTCTCTGCGGCAGCCTTGTCTGCCAGCGCCCGCTCGGCTGCCTTGGTCTTCTTCTCCGGAGCTGGCGAGGAGGGGCCTGTGCCCCTCTTCGCGTCGGCAGCCTTCGCGGCTCTTTGCAGCTGCGGCTTCGCCTCCTCCTCCGATTCCGAGCTGGCCGAAGGCGCCGCGGCGCCGCCACTGCCGCTCTTCTGACGTTTTGCCGGCGGCCGGTCCGCCAACGCCGGCTCCGCCGCGGGCTGCTTGCGGCCTCGCGCAGCGGTGGCTGCCGCCGGCGCCTTTGACGCGGACGTCGGCGCGGCGGCGGCACGGCTGCTAGAAGTACCGCCGCCGCGGCCGCCGACCCTGGGTGGCGGCGTGGCGACCACGTCACCCTCGCTGTCACTGTTGCTTTCGCTACCGCTGTCCGACTCCTCCTCATCGGAGTCCTCATCCTCGTGCTCCGAGGAGTGGTTCGGCGGGCGGCCACGGGGCCGCCTGCCGGGCTTGCCGCTGCTGCTGCGCTTACCATTGGGCGTCTTTGGCTCCCACGCGCCGTCGCCCTGTGGGTTGCGGACATGCAGGCCGTGTCATGATGCCTGCTGCTGTCATACAAGATCACCAATAGTGGAGCCACACTGCAGATGCACAGCACATGGCAGGCTCATTTCAAGTACCAGCATGCGTGCGCAAGAGCGTCACAAGACTTCTCAGGAGTCGAAAGATCAGTTTGCACAGAGCGCCCCAGGCCGGAGCGGGATCCAGGACTCACCAGATGGCGCCAGTCCTTGCCCTTGTAGGAGCCGCGCCAGATGCGGTCCGAGTCGGTGGGCAGCCAGAAGGGCGCGGCGCTGCTCTCGAAGCCGCCAAACTCCAGCTGCACGCGCGCCGCGGTGCTCTTCAGCGTGCGGCATCGGTACCACTTGCGGTTGTGCCGCACCATCGGCAGCTTGGGGATCTTGCGGGCCTTTGCCGCGCCGCCGCCGCCCTCGCCCCGGTCCGAGTTGCGGGCGTCGTCCGAGCCGCCGCTGACCGCGGGGCTGGCCTGCTGCCGCTGCTGCTGCTGCTGCTGCTGCGGCGCCATGCCGGCCGCTGCCGCTGCCGCCGGCTGTGGGCTTGCTACCGTGCTGCTGCTGTGCGGGTGCGCCGGCTGTGTGCCGGCAATGTGTCGCTGTTACGCCCGCCCTGGTGCGCTGGCGTCCACTGTCACATGCTGCACCGCGCCAGCCCTGGCGCCACAGCGGGGACGGCGGCCTGCGGCAACCTGCAGCTGGCCGCCGCGCTGTGCGGTGCCGGTGCACCAGTCAGCTGAGCTGCGGTCCCCCGCGACCTGACGCCAGCAGACCTCCAGCAGCTTGCAACGCGTCCTCAGGGCTGCGCACTACAGCGCTGCAGTCCTTTTAAGCAAAGCGCCTGCGTTGAGCACAGATTCGCCTGTTTGTTGTCCCCCCCAACACTGGCAAGTGGCACTACTGCATCACCAGTTCCCAGCATGCTGTTCGCGCCAGTCCGCACGATGAAGTGTCCAGAGGCTATCGCATGCCTGGCCAGGAGCCATGACCGCGGTGTAGAATTGACAGCAGGCTGCTCAAGTTCGACATCGGGCAGTCCTGGATTGCAGTTGCCGAAACGATCCGCGCAAACCCAAGCTGAAGCCCGACATATAGGCCGTCGTGACACACGAGGGCTGTGGAGGGCAGTGAGGCTCGCTGTGCGAGGCTCGCCAAAGTAGCCTTGAGGGTCAGCTTCCGATTGGGAGTTTGGCAAGCAAAGATTCAGCAAAGGTGGCGCTGAGTGGCTGTCTGTGTGTGTTGCGAAGCATGCCAAGACATGACATGTAACCTTGATCACTAGGATCTCGAGCTGCCAGGACGGCGGCATAGAAGGCAGGCATGCCACCTGAGAGACACTGCAAAAATTGGTTGCGGCAGTGTCAGCAGTGATTGCAGCGGTGGCCCTTCTGTAGTACTCAAATTTGGAGCTGTGGCAGACGGAAGGGCTTGCCTGCTACGCCGGAAATTGATGGTAAGTTGCGAGTGGTAATATGGGTGAGCCTGCTCACAGCGTGTCGCTCGCAACGGCGGTGGGCCGTGCCCTGGCAATTCAGCCTCAATCTGTAACAACGAACGCTGGTGAACTGCCTGTCAAGCTGCGTACTGAGGAAAATTGCTGCTCTGGTTTCTGACAAGGATACGCGCACGCACGTGAGGCCGGGATTCTCGTGGTGGTTGCAACTCGATTGTTTAGCAAGCACTCGTGATTCTGTGCACAGTTTCACGGTGCTGTCGTGTGGGCAGCAGTCAGACCTTGATGCTTGCAAGAATGTGAAGTCGTCTCGATGAACTGCTGTCGGGCACCATCCCACTCAAAAAGAGCCGGCAGAATCGTAGCCAGCAGCGCCACGGCAAACTGCCAGCGGCACACGGGAGATGAGACAAGCAAGAACGGATCTACGAGCGTCCGAACGCTGCTACGGACTAACTGATGCTCCGCTTGACTGCACTCCGCGCGCGGTCCATAACTCCCGTCTTCGGACCCAGCCGCGGTGTTGCCATCCCGCCGCAGCAGCCGTCGCGCCGCTGAGCGTTGCACATCGCGCGTTTCCATCAGCTCTGCGAGGGGAATTCCAGTCAGGTCAAGATGCAGCAATTCAGCAAGCGATGCAATACCAACACATGCAGTGCGTAAACTGCTCGCATTGCTGTTCGCGACCCCCCATCGCTACAATGTGCACCTGCATTGCTGACGCAGTGTTGTTTTCGCCCTTGGCACTGCCCCTGCCGGCGTCGTTTTCGCCGCTGCCCGAGGAAGCCTGCGGCGGTGCTGAGCTGGCGGGCGGCCCCGCTGATGTGCTCGGCGTGTTGGATGCGCCAGACCGCCGCCCGTCCGCCGGCATGTCGTGCAGCATGGCTGCCGCGGCATTGGCATCCAGCGGGCCAGCCTGCCAACAGCAAAGCATAGGTCTTCAGGCCATTGCCCAGATGCTTCCGCAGCTTTGAGGGGAACGACTGAAAAGGATGTGGGAGGCTGATGCTCGACATGCAGGCCGGCAACCACCTCAAAAATGTTGAGCATTGATAAGTGTTGAAAGCAACCACCTCGACACCCTCAGCATTGCTGTCGTCTCTCACCGTGTCTGGTAGCTCCATGCTGTCGAGGTTGCCGAGGCCCATGGAGGGCATGCGGCCCATGTTGAACTGTGCGCCCAGCGCCCCCGACGGCGATGTCATCATCCCGCCCTGATGAGACCAAAGGTTGCTTCAGCAACATGTTCAGACAGACAGACGGCACAAGCCGTCACTGACGCAGCGCAGGCGGCGCGCATGTTGGTGCCGAGTGATGCAATCCGCCAAGCTGGCACAGCGGCACGGGCAAGCACATTGCGGGAGGCCCATGCCTAGCAGGCATGCGGTGCATTCTTCAGTCACGCCGGCAGCTCACCTCAGGCGGGTAATGTGACACCAGCTGGTCCAGGTCTGCTGACTGGAAGGCGCCCAGGTTTAGTGCGCCGCTGGACAATGACCCCGCCTGCCAGTCAAACACTTGAACTGTGTCGGATGCTCCCGTGCAGCATCATGTGTTAGGAGGGGCATTGCTTAGGCAGCTAGCCTTCATCACTTTGACCGGGACATCGAACTTTGCAGGACGTAGAGTTGCTGACCGACAGCAACGGGCGCAATCCAATGTGCGGCCCCACTGGATACTGCTTACACACGCCCGCAAGATCAGGGAGTGGAACTTGTTGCACACCTGGTACATGCCGGGAAGCGAGGTGAGGCCACCAAGCTCCAGGCGGCCGGAGCCGCCGCCGCCGCCAGGGCCTGCAGCCGCAAACGGCGAGCCGCGTGTGACGGTGGCGCCCGCCGAAGTGGGCGCCCCTGTCACGCTGGGCGACGAGCCTCTGCCGCCGCCTGTGCAATGGGAATGTCTCCATTCAGGCGCTGCCATCCAGTGAACTCTTGTAGCCTCGCTGCAAGCGTAGCCCCGGCCTCTGCTGCCGCCGCTGCACTCAATACGATTGGTGGTTGCAATGCAGCAGGCTGCAGAGTGTCGCAGCCATAGTGAGGACTCTGCAGACCAGACTTGCTCAGCCTCAGCAGGGGGCCTCAGCAGAGAACGCGAATCCAGCGCGAAAGGCGGGGACCATCAGGTTCAGAGGGGCACCTTGGCCTGGGAGGCTGGGCGGGCGCGTGCCCAGGGGCTCGATGCGGCCCGGGATGAGGTTGGCCAGGTCCGGCGGCAGGCCCGGCACGAAGGCCGCGCCCGCTCCGAACGGCGCGCTGCTGGGGCCATTGGTGAACGAGAAGTTGCCGAGGGTGCCCGGCGCTGCAGCCGGAAGAGGGCCCGATTACTGCTGTGCAGCTGGCGTTAACACTCATCCCCTCTCAGCCAGCACAACCCTGGATGTCCCTCTGCCTACAGCAATGCAGCATGCCGACAGCAGGCCCCTGTCACTGGCGCCAAGCCGGACGAAGCACGCCATAAGGGTGTGCCAGCACACCCTTCTCCGCCACCCCAGCCCTCTGCCGCTTCATAAGATGCAGCTCTTCAAGCCAAGCAACGACTTCCTGTCAAGGAAGATCTCCTTTCTGTACCTGGCGAGCCGCTGGGAGGCGGCGGGGAGATGGACTCGGTCTGCACGGACAGCGAGTCCAGGACGCCGGTGCTCATGAAGTGGTCGCTGTCCACCGGGTAGATGGCCCACCCTGGGTGTCCCGGCTGCCACCACGATTGCACGCCCTGCGGTTGCAGGTTGCGCACCTGCGGCGCCACGACAAAGCAGGGGACACTGTTCAGCTTGCAGCAAGCCGGCTTGCAGGATGTGGCAACACAACTAATGGTGGTGCAGCGGCGGGAGTCAGAGGACACACAGCTTGCAGAGTCGTCATCTTTTCGAGGACTGAGTTCATTTTCAAGCTTGAGAGTCTGATGATGCATGCATTGAGCATTAGGCATATATTCTGCGGCCTGCACCTGCTCCCGCTGCTGTGGCGTCTGCTGCGTCGCGAGCGTTGCCTCCATCGTCGTCTGCGTGCCCTCCTGCGACTTTTTGTGGAGCAGGCCTGCGCGAGGGGACAGAGGACATCTGCAAGCTTTGGAGATTGCAGCTACTGCAGATGATGAGAAGTGCATGGTTGCTCAGAAATGACAAGTACGATGGGCAGCATTGCGCTGGGACCAACACCTTCATTCACCCTTTCCACATCGCAAGAGTGGAAGTAGCAGGAACAACTGAAGGCGCATCTTCAGCTGAGAGTCCAGCAGGACTTTGCATATGGCACTTGCAGGTGACGGGCAGAACGCTCACCCACAGGGCGGTCCAGGTCCACATTGCCGAGGCGGCAGGTGAACAGCAAGCCGACCTCCATGTTAGCCTTGTCCGCGTACCTGCAGCAGGACAACATGCATATTTCATACACGGAATGCGACTGAACTCGCCCACCACCACTGGGTTGCCCAAACACCTGCCCACCTCCAGTGAAGCCAACCTCTGCTCAAGCGTCAGCTTCACAAGGCCCTACACCTGACTTGTCATACATGCCGCTGATTCATGAAGTTGTCACAGGGGCGCACCAGATGCGCATACGGTTGTCGGCCACGACGGCGCGCATCGCGTGATCACGCGCGTCGTCCCACTTCTCCTTGCTCAGCTTGAGCACCTGCTGCAGCTTCTGGCGCAGGTGCCCGTCCTGCTCCGCCAGCAGCGCCAGCTTCCGGAACTCGCCCACTGCAGCAGCAGCAATCCGGGCAACATGTTGAGCAGCTGGCTTCAGAGACGGTGTTCCAAAAATAAACGCACAATGTGTCCCGCTTGGACTACACGCTTGTGTTTTCTTTGATGGGTGCTGATGAGTGTCACTTGTGGACAAACTACATCGTAAATTTAAGGTTTGCCTGCAAAAGGTTGAAGGTTGCCTGCTGCCTGACCGCTTCTTGAAATTGCAACATCTGTGACGCACCCTTGTTGATGCAGTTGGTGGGCACGGAGATGTCGATGCCGGAGCCGATGGCGGCGCCGCGGATGTCCTGCAGCTTCTTGACCGTCTCCTTGCCCATGTGCTCCAGCTTGGACACGTGGTCGTCCACATTGGGGATCTCCACCTTGCCCGCCGTCCGCGTCCGCCGCGTCGCCACCTGTTTGTGACAGGGATTGTTGTTGCAGAAAGTGCTTGATCCGTTGCAACAGTGCTGTGCGAGCAGAGGTGTGGCTTGTGCGCAGGCGACTGCTCGACTTGGCAGCGGCGCAGGGCGAGTCCGCACTACGCCGCACAGCCAGAGCGCGGGTCAGCGCACCACATAGCCCTCGGACACGGCGTGGCGGATGGCGAGACGGCGGCCCTCCGCGTGCACCGCGCGCACCAGCAGCCGGAAGGGCGGCTTGCGCCCGCTCAGCATCGCCTCGCTGCTGTCGCTCACGTGCAGGTCCGGCAGCTGCGCCATGCCCCTCTGCGGCAGCCGCGCCATGAAGAACTTCAGCATCACGGCGCATCGACGTGAGCGACTTTTGTCACATCATTCGTCCCGTCGTGAATGGCCCTGTAGGTCGAATGAACGACACCCTGTAGGGCTGAAAATGCAGGGAAGGGCGCAGCAGGAAGGGCGCGGCAGATGAAGCAACAGCAGGTGCAAAAGTACCAGCCGCAAGAAGCTGCAGGGAAAGGAGACACGAACCGCCAACTGCACGACGACTTTGTGGTCGTTGGTGTGGGACCCCGAGCCGCCTGGCTGCAGCAGCGGCGTGCTCTTGTTGTTGAGCAGCAGCGAGCAGGTGTCCAGGTCGTCGTCCCGCTCCACGCCCGCCTCCAGGCACTTTGCGTCATACGCGTTGCCATCCAGGATGCACATCTGCGCGCGGCGCAGCCTGGCTGTTATGGAAATCGCTGCTGGAAATCTGGCCGTGGCGCAGTGCGCTCCAATACACCACTCCTCCTATGTCTGCCCCGACAATGCTGCTAATGCCACAGTTGAGCACGATCCAATGCACATTGCGAAGCGTGTGAAGCATCCAGTCTTCGGCTTGCAGTCGGATTCAAGCTGCTGGAGGCCTCGGGCTACAGCAGCAACACGTTGGCCGTTCACCTCCAGGTGCACGTCGGGGATGTCCTCGCCAACGGGCACGCCGGTCGCGCGGTCGATGATCTCCACTCGGATGGGCGCCTCGCATTTGGCCTTCAGCACGTCGTTGACCAGGTACTTAGGCGCGAAGTTGACGTTGCACCGCCGGTGCGGGTTGTGCTCGCACAGCACGCACTGCGGGTCTAGGCACCCCAGGCTCCTGCAGCGCAGGAAGATGCAGACCGGTTGCCTGTCCACGGTCTCTCAGCCATGCGCTCACCCTCACTGCGTGCATCGCTCGTGCGCCATGGTCCAGGCTCATTGGGCAGCTGCAGGTGGCAAAATGTGTGCAATCTATCGCAGGCATCAGTCTGGTTGACATCCGCATTCCGCCAACACACCCGATCACTGGACAGCATGTGCTAAAGGACTTAGACTCACAGGCAGTCGTGCCGGAAGACCAGCTGCAGGTCCCTGTTCTCCACTGAGGCCGGCCCGTACTCGGGCGGCGGCAGCACCGCGATCGTGTGCGCAGCGGCCTGGTCCAGCACATTCTGCGGCAGCGCCGGGTTGATGCGGCGGCCGAATGGCACGGCAAACTGTATGAGCCGCGCTCGCACATACTCCTACAGCGCGAGAGAAACTCTGTGCTGAGGACAGAAACAGATGTAGCTGCACAGCAAGTCTGGTACACCAGGGAACACAGGCAGCCGGCCCCGCGCAAACCAGGGGGAAGGGCGCTCCAAGGCTTCCAGGCATTCCGTGGTTACAGACATGGATGCAGCCCGCCCTGATCACGCATTGTGCTCCGTGAGTGCCTGAAGCCCACCTCGACTGGGCGCGCGGGCACAGCATGGAGCTCTGGGGGCACCCGCACGCCCCGCAGCTCGTCTCCCATGCCTGTGGCCTTGGATCAGCGCTCTTCCATTTGCTTCCGCTGCTCTGCGAGTCCTCCAGCCGGCTGATGGGCGATCAGCCTTTTAACGTCCACCTTTCGAACACCAGATTCGAGCTATCCCGTGACGGTGCGGCCCACCCCCTTTGCTGCTGGCGCAGCACGCAAACTGCATTCACCGCACCACTCGTGCACCCGAGGGGCTCCAAGGGGCGCGGCTGCACCGGCAGAGAGGCTCACACAAGCGCCGCTTCGTCGCGAGGGGTTGCAGCAGCTACGGAGTCTTGGGCAGTCTGGGGCCACTGGGCCACGCACGGGGCTCTAGCGGACCGGCTACCAGCCAAATCTTCCTTATGATTGCTTCCGGGACAAACCAATCGCGCATTGTCACCTAGCCGGAACCGAGAGGTTGGCACGAAGCTGCGTGATTTTCGCGGGAACAGGTGTGGCGGGAGTCGCGGCGGGAGTCGCGCGTTGCCTGAGCGTCACCGCCAGCCCGCCCGCCGTTCTCTCTCCCTGCAAATCAAAACGACCCAAAGCTTCCGTGACACACACAACAATTGCAAGACTGTGTGCTCAGATTGAGTTCGTCGCCGTCGCAAGGATTTTGCTGGGCCAAACTGTTGCAATCATCTCCGCTCGGACACGGACCCGACTGCCGCTGCGCACCCGCTTGATGCTCCTCACTGCCATACGCGCCGAAAGATCAGAGTCTCGGCGAGGCGTTGGCAGCTCACGCGCGACAGAGGCTGCCATGGGTCGTGGCGAGGCGAGTGCTTCCGAAACAAGTTGACCTCTCCCTCCGTGGGCAACGGACGCTGCCTGACATGCTCAGATACAACAAACTGCATGCAATGGCACGTGGAACTCAGGTTCATCTTGTGTGCATGTGGAACGCAGGCAGCCAATAAGAAGAAGGTGTCAAAAGAGGAATGGGAGCGCAAGCTCGCGTCGGTGGAGCTGCGTAAGGACGACCTCAACCAACTGGTCATGAACTTCCTTGTCACAGAGGCGAGTGCAGCCTCACCTTCCGCACGTTCACTGCAAGGCGTACCTGCTAGGATCAACACGACTTGACGCCGTGCCGCGATGCTCTTCCGGCCGGATCGGCCTACATGCCTGCTTGCCTGTCACGCTGTCTGTTGATTCTGCATGCAGGACGAATGCGAGGGCCCCTGCGATGCATGCGCATTCCAAACGAGACCTGGCTTGCGGCGCGCAGCCCAGAGGGTGGTAAGCCGGTGATCTGAATAGAAGCATGAATATGCTTGGTTCCACTGCGCCAGGGGTACGTGGAGGCCGCGCAGCAGTTTGAGCGGGAGAGCGGCACGCGGCCGGGCGTGGACCTGGGCGCCATCACAGAGCGCATGCACATCCGCAAGGCGGTGCAGTCCGGCAATGTGGAGGCTGCCATCGAGGCCGCCAACGACCTCGACCCCCAGGTGTGTGCTGGCTGTCTTGACTGATGCTTCCGCAGCTGATGCCACAGCTCTATTTGCAGAAGCTGGCCAATCGCATGCAGCTGCATTGTTGCGACATGCCGTCAATACGCCATCGTGTTGTCCTCGGCATGCGTCCTCCACTGCTGCGGAGCCAACGCACCACCTGCGGCAGCAGCAGCGATTGCGGAGAAGACATGTTCAGCCGGACGTCGGAGCTTACCTTCTGCTTCGTGCTACCAGCCTGACTTCCATCTCACGTCACGCAGATCTTGGAGGAGCATGCGGAGCTGACGTTCCACCTGCAGCAGCAGCGCCTCATCGAGCTCATACGCGCGGGCGACGCCGACGCGGCGCTCGCCTTTGCGCAGGAGATCCTCGCGCCCCTGGGCGAGGAGCACCCCGCCTTCCTCGCCGAACTGGGTGCGCCGGCCGGGGCTTGGTGATGTGCACCTCTCTGTTGCTCTCCCCGGCTTTGATAATCTGCACCTCTCTGCTGCTCTGCCGGGCTGTTGTGATCTGCACCTCTGCTGCTCTGCTCGTCATGCCTTGCATTGACCTGGCTGAACCCTGGTACATCGCAGGCTCTATACCAGTGCAATGGCGTGGCGCTGCCTGGCTGAACTTGAACCTATGGCTCCCCTCAAGCTCAAGGCTGTCTTTGTGCCTGCGTGCAGAGCGGACGATTGCGCTGCTGGCGTTCGAGGACACAAAGGCCGCGCCGATGGCGGACCTGCTGGAGATCGCGCAGCGGCAGAAGACCGCCAGCGAGCTGAACGCGGCCATCCTCGCCAGCCAGAACCTGGTGCGTGCCCCCTCATGATGCCTCCATCGCCCAATGCATGTCCAATGCAGCTAGACACTGGTCGGCAATTGTCTGTGTGTGGCCGTCAGCGTGCACTCCGCCATCTCAGCTGCTGCGCAGTCTCAGCAGCTGAACCAGGATGCCATACCCGAGAGCGTGGTCATGTGCGCACAGCAGCATTTTCTTGGTCTCCGACTGTTGGTTGACTGCTGTCTGACCTCGGCCACCGGGACTGCCATTCACAAGATTAACCGAGAGCATGCGGCGTCACGCTGACTTACTTGCCATTTGTTTGCTGTGTTATCACGCCCGCTTTCCCTGCCATGTGATTGCCACATGTGTATGCTGTACCAAACCTGTGGCGTCACGACCACGCGGCAGTGGTCTGCTCCCCAACCAGCGCCACACATCCGGATTCCGGTGAACCCGGTGCGTGCTGTGCGCAGGAGCCGGAGCCGCGACTGCCGGGGCTGCTCAAGATGCTGCTGTGGGCGCAGACGCAGCTGGACGAGCGGGTGGAGTACCCCCGCTGCTCCGACCTCGTCACCGCTACGCTGTCCGATCCCGGCAGCACCGCGGCCGCATGACGGTCAGCCCCGCCGCCGCGCCGCCCGCCGCCGGAAGCAGTACGCAGAATAGAGCGATATCTGGCGTCGGAGCCCGCCCCCAGGAGCCTTGCGAGACCTCCTGCAATTCTCTTTGGCGAGGGGCGGGAGTGGCGGAACATCGCAGCGCAGCTGGTGCTGCCGCGCGGTATGCTCGATGGCGCAGGACTTGCGCTTGAGGCCGGCGCGGGCAACGCCGCAGGCGCGGCGGCGGGCACGGCGGCGGTGGCGGGCGGGCACGGCGGCAGAGACCCGCGCTTGGCGGATGCCTGGACGCTGCCGGACGCCGTTGCCGAGCTCGACCTGCGGCTCGCAGCGAGGGCGCGGGTGTACGATTTCCCGCGCGCCGCCTGGGGCGCGGAAGCGCAGCCTGCGGCGGCTGCGGCGGCGGGCGGCGGCGGGGACGACGAAACATCAATCGCAGCGGTGGTGGCGGCGACAAGCACACAGCAATTTCTGGATCGCCTGAGGGCGCGGCGGGCGGCGCTTCATGGCGCGGGGGGCCAGAGGTCGGCAGTGAGCGAGCTGGTGGCGGCATTTGAAGCGCAACTGGCAGCAGCAGACCTGTCACGACGTGGGAGTGGGCCTGCAGACGAGGAGCCCCCGGCAGAGTGACAGTGTGCAGCAAGTCTCGGCACGGGGCTGACAGCGCGCATGTCGCAATGAACTTGTGGGGAACCGGCGCGCTGTGGGGACGTGCAGCCCTTATGTACAGATTAGAGTTTTCTCGACCTGTGGGAGCCCTTAGGTATCTCCTTCATGTTTTGAGTGGTCCACTGCAACATCTGCTGGTCTGGACTGCTGGCAAGATCCACAGGTTCAGTGAATCTCAGCAACATGTGTGGTACCCAGGATTATTCCGCCTTGAAGGAACACGATTGTAAATTGTGAGGCCAAGGTAGTTCCAAGGCTGCAATTGCAAATGCACCGCTGCATTGAAAATTGTCAGCCATGAGTTGTCACAGCCATCGCCGGACATTGGACACTGGTTTATAGACGTCGCAACAGTCCAGCACAAAACCAAAGGCCAATGTCCATACTGTTCCAATCAATCGCCATGAGCACCAGCCTTTCGATGGTGACCGCACACACCCACCTCAAACAAGTCAACGGAAATCGACAACTGAAATCGACCAAGTGCAGGTAGGACGTCTCAAAAGAAGAATGTCAAAATGGCGCTGCACGTGCCGCGCCACACCCGCCCTCCTCCGCAGGCAAACTGCCGAGGGCGGGAAAGGCCAGACGCCACCACTACTCGAGCACCACAACGTCTGACAAAAATGTGCACCCATTCCTAGATCCATGGGCTCTACCAAGGGCGTCGGTTTCTGCCTGTCTATTCGACTCTGCCCGGAAGAAGCCACCTCTCTGCTGTGATGCACTGCTCTGCTCAAATGGGGCGCGGGTGTGCTGCTGCCGCCGCCGGATCCGATATAGTCCGCCATCTGCTGTGGCCGCGGCCGGCGCCCACAGGCCGCTGGCGCAGCGCTGCATGGCCGGCCGCTGTGTCAGAGCGTCATGAGACGCGACGAGCGCTGAAAGGCTCGGGCTCTGGGCCATCTGAGGAAAATCAAAAGCGTAAATCGAAGGAGTCGGGCCCGCTGGCCGCAGGAATGTTGGGTTCCGACAGCGCGGCCCAAGCAGCTATGTGTTACGTGTTCAGTGTCCTTGACTCGTCCAGCAGCGGGATGCACGCCCTAGACTGTGGCAGGCTCGCCGGCGGCCGCCGCGAACGGGTTCCTGGCGGCCGCCTCCGCCGCCTGCTGATCCTGCGCGTCTGGCGCTGCGTCGCCGCCGGCTGTCCCGCTGCCGGCGAGGGCGAAAATGTCACTGTACAGTGTGGAGGTGGCCCGTGGAGGCGGCGCCGGCGCGGCCGCCGGTGCACTGTCGGCCGAGAAGACATCCAGCTGGTAGAGTGACGACGCAGTGGCCTTGATCGCCGGCGCGCTGTCGGCCGAAAAGGCGCCCAGCTGGTAGAGCGACGACACGGCGGCCCGGGTCGCCGGGGCGGCCGATGGCGCCGAGAACACGCCCAGCTGGTAGAGCGACGAGGACGCAGCGACGGACGCACGGCCGGCCGCGCCCGCCTTGGTGGCGGCGTGGGCCGCATCCGCGCCGGGCGCGCCGCTGGACGCCTGGCCGGCGTCGCCCTCCTCGGGCGTCGCCGGCAGCGATGCGCCGGAGCTCTCGCAGCTGTCCGCGTGCGCGAGCAGCGAGGCGTACAGGTCGGGCACGCTGGCGGAGGCGCGCGCCATCGACGGCGGCGCAGGTCCCGATCGCACGCCCGGCCGCGCCGCCAACTTGCCGCCGACAGAGCCGGCGGAGGCCGTCTGGTAGCGCGCCGGCGCGCCCGTCGCCGGCGCGGTGAAGCTGCTTAACAGGCCGCTGGAGGCGGCGAGCGTTGCGCCGGCCAGCTGCCCGCCGGCTGGCGCCGTGGTCGCAGGCTCGCGGGGTGTGGGGCTGGGCGCGCATGTCGAAGGCGCGAACAGGCTGGAGCTGGAAGCCAGCGCGGCGTTGTCGTCGACGGGCACGGAGCAGGTGCGGCGGCAGCAGGCGGCCGTCTCGCGCCTGAGGAGGGGGCCGGAGTCGTCCCCGCTGCCGTCGCAGTCGCCCTCTGGCCCCTCCGCCAGCGACACTGACGCCTGCTGCAGCTGGCTGGCTGGCGCCGAGCCCTGCTGGAAGCGTGCGAAGCCGCCGCGGCGGATGCTGTTGCCGGATTTGTGCGAGTTGTGCGGCGAGCTGGTGGCCGGCGTGGACGCCTGGCAGCAGCAACGCAGAGAAAGCGTCAGCTCCGGGCGCACAGGGACATGCATAGTGCATAGCAGAGTTGAATTGCAAAACCGCATCCACAGCAGTTGCCGCAGCCTCAGCGGGATGCCGGGGGATGTGCCAGTGATCGCAGGTGGCTGCCTGAGGGTCAGCAGGGTAGCCGAACAGCAGGGTAGCCGAACAGAAGGAGAGATATCCGTAAGGCACACATGCGTGCTGGGAGAAAGCGCAGGGGGAAAGAAAAGCGCACTGGGGCGGCGTTGGAGTTATAGAGCGTGCTGGAGCGGGCGATCAGCGACTGCATGCTGCGCTCCACACTCGTGAGCTCCTGCACCTGCGGGAAAACGAAAGCAGGGCGCCTGGTCAGAGTTGAACACTCCATGCAACAGTTTCAAGCGCCACATCCTGCTGCTGGTGGCAGCTCATAAACACCAGCATGGGCTCCCCTGGCTACCTCAGGGACGTCTCTGCCCTGCCAGGAGAGCGCCCTCACATCATGCAGTCCTGATCTGCAACAGCGCAGCCGGCAGCCACGTCTTCTGTCCTGCGCGTCTTCTGCCCTTGACACAAGCGCACCCTGCGGACGTCGATGGAGGCGCGGCAGTCCCAACTGCGGCGGCGGTCGACGTCTGCCGAGTGCAGGCGGCGCGCCGAGTCCTCGATGGTGGCGCGGTAGGACGCCGACGGCTGCGCCTGGAACTGCTCCGCCGGCGCCGCGCCCGCCGGCCGCTCGTGGCCGCACAGCTCGAGCAGCTCCACCACCTCCTTGGCGCTCGGCCGCTGCTCCGGCTTGAAGCGTAGGCATGCGTGGATGACAGCCGCCACCTCCTGCGCAACGTGCATTGGTTGTCTGTTTTAGACTGCTGCTCATTGCGATGTGCCTTGCTGCGTCCGATGTGCCTCATCGTCATTGCCATCGCATCAACAGCGCCCGCCTCGAAAGTGCTGAAAGCACTGCGCTGAGACAGGTTGCAAGGCATCAGCGGGCCAGAAGCAGTGCAGGCAGCTCGAGGCATTTGGGGCACATTGTCGGTCCTTCGAGGTGGGTGATGATACCAATGGTATCGAAACACACCAGGGGCGCCTCCTGCGGGGTGGGGTCCCGCCGCCGCCCGCGCTGCGGCATCTCCTGGCAGCAGATCTCCCACAGCACCACCCCCAGGCTGTAGATGTCTGCTGCTGGCGTCGGCTCCTCCCCCATCAGCATCTGCGGACAGGTCCGTACTCTAGTCAGTTTGCAGCGGCGCCCTCAGAAAGAAGTTGGCGCAAATTGACATAGCCAGGCTGTAGATGCACAGCTGCTCCGCTGCTCAGCGATACAGCCGGCGGAGATGGGACTGGCAGTGCGCCCCTGTCATGCACGATTCAAGTGACAGCACGCTCAGCAACGTTGCACCATCTACTGCGGCACCCATTGCCGCTGGCTGCGAGCCTCACCTCGGGCGCAGCCCAAGCGAAGGTGCCGAACATTCCTGAATCATTGTCCATGGTGCGGTGGTCGTTCACACCGGCGTGCATCATTCGCGACAGGCCGACATCGCTGATCTTTGCGTCGCCGGCCTGCAGAACCAATAAGGAAGGCTGCACGCTTGGTAGCTGCCAAAATGAAATGCGGGAAACCTGCAACGCCCTGCAGGACCACACCAGCAGCGATGTGCAGCACACGTTGGACGTTGGTGGCTGCCCTGTCAGAAGGCTCTGGTTCTGACAGCACAGCTGGTGTTTCGGCAACAACAATCAGAAGAGCAAACAGAAGCATGTGCGCTTCACCATGGCGCTGCTGCTGCTGAACAGGGGGCACGCACCGCGGTGAGCATGATGTTCTTGGACTTTAGGTCGCAGTGCACGACACGGTTCGAGTGCAGGAAGGCCATCCCTCGGGCTACGTCCAGCGCCACAGCCCGGCCTTTTGCGAACCAGCCAAACTCGGCAGTCAGGCTGCCCCTGATGGCGTCCATTAGGTCGCCGCCCTGTATCACACAGACGAGAGTGATTATCAATGTGTTGTCTATACGTGCGCAATGTGCTGCGTGAGGTGTGTCGGCCGCGCCACCCGCACGCGCTGCCCCCAGGCATGCATATGCGCAAAGTCGCGGCGTTGCCGCCGGCAGCTGAGTTACATAACGACGCTAGCAGATATATTACAACTCGCACATTTTCAGAGTGGAGCATCGCTGCGCATAGGGCGCTGACATGCGACTGCAGCGCCGCGCGCTGCGGCGCGGCCGTTGCATTGCAAAGTGGCAGGCGCACCTGCATGAGCTCCAGCACGAGGCACAGGCGCCCCTCGAAGACGCAGGCGCCGTGGAAGGGCACCATGTGGGTGTCGCGGCTGCACAAGTACTTCATGAGCGCCATCTCGCGGATGAAGTCTGCCTCAAGCCGATCGCACAGCGACCGCCGCCGCGCCGCCTCTGGGCTGATGATCATCTTCATGGCCACGTCCAGCACGCAGCCGTCGGACCTTGCCCAGGTGGCCTTGAAGACCTTGCCGAAGCTGCCGGCGCCCAGCACCCACTGCGAGCCATCGGGTCGGCTGCAGATGCTGCGCGCAACACACAGTGAACCTTGCGGTTCGGCGCCATCGCAGTGCAACAACTTGAAGTAAAGCTGGACCAAAGCTCCAGACGGAAGAGCTAATTTATACCCACGAGCACGACTACAATGCATCTTCAGTGTCAGCCAGATGCTGTCTGACAGCAGGGTGTTACGCACTTGAGCTGCTCCTCGGAGATCTCCCAGTCGGCGAGCTCCTCGCTCTCCTGGCTCTCCGACTCGTCGAAAGACATCGGCCGGCTGGTGTGCGCAGTCGCCGCCGAGGCGAGCAGGCTGCTGTCGAAGCTGCACTCGCTGTTGTGGGCCGTTGTGCCGTTGCTGAACCTTGTGAAGTCCTCAATCCCCGTGGGCGAATCCGGAAGCGGTCCGCAGTCCTCCGGCTGGGAGGGCGCCGCCGCCTTGCTGGTGTCCTTCGCGCCGCTCTCGGCGTTGGTGGCTGCACAACAATAAACAGCAAGATTTGGCTGGCAGCGCAAGATCTCGGATGTGCAGCGGGCACACAGCCATCGAGAAGGCGCCACCTACCCTGCAACGTGCAGCCTGAACATCAAAGACAGCGCTGTGCCGGCAGCAGCGGCTGGCTGACAGGGAGCCAAATGAGTGCTCCCACACGTGCCGCTGATTACACTGAGCGATGTCGGGCAGGGCGCCGGAGATCCTCAGGCCCGAGACGCGCGCCAAGCCGTCGACCACGGTTCTGCAATGCTATATTATGCTGTTCTAAATTTTCAGCTGCGCTGGGGCCGTTGGAGCAGCGTCCTGGAACGCACTGGCAGGCGGGCGTACCAGCAAGTGCCAACAGGGCCGTTTGTGCGCTGTGCTGCGCTCTCTGCCTGGAACTGCCGACCTCCGGTCAGGTTTTGCACAGTATGGTTCGTACGCACTATCACGGGGCCACAGTGGAAGGACGCATGGCACGCCCGCTTACGGAAGTGGTCCAGCTCAGCCCGCCAGCTTGTGCTGAAGCGCAGCCGCTGCAGCCCGGCTGGCGCCCACGCGCTGACAGGTGGTGCAGACATTGACATGGAACGCATGTGCGGTGGCCTTGTGACCGCTGGCGACTTGCCCTTGCCCTAGAAGGCCGCTGACGCCGGCCCCTTCCAGGCAAATACGAAAAAGCAAAAGATGGAGTGGCCCTACCTGCGCTCGCCGTTTGTCGCAGAAGCACGTCCCGCGCGGAGTCCCGCCTCCAGAAGAAGCCCATGTTGCTGTATGGAGGACGTTCAAGTTTGTTTGTGAACGTAATAGCGCAGGCAGGTGCAACTCTGGAAACTGTAGGATCTAGTGCAGAAGATTGCATCTTGCTTTATTGCCAACGTGGCAGAGGCGCGATGATGATTACCGCTCTTCTGTACTGAGATCTTACCTGACCATGCGCTGAATGGCCCACTAGCGCCCCGTCGTTCTCATATATAAAGACAGGAACGAACGATCCACATGCATGCCGGCACACCGCGGTGGACGCGTTCTGGCCGACCCACTCTCAGTGAAGAGGCGATCGATCTGACGTCATAGGGCTCACGCCCACGGTACAACCATCAGCCACCCCCAGTGACCCTTTCGCGACGGCTGTGCAGCGAACGCGAGATGAGTCTTCGCCGCAGCAACTTGAAGGCGAGTGGCAGTGATGCGCACTGCTTTCGTCGGCATAATCGCCTACCATAGCAGCACAGTGAAGGACTCCTGGCCGGAAGTTTACCAAAGCAACCTAATAACAACCTCCTCCAGGATCGCGAACGAATCCCAGCGAGTACAATTCACAACTTGAAGCCCACAGCTTGAAGCTTGGGACTTGCGTACAACTGTCACAGACTCTAGTGACAAGGACAGTGCAGCGAGACTGCACTGGCTGGTACACCCCGCCCAACCGTCCAAAGTTTGCACGGTCGCTGACGAACTGCTCAAATACTTGGCCGCTCAGGCAAGCGCCGCCTGCTTGGGCGCTACTGCATGCGTCTCTGGCGCAGCCGCCACCGCAGGCGCGCAGTCGCCAGGCCCCGCTAGTGCCGCGGCAGTTAGCTCCACCAGGCTGGCGTGAATGCGCTTCTTCTTCAAGCCGCTGTGCTTCTTGCTGCGGCAGCAGGCACAGTCATGCGTCACTTGGCAGTCGCGAAGCGGGCAGGGTGCAAGCGCGTGGCTCGCCTGATTGCCGCCCTGAAATGCGCGTCAAGTTGCGCCGCCAAACCTTCCTGTTCCATGCATGTAAACATGCAGGCGATTGCATGCCTGAGCACAGCTACACGAGCTTCCGCGTCACAGTGTCCATGCATGTCAGAGGCATAATGCAAGCACCTGTGCACGGCGCGGGGGTGGCGCTCCTCGGTCAGCGGCCACCGGGGGCGCAGCTGCAGCCAGCCGCCTCGCACCTCGTACAGCGCATTATCATCACCGATGCTCTCCAGGCTGGGCGGCGGGCAGTACAGGCCCAGCGCCAGGCGCTGCATGCGCAACAGTGGACGGCAAGTTGGCATTTACTTCTTGCTGGAGTTGCGCAGTAGGCATGCAGGTGCACGGGACACTCCAAACAAAGCGCTCGGCTTGCATTGAGAAGCTCAATCAGGCGGCACACCTCCTGGCCGGCCCAGGCGACCATGGCGCCGTTGTCGGTGCACAGCGCTGGGGGCGGCACCACCAGCCGCAGACCCGCCTCGCTGGCGACTGCCTGCCATGCACAAGGACGCAGTCTTTAGGAAAAGGCGGGAATAAGGGATCATTATGGCACGGTTTTGCCGTTCCTGACTGGGCAGCGCTACACTTCACTCCGCAGCCTCATAACTCAAGACGAGTCGAGCCCAGAACCAGAACTCAATCAAGTGCGCAATATCACGACTGATACTGTGTTGTGTGATGCGCCAACAATGCACTGCTTGGTCAAGCTTCAGAACGCAGTTTCAGCGTCACTCGCCTGCAAGGTCGTCCTTACAGCAGTGTTGCACGCCACGCCTCCCGACACCACCACCGACCTGCGGGTTTGCATATCTGCGGCTGAGGCGGCAGACTGTTACTTGCACACTCTCTGGGGATGCAACCCTCGTCCGACAGCACATGCCATCAGATGGGTTCTCGCTTGATCAGTGTGCGCTGCACTTCTGTGCAAAAGCCTCACTTGATGCCGGGGCAAGTTTCGAGCGCCCAGCTGACGCCGCGGCGGCAGCGGTGCTCCAAGTGCTTCACGGCAACCACCTGGAAGCTCGCTGCCAGGTCCGCCCGCACCTGCGGCAGCGAATGTGCATTCGAAAACTGGAGGCAGCCCTGGCGCGGGTGCACATAGACTTGCAGCAGGTATCCATACTCTTGGTCAGGCGTGAGGTTGCTTCTCCCTGTTTTGCACCTGACATGCACAGTTTTGCTTGAGGTCGAGACACCATTTAACCGTGATCTGACGAGCAGCTCACAGCACCAGAAGAACAGCATCAGAAGACGACGCACACACCTGGCGGTTGGCGTCCGTGGCGGGGCCGGGCGCGTGCGCCGCGACGGCTCGCCGCACCGCCGTCTTCAGGCCGGCGAAGGAAAAGTCGCAGTTGGGGTGCCGGATCATGGGCACGGGGAACGGGAACTTAGTCGCGTCTCCCTCCAGGGCCAGCCGCTCCAGGGCCGCCCCCGAGGCGTCCAGGCCCAGCAGCCGCGCCACCTTGTCAAAGGCCTCGCCTGTATTCGTGTCGGTGGAAAGGAATTGAAAAGCACAGCCGTCCAGCTTCAGCAGCCGAGCCGCCTTGTCAGGGGCCTGCCTGCGATATTGTGTCGATCAGAGCGGAATTGGAAGCAAGCTATTGCATGGTCCAGCTATTGCATGGTCTGCGTTGCCTTGTCAAAGGTCTTCCCTGCAGCAGCGGGCACTCCGCTGGTGGCACCGCTGTGAAGCAGCATGAGGCGCGGCTGTGCACCAACACGCCGACATGCACGTCTCGTGCATGGACGGCAATGAATCAGCAGGCAGTCGTCGCCAGCTACATATGGTCAGCGACCATGGCGAGCATGCGAAAGCATTGCTCAGGGTAGAGTGAGAGTATCAGCCTCTGCAGTGCTGCTCAGTGCATCCGTGCCCACAATCAAGTGACGCCAAGGCCTGGACCAAGTTTGTTCCCGTCCAAGCTCTTGCTCTACCCAGGCAACGAGCCTTGTTGCAGCGGCAGCACATATTCGGCATACCTTGAGAGCTGCAAGCACTGCATTCTGAGTCTGAGTCCGAGGTTTTGGCCAACTGGCATGTAGCGGGCTCGCCAGAGTACGAGAACCTCAGCATGCACAGCCTGGTTGCCATGCAAGACCCCTGGTGGCCATATCATGCTTGGTTTAGAAAAATGAAGTAGGAGGCCCTCCTCTGTTTTTTGAAATTCTCGAAAACGTCTAGGCGGAAACTGTTGAGCACCGTTTATAACAATGAAAGAACAGAGGATGCCAGTGGTGCTGTTATAAAAACTGCAAGACCTCTCCGGCGCTATAAAAAATAATAAAACAAAGGAGGCCAGTGACGCCAAAGGGTTTGCCTCCCTTCAAAACAGCACCAGTGGCCTCCCTTGTTTTTTGGTTCTTTCAAAAGGGTGCGGAACAAGTTTCTCACTCAAATATAATAAAACAGAGGGGGCCAGTGACGCCGGAGAGGGTTTGCCTCCCTTTAAAACAGCACCAGTGGCCTCCTTTGTTCTTTTCTTGTTTCAATCGGGTGCTCGACAAGTTTCCCCTCAAGAAAAAATAAAACAGAGGAGGCCAGTGACACTCAAAAAAATCATAAAACAGAGGAGGCCAGTGACGCCGGAGTGTGTTTGCCTCCCTTCAAAACAGCGCCAGTGGCCTCCTCTGTTCTTTTGCTCTTTCAATCGGGTGCGGAACAAGTTTGTCATTCAAATATAATAAAACAGAGGAGGCCAGTGACGCCGGAGTGTGTTTGCCTCCCTTTAAAACAGCGCCAGTGGCCTCCTCTGTTCTTTCATTTTTATAAACGGTGCTCAACAGTTTCCGCCTAGACGTTATCGAGAATTCAAAAAAACAGAGGGGGGCCTCCTACTTCATTCTTATAAACCAACCATGATATGGCCACCAGGCCCTGCGCTCGTGCAATATTGCATACCTTGAGAGCTGCCTTGAGAGTGAGAGCTGGTAGAGCCCAGGAGCTGGCAGTCACGGTGCATTTTGAACCCCACGACAATGATGAAAGCACCTATATCAAAAAGCGACTCACCCACGGCGTCGTCGAGGGTCGAGCCCAGCAGCTGGTAGTCGCCGACGCCGCGCACCACAAGCAGCAGGTTGTGGCCGCCGCTGACGAGCAGCGCCAGGAAGGGGAAGCCCGGCGGGCCGCCGCCGCCCTTTCTGCTGCCGCCATTTTCGCCGTCGCCGCCTGATGCCGCCGCCGAGCGCGCCATGAGCGCGTGCGCCTCCATGTGGTGCACCGCTATGATGGGCAGCTGGTTCAGTGCCGCCACCTCCCGCGCCTTCCGCACGCCCACCTGCATGCGGGCAGACAGGCTCCTGAACGCCCAGCAGCACCAGCACATGCACTGCTTCCCAATCGACGCGGGCATCAAGCAGTGCTGAGGTGCTGAACCGCTTGTCGTGTCTGGCTGCTAACAGGTGCATGTCGCGCTCGTGCCGAGGGCAGCTCAGCCTGTCGGCCCGAAGGCGTTGCGACAGAAACTTCCCGCAACGCTCATCACTCTGCCTTACTCGCCTGCAGGCACATACTGAGGCCGGGACCGACGGTGACCGCAACCGCCGCCAGCTGCGCCGCCGTGATGCCGGCCTGCGACAGTGCCGCCTCCACCGTGGAGTCTATCGCGGCGGCGTGCGCCTCCTTCGCCAGCGTGGGCACCACGCCGCCCCATTCTCTGCGCTTGCATAAGTTCAAAGTACAGAACACAACAGGGTGATGCAGCTGGGCACATGGCAGAGTGAGAAGTAAAGCACATGCTGCATGTCCAGCGTATGGTTTCGTGTCGGATGCCGCATGTCTTCTGCAGCACACCTGTGCACATCCTCCTGGGTGGCGAGCGCCTGCCCCAGTATCGCGCCGTCAGGCGTCACCACAGCGACGCCAGTGTCGTCGCAGCTGCTCTCGATGCCCAGCACAAGACCAATGGGCGGCGGGCCGCCTGGAAGAGCTGCAGCATGGAGTGAAGCTGCCGAGCTGACGCCTGTGAGCGCACCGTTCGCGGTTTGCGGTTTGCATGATTGTTGATGCAGAAAGTCCTAGCATGCAGGGCCACTGATCCTAGCATGCAGGGTCACCAATGCAGTGGCAAATCCGGCATGCAACAGCAACGCAGTATGCGCGGCGCCGGCGCCAGCACTGGCAGGTTTGAGATGCTGTATCCACATGTCAGTGATTGTGTTGCAGGAGACGCACAGTGGCAGCGCAGCCTGTCGCCTGCGCTGCTCAGCCGCGGCTGATTTGCTGCTGTAGGCATGCGGGTTGCGGCAGCCGGCAAGGCCGCGCGGAATCCTCGAAGAGACACCAGGCAGGTGCGCAGGGTGCGGCCGCAGGCACTCTGCATGTAAACGGGGGTTTGCGGAGCGCAGGAAGAGGCTGCGTAGTAAGTCGTGAATGTGGCTGCCATCCACGACACCGATGCCATGTGTCGGAAGGTTGCAAGACGCGTTTGGCCTACCGCGACATGGCCAAGCCACTTGTAAGAACACGAAAGAGTGACTGTTGTTGCAGCGGAATGAGGTGAATGACAGTCGTAGAGCAGCATGGCCGACCATTCCCGCCAAGTTTCGGGCAATTGCGCAAACCTGCTCCATTTCTCATTTGCCAAGCATTGCGCGGGCAACATGTTATTCTAGCAGAGAGCTGCAGCCAAATAGGGCAGGCCAGGCTCAGCGAAGGGGCCTGAACTGATCGAGACACCGGCCGAGTTTGAGCTCATCACCCTCCGCCATGGTGAACGGGGCGCTCATGGCGGTCGCCGTGCTCGCCTTTGTGTTTGCCGCGGACGTGGACAGCCTGCTGCGCGGCGACGTGGCCGCTGAACAGGCAAGTTTCGAATGCGTCACAGCGCCAGCAGTGGCAGCGCAGGCAACATGTCCCGCCACGGCCCAATACAGCACGGCGTTCGCATAACATCACAAACAGTGCTTTGTCAGTGATGACGTCACCTGACGCAGGAGGCCAAGGTTGACACTGTTCTTGACCGCGCCAGCCTGGGTGGCCGCGTGCACATTTCCTTCTGCGGCAGCTGATCCTACAGGTGAGCCTTCACGGCGCACGTGCGCACACAGACGTGAGGTGCGCAGGAGATGCGGTGTGGCCCGTGATGCAGACAGCGCTGTTTCCACGTACCGACTCCTGCGGCCGCGGCTGATCTGCAGGGGAGCGTTCGTGCATGCTCAAGAGCACATCGCACAGCGCCTTCCTGGTCTGGAGGTTGTTCCGTCCAACTACCCCGCGGCCAAGCACAAGGTCAGTGCCGTGCCTAAGTTTGCGTTCATGTGCCTGACTGGAATGTTATGTCAGACGCTCTTAATCAAAACTTACTGGACCAGCCTGCATCACGACCGACTGCATCACACCAGACTGCATCACACCGAACAGGCAGTCCAAGGTCGTGCCATTCACTGCAGGTGCTGGCGGCAAAGATGCTGGGGTACGCCCAGTGGGGCGTCATGGGCGGCGCCATGTTCGCGGAGCGATTGGCGCCGGCGCTGGGCTACGAGCTCAGCCCCGAGATGCTGCAGGTTGCTTCTTTTCGACTTGTTTGTCCGCTGCCGCGTGTTGCTCCTGCCAAAGCCTCACCCCAGGCCAGTAGGATGATGTACTTGTCTCCTTACTTGCAGGGCCTGAAGGACAAGCGGCTCGGCATCATCGCCGGCGCCTGGTTTGCTGGAAATATGCTATCAAATTCGCTACTATCGACCGGGGCCTTCGAGGTGTACTACGACGGCCAACTGGTGCGCCCTAATGCGTTGCTTCCCGCGATTGGACGGACTCTGGATGTATTATGATCCCCTGCCTTGTGCGACGCAGCAATGCCCTTTGCATGATGCTGCACCCTCTGCATGCAGTAGTCTCAAGAGGTCGAAACTTCCGTTGCAAACCTGACTCATTGACTGTATGGCGCTTTTAAACTGCTGCAGGTGTACAGCAAGCTGCAGACGGGGCAGCTCCCCATGGTGGATGAGCTGCTGTCGTCGCTGGCCGCCCGCATCGCTGCTGCCCACGAGGTTGGCGCCGCCGCAGCGGCGGCTTAGCAGCAGCATGGCATGATCTGCCTTGCTCTTTCACGTCGTGCTGTTCCTGCTTTGAGGCAGGCAGCGCGGCGCAGATCTGCGCAATGATGTGTCTGATGCGGCGCTCGTGGCAGTTTCGGCATATGACGGCAACCCTGGAAAACGGCCTGCGCCGTGGAGGGTGGCTTGAGCTCAGCCGAGCTGCTTTGGAGCATCACAGCAGATGCACGTTGTGAGACTTTCTTATGTTGCACACGGTTTGCTGGTCGGTCGAGGTTCTCTTCGTGTTACTGCTTTTGTCCATAGCTCTCTAGGGGTCAGTATCGCGTCAGGTAGATGTGCACAGCGGAATACACCATCTGAGAATCTGAGCCAAACCCAAATTGAAACCCTCGTCAAAAGTCCTCCATGATGCACTGACCCGGCCAAGCAATTGCTCATCTGCACAAGCCCACCACGGCAGCCGCTCAGCCTGCCAGCGGCCGAGACCGCGCCATGGGCAGCCCGCCGCACATGCCGTCAGGCCGCCCACCCGCCCTGTCCGACGCGCGCTGCTGCGTCTGCTGCGCTGCCGCATCCAGATACGCCTCGGCGGGCGGCAGCTCCCCCCGCTTCACCTCGTTGCGAATGATCTGCAGCGCAGCCACCGAAGGGTTGAGGTGGACTCAGTCTCACTCCAGTGTGGGTATCCACTGTGAAGCTGGAGCTTTAGTCTTGGGCAACAGCGCGAGTTTGGGAGAACATGTTACACATCCAGATAAGTGCATCACCTTGGACGCCCAGGCGCGCTCGGTGCGCGCCGCAATGTCCCGCAGGTCGCGGCCCGACAGGCCGGCGGTCGCCGCCGCCAGCTGCCGCAGCTCCCCGTCTTTCAGCTGTTGCGCATAAGAGCGCAGGATCTCCGCCCTGCTGTTGAGGCCAGGAGAGATCGGTAATTCTGCGCCTCAAAAAGAGTGACAGCGCGACGCGGTGCAACAGACGTGCTACCTGGTTGTGGTTGTGAGGTTGTGTCAGCTTGACAGCTGTCGCTGTTGGTTCTACTCAGGTAGAGGGAGACTGGTGCACCAAATACCTCACAGCTACTAGGCCCCTACTGCAGATCCACTCCACATGATGACACCAGGGCAGCGCCGCACGTGCACGCCACATCAGGCAGCGGGAGGGAGGCGCTGGTGTTCAAGCGACTGAGCAGCGTGGTGTAGTGAACCGAATTGGGAGGAGACCCGTAGCTGTGTCCCATCTGCTCAAACTCAGCCCTACCTGCACTGTTCATCAGGCAGCGGGAAGGAGACGCTGGTGTCAAAGCGGCTGAGCAGTGCGGCGTCCAGGTCGGCGCGCCGGTTGGTGGCGCCGATGACGATGGAGCGCTTGGCCTCGAAGCCGTCCATCTCCCGCAGCAGCACGCCCAGCAGCTTGCGCGTCGCCTCGTGCATGTCGCCACTCCTGCGGCACAGAGGATGCGCGCTTCAGACCGGTATCAAACAGGAGCCTGGCTCAAGCTCTGCGAAACGGGCCTGAGACCTGCTGCATGCCGCCGCTGCTGTGGCTGGGAAGCGGACGCAGGCTTCGTCACGTCGTGGGTGTGAACAACGATCTCCTGTAAATACCAAAAGAAAGGCCGGACGGCACGCTCTGGCCGTGGCAGCGGCTTCACCCTGTGCATCACGGCGGATCACATTGGCAGCAGCACGTGCAAACAACCAGAATTCGGAGAGCTTCAGCTTCTGGGCGCGTACGCACCGCGCAGTGGCGAGGCTGTCGATCTCGTCGAAGAAGATGATTGCGCCGCCCAGGGAATCAGAGGCGCGGAAGACGTCCGCCAGCAGCTTCTCGCTCTCGCCGTACCACTTTGATGCGACCGCCTCCAGCGGTACATACACCAGCGGCACCGACGCCTGCGTCGCAATCACCCTGCGCGCGCGCAATCACCCACGGCGGCAATCAGAAGCCCCAGTATAATGAAGGCGATTCGTACAACACTGGGCATGTGCATGTGCATGCGCTGGTGGCTGCCGGAAGCACTCGACAGCTCAGCAACTCAGTATGAGCCGTGGAAAGTCAATGTTCCAATGCTCGAGGGCCCATATCTGCTGGGATAGGTCTGCATGCCCATTGCCAAATGGCTGGCAGCACAGCTCGCACACCGGGCGGAGGTGGTCTTGCCGCAGCCGGGCGGCCCCTCGAACAGCACGGCGCGCGGGCGGTTGCTGGCGGGGTGCCGCCGCGTCTTCTGCGCCAGCGCCTCATACACGTCCGGGTGCTGCAGCGGGCCCAGCAGCCCGTCCTCGATCACCTTCTTCTGGTCCTCGTACCCTGGAGACATGGATAGCACTTCGGGTGGGCCGCAACTAATCCATTTCAACTAGTCGAGTGTGAAGGGGCAGCCAGCGCACGAGGCTGAGGGAAAGCGTGGGGACGATATTGCATTTTCAGAATACAGTGGTGATGGGGGTGCCGTGCTCGCAGCCATGCCATGGCGGTCTGGTACACGACTGCACAGTGTAATGACGTGCGCAGATGTGATGCAGCAGGCGCCAGTTGCATGGCTGGCATAATGCACACTGGCGGACTTGGGCGGACAGTCTGCTTCTCGGATGGATCCAGATGCAGAAGGTACCCATGGCGAAGATGTCTGTTTAGGCGGCGTTTAGGCCGCGTTCTTTCCGCTGTCTGCCGCCTGTATTCTTTCTGCTGCACACGGCGCCCCAAGGACGGGGCTACGGAAGTGTGTTTCTTTCCGTTGTCTGCCGCTGTGGTTTTCTCCGGTCGAAGCGACTCAAAGCCAAACAATAGAAAGAACACCTCCCGCCGCGTTCTTTCCGTTGTCTGCCGCCTTTGTTTTTTCTGTCACCCTGCCGATGGAGACCTGCAGTTGTCCTGCAGCGACAGTCCTGCAGCGACAGCGACGCACCAGCAAGGACGCCCCAGTCGGTGACTTCGGCATTGCCTGGCGGGTGCACAACGCAGCCCATCTTCGCCAGCTTCTCCACTGTGCGGTTGGCCTCTGGCGATCCGTAGTCGTAGGAAGGACTGCCATGCGATGCACCAGGAGCCACAGTTCGAAAGGGTGTGCCCAAGATATTGTGTTTGTATTGGGCGGGGCTGCGAGCGCTGCTTTGGGCGATGCCTGGATGAGACCTTCTAGAAACAGCATGATCCTGTCGAGACGGGAGTGCAGCACAGGGCGTGCAGGTACCTTGCAGCCGCGGAGTCGGCCGCGGCCTTGGTGCCGCCGCCGTCATGGCGGCGGGAGGGGCCCATCCGCGGCGGCAGCGGCCGCGGCGCGACGGCCTGCTCCTCGCCATCCTCGTCGCCGCCTGCAGCCACCGGCAGCAAGCATGGCTGAGGGCTCTGTATGGATGTAGATCGACGCTGTTGACATGCACCAACGGCGGAATGTCAGCTTCGATCGATGCTGTGTCCCGACAACACAATGTTACGACGTGCCACAGCGAAGGCAGAAACTTCGGAAGCAGCTGTCTTGGTGCCATGAAAGAGTTCATGAGAGGTGCGGACACTTCAACCCTTTGGAGGTCGTCAGTGAACACACCGAGATGCCACTCGAAGGTACCGCCGGGGAGACCCCCGAGGGCGTCGCTGAGGGCACCCAGATGGTTGAAGATCTCCTCGCCGCCCGGCAACAGCCGCGCCATGTCCCGGAACGCGCCCTCCAGCACGTCCTCGATCTCCCTGGGCGCCTGCAAAAGTTGTAGGGCTTCTGAGATGTATCTCCTGTCAGGGTTCCTAACGAGTTCTCGTGCACCGAGCTCTGCCTCACTGAGCTCCAGGACGGACAAGCATGACACTGACGGGGTGCAGGGCCGTCCTGCCCAGGTGTTGACAGCGGCGCCCGCGCGGCGCTGGCGCTGTCGTTGGCTGCAACGACCTGCCATTGAATGCATCCACGGCAGGAAATCTCAACAAGATACACCTAGGGTGGGCGCAGCACCTGCAGGCCGGCGTCAGCGGACTCGATGTTATTGGCCGCCCACATCGCGCTGGCAATGACCTGCACCTCCGCCGCTGCCAGGGGGCCGCGCTTCAGGAACTCCACCAGCGACTGCCCGCGCCCGTGCCGCGGCATGTGCACCTGCACACATCAAGAGTATGGTAGAAAGCCAAGACTTTGCAAGTATATCAACAGGTACACCATCAGCTGAGCTAGGAATACGGTGTTCGCAAAGGCTGTGATATGATTGCAGTTGCGATGAAACCTGTGTCTGGACGCCATGTCAATTGGTGCCAAGCCAGTCGGGGCAATCCCTTTGCAGCCCTGCATTCACCTGCACGACCAGGTCAGCACCCGCGCCGGGCGCCGGGGCGGCGTCGGGCTCGAGACTGAAGACACGCGCCGCGCCGCACTCCGCCACCTGCCATACCAATGCCATGCTGAAATTTACGTGAAAAGCTTCACAGATGCTACAAAGCGCCCAATTGCAGTACTTGGTCGATCAGATGCGGATGCACCTCAATGGCGCCATAGGGCGCAACCAAGCCTCCACACAAGCGTCTATCCATGCCACAGCAAAGCCCCAATGCCGTTCGTGATCGGTCTAAGGCAGCCAGAAACAGGCACCTTGAGGCAAGGAAGCAATGCCAGGGGGCGGAGGAGGAGAACCTTGAGGCGCATGCTGCCGTCAGGGACGTTGGAGGGCACCGCTTCGCCGCCACACAGCGCGGCGATGACGTCCACCAGCACCGTGGTGGGTTCGGCGCCCGGCCGCACAGGGATGCGCACCGACAGCCGCCCGTCGCTCGTGCCGATGGTCGGCACCTGAGGCCTGCAGCGCAATCACCGCCAGCCGCGTGAGTTCCTTGCTGTGGAGGTGAAACTCGCTCGTGAATCGCTCACAACTCGCTGTGTTCTTGTCCTGATACGTTATGAGGTGTCAAGTCGAAGTCGACATACATGAGAAATACATGACAATGGTCAACCCAGAGTCAAACCTCAACCAGTTTGCAGTGCGCAGTGCTGATCAGCGCTGGAGAGTGGAAAGTGCAGCAGCAGCACGACAGGCGGGTGCGGGGTGCAGCAACCTCACCGGGGCAACGCATAGCCAACGAAATTGCAGAATCTGTTGCTGCACGATCGTTCAACGGGCACGGTCAAACTCACCGGGGCTGCACGCGGCCGGCGGCCTGCGCGGCCTTGGGCTGGGAAATCGGATTGCAGCAATCGCCACAGCAGGTGGCAGGCATGCAGCACTTGCCGAGGCAGCGCGAAGCCGGCAGGCAGCGGCTCTCGGGCTGGAGTAGTAAATTGCCAACATTGTCATAGCAGATTGTAAGGGGTTCAACGACCCACCGTGGCAGCGCGAAGCCGGCGGGCAGCGCGGCCTCGTGGCGGTGCAGCGAGTCGTCCAGCTCCCGCCACAGGGGGCCCAGCTTGGCGCGTGCGTCCGCCTGCCAGCCCGCCTCCGCGTCAGCGGCAGGCCCAGAGCCCTGCATTGCAGATTCATACCAATTTTGCCTCCCTTGCTTGCAGCCAGATAGAGCATCAAGTTGAGGCGACTGTGAAAGAGCAGCCATTCTGGATGCCGCACCCGCAATATTTTCGTTCACTCACTCGCAGTTCTTTCGAGACTCAATTGCAGCCAGGCAGCATTCATTCTGGGTTGAGGCACGCGCCTGTGCGCCGTCATTAGCCTCACACCGCGCAGCAGGCGAATGCGCCATGCCGGCAGTTGCCGCGCCCGCCAGCATCGCCGCGGCAGCCCAGGTTATGAAAGTTGTGCCCTCGTCATGGCGGTCCTGTCCGCAACTCGAGTGAACACTCACACGTCCACAGGCATGTCCACGAACGCATGTTTCGCTGCAGCGGCGGTGGTTTATGGTGCAAGATAGCATCAGCGCAGTATGGCCGTTGTGCGGGAAGGCTTCAACAGCCGTGATTAAACAGTCTGCTCTGAGCAGGGTCAGATATCAGCAACGTCTCACCTGCGCCACCTGCTGCGCCGCCGACGTGGCAGCGGCGGAAGTGGAAATGCTTCCAGTCGTCTGTCCATTTCGGGGTCCAGTGCCACCAGCACCTGCGTTATTATACATTCGGTTCATGCTTCTATTCCTTGAGCATCGCGACGTTGCATTGCATCATAGAAACGGATGCATGCCCACCAACGTCACCTTGTCGTATGGCGTCTACCAGTCGGTTCCGCAGCGCGCGCTGCACCAAGAACATAATGCCAGGCTTACATTACGGTCTGCAGCGGTATGCAATGCTTCTGTGCCGGCAAGGTGCTGTTGTGCCTCGTTGTCAGCTTTATGCGAGGGCCGCTAGACTTTTATTCCCCTGTATCACGTGCGATGATCTATCATCACAAACTGGACGTGCACGCCGCTCGTATTTGTGCGTTGCCGTTACAACCGTCATATATCTCTTCACTAAAGTGTTCGGCTAGCGAACATGGCGGCTCTCGCGCCTTGCACATGCCAGCTGCGGTCCAACCCGGTGCCATTCAGGCGAGCAGGGCCCACGCAGACACACAGCACGACCCGGCAGCCTGCGCGGTGTCAGAGCACAGAGACCTCTGATGCAATGCCGCATCACAGCCGGAGGTGTGTGGGCTCTTAGCCCTGCGTTTGCCGGAGACCTTCCTGCATGGCTGCATGCGCGGTTCCAGCTTCGACCTGCTCTCCTGCGGCATTCTTTGGCTACGTGGAGCCCGGTCACATCAGCATTCATCAAAGACGCCATATAAGGTGTATTGGGACCAGTTGCGTTCCATCGTGTGCAGAAATGTCGCAGCAGCAGTCCTCTGCAGCCCCCTCCTTCTGGCGGGAGGCGCAGCGTATGCAAAGGATTTGAAGGAGGCGGCGAAAGAGTGAGTGGGAGTGCACATTGCATGACGCATTGGGATGCGTGTACATGCACGCATCGTCGTGTCAAGCACGCTCCGTGCTGACATTGTCGCTTCACAGCACATGCAATAATACCAATGCGTTGCGCAGGAAGGAAGCGAGAAGGCAGGCATTGAAGAAGAAGGCGGAGGGAACTAAATCGTCTGGAGAATCGTTCGAGGGTGCACTGTCGCTTGCGTCTGATCCTGTATGCAGCGACCTGCTATTCTCCGCCTTGCAGGACTTGCTTGTGCTGATCAAGGCGGCAGAGGCGTCAATGGCTCTCCTAGATCGACTGGCAAAGTTAGCGACGTTTCACCTGTCACAGGTGAGGACTTCGGGAAGGACTACACGCCACCGGAGAGCCAGAAGGTGTCGCCCGCATTCTTCAAGAGCATCTAGCGGCATGGGAGGAGAGACTCGAGCGATCGATTTTGAACGAGCACCTGGACGACCGCTCTGTACACAATGGGGTTGTGATGGAGTTGCGTGTTTCCCGTGCTGCGTCGCAGCGCTGGCCGAGGCCAGGAGGCGACTCAGTGCCCGCTAGCAAATCCTGGGTCTGTAGAGCTGAGTCTGTCTACATGCAGCCGAAACCCATGTATGCGGCAGCAGGCGGTGCAACGGTTGGTCATGATTGCATAATTTCGAGAGCTGGACGGCAAGACTTCTGGTACACAAATGTGTGCCCGCAACTTCATGGGCTTGACAGTCGAGTGTAGTTCCACGCGGGGCGACTCGCAGTGCTCTTGAACCCCAGTCATTGATCATGCACCAATACCATTCCGATGAAGACTCGGCATCCGACAAGCGAATGGCAGTAGAACCTCCTGAGAAAATGCTCATCCCAAGGATGCAGTTGCACAAATGCGAACAAGACTGCTCACTGCCGCTGTTGACCACAGCCTGATCTGCTACGTACCTCCGAAGCATCATGCAGCTCGATGTAGGTAGAACCACTCGATCTAGCTCTGGCCAAATTTCGCCCAGCCTGCACGGTGGTTTTCGTTTCCGCTCGTGTGGGGAAAGCGGATCTAGCCCTGGCCAAAGCAGTTTGGCACTTTTTCCCTTTGCAGTGACAGAGCTCGGCACCTGTGTCATCCAGACGCAGCAGCAGGATCTAGTGCTGCCGTCGCCGTGTTCCCTGCCGCCTGCCGGCAGCGGCTGACGACCGCTCCAGCGGCAGAGGCACCCCAGCCATGACTGCACAAAAGCAGCTGATATGCCGCCCTGCAGCCATCCCCGCGGCGCCTCACACGGAGGAGGGCTTGGCAGCGCTGTAGCGCGGCGAGTCCGCCTCCTCGCTACTGATCAGCCCCGCCGGCAGCTCCTGCCGCAGGAAGTCCCGCGCCACGCGCAGCACCCCCGAGTCCTTGCTCTCCAGCGACAGCACGATGCCCGCGCCGTCCAGCTGCATGGCGTGGATAGAAAACGCAAATAATACTGATTTCCGTTCCCACCGCCAAGCTCTTGCTCTCCAGCGACCAGCTGCGCAAGTGGGTGTGAAGATAGAGCGGCTGCTAGAGAGGGGGTAACGCACCGCTGGCAACCCGGAGCAGCACCGCGCACAAGTTGCAGCAAGTGAGGGGGAGTTCTACGAGCCGACTTTCATTTGCAGCTTCTGCAATGCCATAATGCTGAGTGTTACATCATAATGAACCCTTGTGGCAGCGCACTGTGTCTGGCCATGCCAAAGTGAAGGTCCATCACGAGATGTGAACTGACCTGGTCGGTGACCGGGTACGAGCCGACGGCCAGCAGGTCGTGCATGTCGGCGTTGAGGCGTTCCAGGGTGGGCGCGATGGCCGTCTCATCGTTTGACGATAGCCGCAGCACGATGGAGCGCCACGGGGTGCTTGTGTCGCCTCTCTTCGTCAGGTGCGCCTGTCACCAATGGAACGACACACGTGAGCAGATCGTGTCAGTCGAGCTGTCGGCTCCGCCATCCTCCAGGCCAGCCTGGGAAACGGCAGGTTACTGGACAGGCGCCTCCTTGGCAACGTCATCAAGGGGAGAGGTTCAAAAACATCATAGAGGTGAACGGCTTGTGTTCATCCGTCTCATCTCCTTGTATTCATCTGGCAGCAACCGTCTCACCCGCATCGTGCGCCACTTCTGCTGCAGCAGGTGCGGCACGCCCGGCAGGATGTACACGTTGCGACACCGCGGCAGCGCGAAAGGCGACACCCGCCCGTTGTTGAAGTTGTGGTCAATCAGCTCGCACTCCCCTGCGGACATCGCGAATTATTATAACCACTGAATGAGCGGCATGCAGGCCTGCAACCGAGCCATTGGACGGCTCCATTGCAGCGGTGCTGGCGTCTTGCACTTTGACCGTCAGTTGCCTCCTGTAGCTGCCTTCGATGCCACCATGAATATTACTGACTGGCATTTTTGGGGTGTGTGGACACTCCCGCCAACTGCAGCCTGGCGTACACGCTCTGCGTATGGCCAGCTGCAGCGCGTGTCGGTGCGGGCCCCAAGCGGCGGGACACCCCCTGAGACCACACCTTCTGGCACCTCCGCGAGCTTGAGGTGCGCCTCCGCGAGGTGTTCGCCGAAGTAGGCGCGCAGCTTCTGCTCCAGGGCAGGATCGCGCGCCAGCTTGGCGCCGAAGGCCGCCGCCACGCCGGACATCGTCACATCGTCCGGCGTCGGGCCAACCCCGCCAGCGGTGATGACCTGTCATGTCGCATGAAATCGGAGAGTCGCTGGTTGCCGAGAATGCTGTCTGGTGTGCCTTATATGCCTTGCCCAGAGCGTACAGGTGACACGGCTGCAGTGTGCAGTCTGTTGGACACGCCTTTGGAAGGCCTTTGGAACATCACGCTCAAGTCAATGTGGTCACAACCAGAATAACAATCGAATGATAGAGTGCATGCACGAGAATGTAGCGCACCAAGTCCATATGCTCCGACATTTCGTGCACCTCCGCAGCGATGGCCGTCACATCGTCCGCAACCACGACCACCTGTGCCCATTTGACAGCGCTTGGAGCATAAAGACACTTCTTGACACCCTGCTGTCCCCTGCCTCAGAGGAGAGAGACAAGATTACTGGATCGGCGCGTCGCTGGGTCGAGAAAAGAGTACGGTAGGCAACCACAAAGACGGCGCACCCCACCCTGCGGACGACGCTGGCCTTCGAGCAGCTGCTCCGCAGACACTGGGCATGTCACCAGTTTCCTTGCTTGAGCAGCATGGCTGGCACAGCTGCTTCCGCACCTTCTTCACTCGCCAGCCAATTGCGCGCAGCTCGGCACACAGGAACTGAGTGTTCACGTCCTCCACCTTTGCCGAAAGGATCTCGTCGCCTGCGGGCAGAAATGAAAATGTGTCATGTGCCACACAGCATGACAAGCTCCATGCAGCCAACGCCAAAATCGAGGCCGCACGATAGCGGATGCACGGACTTTGCGCACTCGTGTGGGCAGTTGGGCGAATATCCCACGAGCCAGCAGGTTCGAGCCAACTGCTGCCATTTGACTTGATCCTGCCGTCTTCACGCTGGGTATGCCACCCAGTCTTCAGCATGAGCACTGTGTCGTCACCTATGATGACCAGTCCCGCCGTGCGCGTGTGCGCGTGCGCGATGGACTGCCGCACCAGCGACGTCTTTGCGGCCCGCCCGGCGCGCTCCATGCGGCCGTCCGCCAGCACGTGCGCCGGCGCAAAGCTGCCGTCCTCCTTCTTCAGCGCGCTGCGCGAACATCAATGGCCAGGTCACAGAAGTGAGCGCTGTGAAACGAGCATGCTGGAGGTGTCTAAAGCAAGCATGAGCGTTCGCCAGCACGTGAGCCGGCGTGAAGCTGCCGTCCTCCTTCCTCAGCGCGCTGCAAACAAATCAAGACACCGCCTGCGACCTAATGTAACGGACATGTTCCTGCCGCACAGCGGTGTGCTGGCCAGATCTACGTTGCAAACCTTTGTGCTGTGTGCAGCAGCTGTGCATGCCTGTTGGGGGCGGCGTTGTTGATCAACCTGGTGGAGGCATACCCCTCATGAGAGTTAAGTGTATGCAATTTGCATTCACTTGCTCCTCAGCGTACCTGTTGGGCGCGGTGTTGTTAGTGCTGCCGATGGAGGTGTACCCCTGGTCGTACAAGGAGCAGTAGGGCGCACGCGTCGCTCGCAGGAAGGCCCAGACGTCAGTATACGTCCAGTCCAGGACGGGGTTGACGCGCATGAAGGGCGGCCAGCCGACGGAGGAGGGGCAGAAGAACTCCTGGCCGTCCGCGTTCGGGTCGCCTCTGCGGGGTGGCGCAGCTGGCAGGTTTGTACAAGGGTTTAGTGAGTGGGGGACGCCTTTGAGCATGGATTCGGGTCATGGCCAGACAGCTTCGTGTGTTGTGCATCGTCAGGTCACAGCAATGTCATGATGCCTCAGCCTGTGCAGGAGACTCGACTGAGAAGAGCAATTTGGGCGGCATCCCAGTTCCCACATGCTATGGCAACAATGCAATGTGATGCCTAATGCTGCTGCTGTATAGCAACTGAAATGACGTTGGAAGTTGCCTGGGGAGCCTCACCTGCGGGTGCCCAGGAAGATGGCCTTGACGCCGGCGTCGGATACGAGGCGCGTCAGCCCCGCCTTGAAGTCGCCGGCGAGCACCTCAATGTTCAGGCGGTACAGCTGGTCCATGTCCGCCACAAAGTCCCGGATCTCCGCAAAGTCGTCGTCGGCGTTGAACACGAAGGTGCGGATGCCGCCGAGGCCGTCCGAGTGGTGCGACGTGAATGCCGCGGCATTGCCGGGCGCCGGCCTGGGATCTGCGGGCCCGGCGCCGTTTGCAGTCCAACAGTTTGCCGGCTGCCCGCCGGCTGACGAGGCGCTGCTGGGCTTGGCGGCGTCGCGCTCATTGGCCGCGCGCTGCTGAGCGGCGGCCGCACGGATGAGCTGCAGCAGCACGGTCGAGTCCTTGCCGCCGTTGAAGCTGAACGCTGTTCCACGGGGCCTGCGGCGCACACCGCATGATGCGCAACTCAGTCAGTTGTGTAACGTTCTCATGCGTACCTCACCATCGTGCTTAACTTGCATGCTGAGTTTGCATGATGCGTCAGTGCATGCGTAGGCGGAACACATGCGCACCCATACAGGTCGAGCGTGCGCTGAATGGCAGCGATGGCCTTGTGGCATTTAGACTTCAGCACGTCGTCTTCCATAGCGTCCACGGCGTTGAAGATGTCCATTCTATCTGATGTATCGACCAAGGTGTCGTTGCACAATGCTATTGGTGTTCGCAATGCTCAAATCGATGTCCCAAGATGATGGCGAAGCGTGGTCGATTTCTTGAGAAAGTACAGAAGTACAGATGCTTGCTGTATGTTTCACGAATCAAGTATGGCGCGCGCGATGCACGGTCTGGCTGGTTTTTTTTATCAGGGGAGTGCAAAGAGTCCTCGTCAAAGCTTGGTTTGCTTGGCGCTTTGGCTTTGCTTGGCGCTCCTCGGCAACCCAGCATTCTACACTTGCTAGGCGGTTGTAGAACAAGTGTCCTGCGCTGCGGGAAAACTGCGGCTCCGCCAGCGGCCAGTCGCCAGCTCATTAGCGTTTTGCATTGGCTCCACTTTCGCTCCACTTTCAAACTCTCTGACAGCCGAGCTGGGTTCGCAGAGGCCCAAACGTTACTGATGGGTGACTGAAACAGGAGACGGTATCCTGCAACGGCTCGTCACTGTGCTCGCTTTGGGAAAACACTACAAAAAGTCAGCCTCTGCCTGTGGCGGCGGCGCACATTCCCTCTTGGGCAACGGCATTTAACGACCAACAGCCATGGGGATCCTCGAGAAGTGAGAATGCAACTGCGGCGGTCACGTCTGCATATGTCTGCTGTGGTGACAAGAATGCATGCATGCACCTTGCATCGGCGGCATTTTGATAACGATGCAAGCCTGACGCTTTCTATGCTGCCATATCGCAGGATCCAGGAGATCGAGTTCGAGGTGATTCTGTCATATTTGACCGTCGCCTACCGCACTCATGCCATGTTGCTGTCTGTGAGCAAGCCGCAGAACCCGCACGTCTCTGAGCACACCACGGCGTCTTTGCTGCGCAGATGAGCCGCACCCAAAAGAACAAGGTGAGCATGGATGCAAATGGCTGGCTTCTGGGGAAGCTACCGTTGCATCTGTCCTCAGCACATGTCGAGCGAAAGGGTCGCAGACTGTGTAAACGCACCCACACAATCTAGACGGCTCCTAGCGATGCCTTGCGCTGATGAGTCCCCGCCAATCTCGCACAGGCCACAGAGTATCACCTGGGGCAGCTCAAGGCGAAGCTGGCGAAGCTGCGCACGGAGCTGCAGGCGCCCACCTCCAAGGGCGCCGGCGGCGAGGGCTTTGAGGTGCAGAAGTACGGCGATGGCCGCGTGGCGCTCATTGGTAAGCGATCACATCCGCTCTCACTTGGCACCAGCACTGTTCCCAGGATGCAGCTAATACTACGTGCTTCAGCCGTCTGGAGGCTCGCGGAGGGAGCAATGATGCAGTAGGCAGGGCTTGTGCACGCCCTCACCTGGGAAGCGGCAGCATGGCAGCTGCCACATCTGGTCCTCCGCAGCACCCTGGAGAAGGAACAGACTGTTCAATACCTGCCTGGAAATGGCAGGCAGCACAGATGCACAGGCGCATGTTCACAAGACAGCGTTCAGCCGTCACTTCGCCGCGCGTGCAGGGTTCCCGTCAGTGGGAAAGTCCACCCTGCTGACGCTGCTGACGGGCACCACCTCGGAGGCGGCCAGCTACGAGTTCACGACTCTGACCTGCATCCCCGGCGTCATCCACTACAATGATGCCAAGATCCAGGCACGTCATAGGATCCAGATGCGAAATTGTTCGCTGCAGCATTCCTGGAATATCCTGGACACTGATGGCTGCTCTTCATTGCACGAACCTGCCCCGCAGGGATCTGATGATGTCTCGGTCATGTATCCATGGCACAACAGGTGCACTGTGATGCATGCATGCTGGGAATCTGCAGGAGAGGCTGAGCTTCCCGTGATCTGTGCAGCTGCTGGATCTGCCAGGAATCATTGAAGGCGCAGCTCAGGGCAAAGGTATGCACGCTTGTGACTGTGGCAGTCAGTTGATCCTCCGTCGCTTTCATCCCCGCTTGGCGGCGCAAACAGGAAGTATGGTCGCTCCATGCAATTGCCAACACGCTGCATGCCTCGTGCAGGGCGAGGGCGGCAAGTCATCGCAGTGTGCAAAAGCGCAGACCTGCTGCTCATGGTGCGGACCTTCCATTGTGTTCGCCTGATGCGCTGATGTAATGCAACGAGTGGTCTATGCGCTCGTGTCCACCTGATAATACTTTCCTACTCCCTTCCGATGCTGCCACGCAGGTGTTGGATGCCAGCAAGCCGACAGGGCACAAAGAGATCCTCACGCGGGAACTGGAGTCGGTCGGCATCCGGCTAAACCGGTCGCCGCCCAACATCTTCTTCAAGTGCGCATTGTGTTGTTTGTCCTGTGCCTGGCTGCCTATTGGAGCAACCCTGCCATTTCTGCTGGCAGGCAGGAATGACATGCCCATGTCACTCTGCCAGCTGCCATGTTGGCCTCATCCTGTGTCACCCCCAACCCAGCTGCAGCAAGTGGCACCGATGATGCAGGAAGAAGAAGACGGGCGGCGTCGGCATTTCCAGCTTATCGCCGCTCACAAACCTGGACGAGAAGATGGTCATGCGCATCCTGCAGGTGCGAGTCACGAAGCCCTGATTGACCGAAGAACAACGGATCTTGATGTATTTATTTGCATTCTAGGCTTTTTGAACCCGAGTCTGATTTCTTCGGAGACGGGGTCATCGTGTGCGCTGCACAGAAAACACACGCGATGCGCGTTGCAGTTCCATTGTAAGTTCTGTCCTCCCGCTGCCGGCCTGCAGGAGTACAAGATCCACAATTGTGACATCCTCTTCAAGGAGGACTCCACTGTGGACGACTTGATCGACATCATCGAGGTGATATATTCTGCTCATTGTCCGAACCGGCTCTCTCAGAGGTTGTGACTCTGCTGAGTTTCTGTTTCTGAAATGTTGACAGTCATCTTGCGCAGCATCTAATGTTCGACCTGGGTGTCTGCACCCGCAGGGCAACAGGCGCTACGTGAAGTGCCTCTATGTGTACAATAAGATTGACGTCTGCAGGTGCGCTACTGTGCCAAGACCACTGCATAACAAGCCTTTCATGTTTCTGCTGAGCACTTGCTGCAGAGCACTGCCCCTCCTGCTCTGGGCATGGCAACCACACCCTGCCAGGGCCAGAGGCACATGGTGCGAATGATCTCGCTGTGTGGCAAGCGGTGTGACCGGCACGATGGCCGAATTGGTGGCTGAAAACCTCGAGCAACTTAAAAAAATCCGCAGAAGCCCGCAAATCAATCCTGTTGCTCTGCGACGCCTGCGCAGCATGGAGGAGGTGGAGGCGATAGCGAGGCAGCCGAACAGCATCCCCATATCCTGCACCCAGGAGCTCAATCTGGATACGCTGCTGGAGATGCTGTGGGACATGATGGGCCTGGTGCGATTTGCTCATCATTAGAGACCTTTCCTCAACACCCGGATATGTTCCCAGGCTCCTTTGTTTCCTGAGGCACCTGCTGTGCAGAAGCCATCGCAGTGCATCGAAGAAAATGCGATGTGGCAGTGGCTCCAGTCAGAGGCCTCTCCCCTGAATCTGCCGCTGCGCGGCTGCCGAACGGCCGCGAGTGTAATGCCAAGTCGGACACTGCGCGCCGCCTGCATTGAATGCGCTAGGGTGGCAGCTGGCAGATCAGAAGTCCTGTTAGCCACGCTGTGCCTGCACTGTTCCATCAACCTGCGTCCCATGGGCTTTGCAGGTTTGGGCGTTCATCACGAAGACCGCGCCAGCCATACTGCAGGGTGCTGTACCAGGCCACCAGCCATACCTCAGGCTGCCGTACTAGGCCACCAGCACTATACGAGATTAGGGCAGCAATTCCGAGACTGAGTGCCGTTCTGCAGGTGCGGGCGTTCACAAAGAAGACGGGCGCCAAGCCGGACTTCGGCGACCCGGTGGTGCTAAGCGCGGACCGGGGGGGCACCACGGTGCAGCACCTGTGCGACCAGCTGCACAAGTCCCTGGCCAAGGAGTTCAAGTACGCGCTCGTGTGGGGCTCCTCCACCAAGCACAACCCGCAGCGGTGAGTTGCTCCTTCTTCTCATGCTGGCAGTGTGTCACACTGTTGTTGTGTCATGGCGCCTCCACCAGCACAACCTGCAGTAGGTCGGTCCTTGGTACCATTTCCAACACCTCTGCTCCTAGCAGCATTGACTTGCATGCGCCTCGGCAGCGCAACCCGCAACGGTACGCTCCCTGCCCGCCTGCTGGCACTGTTTCAATCTGAACTTTCCTGGTGCCTCCTTTACGCAGCGCACCCTGCAGTAGTGAGGCCCCGTTGATCCCTCTCGCATCCAGCAGCGCTGCTGGACTCCGAGCGTCTCGTCCGGCCCCATTCGTAGACGTGGTTCTCCTACGGGGTCGAAGAATGCGCTGGTTGTCGGCGCCGTGCAGCGGAGCTCGGTCCGCCGCCATAAATGGCATTTGGCACTTGGAGCTGAGGCTGCCGCCGTGTCATGCCGCTGCAGGTGCGGGCTGTCGCATCAGCTGGAGGACGAGGATGTGGTGCAGGTCCTCAAGTCGAAGACAGCCGGTGCGGCCCTCAGAAAAGCGACTCGTGAGACGCTGTCCCTTGCATACTACACCTGCGGTCGATCCTTGTCACACCCTGCTGGCACAATCTGCTGGCATGCCCTGCTTGCTCACCCGGCTCTGTAATGCTGCTTGTCCATCTTGCAAGGGCGCGGCAACAATGCCACACCGCCGCACAGCTCAGACTGGAGATCCCATCAGGCGCAAGGAATTCCTCAGGAGATTCCTGAATCATGCTTCGACCGCTCTGCCGTGCAGGCACGGAGGACGGCCGGGGGCGCTTCAAGACGCAGGCGAACGGCCCGGCGCGCATTGCGGACCGGGAAAAGAAGGCGCCGCTCAAGACATGAGGTGTGGCGGCGGACCTCTTCTCGGGGATGCACCAGGCTCTGCCCAGTGCAGCGGGTAAAAAGCCTCTTTTAGACAGATGAATGCGCTCGGTGCAGACACCGGCGGTGGCACCTCCGTTTGCGGAGCGTGCATGGGCCAAAACGCGGAGTATGATTTTGAGTGCAAGCAGCCAAAGCTCTTGTGCGGTGCTCTGCATGTTTGTGCGGGCATTCATTGATGTCTCACAGTCTTTACAAATACCGCCATGGATCATGTAAGACCCATGCACATCAACACAGCAAGCGCAAACCTCGCAATCTGTCTACCACGACTCCATGCAAACACATGTTCAGACAGTTCCCTAAAACGTCAATGACCAGTGCAAAGCCGTGCAAGGCTTGTAAATACTGAATTCATGTTGCGCAGACCGCAAAAGGTTGATATACTCGGCTGTCCGAAAGGCAGCTAACCTGCCAGGCACAGGAACAGCAGCAGCTTGCGGCGGCTGCAGATGAAGCAGGACGGCCGGTATGGACGCTTAAACGTGCGCAAGCGTCACAAGGAACAAACAGTAAGCTCGCTGACCAGTGCCTGTTGCCTCGTGTGTGTTCGTGTCAAAAGCAACTGCCCCGGCGTAAATCTGAAATTATGCTCCTGCCGCCACAGCAGTCTGCGCCAGGTGAAGAACGGAAACTTTATAGGATGGTTTTTGCGTGACAAGTGGGTTCTGCCAAATCGTGCTGATGCCGGGAGCTAAATGGCGGTGATTTGGTCATCTCGATCCCTGACGAGGCACAGCCGGCAGGGGACAACTCTGTCACTTCCAGGCCCTTGAATCCGATCCGTGCATACCCAAGAAAGCTTGAAGCACTCGCAGCATCCTTGCACTGGATCGCAGCGGCCGTGCACCTCGCTCCAACCGTGTTGTCAGACAGTCGGACTTGTCAGACAACCTGAAAATCCAGAAGGTGCCCAAAATGCGGAGGGGCGCGGTAGCTCACGAAGACGGGCTGCGTCTGTAGCGCCGCTACCAGGCCCCCGTCGTTCTGCGGCTCCACCAGGGTGTAGTCCTGGATGGTGTCGGAGCCCATCGACCGCGGCAGGTTTGCCACAGGGCAGCCGCCATTGTAGGTCGCCGTGGCGCCGCTGCAGGTTCAAAAACAGCGGCCAGGCGTCAGTCTTTGGGCGGAAGTGCAGATGTACACGTAGGACCAATGCAGTCGGAATGTCAGCAACAGTGAGCATAATGCAGTCTGGATGCGTCGTCTATTGACAGTGTGGACTGATCCGGCAACAGTCGCCGCACTGTGCATTTGTGAGAGCGCACAACATGTGTGTGTGTACGGCTGGCACCTGGTGTAAGGTATGACGGACTCCGGCGCCCGCCCGCCATTGGCCTTGATGTGATTTCAGGCGGCCGTGGGCCACTCACCCTGGCACGCGTCGTACCCGCTGCCGTAGGAGCAGTCCACCAGCATCTGTTGGACAGGAGGAAAGTATGGTCACGTGCGAGCATCAACAGCGCAGCATCACGAAGTGTGATGACGCGAGCAAGCTGTGAAATTGGGAGCGCAGCAAGCGTCAGCTGCATCGCTCATCGCATGCATCGCACGAGGTGTTTAAAAGGGTGAACCGCAAAGGGATGCTGCATTGACCGAGCAAGCAGGACTTCCAGCGAGACACATGGAGGTATCAGCAGGCTGCGCGCACCTGTTCTGACAAGGCCATAAAGTTGGCGGTGTCCATGGTGTAGTTCTGCATCGCCATCCAGGACTCCAGCTGCGCGGCCGCCCCAAAGGCCCAGCAGCTGCCACAGCCGCCCTGCGTGCAAGGTGGCAAGATGTTCGGTCCGAGCACATTACAGCTTCAGGAGTTTGCTATCGCGAATTTGAAAGCAGCGTGCTCCCTGCACAGGAGCTGCCATTGGTGTGTGTGTGGGTGGCCGTCAGGCACAGCGCCCGGCATGATGCAGTAGTCTTCAAGGCTGTCGGCTGCTGAAGATGACCAAGAGCTCAGTTCAATTGCATATCTCTGTCTGCAGCAGCCTGCACGCAGTCTGCTGGCTCCAGGCCAACGCGTTCAGTGTTGACGCGGGCGCCTACCAAAGCCCCAACCTAAACTCCAACAAAGGCGCCCACTGCGGCACCCACAAAGGCGCCGACAGCAGCTCCCACCAAGGCCCCGACGGCCGCGCCGACGGCAGCTCCCACCAAAGCCCCGACGGCCGCGCCAACTGCGGTGCCGACCACAGCTCCCACTAAGACCTCGACAGCCGCGCCGTTTGCAGCGCCGACTGCAGCGCCCATAGCTGCGCCTACAGCTGCGCCTACAGCCGCTCCCACGGCTGCGCCCACAGCTGCGCCGACTTCGGCACCTCCGCCGCAGTTCGTGCAGCCGCTGCTATCGGCGCCGGCCGGCCCGCCGCTGGGCGCCAGCTACTGTGCCGCCAACAGCGGGCTGGTGCTATACAACTCCGCGACGGCGCCCGTAACGAGCTACAGCGCAGCCGTCGGCACCTGCGCCGCCGTGGGCCGTGCCGCTGCATCGGTCGCGCTCGGCGGAGCGCTGCCCGTTGCGAACGCCGTGCTGCCCGATAGCATCGCGACTGCGATGGGGGACTGCGGCGCGCCAAACGACTCCTACTTTAACCTGGCCGAGCCTGGCACCTCCGTGTCAGACACGGACTTCTGCACGCATGCGCACATCCAGGGGCTCGGCGTCCTGGCGGCGTACACGGCCACCTACTCGGCAGACGCCCTTGCGTGCGGCTCCAGTGGCTTTGGCGCCCTGGTCGTGTGCGCGTGATGAGTCCCAGTAAACATGCGGCAAGTGCGGCTTTTGGCAATGGGCCACTGTAGCGAAGACAAGGGATTATAGATGTGGTCAACTTGTTTGCGGCTTGGCACTAGTTGGCCGCCATAGCAGGTCCGATTTTAGTTCAGTGGACGTGGGGACGCCATGCTGGCGTTGCCAACAACGTCGTCAGCCCTTGTAGGATTTTCTCGGTTCAGCAGTCAATGTGCTGAAGTGCAGTTTCAGATCATTGTCGGTTTGTGTTTTCGTATTATGCTGCAGCTTTGTTACGGTCTTTCTGATCGTTGTCGGTGGCGTGCTGCTCAGCTTGAAACTCAGACGCGACGCGCAGGAGTTTGCTTAGAGTGCGAATGGTTCTGGGACGTCATTCCTTTCATTGTCTGGCACTGATTTGGGCGAACTGAAAGCGAGGACCCACACTGCGTTTTCGCCTGCTGCTTTGGCTGCCGCGGGCGGCGCGAGCGGCGGTGCACGGAAAATGGAGCATGCGTACGGCGCAGCTCAAGCAGCGCTTTCCTTAGCGGCTCACTGACTTGGAAACCTTCGAGTGTGCTGCACTCTTGTGCTTTGTCTCTGCACTCGTGAGCAGGTTGAAGGGTCGTCGAGTGATCAGCATGCAGGATCCAACACATCCAGATTGGACACAATCAGCAGAACCATCTTGCAGTAGCATAAGAACGCAGAAGAGGCCAGCAACCAGAAGCAAGGAAGAGGGCATCCCGAATCAACCGCGGATTGCTATGGCCTGCTCTAGTGCATCAATGGGCACGCAGATCGGATTTTAACACCGGTGCTGCATGGTGCAATCGTCTGGTACCTCATGGCCATACCGGAAATTATCAGATTTGCGTGCTGTGCAAGGGCCCCATATCACTTGGCGTGGTAGCAACGGGGCATGGCGGACATGGCAATGCGCCGCCGCTCCTGCAGAGACGACGGCAGCGGCATCCTTTGAGGACTTCGTCGTTGAGATGCAGGAACAGATATTACAGGTGATTGAATCGCGAGAGCAGCAGAAGGAAATCAGGAGGAGACAATTTGCCGGCAGGGCCAGCATTGGCAGGAGAAATGCATGATGCCGCTAGCAGCACAGCCCCATGCGGCCAGCGGTGACAGAGAACGTTCGCGCGATTCATGCTGCGCACGTCGACCTGGTCCTGGTGAATTTGCAAAGGAGTGCTGTAGCACGTGAACAAAACTTGACGCATAGGAGGCGGAGGCGTTGGACGGCAGCGGCCGGCGCTTCCTGCGTGACCGCTGGGACCGCGGCGGCGGCGACAGCAACGCCGGCTACGGCATCACGGCGGTGCTGGAGGGCGGCCAACTGCTGGAGAAGGTGGGTGCGCAGCTGGCTTTTGAATTCAGTCAGCTGTAACCTGCGGCGCCCAGCGTGGCCGGCGGCATTCCGCGCATACCATGACGGCACTCCGCGGCATCTGCGGCTCCGCATGCCTGGTCTCGCCTGGCGCAGTTGAGCATGTGGCCGAGATCAGGCTTGCTGGCTTGCTGAGCTGGGAGCCGCTACTGCTGCGGCTTAGTCGCCACGCAACATATGAGACTACAGCGTTCACCTCTCTGGCTGCTGCCTACCTCTTTGGCTGCAGCACTTCAGGAGGCAGTCAAAAACCGCTCCTCGCAGGCTGCGGCGAACGTGTCCATAATTCGCGGCGCACTGTCCGAGCAGCGAGCGGCGGCGATGAGCTCCCGGGGTCGGCCCGTGGACACGGGGACGCCCTACTCCGCCGCCGCGCTGTCGCTGGTCTTCCACGCCGCCAGCCCGCTGGTGCCGACGCTGCGCGCCGATGTGCGCCTGTTCCAGGTCAGTGCCCTGTGCCGCTCCAGGGTGACCTGCATTGGGGCACAAGTCCTACGCAGATTGCCGCTCGACGGAGGGCGGAGCCCCTCTCGCGGCTGTGCACGACCCAGGCAGCGTGCACAGCTGCGCCATTCCGTGCAGCCTGCCGACGTCGCGGTGCACCAAAAGCAAGTGAGCGGCAGTTCACTGAGGGGTTTGCCATTGCGCAGGCGGGCGGGCTGGCGTGGTACGGCGGCGGCTGCGATCTGACGCCATCATACCTGTTCGAAGACGATGCCCGCGCGTTTCACGCCTTTTGGCGCGGCATCTGCGACAAACACGACCCAAGTGTGTGATGTTGTGTACCTGGTCCACATCTCGTTTTTCAATGCCGCCATGCAATGCCCGTGTTCTCCTGTTTGCATCTTTACTGACCCGCAAAGCTGCCTAGGCAAAAGTGTGTCATCCAGCGGATGCTGTGGCATCACCGGTGTTGTTTGGGCAAGCTCGCAAGCTCATGATTCTTACATGCAGCGCTGTACCGCCGGTATAAGCAGTGGTGCGACGACTACTTCTACATACCTGCGCGCAAAGAGTGTCGCGGCATTGGCGGCTTGTTCTTCGACGATTTGCCGGCAGACGAGCCAGGCTTCAGTGCGGACCAGGTGATGGGTGGACAAAGCACAATACCCTGTGCGCAGAATCGCCATTGGGATCTGCCACTTCCATACAAATGCCTTAAGTTTTGCACGAAATCAGACTCAGACGCACAGGGGCAATCTCTTTTGAACATCCACGCGGTAGCGTGCCATGTGTTTCCCATACTTGGACGGGCTCGTGCGCTTACAGTTCCATGCTGCAGTCCTGGTGAAGCCGCTTGCTGGTCTGTACAGTTTGTGAGGGAGGTCGCGGCGGGCATCCTGCCCAGCTGGCGCGACATCGCCACGATGCGGCATGCGCAGCCCTTCTCGGAGGAGCAGCGGCAGTGGCAGCTGCTGCGGCGCGGCAGGTGAGCTCTTTCTGTGAAGATCCATGAACCTGCATCTGGCTTTAGCAACTGTACAATCTGTGAGAGCCTCAGTGATGGGTCCAAATTGCACCCATAACTTGATGATGGCAGATGCGATGAGGGTCTCTGAGATGGTTTGCAAAACTTTGGCATCGGGCAGACTTACCTGTTCGGCCGTTCGACCTGATCAAGAAGATTCGGCGGTACGATTGACTCCTCGCCTTGCACTCAGCTTGCGGTCGTCGTATGATCGTAGCAAGTCGGCGCTTCGACGAAATAATTTATGGTAGACTGAGACTTGCGCCTGCGCATCCTCGGCAACCCCCACCCACCCCACCCAACCAACCCACAACCCAATCTCACTTCCTCCCCTGACCCATGCAGCAACAACAAGCACTGCAACACCGTGACTTGCCAAGCACATTTGATGATGCCGATACTCATGTGCAGGTACCTAGAATTCAATCTGCTGTACGACCGCGGCGTGCGCTTCGGCCTCGATGGCGGTGCGGCGCCCCTGCTCTCATTTCCATTCTGAATGAAGGACACCTCCTGTCTGCTTGTTCAGGGCGTTGTCCGCCGTATCTCGTGCTCAAGCTGCATGCCTAGCCAGCGGATGTGTCTTTGCAGCGCGCTGGCTCTGCTGTCCTCATCGCCTGTTCGGCCGAGAGCATGCTGATGTGTGCAAGTCTGAAGTGCCGAACTTGAATGAGAACTGTTTACACGTCGCAGGCCGCTTCGAGTCCATCATGATCTCGGCGCCTCCGCTGATTCGGTGGAGCTACAACGTCACGCCGCAGCCCGGCAGCCCGGAAGAGGCACTGGTGTCCGTGCTGCAGTCGCCTCGCGACTGGGCCTGAGCGGTCTCATGGGCGCCGGGCTCTGCGGGACAGGCAGCAAGCCTTGTCGCAGCAGGTGAGGCCCAAGTATACTGTGGTCCAACGTAATCGAATGATCTTGAGAGACACGCAGCTCGGTGTCCTCATCGCTCTGCCATCACCACCCAAGTCAGGAGCTGCAAGCTAATTTGAGACAGGGCACTCAGCTGGTTCATATTGTTGGACGTCTCCTGCATGCTGTCTCAGCAGGTGCGCCGCTTCCCGCAGGCAGTCATGGGCGCAGCCTGCTGAAAGGTTTCCGCTTCATGGCTTGAGGTGCGGGCTTGTTTGAATGGTGGACATTGCTAGTTGACGTGACTGGAAGGATGCACCAGCCCTGGCCTGTTTCGCCTACTTCCACACATTGGTCTGCTGTCATTCAAAGTAGAAGTTCTTGCCTACAGTGGCAGGGGACTGGCACCGCTCAAGCACTGGAGGCCATCTCAGCTGGGCACCAACAAGCCCTGCAGAATTTCAGAGATGACAGCAAGACGGTAGTCATTAGCCGATCTCGAGTTTGTGACTTGGCTTTCAATGCGGATCAATGTGAGCTGCAGCATCGGTCGCGCAACATGCAATCTATGATTTAACAGTAGGTATATCTGAATGGCATCATGAAAATAATGTTTGGGATCCTCCTAGGATCGCATTGCGCTCACGAGCGTCAGTTGGGGACCGCATGCACAAAAGCCAAGCGGGCAAGAATATGTTGCCTGCTGCGCACGCAGTGGAGTCCGCTTTAGCATGCGCCCCTGCTTCACGCAGTGCACCAAAGCAGCGGCATGTACTTCATACAGTGCATCAGAGCAAGGGCATGAACCCGCTGCTCGAAACATCTTCGTGTCAAACGTTTTCGTTTGCCTCCTCCATGGGGCTGTCCACGACGCCGCTGCTCAGCAGTGGCTCCGTTGGGTCGGCGACTTTGTTAGCGCGACCACATCAGAAGAGAACATACATCATCTCAACCGTTTTCGTTCGCCTCCTCTGCGGGCCCGTCCACATCGCCGCCGCTCAGCAGTGGTTCCGTGGGATCGCCGTGCGCGTGGGCGAGACCACAACCCAAGGACATTATGACTCGTCTCTCCACGTTCTCATCGGCCTCCTCCGCGGGGCCCTCCACGTCGCCGCCGCTGAGCAGCGGCGCCGTCCGCATCGGCGAGACCACACACCAAGAAAGAAATATCTCGTCTCTACACGTTCTCATTCGCCTCCTGCGCGGGGCCATCCACGTCGCCGCCGCTCAGCAGCGGCTCCGTCGGGTCGCCGTCCGCGTCGGCGAGGCCGCGCCGCTTGGCGCGCCGCCGCCCGGGGCGCAGCTCCGCGTCCAAAGGCATCACGTCCGGGTCCGCCGCGGCCGGAATCTCGATGTCCGGCGACGTCGGCCGATCGTACAGCACGCCGGCGGCGTTCTGCAGCAGCCGCTCGTTGAACAGGTACTGCGGTGCAGGTGGAAGACATCAGACGCGAATGGCTCAAAGCTCAGGGCCTATGGCGGCAGGCATGCGGTGGCACATCGACAGGATTGGGACGACCAATGGCGCAGCATATCGCATGACTTTATATAGCAAAGATTGAGCGCGGCAGACCAGATCCAATTAGAGTGCCAGCATCGTAGGGCAGCGGCCAGGCGCTGCAGCTGGCTTTGCAAGACATGAGGCGAACCTGTAGCCGTGCTGTAGGTAGGTCATTCGGCGAGTACACAAAGGGATCCTCCAGGTCCCTCGCCACCTGCACAGCCACTCCCTTCTCAGCCCCAGTTCCTTGCCTTGGGACATTGCAATCAAGCAAATGACACACGGTGATCTCCACCATGTAATTCTGCTCACAAACAAGAAGCGCACCAATCAGCACCGATGAGGCCGCCGCCAGCAAAATTGGCATCAGACGACCTCCAGCTCCAGCATGAGCGTAGGATCAGAGGCTGACGGGAGTAAAGCTGCCAACAGCGCAGCACCTCGTTGGTGGACCAATAGGTGAGCACAGCGATGAAGGTGAGCGCGGCGGCGCTGCCCACGTCCTTGACAAAGGCGACCACCAGGAAGGGCAGGCTGACCGCATAGGCCACCAGGAACAGCGTCAGCAGCTGCGCCCAGGGGAAGGGGAACGGCGTGTCCGCCAGTATCCTGCACACAGAGGCGACAGGGCTCTAGAGACATTCTAGGGCTGTTCCGAGTGGATGCCGGCGACTCACTTCAAAGCGTACGGACGGCTGCATGTCAAGGCGATCTGAAGATGTGATGGCGTTTTTACTCAGCCAGATCAAATCTGGCGCCGTGCCTGACAGCTTCATGAGGTGCCGTGCTGCACAGTGCAGGTGTGGTGGCCCCCAGCACGGACTGATGTCGCAACTGACGCGGTTGTGCGGCGCACCGGCACTGCTCGAAGGAGGCGTAGCCGTCTGCAAGGCGCGCCCACACGTTGGCCAGCACAGGGGCGTCCATTGCGAGGCCGCCTGCGTGGCGCCGCGCCGCCAGGCTGGCGTATATCCAGCCGATGACGATATTGACGCGCTCTCCCGCCCCCGTCTGGTACACGCCTGCTCAAACGTGTACATGAAAATAGAAGCTCAAGCTGTTTTTGGCATGGCGGCCTCACATGACCATGCTGATCGGCTGTTCCCACTGAAAGCAGCCATTTCACACGCATCCTGTCTGAGGCGCTCAGTAGGACACCAAATCTCTAGTAGGACACCAAATCATCAGAAGACTACCACACTGTGCAGGCGCCACCGCTGCTGCAGGTAGTGACAACACGCGCCAGATGCAAGCAGACAAGATGACAGGTTCCAACTCAGCAGAGCACCGCCCCACCTGAGCTGAGGCTTGTGGAGAACAGGCCGCCCGTGTGCTTGAGCGGCGCCTTGCGCGGATCGGACCGACGCGTCAACATGTCCAGCTCGCTACCCGTCACTCCGCCTATGACTAATATGGGCGTCGCCCTGCGGATTGCAAGCTTGCAGTCAAAGCGGGCGGGTCCGAAAGCGCGTCAAGCTGCCTGTTGCCGGACACCAGCCCCACTCTGCAGAATCACAGACGCTTGGCAAGAGTCCAGACTCGCGTGCAGGTGATGGCCTGTGCCTGCTGAAGTGAGATGTGCCAGCACGTGGAAAGAGCTGCTACACAGCCGAAGTGGTGCATCGTGTCCCATGCAGGTGCTGAAGCATGCTGTAATAAGCCGCAGAGGGTGCGCTTGCAGCAGGCAAGACGCTCACTCGTGGAACATAAGCCGACTGCTGCTGCTGGCACGGATGAAGAACAGGTCGTACAGCCGGCTGCGCGGGTACGTCTCGCGGTCCAGGTACTTGGCATCCTGCAGCGCGCGAGCAACTGGTGCTTTGTCGTGTGGGCATTTCAGCCAGCGGTTGCTGTTGTGACCTGCTCCTGATTTGCAGCGGCCATGCCGACCAATCTGGACTGGAACCAAGGCTATAATGCTCACGCACGACCTTTGAAACCCTACTTCAAGCAAGAAGCAGCAGATCAGCCGAGGTGGGCAGAACCGCCTGATGGGGGCTCTCATTGGGTGGCGGCGGCGCGGCCAGGCGTGCTCGCTCAGGTTGTCCAGGTCCCCAAAACATATGCGCGGAAACACCCAATACAGCAGGCACCGAGACAGAGTGACTCTGAAAGCTCACATAGGGCGGCGGTGGCGCGGCCAAGTCGTGCTCGCTTAGGTTGTCCAGGTTGCACGGAGAGTGCAAAACAGCAAGCAGCGTGGCAGGCGTCAAATCGAACGCGCACGTTGGGCGGCGGCGGCGCAACCAGGTCGTGTGTGGACAGATTGTCCAGGTCCCAGTCGCCGCGCAGGTGCTGCAGCGCCAGCCCATGCAGCAGGCTGCTGGCGTGCACCAGGCCCCGCTGGAAGGCGTCCGCGTCCTTGCGCCAGGCCGCGTCCGCATCCGCCGGCGCCGTGTGCTCGTCGAACGACAGCGCCTGCGCACACGGTCGTGGGTGGGAGAATTGTGGCTTTGTCAGGTTGCGCGGCTGCGCACTAGTGCAACGCAGGCGATGCGCTTAGCGCGGTGAAGCTGTCGGCAGGGGCGAGGGGTCTGGCGGCCCACCTGAGCACAGGCGTCGGCCCACCGCGCGGTCATCATTTGGCTGCCGTCCCGCCCTGCGATGTACCTCTCATGCGCCCACTGCGCCCTGCCGTCATTGAATTGCCCACATTCAGCTGTTCAGTTCCTGACAAGCTGGTCCTGTGATTCTGCGGTGGTCTTGCAGGAGTACGGAGTGCCCGCGCTCCCAGTGCATGCGCAGCGGAATGCATGCGCAGCGGAAACATGCATGCGCAGCGGAATATGTGTGCACAGCGGATATTGTGCACCGCACCTGAAGACGACGATGAAGCCGACGATGGTGCCGAACATCTGGTACGGGAAGGGCGACAGCCATATGGACCGCACCCACTCGTTCCGGTACCAGCTCAGGTACACCGCTAGCGCTGTGCTGGCCAGCGCAGCGGGGCAGGATCGTGGGATGGCGCTGCCATAGGTTCGGAACAGGAGGCCGAGGCCCCAGCCCCGCTTCGTGTACGTGATCATGTAAGGCGGCTCGTTGGGCCACCCAGGACGTGGAAGCTGAAATCAGAGCTGATAGCTATTGACGCGTGGCGCTGAGGGCGCGGCGGTGCCGAGCTCAAGAGCTCTCCAGCTCGCAGGGGATCCACGGTGAACCACGGGAAGGGTCCAAGTTACGCAGCAGCATCCATGATGGGTCCTGGCTGTGGTCCTACAGCCTGTTCCAAGTTTCGAGCACTGGTGGTGCGAAAATGCCAAGTGAAATTGACGCTTTGTCTGCACAAGTCCAAGGACGGTGCAACTCGAAGATGTGCAAACCAGCTTGAGTTGGACATTTGTGCTGCAGGAAGGGACAAAACATGCTCGAAGTCACGTTTTTCTCAGCTCATTAGGTCACGATCAGTCACCAGTACCCAAAATGGGGACTTTGCAGGTGTCTGCCCTTCATGACCTTGGATCTAAATCACACGGCAAAGCATCTTGATATGTCACAAGGCAGCTGCGCGGCCGACGCACCACATTCAAGCAGGTTCATTGCGCCGCCAAGCCTACTTCAAACGCACACGAGGTGTTATTCGCGATTTCAATTTCAAAACCCATCAGTTTGCGTGCGTTTTGTGTTGCCCACTGTCCCAAAAATGAAAGCGTGAATAGCGCGAATCTGCGCTTTTTCTGTCGCTTTTTAAACCCCACCCTCCCCGCCGCTCGCCTACAAAATTCCCACTTTTCAGTCCACCAGCTGCCATTGCCGTCTTGGTCGTCAAGCCTCACTTCTTCTTTTGCGGACGCTCCTTGATGATCTGGTCCACGACGCTCGGGTCCGCGAGCGAGGACACGTCCCTGTCGAGCACACACCGCCACTAATGAGGCCCTAAAGGCATCCTTGATCGCCGGGCGCCGCGGGTCATCACTGGCTGCCGGCAACACTTCAGTGAGATGATATGAGCAGTTGGGAAGAGTTGCAGGTCATGCGGCTGTTTAACAGACGCAAATGTAATGTAAGAACTAACGGCAAACCGCACCCGAGCTCATCGTCCTTGCCATCGGCGATCTTGCGCAGGATGCGCCGCATGATCTTGCCCGACCGCGTCTTGGGCAGGCCCGGCGCCCAGTGGATGGTCTCAGGGACCGCGAAGGCGCCTGCATGCAGAAAATCTGCCATTTGGCTGGAATCTAACAGGAGCTTGTGCACTGTACATCTGGAGTGCAGGGGGCTGAGCGTCGTCCACAAGTGGGTCTCGATTGCCGTCCGCTGGTGCAGCAGCAAGCTTTGTGTTCTGTTGATCTGCCAAGCGCACAGCCTGGCAACTGGGCCTCCGCCGCTGCAGCCGCTGCAGTAGCAGCAGCGTCAACAAGCGTTTCCAGGGGCAAGGTGTCTGGCTGGCCGCGCAGCCCCGGAGCTGTGGCTTGACTCACCGATCTGGGAGCGCACGTGCGCGACGAGCGCCTTCTTGATGGCGTCCTTGTCGCCGGACTTCTCCGCTTCGTCGCCCAGCGTCACAAACGCGTAGATGGCCTGCCCCTTCACCTCGTGGTCGATTCTGCGCAACGCAACCACGTGTTGCTCAGTGGCCCATTGGGGCTCCTTCATCATTATCGTTGCCTTGCTGTGGCCTTGACACTTCAGACCAGAGCAGATCCAAGCAGACAGGCAGGTGAAGGCAGTCCAGCTGGCAGGCAAGCACGCCCGTGCAGGCGGGCGCCAGCACAGGCGCCCCGAATGGCAGTCGCTGAATCATTGGCAGAATGTGCATGTGCGCTTCTGCAGCATGACGGTAGATCAGGCGCAAGCAAGTTGGAGATGGGTAGACAAACGGTGCAGTAGACCAGAACACTCGCCCGATGACGGCGGCCTCGGAGCAGGCAGAGTGCGCCGTCAGCGTGTTTTCCACCTCCGCGGTGCCGATGCGGTGCCCTGCGGTGGGCGGTTCTCAGGGTTCGACGGTTGAGCAGGCCAGGTTGCGGAATGCAGCAATCCCAGCTGCCACAGCGGTAGTGAACTGATAATGCAGGTGCAACGTATCAAGTGAGGTCCTGCGCAGGCATGACGCATCATGGTGTGTGCGACCCACCAGAGACGTTGATGACCTGCATCAGACAGAAGGATAGAGTCAGCGAATGCCAGAATGCTAGAGAAGAATACCATTGTGTCGGACGGTTCTGTTAAGCAGTGTGCTAATGCACCACAAGCAAAGCTGAACACGACGACGATGCAGGAAGGTCCCATGCGAGCCTGGACAGCGAGGGCGGCCTCACATCATCTATGCGTCCGGTGATCCAGATGTAGCCGTCAGCATCGCGACGCGCGCCGTCGCCTGCGAAGTAGTAGCCCTGCCACAGGCACGAGCACATAAGCTCTTGTGCAGCCAAGTACATGACAGATGTCACCGAGCGGCTGACTCATAGGCTGCATGAGCGCTCGATGGGAGGGCAGTCCAGCCACTGGCAGCACGGCATCAGCGGCGAGCTGCACCCCACATGCTGCATCACAGACGATCACAGAAAGCCAGCTGTTGGCGTCTTGATGCCATAGCCTGCTGCAATCTCAAAATTGTTCGTCAACGACTTTCATGCTGCAGCGCCTCAAACCCTCGAAGTCGCCTCGAAGGGCTCGAGATAGGCGCTCTCAAACGCGCTCATGGTCCTGACTCAAGCTCTTTTTTTCTGTCTACAGTGACTGACAGACAGAGCGGATATTGAGCGCACCTTGAAGGGCTCGAAGTATGTGCTCTCGAAGCGGTCGTGGTTCTGGTGCAGGTCCCGCAGCATGGAGGGCCAGGCGCCCTTGAGCGCCAGGATGCCTTCCGCCACGCCGGGAATGTCCTTGCCTTCCTTCCGCACGCCGGGAATCTCCTTGCCCTTGTCCGTCAGCAGCACCGGCTGCACGCCAAAGAAGGGCAGCGTCGCGCACCCTGCCTTCGTTGGCCACGCGCCTGTGGCGGCAGGCCAAGAAAGCGAGTTCAAATGAGGCCGCAGAAGTTCAGCTCAGCTGTGAAGTCGAATTTGAGGGCTCAGACAAGGGGCTTGTGTATGTCTGGGTCGAGACTGCCAGCAAAGCAACAGGCTGACACATGCAGTGGCTGTGCGCAGCAGCGAATCTTGTGCAGCAGTATAAGCAGGCAAACGCTGGTGAGAGCGCGCGCACCGGCCATGGGGCTGATCAGGATGGAGCCCGTCTCCGTCTGCCACCAGGTGTCTGCAGGCCACAGCAGAATGGAGGATGACCGCGTCACGGAACAGCACAGCGCCATGCTAGTCAGGCATGTCGTGCACTCAATGCACTCATGTAGCAGCGCTCACCCACGATGGGGCACCGGCCCTCGCCCACCACCTGGTCGAACCAGTTCCACGCGGTGTCGCCTGCAGCACACACGCAAAGGTGCTTGAAGATGCAGATCACCAGACTTTCATGAGATGCAGCGTCCTATGTGCGGCAGGACCCTTCAGAAATGCTGACTCTGAAGATGACACGAGCGCAGTACCAAGCATGACGAGCACGAGGACAAGATAACGTTTCGAGGTCAGCAAGTATAGATAGGAAGGCATGCAAAACCGCACCGATGGGCTCGCCGACGGTGCCGAGCACGCGCAGGGAGGAGCGGTCGTGGCGCTTGACGGGCTCGTCGCCGTGCTGCATCAGCGCCCGGATCAGCGTTGGCGCCGTGTAGAACACCCGCACCTGCGCGTGTCATGGCAGCCGTCAGGACGGTGTTGGGACACAGGACGAGCGACATGCATCGTATCTTGGCAGCAGTGCAACCTCGCTCCCGCAATTCGCAGATTGTGCTGGATAGGGAGGTGGGAGATGCATTGACCAGTCGAGCGATTCTTCTCTGGCAACACGCCAACAGCATCTCAAGACAAGGCGCACCCTGTAGCGCTCGATGACCTCCCAAACGCGGTCGATGGTGGGGAACGTCGGCGTGCTGCCAAACAGCACCTGCGTGCACCAAAATTCAGTCAGACCCACTGCACGTACTTGTCGTTGCGATCAACAGTTGCATCAAGGCCTGGGGAACAAGGGGGGACTGTAAGACCTAACTACTGCATCTCTGCCGTACACCGCCTTGAGCGAAAAATTGCAACCATACAGCTGCAAGCCGCAAACGGTGTGCCGCCGAGTTGAAGCAGTATTACCTGAGTGGCGCCCGCCAGCAGAGGCCCGTAGGCCAGGTAGGTGTGGCCCGTCACCCAGCCGCAGTCCGCTGTGCACCAGAACACGTCGCCCGGCTGCGGCCACAGCAAAAATCAGTTGGTAGATTGAAACGTATGAAAGGGGGTTCATACGAGTGAGCGGCAGGGTGCAGACATGTCCTACACGGTTTGGGCATGCCAGGGCCGACTCACCTGCATGTCGAAGATGTAGCGGGAGCTGACCAGCGCCTGCACCATGTACCCGCCTGCGCACATGGTCAGATTCTCAGTTTTATATTGTACTATGATTATAAATAACAATGAGGGGTCAAGGCGATGTGCACTTGCGCATTGGACAGCCTGCAGCCTCACCGGTGGTGTGCATGACGCCCTTCGGCTTGCCGGTCGAACCCGAGGTGTACCTGGGTGTGCAAACAGGCGCGGGCGTCAGCGAAAGCAAAGTGATGTGAGAGCATGTCTGGGGAGGGCCATGACGACAGACTGTGCTGATCCGCCTGTCCTGCTTGCACACCGCAGTAGCTCCTACCATTTTCGAGGCATGATCAGTGTTGGTGGGGGAGAGAACGGCTGAGTGAAAGGCGCTCACAGCAGGAACAGCGGGTCCTCGGCGTCGACCCACTCCGGCGGGCACTCGTTGGGTTGCTTGCGCACCTCCTCCTGCCACCACACGTCCCTGCAGGAAACAGGAAAATTCCGATGGGCAATAGTCTAGACATCTCTGGGCGGCATACTCTGCAACTCAGCACATGCCGTGCACGAGGGGCAGCACCCTGCAGATGGGCTGCCCTCTCATGGAGTGCCATCCGTGAGCAAGCTTCAATTACACTGCGGTAGGAGCTTCTGCAGCTCTGTTTCTGGTCCAGCGGCACACATGCACCTCCCACCTGCCAGGGGTCCAAGCCGTGGCCGCTGCCGGCACGGCAGTCTTCTCGAAAACCAGGCACGACTTGACCTGCGAGTGGCAATTCGAGCACAACGTGCTCAGCCACCTGTGGCGCCATGCGTCTCTGGTTATTTCAGACCAGATCAGCACCTCCCCATTGGAAAGCCATGCCCTTGTGTTGCTCTGCATGCTTCTCACCTTGTGACCGCCCTTCTCGGTGAGCTTCAACGCATCGTCCACGATGGACTTGAGGCCCATGGTCTTGGGACCGCGCCACACGCCCGTGGCCGTGATCACCACCTTGGCCCTGCACACATGAAGGTCGATAGTCGGACGACGACAGCAAATTCACACACATGCTGTTTGCCAAGCTTCAGCAGGGGAGGCAGGCAGGCTCATCAGGTCGGGCCTGCAGCATCGAGGAAGCAAGTTACAGTTACTGCAAAAGCGGGTGCAGGCGAGTATTCAGGACCGCAGCTGGGGAGGAGAACGAGGAGCGCGCACTTGCAGTCCGCCAGCCGCTGAGAGAGCGCCTCGGCGCTGAAGCCGGCAAACACGACGGTGTGCATTGCGCCAATGCGAGCGCACGCCAGCATCGCGATGGGCAGCTCGCAGATCATGGGAAGGTAGATGCCAACAGCGTCACCCTTTCGCACGCCCTGCGCCTTCAGCCAGTTGGCCTGCGGGAGGGCAAAACGATCGGGTTCGTCAATGCGCATTGGGGCATCCTGGCCTCCTTCCATCACTGAATGTGGATGCAGACTTGGACTATCGCCGTGATGGTCAATGAGGGTACAATCTCTAAGATTGGAGAGCAGTGCTAGCGTGTTGGAAGTAAATGCGAATCAGCATTGGCTACGTATGTGAGGATTTCGCCAGACTTGCATTCAGTCGAATCTGAGCGTGGCACAGCCGCAGGAGCGCACCAGGCGGCAGGTCTCGTCCAGGACCTCGCGGTAGGACATGGTACGGGCGCGGAAGACAGGCGCGCCATTCCCCTCCCACAGGAAGCAGGCCTGGTTGCCACGCCCCGCCTCCACCCAGCGGTCCAGGCAGTTGTAGCAACTGCAAATGTTCTCAATGCAGTCAGCGTGCATGGTGCACAGCGCAGTTGGCGTGCATGCTGCATTCCATAGTTGGCATGCAATCTCCTATTAGGGTACGGATCGTGGCCGTTGCGCGGAGCAGACAGCGCTTGTGGCAGTGTAGCAAAGGAGGTGAGGTTCACGTGAAGCGGCAAACGTCTGCATGCAGGGATGGCAACAAGGTGCTTTTTAGGGTGGCTGAAGCCCAGGACCCACATGTTCGTCTTGCCGCCCCTGAAGAATTCCACAGACACCGGACCCTTGCTCATGTCGAAATTGTACTGGTAGTGGTCCGGCACCCACTTCTTGTGCCAGTACAGGTCCTCTGCCATCTGCGACGCATCGCGCAACAGGAGGCGCAATCAGCGACGGTCATACATATCAACTGAACATCAGAGCCTGTTGCGTGGGCCATGATGATGTTCATTGTGGCCACCCGAGCAGGCCGCCGCAGCAAGCAGGCCAGCACACACACAGCGGCACAGCCGCATGCACCAGTGACGCAGTGCGGCAGCCGCGGCATGGCAGCCGACTGCGCACCTTGCCCCAGAAGTCTGCGGGGTTGGTGATGCTCCACTTGTACAGCCTGTCGTACTCGGCGCGTCCGCCAGCCATCACCGGCGTCCGGCCCATGTCCGCCTGTGCGGAGGGGGCATGGGCGACTATTTGTACTCGTCATCGGCGCAGCGATGCGGCCATGAGGCCCGCGCACACAGCTGCTGATTGCAGCCATGTGAAACATCACATGTATTTCAGATCACCTGGATCGGAGAGCTGGCAGATGTGTTTTGCATAGCCAGCGACTTCTCCTCGGCGGCGGTAGCGCCTGCAACTTAGGAAGGATCCAGGTTGAGATGGTGCCAGCGGGCTGTGAAACATCTCCTTCAAACTTCTCGAGTAACCTAAAAAAACTCCAGCTATGAAAGCGTGCAGTTGCAGGGCAATGCAGAATTGATGGCCATGTTTGTGCAGTGTGCACACCAGAGGTGTCCATCGCCAGGTGGCGGGCGAGAACTGCCAGTCTCTCCATTTTGATCCACGAACGGCGCCTAAGGCTTTGCCCTAACACAGCAGCGGCCAGACCGCCACTGCTGATGTCCTGCTTAGCTTCGGGCCCAATTCTCCTGCACGCAAAGGCACACATGCATGAGATGAGGTGTGAAGGGCAAAGCTTAGGCCTGACTCGTGATCCAGGTTCACACGCCACAGCTTGTGAGTTTCGTCGCTGGCCTACCGCTTTACGCCGGGAGGGAAGTTGCTGCTGCGCTGACGTCAGCGGCTGCTTTTCGGAGCCAGCGCGGATGCCTGCTGCCAGGTGAGTCGTGCAGCAAATCCCGAAAGATTGCAACCCTCGTTGCAATCTTTTTTTGCATTTCTTTGGTCTGAAGAGAACGTGGTGGAGACATGGAGGAAGTTTGTGACTCGGCACCCCCATGTGACTCGGCACGTGCTCAGATCTGCCAGATCTCTTTGCAACCCTAATTTCTGTACACGATAGCAACAGCAACGGCCCACACTTTCCAGCAAGCACACGGTGCAAAGCATGCAGATCGCCAATAATGTCAATATCGCCAATCCGCCAATCGCTGCGACGGCAGCCTCCCTCCCTGTCATCGCCAGTATTGCGCCCACTGTAGCGCGGCAAGAATAGCACCTTGAGCAATCAGCAGAGCCAAAGCAAAACAACAGCAGCGCACGAGCAGATGATGGTGGGAAGCCACGAGATAGGTGAACTGTTGCCATGGCAGCAAGCTTCCTCACCTTGTGCGTGGTCTCCATGATCTGCGGCATGAGTGCGGTTGCGGACTCATTGAGCAGCTGCTGCATCCACTCGATGGCCGCCTCGTCGTCCATGTCCAGCCGCAGCTTCTCCTGTGGCAAAATTGAAGGGCAGATGCAGGTTCACGAACAGTATTCATCCTGGGAGCAGCTTGGTATTCCATGCCTGGACACCAAAGATACTGACTGGCACAAACCGCCGTTCTGCAAGTGCCCTTCCCATTCTGGTGGCAAACATTATGCGTCAACACACCTGCAGCTTGAGCAGGGCCTTGGATGGGTCGGCGGCGAGGTCGGTGACGGGCGCGCCCGCCATGAGGTGCAGCAGCGACAGCAGCAGCCCGGCGGAGTGGCGCAGGATGTTGTACGCCTCGCAGGCCAGGGTGCGGAAGGCGCGGTAGGCGTCGCCCTCCGCGCCGCCCATCACCTCCACCATCTCCTTGCACAGCTTCATGGGCGGCGGGAACGGCTTCGGGTCCCGCCCTGCATGTCGGCAGACACGCGAGTTCAACTCAGCACAAACTGCAGGTCGATCACCAGAGCACAGCACACAAGAAGACACCCCAGCCATATGGCGCCTGCATGCCAGATGCGCGGCTGATTCAGTGTCCCCCTTCGAAACCCCTTCTGCTCGAGTAGTGTGCGATATGAGCGGCAGCAGGAGGGTCTCCCATCGAGAACTTCCGCTCAGCGCATGCGCAGCAACAGCGACAGCAGGAGGGCATCCCACTGCTTGCAGCCCGGGCACACAAATTCCGCGTCGTGAGGTGCTGCTTGAAACCGGCTGAAAGGGCATCAAACAGGCGCACCCATGATGAAGCCGAAGTCGATGTGGAACAGGCGGCCGTCAGTGCACAGCATGAGGTTGTCCAGGTGCCGGTCGCCGATTCCCAGGATGTAGGTCATGACGCAGTAGCCCGCGCAGCTGCGCACAAAAGTATCCAGCACGTCCGCCCGCACCCCGTTCGGCCCTGCAGTTCAGGAATCCGAGCCTGTTGTCGGACGCCAGCCTGCGCAAGTATGTTCGTCGCATTTCCAATGCGCATCTTGAGCAAGCAGCAGCTGACGGAACACATGAAAACACAACACAAGACGGCCTGCATCTTGCACAACAAGATCCTGCTGAATCTCTGAGACGCAGCAGAGGCTAAACAGCCAAAGGTCTCAGGTGACGAACCGCTGGGGTCGGGGTGGTGTATCTGCAGGAAGCGGGATATGGTGCGGTGCTCGGCCAGCACCCGCGCCAGGCTGATGCTGGGTACGTACTCGATCATGCCGTCGCTCGCGCTCGTCGGCAGCACCCTGCGGACACCAGTGCGTCTGATTTTCAGCGCGAACGCTCTTAAAACTTCGGCATCGGGGTCAGTGAGAGCCAGGATCCAGGAGCCTCCAGGAACCATGCGGACGAGTCCCGAGCGGCACGGGTCAACGCACCGAGAATCGCCCTGCTGTCCTATGCTTGGCTGGCGCTGCAAGAGGCGGCACACAGTGTGTGCTAATCTGTATAGGCCAGATATGGATTGTGGGAAACGCACCGGTAGGGCGTGAGCTTGAGGTCTAGGTTCTCCCGCTTGAGCAGGCGGTCCATGAGCGTGAACATCTGCAGCACCAGCTGGTCCTGTCGCAGGTCGTCCCCCGCCTTGTAGATGATTATGTACCTACGGCGTCAGGAGTCTATTATGCATCAAAGACGAGTGCACAGCCGATCATGATGATAGGGACCTTTGGCTGAGAAGCTGCGGCAGCAGCAGCCCTGCGTTCTACAAAGGACGTCAGCCCATCAGCTGTGGCTGAGTGCCGGCCACATGCGTGCGGACACCAAATGATCATGGACATGCGATCCGATGTTCACCCTGTGATGTCTACTCGTGGTTGAGAAATACTGCCAGCAGCAGCAGCTGTCACCTGCCGCCATTTAGTCGGTCCGCCTCTTCCCGCTGCGCTCGCCGCGATGAGTCGACGCTGTGTGCTGGGCTGACGGGCATGCCTGCAAATGCATCAGGGCTCGACATGCGTGTGGACAGGTGTGTGCTGCAGGACTTAGTCAAGGGTGGCATCGGTCCGATGCCACCCTTGTCATGAAGTTGACAGCATGTTGAATGCGCTGTGCGGCTTACCAGCAATGTCGGCGCCTTCACCAGGGGTCAAAGCATCGAGCTCCGATGCCTCCTGGCTGCGGTCGCCAACTGCATGCAGCAGCGACCAAACGCAATCGTCTCCGGGTGGTGCATCCTAAGTGCTCCTAGTTTCGTTTAGCAAGCAGGCGCAGACGCAGCAGCGAATCGGATTCTCACACGTGCGGGTGCGAGCAGGGCAGATGCGGGACCCAAAAGCTGAGTCCCGATAACAATTATTCCTGCTGTGGCTCTTTGACCCCCAGGACTGTCGAGAGGTGGACTGCCAAAGTGCTCTTCGAGCGTGCCGCACCGTCAGCAGTGCGGAAGGCGAGGCGCAGCGGCGTCATGGCGGACTTGAACACCGAGCACTCGGAGGGCACAATGCCGGTGAGCTGCACCCCCGAGTCCAGCGGGCACGGCAGCACCAGGTTCGCCAGCTCTGCGCACGCGCCGCTGGGGCTGCGTTGACACAAGACGTATATCTGTATGCCTGATGTCTCCATGCGTTGCTGCAATCTCTTTGAGTCTGATGATCGTGCAAACTCCGAGCATGGCAGCACCAGACTTGCCAGCTCTGCATATGCGGCAGTAGGACCGCGCCACCGTGAATCTATTTCGGGTATGATGCCCTGGCGATGCAGGTGCGACTTCTTGGACATCCCATGCGATGCTGCAACGAGACCGTTCGCATGCCAGAAGTCAGCGTGCCAGAAGTCATGTGCATGCTGATGCGGCTTTGCAAACCCCCACCTGAGCATGGCGCGCAGGGCGGACGCCTTGCGGGCGGCGCCGCCGCCGCGGATGCCGCGCAGCTCGCCAGCAATGTGGCGCAGCTGCGCCCACAGCCCCATCTGCTTGCTGATGTCGTCCAGGATGCCCGTCTGCAGCAAAGCACGGCACCACGTGATCCGATTGTTTTTTGGTTTGGTTGCACGCCACCGACGGAGCCCAAACAGCAGCAACAAAGTAGTTTCGCCTAATCCGATAGGAGACGGATTTCTCGCAGATGCACCCCACTACACATTTCCTTACCTGGGCGGCCTCGGCGGCGGCCTGGAAGGCGACGTGAACGTGCTGCACCCGCGGCCCAAACAGCGGGTCCTCCCACTCCGTGTACAGCAGCCAGTGCAGCGCCGCGCCCAGGCCCCTGTTGTGCGACGCCCTGCAGCGAGACGCGTCAACAAGAGGTGTCTTTGCTTGTTGGGGACTTTTTCTGGTCGAATGGCGTTGCAGCACGACAGCACAACCCCTGTCGGAATCTTGGTGCGCACGAGCCGACGGTGCATGAAGATGCATTCGCACTGGGAGATCAACTTCATTGTTGCACGAACGACCAAGCTTCCGAGCTGTGTGGGCTGTTGTGGGCTGTCAATGCCAGCGATATGAACATTCTGCAAGGCGCACCGGTCGACCAGGAAGCGGGCGAGGCGGGAGTCGTGGCTGGGCTCGTAGCGCAGTGCGGCGGTGAGCTGCAGCAGGTAGCACGCCAGCTCCTCGTCCTCCGCCCGCTGCAGCACCTCCACCGCCTGCCCCCGCACCTGCGAATTCGATAAATGATCATCAATCAGATGTTCGTGTCAGAACAATGTGTTGTGCAGCAGCGAACAGTGCTGCGCGCCAGCTCATCATCCCCGTGTGCGGCAGCACCGCCCACGGCCCTGCATCTGCACCCGCCAGTGTGAGGCTATCCTAACAACTGGAGATGAGACATAATTCTGCAACCTGAGCGGTCAATCTTATGACCATATGGGCTGTGAACCTTGCCTCTCAGCTCCAGCGCTGATCCTCGAGCACTGCTGCCAGCAAATCCTCATTAGACAATATGGGCCGCACCTCGGGTTGGATATCGCCAACGCTGCAGGTGACGTCACCCACTGTAGGTTGTGTCACCGCCTCTCAGAAGCAGCTCTGCACCTTGAAAGTCGAAGCAGCTCCAGCGTGGGGCTGTCGCCCATTGGTCTAGGGTTCACCACAGCTGTCATCAATGTAACCACACCTCGGGGTTGGAGAGCGCGGGCGACAGCACCTCCAGCACAGCAGCGATGTCGACGGGCGCCCACGCGGCATTCGACGCGTCGTCAAAAAGTCTGGCAGACTCTCAAACGCAACTGCACCTCGGGGTTGGAGAAGGCGGGCGACAGCAGCTCCAGCGCGGTGGCAATGTCGACGGGCGCCCAGGCGGCGGTCAGCGCGGCGGCCTGGCGAGCCTCTGCGGCGTCGCCCCAGTCCACCGCTGCCAGCACGCGCGTCAGCGCACGCTTCTCCCCCGTCAGCGCCCACCGGAAGCGCCACAGCAGCGCCCTGTCAGCAGCGTCCAGCAGCCTGCCAGGCGGTTGAACGCAATTCGTGTCTTAGAGTTTGTCGAAGGTGAAATCGTTGATGAATGCTTCTCCCCCCTTCCGCGTCCACCGGAAGCGCCACAGCAGCGCCCGGTCCGCGTCCAGCGGCCTGCATGGGTTTTGGATGTAATTCTTGAAAATACTGGGAAATTTACCGAAACGATATATGCTGGTGTGGGCCACTGGCCCCGTCAGTGCCCAACAGAAGCGCCACAGCAGCGATGTGGCTTTCGATCAGTGTTTTGACGCTTGGCATGTAACCAAGTTCGCAACCGATTTCGCTTTCTGTTTGTTACATCAGCTTACGGCCTCGTCTGAAGCACTGGAGCGGAGGGCAGAGAAGGGATGAGGCATCTGTCAGGCGGGTAGCTGAGGAAGGCGGTGATGGCCTTGCGCTCCTCAGGCCCTCTCCCAATGGACACGTGCGGGTGCAGGCGAACACAGAGAGGATGCTTTCTCACCTGTTGGGCGGGTAGTTGAGGATGGCGGCAATGGCCTTGCGCTCCTCCACATCGGGCTTGGCGTTGCGGTCGCCGCCGCCGCCCGCTCCGCTGCGCGCCAGCTTCTGCGCTTTGAGCTCCGCCGGGTTCAGCCGCCCCACCTGCAGCACATCAGAAAGCACTCTTGCAGTGTCTGTAGAGAGCCACGCATGCGAGTGCAAGCAGGTCCCGGAAGACAGCTACGCGGCCTGGCAGCCGACAAACCCCTCCAGTCTTGGCACAGGCTTTGATGAAGCTGCTGAGCTTATCCCAGATAGCAGGGCGGCCTTTCCTGCGATGCTTGCCACGGTGGCAGCAGTGCACGCTCGCACGTGGCATTCGGGCAATTCGGGTGCACCTCAGGGTCGTTGAGAACGACGAGGCCGCTGACTGAGGGCCGGATGGACTCGGACACCGGCTGGCCCGCCGCGCCGGCGCCGGGCGCGGCTGCCTGGTAGTACACCACCGCCTGCGGAAATGACTGCAGCTCCACCATCAGGTGCGCCTCAGGGCTGCCCCGCAGCCGCTGCCGCTCCTGCAATTGCAATATGCATCGTGTGAAGATGATATTAGTCATCATGTAAGCTGCATGCTGTGTGCTGCAGCTCCTCCTGATGACAAAGCTTCTAAAGGTGTGCATGATAATGCAGGGCAGAAAGCCTAAGTCACATGTGACCCCGCCAACAACAGGAGCACAAATGCAGCATGCGCATGTAATACATGCGGCTACCTCCCGGGAACAAAGGCTGTTTGTCATGCGAATGCGTACGGTGCTGCTGCATCGATGACACGTTTCAGACCTCAGCTCGGAGGCGGTCGAGGGAACAGAAGGCGAGGCTGTCGAGCCACTCGATGTGCTGCAGCTCGCCGCGCTCGTACCGCTTCACCAGCTGCTCCAGCCGCCTACAGCCATGTGAAAGTAATTATAGCATGTGGAACTGATGAGAAAACCACCAGCTTGATACTCGCACTTCCAAGTCCAGCGGCATAGTTCAAATTGCTTAGCAGGAGGCTGCTCTGCTGTGCAGCATCGAACGCCACTGTGTGGCACCAGATTGCAAGCCGCCTCCCCTGAGTGTGCTCGACCAAGGTCCGCCAATGGCAGGCAAGCCCATGTGCAGAATGACCGTGTTCAATTCACCCTAGCTCCGAGCGCTGCGCGAGCGGCGTCTTGCCGGGCGTCGCCGAGTCCCAGGCCACGTCCGCAGCGCGGCCCAGCGTCAGCGCCAGCTGCTGCCGGCCGCCCTTGAGCCGCGCCTTCTTGCTGAACAGGCGCATGGTGGCGCCGCCCAGCGCCTCCAGGGGGCGCGCCTCCGCCAGGCCCCACACGCTGACGCCCAGCATCGCATTGTGCGGCAGGTCCCGGTACTGCGGGAGACAAGGTGTGCTGCTTTGTTTGATGTGGGATGACCTTTACTTTGCTGCTGGTCACCGCCATCTCTGATGCAGCATTGCCCTGAATTCGCGGGCATGCCCAGGTGTGTGTGGAATGCATCTCACAATCCCGTGGCCTCACCTTGATGGGGAACGTGAGCCAGCCGGACCAGGAGGCAGACATGGCGTCAGGCGGCCCCGCATCGGCCCAGCGCGTGCGGCTGGGGATGCCCAGCACCTGCCCGTGCGCCGACAGCACCGCCTCCACGTACACCGCCAGCGGCCGCTCGCGCGGCGCGCCCCGCCCCGGCGCCGGCGACAGGCACCCCTCCAGGCGGTCAATCCGCACCTTGACCTGTTGTGTGGGTTTGTATTATTCTATCAAGGTGAAGTCGCATGCTCCACAAGCTCTGCCAGCTGTCGAGATTACAAGTTCGGGCCGTGGTGGCAATAGCACAGCTGCGGCATGTTGCGCCATGCGGTACGAATGAGGCGGACTATGCAAGCTCCGCCAGTGGGTCAGGCGCGACGGGCAAAACCTCACCGGCAAATCCAGGTCGCAGCTCAGGTAGAAATTGAAGTCGGTGAACGCCGTGCTGGCCGCCATGATAACTGGTATAGTTATGTTGGCGCCCTGCGGCGCCCGCTGCGCGGTCAAGACCACGCCACTGCTGCTGCCATGTTGACGGCCAGGAGCCTCGAGGCGTTCGTGAAATACAGTACTAGACGTCAGGCGTGTCACAATGTCGTCTCGCTCATCCGAAGGTCAGCTGAGCTCGAACGTGGTTTCGGAAGAATCACTGTGGTTCCGGCGTTTCTCAAGTCTCGGACGACCTGCAAGTGGAGTATAAATTCGAAGTTGCAACGCAAGTGACCCTACTGCGTCAATAGGCCAGCAGAGAATGACCTTGTGAGGCGAAAGTGTGGCCTTGCTGGTGAAAGCGTTGCCGGATGACCTAATCGCTTGGACTGCACCCAGCATGCTGCCGCACTTTCAACTCCCAACACATTTTGTCTACCTGCCAAGTCCTGCAGTATCTTTGTGAAGGACTCCTTTCAAACAGACATCTAACCTCACTGCCGGGGAGTCTGTGAAAACATCCTTCAACTCAACTCGACATCAGCAACCATGTCCGGGGCCTTCCGCGGCGCCGCGGCCCTGCCGCAGCCCAAGAAGCTGATGTCCAACGGCGCCATGGCGGCGGTGCTCGCCTCCTTCGTCGGCCTGAGCTACTACTGGAGCATGTATGCTGTCGGCGGCACCGACCTTGAGAAGGAGGTCCAGTTGGAGGTGCGGCCTGGCTTCTGTGTCACAGTTTGCGTGCATATCTTTCATTCGCGCAATGTTTGGAGAGGCGTGCATTGATGCCGGCCATCTGTTTGTCATACGTTTCTGGCTTCAATGCGCAGGTTGAGCGGCAGCAGCGTGAGGCGGCGCAGCAGCGCGGCTCCTAGTGTGCAGACATTCGACATAGCGCCTAGATTAGGTGGACGCAGCGGCTGTCCAGGCAGGCTTGTTGCCGCTGACATGATAGGAACTCATCGAAAGCATCCCCCTGCCCCAAACATTGCGCGCCACAATGCACTGGCAAAGAAGCTGGCGAAGAGCAGCGCAGCAGAGCAGCCGCGCCGCACAAAGAAGCCGTCCAAGGCCAGGGACCCGACGCCGTTCGAGCTCAGGCTGCACGAGGTGGGTGTCCATCGCGCGAAGTCAAGTCAAGGGATCACACTTGCCTCTGTCAGCCCAAGGCCTGCACCGCTGACATTGGTGCCCGTGGCTCCAGCACCTGGACTGCAACAGCAGCAGTCCAGTACTTGCTTGACACCTTAAAGCTGTCCTATGATAGACAGAGGATACACAGTTCAATTGAAAAAGTCCGCTCATGTGAAAGAGCGGATCTTTCACATGAGAACCTGTGAGACCAACTTTTTCTGACTGTGGGCAGGAGTGCAAGAAGGTGCCCGCCGGCCGGGTGACGACCTATGGAAACCTCGCGAAGGTGCTCGACAGCAGCCCGCGGGCGGTTGGCCAGGTGCGTCCCCGCTGAGCTGAGCTGTCCCGCTGCCAGGAGCAATGCCGCTGCTGCCGGTGACCCAAATGAAAGCTCTCATGCGCTGCGCGTTCTGCATGGCAGCGGTTCACCTGGCCACGGCAGAGACAACACGTTGAGACATGTGCACGCTGTCCTGACCCACAGAACCCTTTGCGTATTGAGGGATTATACTGACGTGCAGGCGCTGCGGCGCAACCCGCACGCACCAGTGGTGCCCTGCCACAGGGTGGTGGCCGCGACCCTGGAACTGGGCGGCTTCAGCGGCTCCTGGGTGTGTCCCTCCCCCCTCACATGCGACTGTGGTACCTGAAGATAACGCATGCTCCGCGCTGTGTCGTCCCCACAGCCCCTGCGGCATTGCTTGCGGCGCTCACGCTCAAGCCTCAGTGCTGAAGCCTCGACGCTCCCAGCTTGTCCGGCCCAGACGCCTGACGCTTGCAAAAGGCTTGGCATGCAGACATGATCCGTGACAACTCTGTTTGACAGCAATACGCTGAAATCAAGAGTTTTGTTGTCAGAGACGGCAATACCTCGCGACGAACCACAAAACGTAAACAGAAGAACCCGGTTCCCGGGTACCGCAGGGCGCGGCGACGGCCAACGTGAAAAGGAAGAAGGCGATGCTGGAGGACGAGGGCATTAGGTTTGACGGCCAGCGTGTGGCGGACAAAGACGTCGTCATGGGCCCCGAGGACTTCTGAGCCGGAGGTGGCACGACAACTGCGCCATTGGGGTCGTTGCTCGATGCGCCGTCGGCAGGGCCCAGTCGCAATGACTGCAGCGATGAGCTCCCAAGGAGCGGATCTGGCTCGGCCAGATATATTTGGATGCGGGCGACGGCCTCATGGTCTCTGCGTATGTCAGAACGGCTCCTCTCAATGCCGCAGCGCGCCGGGAAGGCAGTAGTCAAGGCTGCTCCAAGGTTGCCTCAAGGATCATGGGCAATTGAGCGGCAATTCGACCTGGCGCGATGCGGGATGCACCTAGGCAGCTGGGTGGGTTGGGCTCTGCTGACTGTTCGACTTTTCTAGGGGAGAGCGTGGTTGTGCGAAGCGATGCAAGTTTGGCGCTGCAAAGTCAAGGGCGCTGACTGTCGCAGATGATGATGCAGCTGCAGATTAGGCGATGTCATGCAAGGTGCTTGTTGCTTGGATGGATGTCGATTGACATGATGCCACCTTTTTATCTCAGCGCCGGTTCAGGCCTGCACGATGCCATAACAGATGCGCCCTTGTTTCTGGAAACCACAAACTCGAACACTTCAAAACGTGCCATCATCAGTCTGACTTATTCATCAAGTCGCTGACCAGCCCAGTTCTGCGGCGCGCCACCACCCTCCGAAGTGTCACACCTGCACCGTTCACCTGCTACCTAGGTATGTCGCCACGCCCAGAGGTTCTGACACCTGCGCTTGGCCGTCGCTTGGCATCACACGGGCCAGTCCCCCTACTGAGGCCCGCCTCTCTGCGGCAGCCTGCCTGGAGAAGCCAGCGTCGAACCCGAACCTGCTGCGGATGATACCCCTCTGCTGAGGCCGCCGCCGCGACGATGCAGTGCAGCGGCGCGTTTCCATACGGCTCGCATGATAGCGCGCCCTGGAACCGTCGACATGCTGTGCAGTCGTCCGCCCTGCAATGCATTGCACAAGCCCAAATTGGCTGACGAAGGTTCTCAAATGCTGCATCCTATGGCGACGCAATGCTGTTTGTTCAATACTTGCGCAGCTGGCCATAGGTGGCGTCAGAGAATAGGCTGGGGCGTGTGCTGTTGCTGCAAGCAGGTGTGCCAATTTTTTCACAAGGTGAAGCTCGCACCCCCAGCATTGACGCCGTGGACTGCACGTAGCGCAGCGCCTCGCCGTCGCCCGCCGCAACGGAGGTGTTGAGCAGCATATCCAGCACGGCGGCCGCCTCCGCCGCCTCCGCCTCCGTCAGCGGCTGGCGCCAGGCGGCCTGCGCACATGGCAAAGGGGTTGTTAAACTAGGATTCCTGTAAAGACCCTGTACTCTTGCGATACCCTCGCGATTATTGCATGTATCCGGGAGTCCAAGCATTCGGAGCCTTCGTGCAGGTTACGAATGCTGTAAGAGGAGAGTGGTCGTGTGAGCGCACTAGCGCTGCGGTTGAGGTCGCGCTGGCGGTCCCCGCGCCGCCTGGATCGTCGCTGTCGGTGCTGCTTGCATCGTCAACAGCGAGGGCGATGTCGCTTGAAGCCTGAGGCCACATGAGAGAACCGCACAGGGGTTCAGCACTGCGTTCCGGTGATTAGCGCACATGTTTCACGGAGCTTGCAGGTTTGCAGGCAGGCCGTTTCCGTGATGCGTGCCCATCCTCACCTGGCGACCAAAGGGACACATGCAGCAGGAGAGCAGGCGCCGCCGCCGTGGCTCCTGCCCAGGCAGCGGGCAGCCCAGCAAGTGCAGCGCCTGCATGCACATAAACCACGACCGCGTTGCCAGTTGCTGCCAAGGTAGTTCAGCTTCATGTGAGACGTTGCACTTTTTCAATGCATCAGGCTCGCTGCACCTTCAGCGCATGACATGTCGCCAGCTCCATGTCGCCCAGATCCAGGGCTAGCTCTGCCATGCATCTTTCCCACGCGACGCGCCGCCCCCGCTCTACGCCCGCAGCCCGCCCGCCGGCGGCGCTTGACAGTGGTAAATGTGCTGCCGAGGCGGCGAGGGCCTCGGCGGACAGGCGCCGCGGCCTGCTGCTGGCGTGTGGCGTCGTGCTGATGTCGCGCGATCCGCTGCGCCGCCGGTTCATGAGCCACATCCACACCTGCAGGATTGAAGAGCTGCAATGGCTGAATACCCATGCGACAGCGTTGGCCAGAGCTGGAGCATTGCGTGGCTGCTGCTGTAGGCAGTGAAGGCGCATCACACAGGGAACATGCAGCAGCTTCCGGATGGCGGTAACATCTCAACCAGGAGCTTGTCTTCTAGCGCAGACTCTGCTGATGGCTGAGCGGTTGCAGAGCAGCAGAGAAGGATCAGGGCTGTGAATTAGCGTGCAGGCAACGCACACCTGGTCGTGTGCTGCGTCTTCGGCGTGCAGGGCATCGGCGAGGCCGGCGGCGCGGGCGAACAGGCGCAGCGCCTCCAGCTGGGCACCCCGCTCCAGGGCCTCCTGCCCCGCCCGCTCCCACCAGTCTACTGCCTGAACACGATTGACAATTTCACAATTGAAGAACTTGCTCCCAACCCCAGCGCTGCCGATAGTCAGGCCCCAGTGCCGCGAGCTTTCCAATCTGAGTGGACATCAGCTTCACTGAACACCTTCCACAGAGTGCCTGATTCTCGTCATGATTGATAGCCTCTTTCAGGATGCCTTTCTGTTTTGACACTCGCCTTGAGTGTGTGCCGCCATTCGGAAACTTCAACCGTGGCGCAGGCGCAGCTGTAGTTGTAGGCGATGTTGGCGGCGGCGGGCTGCAGACCGCCGCCGCGCTGCAGCGCCGCCTCCTGCGCCTGCGCCAGCGCGGCGTGCAGCCGGCGGCGCTGCGAGAAGGCGATTAGCTCGTACGCCACCTCCCGCGCCAGCGCCTGTAACAGAAGCAGGGTGGTGCATGATTGCTTGGAGACGGGCAGGCGGCCAGCTGCGCTGCCACACATCGGGTGCGCCATGCAGATCAGGCCCTTTCATGTGCGACCTCACAGTCCAGCAAAATTTGTGTGCTAGACAGCTGCCACGCAGGGGGAAGTGACGCACTTCCATTCGGATTCAAATTTCTGGCCCAATCAGTGGCATGCCTGAGTCCAGGACCAGGTGTTGCCGCCGGCGTCAGCGCGCAGAAATTGCGCCGCCACCAGGCTGTCGAGGTCTCCCCGCAGCGCGGCCGGCGTGTCCACTAGCGGGTGTACCGCCACCAGCAGCTCCAGCGGCACGCTCATACCCACCACCGCCGCCACCTGCGCATGCCGCCAACACGGCCGCCTCAGTATTCCTAAAAAATTGATTGGACAGATCGGAGCCCACGCAACAGTTTCGATCTTGGGCACTGATGGTCGTCCTTTGTCAGTTTCTGCAGGAACGCTGAAGTTTGCAGGATTGATGACGAGAAGGTGTGCTGGTTGGCAAAGGAATCGTTCACAGCAGCTGTGCAGACCTTCAGGCTGAGCTGCTGGCCGGGGGGCAGGCGATCGATGCGGGCAGTGATGACGGCAGCCACATTGGCGCTGCCGCGCACCACCGCTGCCGACTGCTCCAGCAGGCTCGCCAGGCTGCCCCGCACGCGGCTGCCGCTGCTGCCGGTCACCGCCTGTTTCGAGACATGGATGGTTAGACATGGTGGATGTTTCCAGCAACAAGTGCAAGTTCATGTGAGGAAATGCTGGTGCAGCGGCATTCATTCCTCCGTTGGACCCCATACATACATGGTGCTAAACCTCCTATTGGCAGGCACCGAACAGCGTGCCTGGCGCAGGTGCACGGCCATCTGCGAGATGAATAGCGGCAGGCCGCAGGAGCGCTCGAAAATGGATGCTGCGGCCTGCACCAGGAATTCTGGCGGCGCACCGGTGCCCTCGAACACCTGGGCCACAAGGTTGAGTGGACCCTCATTACGAGTGTTGAAAATAGCAACCATGTCTCGCTTCAGAGCCATCAAGTGGCGTCTGAATCAGGCTCATTGTTCCCGCAGCGGCACCGGCGCTTGCATGCCAAGCCTCGAATATCGACTGTCTGGTTGATGAACCCTATTACTGAATGCTCATGCACGTTCTGAGCCATGGACCGAGCGCCAGCCAAATCAAATCACCTGGGCCACGAGTGCCGCGGCGTCCTGTGCGCCAAAGGGCTGCAGCCTGAAGCGCTCGGTCGTCTGCGCCGCTGCCAGACTCTGCAGGGCAGAGAATGACGTTGGCTTTGGCTTATGGCTCGTCTGATGCAAACCAGTCGGACTTGCCGGTGGCCACCAGGCGGCCGTGTCTGCCGCGCCCTGTCGAAGCGCTTCTCACTTTTGTTCAGTAGCTCTTGCGTACCGACAGCATGCTGCAAGGCGCTGACCAAAGCGAACCTGGAGGATCTTGGGGAAGCCGCCAGGGCCACCGCCGTAGTGAACGCTGCTGCCGTCGTAGTGGACGCTGCCGCCGCCGCCTCCGCCGCTGCGGTGGGTGGCCACCAGCAGGAGGCCCGTCGGGAGCGCCGCCACGAGCGCGGTCAGCAGGCGGCAGGACGCCGAGTCGAAGTGTTGCAGGTCCTCCAGCAGGATCACCAGCGGCCCGTACAGCGCCACAAATTCCTGCGGCAGCACAAGGATCACATTCCAGCCCTAGTCGGTCTCGTAGCAATGCGGCAGTAACGAGAAGCATGCAGGGTTCGCATGTCTCAATCCAAGACCTGCACGAGAAAGCATGGGTGTTCTCGTCGTCAAGTTTGATGCTCTGTGATTCCCGCCGTCTGCAGCTCATTTGGCCTCGAAACAAACCAGAAACTGTAGCATGTCAGTGTGCACACCGACCTGCAGCATGGCGACCAGCAGCTCCTGCACCCGCTGCGCCCTGAGCGCCTGGCTCATGGCGATGCCGCGCGCGGTGATGGCCGAATGCGCCAGGAAGTGCGACGTGACGCTCCGCCTCAGGACCGCCCTTCCAGCGAGCTGTGTGCACGTCCTCGGCTCCACTGCGGAACAGCAGTAGGGCACAAAACTTCACAGCCAGCACATCAGGTTGACGGATATGGTATCGAGGTTCAGGGCAGGTGTCAAAGTCAGAACGTTATTGACTTGCACACTTTCTGTGCTCTGAATTTCCTGGATGCCCGGTGCACAGCTCTCGCATTGTGATCCATCATTTTTCCCACATGGATCAATCACCAGCTGTGATCACCTGCCATACCGCCCATCGGCATTGCGCTGGCGCTGCGTGCGAGCTCCTGCTGGTCGTGTAGCCGGGTCATAGGCACCATCCATGCCGAGCCGCCCCTCCGCGGCAGGGGGCTGGTCGCTGAGCCGCCGCTGGCGGCGTGCGCCTTGCTGCCGCCCCCGGTAGCCGACTGCCTGATGACATCGCCGCCGTCTCCGCTCCAGGGTGGCCTGTGTGCACCAGTCGAAGGTGCCTGCTCGATGATGTTCAGCAAACTGGCTTCTGTGCTGTTCACAGAGGCGCCAATAGAACACATCCGCACGACGATTGTTTCTCTGCACGCAGCCGATGGCGCCAGATGCAGCAGCACAGGACCGACACCGTTTATCAATGGTGAGGACAGGGACACGCCAGTCTGCTGCGGCTGCAAAAGGCGACAGAGGCATTGTGGCGCCGGCAACAGCATCCAGCGACCAAGCCGTTGTCTCTGCAGACGGCGAGCGCTTGCGAAGAATGCTGGGCAACCTGCAATCCAGATGCATGGCAATGTTGAGCAAGGAGCCTCATTTCAAAGATCGTTGCATGTGGGTAACATGCGATCACAGAGTGCAGGTGCTTGCTTCAGCTAGACAGCGCAAAGCAGAGCGCCTCACTTCACAGATGGAAGCAGTAGCGCCGGTGCATCCATCTCCTGAGTTCTTGCTGCCACTTGCGCAAGGACTGCAGTTGTGTCTGGTCGCGAAAGTGGCGCCAGCACCTGGAGGACATGGCGCATTCCGTCCGACATATGGTGCAGCACTGTTGAGCTGTGTGAACTCTATCCAAGGTTCTGGCTCACTAACGCACCACCTGCCTTCTCCACAAACATGTTGCAGTGTCACACCTGCATCTGCTCCGTCTGGAGATCAGACAGCAGCTTTTGTGCAGCGTCCAAGCTGGCGGCAGAAGACAGGCTCCGCGCCGGCGCGAGCGGCAGATCAGAAAGTGTCATGCCCAGCGCGGCGGCGACGAGCGGCAAGCCTACCTGTCTCAGCATAGCAGGGTGAGTGTCAAAATCTTTCACAGGTTGATTAGCCATGATCCTGGAACTGCAGCTGCTTTGAACGGCTACAGATCGCTCGAGGAGTTCATGCAATGCCAACCAGACTGCTTGGCTTCTGTGCAAAAATGCAAGGTCAGACTTAGCTATTGCATATCCATGCAGGACTGGAGCGAGTGTCGCACCTCGTAGTCAGCGATACGGTCGCGGCAGCGGGCGCCCCAGCTGCTGTCAGCAAATGCCCGGCGCGATGCGGCGCTGTCGTGGTGGAAAAGAGCCTGCAGGGGCTGCCGCCATGGATGCAGCACCTGCGCATGAGCCATGTTGATCGGCAGAGCTACCTTTTCTTTCTGTGCGTGAAACAAACAGTTTTTCTGGACCCTGTAGCGCACTTCTCCAGTAAAAACTTGACAGACCTGGCTTTTGGAGGCTGCATCCGCGCGGCCAAACAACAGGTGTCCCTTGCCACCGCACTCCGGCAGCCCGGCAAACAGCAGCTCCTCGATGATACGGCTCTTGCCGATGCCTGCTTCGCCTTCTAGCATCACCACACCGGCTCCGCCACCAGTAGCTGTCAGCAGATCGTGCATTCTGCCGCAAAGCATCGCAAGCAGATCCTGCGATGTACCAGAGAAGAACAGTCAGCACCAATCAGGCAGCCCCTTGTCTGATCCCAACTGCCGAGGAACCGCCCTGGCATGTGACACCGCAGACACGACCACACGAACATGATGTCTGCGCGCACCTCTCTGCCGATGATCGGTTGCGACTGGGGCTGAGGTGATGAGCCCGTGATTTGAACGTGAGTGGTTGGCGGCACGTACTCTGACATTTCGGCGCGGTCTGTTCTGCTCAGGCTGCTGAACGCCGCAGCGGCAGGTGCAGCTGATGCCACGGCGCCCGCTGCAACCGTGGGGAGCCCAAAAACATCAACAGGGAACTTCTTACCCTGCACCCAGAGAAACATTTGTTGGGCTCATATCCGTGTGCTCAAGGTATTGTGCCATAAATTATGCCGCATCAACCTCCATGACACCGTCAGAGATGCAGATGCCTCTGCTGCAAACATCCAGCAGCGCATCGGTTGATTCGAGATTGCTGGCAGCCTGGATCTGTGTTCTCGAAGCTATACATATACACCGCCGTGCAACTGCTGTGCTGCCTCACCTTGAGGACCATCGGCGCCAGTGGCGTGAATGTCGCTGCATCCTTGGCCAGTTCCCGCGTGCGGAAGTCACACAGGACAGCGTCTTCTCCAGCGGCGGCGCAGCCCATCAGTCTGGCAGCCAGGTTGATGGCATCACCAAACACAGTGTATTCTGCTCGCAGCCTCGAACCGACGCAGGCGCATAGAACCTGGCCAGTGGTGACTCCGATGCAGCCGCGCTCGCCTGCAGCCTGATACATTGCGGCAGAACACGTTGAAACCCAGTCTGAAGGGCAGGGCTGCCTGGAGGAAGCTGTGTTACTCATGCTGGCGACCAGGTGCCAGGTCGAATGGAATATACGCATATGGTGCAAAGCACAATGTACCTGCAGGCCCTGCACGATGGCGAGGGCAGCCGACAGCGCACGTGCGGGTCCGTCCTCATGTGTCCTGCCCGGCAGCCCGAAGGCCGCCACCGCCAGGAAGCCCTTCTCGTCACAGCGTGCCTGCCGCTCACACAAGTCAGCTGTCAGGTGATGTAGACTGCTTGTGCCTACAGGTAGATATGCACCTGATGCCATGCATATTATGCACCTCCAAGAACAAGGCAGCAGCAGAAGAGTATAAGCTGGCCTTGCGTTCAAGCTCCACGTCTCTATTGCGAGATGTAATGAGGCCAGGAGGCTGGACACCCACGCGCGTAGGTTCACACCTGGAGAAAGGAGCCGCCGGCGGTCTGCAGCCGCCGCTGCACAATGTCGACTGCCGCCTGCACGCTCGCCAGGCCATTGCTGCCGTCTGCCCTTTCTTCCTGCAACGCACGGCAGCGATCATGTCATCACGGCGACTACTTCTTTGCGGCGTATCTTCAGCTTGGGAAGCGCCGGCTGCATTGCAAGTCCTGCCACAAAAAATGCCCAATGTCCTGCGCCAGTTCGACACAACAGGCACAGCACATAAGTTCATCAATGTGCATGGACTGCAAGTCACCTGCAGGCTGGGGAAGCCGCAGAAGACGATGGTGCAGACCCGCAGCTCGTTCACGAAGTCGTCGTGCCCGGCCTCGATGCGCTGCCTCAGGTTGTCCAGCAGGTGCATCCGCAGCATCTGCGCAGCACAAGAGGCAATGGCATCGGAGAGCCAACCGTGCCTGTCACAGCAGGGTGCGCGGCTCAGTGCTCGAAGGAGAGCAGAATGAGAAATTCAGCAAGCACGTCACTCATGTTCTGATGAAGATCACACCTGTGCTGCCCGCAGCTGCTGCAGAGGCGGCAACGCCATCAGCTCGTGCCCCGCCTTCTGCTTGCCCGCTCGGTGCGGCGCGGGCGGCTGCTTGGCTGGAGATGCTGCCGGCAGCAGACTGATGGCTGCTGGCGCCACTGCAGCCTCTTCCGTCATGCCCAGGAGCAGGGCGTGGCCGTCTGCCGCAGGCTGCAGGTCGCAGCACTCCCCCACAATGTCGACGACCTCGGGACTGAGCAGCACCTCCTCTGCACAGGCAATGAAACCATTGATCATTGCTCCTTTAAGTAGGCGAGCTTTTGTCACGTCGGTTTTGCCGTGAATGCTAATGCCCCCTTGCACCATCAGCATGCAACCTGTATTTACATTCCTGGAATCACATGCACTCTTGTCTGCCCAGAAGCCAACGGATCACACATTACTGCTCGCCAAGTTTGGGCTGAAATATGCCTGAACGGACGATCCGGTCCGCCGCTGCAATCTGAGCCATGGGCTGCCGCACTCCCGCCTCATCTGCCGCAGATGTGTGCGGTCGGTCGCCGATGAAAAATTCCCAGCGCGGCACGCCGGCAGCGCTGTGACTGCCTGCCGCCACCTCGTGGCAGCCGCCCACATGGAAGACACACACAGTGCCGGATGCCACCATGATCTGCAGACAGGACATGGTGAATTAGACGATAGTTTTGAAGCGCCTAGCATCTCACCAACGCCTGCGGCAAAGCCATGAGCACAAAACTGAAATGCGTGGCCGCAAGAGAACCTACGGACACAAGTCCAGCCTGCGGTTGTGTCGATGTATTTGTGTTGGTCAATGTTGCAGAGCCGCAAGTGGCACACCTTCAGAGACAGTGTGTGGCGCGCCCACACGGTGGACGCGGATTGCGCAGACCGCTTGTGCTGCATCGCGCGCTGGAGCTGGCTCCCTTGCGCCTGCAGCGACCCTGCCATACCTGCGGCATGGAGCAGGTGGTCGTCACAAGCTGTCATGTGCCAAAACGTCAGCTTTAACCAAGCAGGACCGTCAGGTGACACCCTCTGCATCCTTGCGGCATGATCCCCTGCCAAAGAATAATGCATAGTCGTTAAGGCAACAGAAAGCCTGGGAGGCAACCGACAGAAGCACTCACCGCCAGTGAGGCTCCTGCCTGAAGGGGTAGCCATGCCGCTGAAGGAAACGTGGCTCGTCAGGGCGCTGCCGCCGCTGACTGAGACCAGGCTGGGCGGCCGTGGCAGCAGGGAGCCGAGGGCTGCTGTCGACGCCGTCACCCCGTTGACACTGCTCACATCGCTGGGCGCGGAGGCATGGGCCTGCATAGATGTACGGTGTTTGAGCTTGCCGGCAACCTCCTGAACTGCTGTTCCAATAGTAATGTGCAGACATGAGCGGGCACTTGTATGACGACACACACACTTGAGGTTGGTTGCGGCATGACCAAGTTGGCAGTGTGACCTGTAGCCATGTCGGGTGGTCGTGCTTCTGTGCGGCTGGCTGAAGGGCAGGCGTGTGCTGTCCATCTGACACCGCCTGCGCGGCTCTGGCTGATAGGTTGCTGAGCGAGCACCGCGGCCAGCTGCGCAGCGCCGACGTCAGATATCTTCTGCGCTTCTGCAGGCCCTGGGCGCTGCCGGTCGTGCCCTCAGCAGCGTCAGCAGCGTCAACTGAAAAGCCGCTTGGATCCGGAGCAGTGGGCACTGCTACGGACACGCTCGGACCTGCGAAACTGAATGGAATGCTGCTAGAATCTAGCGTCGCCGCCGCTGTTGAAGCTTGCCGCTGTTTGCGAAGGGGATGTAATGCCAGTCCTGCGATGATACAAACCATCGGTCTCAGCCTTTGGAACAACACAGCCACTCAGGAAAAGACGGAGCATCTGCAAGAAATACCAACGTGCAGGGGTCGTTGCCAAGAGCACGCACCAGCGGCACATGCCGAGCCGTCAAATGATGCCGCGGCTACCGCGATGCCATCGTGTGGCGCCGAGTTTGACCGTTCAAGCAAACTGGTTGCCTGCTGCTGGACTCCTGGGCCCAGGGCACCGGCTGCTTCGTCCTGGTCCCTGGAGGTTCTGGCTGATTGTGCTCGCACGACAAGCTCTGCAGGCTCAGGGCAGCACTCGTCTTTTGCAGATAGGTGCACGCTCGGCAGCGGCGCCGGTGGCAGCGTTGCTGATGGCTGCTGAGTGAACACCAGCGGCGGAAGGCTGCCGGTGCTGAAGTGGCTGCCACCCGGCTGAGAGAACATGGACCTGCAACATCAGAGATCATCTGACCATGCATTGTTCTCGAACCATGCTGGACAGCATGTTGTTGGACTCATCCCAATAGTACTCAGAAGATCTGGGCAGGTCAGACGCGTGTGCACCTGATGAGCGCAGTGCTGGAGTTCACATAGCATATTGATGCACGAAAGCTCACCCTTCGCTGGTGATTGACGCATTCTGCTGCAGCCTCGTGCTGAAGGAAGATTGGCTGATCGTGCTGTTCGACAGTGCATCGGACTGCGTCGTCGATGCCAGAGCGGCCCATGCTGGAGACGATTGCGCGGAACTGAATGCTGTGCTGCGCTGCTGAGGCATGCTGCCACGCGGCTGAGGGCCAAACTGCAGTGCCGCCCGAGTGAAAGGAGGCGAGTGCGGCGACGCTGGCTCGCTGTTGTTCCGCCGGAGCCGCCGCCTCTTCACCGGCGACAACATTGCTGCGACCTGCAAACAGTATGTCGTCTCAGCATGAAACGGGTCCAGGCTGACTAATGGTATGGCACAACAACAGCACAGGTGATCCCACTCTCGCATTGCAGCGCAGCTGATGAGTCCTTTGTCGTCCTCCGTCTTTGTCTGCTTTGAGTCTATGCACAGACAGTGGCGTAAGCCCCTGGCAGACGCAGGTTTACTTGGTGGTAGAGCTGCGCCAGGGGGTTGCTGGACGCCGGCGGTTCGCTCAGTCGCTGACCGGAGCCCGCCACCTGGCTGCCGCTGGGGAAGCTGCTCTCTGCCGTGGGAGCCAGGTCTGGCCGGCTGCTGGAGTCACTCAGCGCCCGTGGCCTCCTGAGCCGTGAAGGCAGCGAAGCAGTGTGCCGCCCCGCTTCGATGCCGCTGGCGGCTGTGACCGACAGTCGTGAAGGTTCAGGTTCTTTGCTGCGCAGCAGGCCCGCCAGAGTGTCCAGCACGCTGGCTGTTCGCCGCAGGCGCCGCCGCGGCACATTGCCGCCGTTTGAGCCACCGCCGTCTGTCACGCTGCCGCCGAGGGTCACGCGGCGGGATCGGACGTCCCGTACGTGCCGCTGCGCCGGGGGAATGACTTCGCCAGACGGCAGCATCTGCATTGCGCCTGCATCCAGATGTGGCCTTCCTTTTGCAAGGGGTCCGCAGAAAGGTCCGGATGTTATCGGCACTTGCAGCGAGAATTTCACCCTTGAGAGGTAATTGCTGTGAAGGGGCTGTCACCATAGTTGATGGAGAGCTGGGAGGCGCAGCGGGCAGAGCGCAGCGTGGCCAGCTTCCTGCCAGAGTCGTCGCTGATGCTCCGCTCAGCGTCGGTGGGCGCAAAGGCTATGATCAGAGAGTCTCCGGCAAATTTTACCACGTCGCCGCCATGAGTGGCAATCACGTCGATGACCTGCACTCAATGGGTGTGCAAAGGTGTGGCATGCCCAGCAACGATCTTGAGCCCGATCAAGCCGGCAGCAGAGCATATCATGTGCTGGCGCCGGCAACAACGCCAATACTGAACTGGTATGCTATTTGTTTGTCAAAGCTTTCTCCGAGAGACAAGGTCATGTATGCGCACACCTTTGAGAAGTAGTTGTTCATGCACTTGGTCAGCAGCTCGACGCCAAAGGCTGTCTGCAAGCCGCGCGACAGATGCTCCGTCAGGCGCGTGAACCCGCTGATATCTGCCACCATGACTGCGCCTTCGAATGTTGTCATGTTTGGGATAAGCTCCTGCAGCGGGCAAGACAGCTCGCCTCAATGTCGACTCCTTGATGGCACATAATGTGACTGTGAGAATGGGTTTCATTCCAGCGGCATAATGCATCGCATGGCCCACATGCAGGGAGTCTTCAAGGGAACAGCCACTTGCCTGTGCGTCGCCGCTTGGATATTGCAGCTGGGCTGCCGCCAGTCTCTCCCTTAGCATGCCGGGCACAAAGGGGCTCAAGGCGGGCAGAGCGGCAGTAGCAGCCGCTAGCGCTGCCTGCTCAATGGCCTGGTCATGCTTGCCCTGGTGCTTGAGTGGGCTGGCAGCCGGCTTCGCTTTACCTGTCGCATGCAAGACAGACTGGTTTCTGGCTGATACATTTCACAAAGGAAGTCCTTACAGGCTGCAATTTCAATTTGAGGCACTGAAGAAAAGCTCCGTGCACTGACCTTGTGGCGGCACCTTTGGCGCTGGCAAAGGCGGCTTGGAAACAGCTTTCCAGCGCGATGTCACCTTTGCCGTGATCTTCAGCAGGTTCCAGCCGGCCTCAGCAGGCTCCATTCCACCCTGCGCATTGAACAACGAACAACCGCGATGACATCTCGTGCTGCACAAAACCGCTGAGTCGACTTTATCTGTCCGCCAATCGTCAGACCTCCTACGCCAAAATGATGCTGCACGACTTGCGGAACCTACCTGCATCAGGTGGCTGCCATCTGCTGAGGTGCAGCGGCGCAGGGTCTCGCTCGGCAGCGGCAGCGGGGCCGCCGGCTGCGTGTGTGGGCTGTCGGAGCGATGCCGCCACGCAGACATGACCGATGCGCTGCGCACTGAGGGGCGGTCGAGCGGCAGTGGGCCTGCTGGTGGCCACCCGCTGGGCTGCGCTGCGGTTTGGAAAGCGGGGAGGCTAGCATCCTTCGGCTTGCGGGCAGCTGCCGACCCTGCAGACAGAGGCCGCTTCCTTCCCGTGCAAGGTGCCGCCGAGTCGATTGTTTGCTGCGAGTCGGGAACCACGTGAGTGGTGTCTGCAGTCACAGGCCTCGCCCGGCTGCTTGGCGGCGGCAGCAGAGGCAGGCTGCCGCCGCCGCCGACCGACTCCTTGCTGCTGCGGCGGCGCAGGCGGGCTGTGGCGCGCTGCACACTGGGCGGCACAGCTAGCACCCTGAGTGCTGACGACTTCTGCTCAGGCCGCCGTAGCATCGTGGCTGGGCCGTTAGCAGGTTCGAGGTCGAACGACCCACGGCCTGCGTCCATCAAGAAGGGGCCTCAAAACCCCGTTTGTTTTCCAGTCAGCCTGCACCGCCAGGGCGCTGCACACCGGGGTGCGCAAAGAGATGTGATTTGACGCAAATGAATCAGGGAATGATTGACTGGTTGGTTTTGAAAACTGCTGCATATCCAGATCGCAGATGTGCGGAGCACCTGGCAGCATGGTGCGCGACGCCCAGCGCGTGTCATCAATGACAGGCGTGCTGGTGTCAACGCAGTCTTCCTGCTCCTCGTCAAGCTGCCTGCTGGTCAGCACCGCCAGCCTCCAAAACCCTGCCGCCGCTGCCGCGGTAGCCCGATGGACACTCGGCCTGCAGGACCCAACTAATAATGTGACACAAACAGCACCCATCCGCTCGACAGCATTGGCGCTCGAGAGGTGATGATGCGAGTGTTGCAATACATCGAGGCCAGAGGATTGCTTTCCAGAGTGAATCACGTTCACAGGGCCTGTATGCTCACCCCACACAGCGGATTTGGTTGTGTGACAGCCAGTCGCGTGCTGTAGGCGATGGCAGCGCATCCTGGACCAATCTGCAGAGGGCAGACGTACCTTGATGTACCGCGCAAGCGGGACCGCCGCCGCTCCGCCCCGCGCTGCAGCTGCTCGTCTGCCTCGCGGCTGGCGGCGTCGCGCCGCGCGGTGCGCTCCAGCGCCCTCTTGAGGTCCCACAGCTCCAGCACGGACTGCGCATGCGCCTCTCGTGCCTGAGCTGCGTCCCGCCCGCCGCCGCGAGCGGCGCCGCCGCTGGCCATCAGAGTGCCGTAGGGCGCCGCGCTGGCGCTGCGCCGCAGCGTGCCCAGGTCGGGCATGGAGGCCGCTACCAGGGCATCCGGCGCCGGCCCCTGCCGCTCGGCGCTGCGCGCGGGCTGCAGCGGCGACGTCGATGGCCGCGAGCGCGTGACGGCAAATGGACTGCAGATGTGATGGGGCTCAGGGCCGGCGGTGTCATCGTCATCTGCAAAAGGCATGCTGCTGACGGCGCTGAAGGCTGAGGTCGGGCTGTTGAGCGATGGCAGCGAGGGTGCGCCGTCCGAGAACCATTTCGGCAGTTCCACACTAGCAGCGGCGGGCCGCGCGCCTGCAGGGATGGCGCCGCCATAGTGCGGTCCGGGCAGCAGCATTCCCGCCGCCGGCTGCAAGATATTAGTCAGGCTGGCCCGATCAGGACTGCCACTGACAGCCGTATGATCGGAATGTGGTGAAGGCAGCGCATCTGGCAGCATTGCGCCGGCCAGATTGCAGCGTTTCATCAGGTCAACCAGAATAGAGGGCGACAGGCCGACATGCGAAACGCTACTTCAGGATCATTGACGCACGAATGCGTGGTAAACCTCGAAATACAATCTAATAAATAACAAAGACCATCACATGGGATTCGTCTGCGATCGGCAATCGAAAACTGCTGGCGTTCGCTATGCGCAGTCCGAACTGTTACTGCTGTCGATCAAAGCCACAACGAAGAGCTGGAATTAAAGGAAGCATAAATATCGAATAAGATCGATCCGCTCGCTGTTGTCGCGTCCGCTGCCCAGCACAAGTTGCTTTCTTGGACTGATGACGTGATCTGGCAGGTTTTTGACCTTGGCAAACCCTAGAGAGCTCTGCCGTGTCCTCGAAATCAGCGCCCACGGCCGGGGCAAATTGCTTGTATCGGATCGTTCGCGTCTGCGGGCGGCGATCGCAGCATCGCGAGGCTCAGTTTGCCTGTAGCCATGGCAGCTACAGCCGCCGTGGACGCGCGGCGCCTCTCTAATAGCCTGGCTTGCAGCACTACCTCGTCGCCGGCCCCTCCGACAGCATCTGGCGCCCGCGGCAGTGCCCCGAGACGATCGTTCCAGATTCCGCGGCAGCGACTATGCAGTCCGCGGGCCGCCAGCCACAGCAGGCAGCCCAGGCAGCAGACTCTGTGTCGAGCAGCATCTGGTGAACCCGAGCTTACGGCGTCCAGCATGATGGCCAGCTCGACAGAAGCGTTTGACGTCCTGGGCCTCGGGCAGGTGTGTTTGCTTGTGTTTGCTGTTCGCTGCGCCTGTTTGCCATCACGTTGGATATCTTCGAGGCGCCCTAGCCACTGCGCTCCCTCCCCGTGGCGGCTGGACCTGATCGTCTCTTTGATTTCTCTCAGGCCATGGTGGACTTCTCGGCTTGTGTGGACGACGAATTCTTACAGCAGCTGGCAGTCGAGAAAGGCTCCCGCAGAATCGTTTCTGTGGAGGAACGCGGCGAAATTCTGGCACAGCTCGACGGCGCCGCCTACCAGGTATCGCTGGCCACCTGCTGCTCGAGCTTCACCGTGCCCGCTGTCGTGACCAGCCATGTAGTGTACCCTTGTGTTCATTGATACTTGCAGCCCCTCTACCCGGTGGCGCAGCAGCTAACCGTCATACATGCAATCCTGAACAACAGGTGAGCGCCGGCGGGTCACTCAGCAACACGCTGCTGGCTTTGGCGCGCCTGGGGCGCGCAGAGGACGCGCTGCACGGGCGCGGGCAGCTTCGCGTCGCCTTCGATGGCATCGTCGGCGGCGATGCGCTGTCGGCATTTTACAGCGCCCAGATGGGCAACGCCGGCGTTTCAGTGCTGGCGGAGCCTGGGCCAGGCAGCAGCACAGGTGGGGCTTCGTGACTCGACACTGTCCAGCCGCTCGCCCACAGATGGGCTTCCTGAGTGCGCATGCTATCAGCATGACACTGCAAGCCATAGTGTGGTGGATGGTGTGAACCGGGGGGGGGGGGGGGGGGGGGGGGGACCCCCAGCCCCCCGC
>JAABUL010000237.1_pt1 | contig 117354 bp, 228 predicted proteins | sample 5559151 | NCBI WGS metagenome assembly JAABUL01 (sample SAMN10711876, study PRJNA513368) | rock metagenome | isolation source: Antarctica rocks | place: Antarctica: Victoria Land, Pudding Butte sud | reverse complement strand
CGAAGGAAAACTAACAAGGTCGATCGGGAAACCCTCCCGGGAAACCCTAAAAGCCGCCGCCGCCGTTCAGCGCGAGCGCCTGCCGCCGCAGCTGCCCCGCGAAGATCGCCTACTCATAAGAAAACAGAACTCACCTTGCACAATGGTGCCAGCGAAGGATCCCTGTGACGATTGCGTCACATCCTGCATCCACGAACGACCAGGCCGTCACTGCAGGAACCCTCAATGCTGCACAACCAAACACCACAAGAGCCCTGCCGCTTGCTGCAGTGTGTTACGCCGCAGACTGCACGGTTGTCACACGTATGCACCAGCCCCACCTTGATGGTGATCATGTGTTCCTCCTCCGGCGGTGGCCGCTGCGGCGTGCTGTAGCCGTTGCCGGCATCGCCGTTTCCACTGTACGACGGCTTCCGCTGCGGCGGCGCTCCGCGGCTGCCGCTCGTCGAGTACGCCCGCTTGATCCTGTGCATCGTGTCCAGACTGCTCGCCAGCTTGCTCTTTGGCGCCGCCTGCTGTTGCTGCTGCTGTTGCTGCTGCTGCGCCTGCTGCTGCTGCTTCGCCGCCGACGCCGGCAGCTCGGCCACCGCCTGATCGATCTCTGCAGGCACGCCAGGACGATCCTCGAGTGCTGATCACACACAAGTGCATGCTGCAGCAGAAAGTGCTCGCTATGCTGGTGGCATGGTATTGCAGGACACGCCTTGCCTCTGCAGACTGCCAGTCCTGCAACATCACCAACGCAAGTGTCCAGCTATCCATGACAATGATTTTGCGAGCAAATTCCTCACCATCGCCGCCAGAGCGGGTCATGGAGGTGCCGCGCTGAATGGCGCGCTGCAGGTTCTTCTTGCTCTGCCGCTGCCGCAGGTCCGCCGACATGAACGCCTGCTTCTCCGCCCGGAACTCCTGGATCTTGGACATCGGCATGCTGCCGATGTGGTCGAACGCCAGCTGCCGGGCAAGAAGACAACATACTCAGGACATGCAAGACAATTCATGATGCACAGAAGGCCGTCCAATGCATCAGCCAGCTGGGACAAGCGAGGTGCATCATCATCCAGACAGACCTCTCGTGAAGTTGGATGCTGCAACCCTGAGCTGCAGCGACAGAAGCCGCATGAAGCAGAAGCCGCCTCAAGCAAATGCTGGAGCTGGCGGTCATCAGGAAGCTCAAATTTACAGGGCAGAACTGACGAACAAAACATACTGCAGAACACACCGTCATGAGGGCGTCACGGTCGTGGATGGATGCGTTGGCGGCGCGCAGGTGGTGCAGCACGGAGCCCGCGTCGCCGATCTGCATGAGCGCCGCCTCGTTGGTCTTCAGCAGCGCCAGCGACACCCGGTACAGGATCTTGGGGCCCTCGCACAGCAGCGAGTCCCACACCCGCATGGCCGTCTGCGCAGATGCGCAAAGAGAGCAACGGGTCAGCGGGTGCTGACGTCAGGTTGTGATGCATGCAGGGTATACAGTGGGGAAGCAGGTATCAACGCAAGGCTGTGGGCGTCTGCGCCGTGCTGCAGACGGCGAAGTGCCTCAGACACTGCCGGAAGAAATGGTGACGTAGCATGTGCACTTTCAGCTGGAGAACTTCTTAGCTAGGCGCAACAGGGTGGAGCAGAATGTTGTCATTCCGTGACGCGGTTCGTAAAGCGACTCCACAATGATGCACAGCGCAAAAACAAACGATTGCCCAGCACAAGCTGGCGCACCTCGCTCGGCAGCGTGGTGCAGAAGAGGCACAGGAACCAGTCGGTGGCGACAATGGTGATGTCGCACTGCACGCTCGACAGGTGCGCTGCCAGCTTCGGCATCTTCTCGATCACCAGCTCCTGTACAATTCATCAGGCAGTCTGTCATGCATCTGCGCGTGCAGGAGATCTTGCAAGCTTGTGGAATGCTTGATAAATATGTCACTTGCATCAACCGCAGGCCAGAAAAGGCCGACCAGCGCGATCATGAGAGGCCAGATGCGCAAGTGCTGTCCAGTAATGCAAGAGCTGGCATGGCAGCAGGCTGAGCGGGGCAGGCCGCACCGCCAGGGACTGCATCTCTACATGCGCGCCCACGAGGTTGTGCGAGTACATGTCCCGGTACAGGATGCCTGTACGCGCACCCATAGGTTCAACGTGCAGTTGCGACAGGATGGCTATGCGCCTGCCGCACTCGGCGCTCTCCTTACAAAGTGCTACAGTCACTTGACAGCGCTCCCACCTTCGTCGAGCAGGGACACGAGGATCCAGAAGGCGCGCTCCTCGTCCTTCTGCAGCACCAGCAGCAGCATGCCCGCCAGGTAGTTGAGCCCCTGGCAATAGCCCACCTGCGCCGCACAACACACAATTGGTGTGGACGCACAAAGGCGGCTGACGTTGCACACACAGCCATCAGCGCCTGTGACACAACGTTGCGACTTTCTGCAAGGAGCAAGCTTGCCGCGCCACACTGGATGTGCTGCGCTGTTGCTGTGCTGCGCGGTCGCTGACGCCTGAGCGGACCGCACCGAGGGGTTGTGCATTGAGTACGCCAGCAGCACGCGCTCCAGCAGGCCCTGCGCCTCCCGCGTGGGCATCCACACGTTCGTGGGGAATGTCCGCGGCAGGTCCTGCGGCGCCGCAGCCAAGCCATTCAGCATTCTGGAGGCGGATGCAGCATGCTGCCAGGCGGTTGCAGGAGTGCCAGAGAGCAGGAATGACATCTCACAGTGCCTTCTCTGCCAGTGCACACATCTCCATTGCAGGGCGGCATTGCGGCTGGCGCCCCCCAGACAGCAGCAGGCCCCGCAATGTCGGCATGGCCCGTGCACAGCGCCCTGAGGACGGCATGCTCACAGTGTGGATCTGTTGGATGTCGCTTGAGGAGCCGCGGTCCCAATGAATAAGAACAGGCCAGCTGAACACGGAAAGGACAATCAAAGCCAAAGTGCGCTCACAGTGTGGATTTGCTGGATGTCGGTTGAGGAGCCGCGGCCCAGCTCCACCATGCTGCGGTAGTAGTTAGGCCCCTTTGCCGCCGCGCGCTCTGCCGCGCCGCTGATTACATACCACTGATCGGCGCGGTACTGCGGCGGGATGCCCTACATGCATAAAGACATGTGAGGTCACTGGTCACTGCATATGCCTGCAGCGGTTGCAACCGCTAGCGCTGCGCTGTCCTGCCTGTGGGCAAGAAACATGGGCAATAGAGTGTGATTTTGTACGTCACTGCGTCACTCACCTTTCTGCACAGCTTCTTGGCCTCGTCGCCTGAGGGCGCCTGGTTCTTCTTCGCAAATTTGAACCACGTCTTCGCCGCCTTTTTCTCGTTGTTGTCGCAGCGCGCGCGGGCCCCCGCCTGCTGCGCCGACAGCCGCACCGGAAAGCCATAGACGTCCAGATCTCCGTTCATGGCCGGCAGCGGTGTCTCCAATGCCGGCTATGTGTGCCGGCACCTGGCGCCGGCCGTGTCTTGGTCAGCCGGCGCTCGCCGGCGGTGTCTAAATGTAGCAGGGTCAACCCAGAGTAGAGTGCGGAGCGCGTTGCTTTCGCTCACAGCAGGCTCAGAGCGCTGCCTGAGGCTTGCTTGGGTGCTCTGACGCTCCGTTTACATTCAAGTCTTCGCCCTTGCTGCGATCTATGCTGTCTTCTGGGCAAGGGGCCAACCCCAGAGAAATCAAGTACGCTACCGCGATAGAGTTATACTACATGCAGCTGGCGTTTCGCAGCGCTGATTTAGCCCTCGCCTGCGTAGATTCCAAGGCCCACCAGGCAGCTGTGTGTGCTTCGACGAGTTCACAACGCCACACGAGCAGCGGGAGAGGCCAACGGTCTGGCACGGACGTAGTGGCTGCGTGACTGAGAAATGCTGATTGAGGACAAGAAGGCAACGACCAACTGGCAACTGCTGTCTATGAAGAAATGTACCTGGACGGGCGCGGTATTTACAGTGCGCCAAGCTCGCAGGGTTTGCATGTCCCAGATACAGCCTGACAATAACTTCAAAATGCGCACTGCCGAGCTTGAGAAGGCATTCCGTGGTGCGCGGCGCCGCTGGCGACGGTTCCCTGTCGATTGCCACTGACCATGTGCTGAAGCTCGCCAGGCGGAGCCTCCGCATCCCGAAAGGTTACTGCACCCGATGGTGGCTGTGCAAAGCATCCAGTGCCGGGCGGGCGCGGGTGCCCTCATGAGGCAAGAGAAGCTCCCGTTATCCCACAGCAGCGGTCTCAAACGGTGAGGGCAAGTCTGCCACAAAACTTCTGTGTAAACTCCGACAGCCTCCATCCCCATCGCAACACCGCAATCCTGCCCCACTGGGCCTTGCGGGCCCTCGTGCTGGTCATCGCATGCTCACAGGCTTTCGAAATCATGCGCCGTCGCCAGACACGTCCTGCTATACTGCAGGTCTGTGGGGCAGCTGGTGCGCCGCCTGCCGTCTGCCGCCGGCAGCCCACTTCGGCATGCAGGTGCTCTTTGCAATGCACTGGCAAGTCAAATCGATCTGTCCTCATGGCACTGATATTTGTCGCCGGACATTGGTAACGGCATCTGGCTCGACATGCAGGCGTCTTGCTGCAAGCAGTACAGTCTGGGGCTGTGCGGCGGCGGGGGCAGGCACTGCCGTGCCAAGCGGTGTCCACGCACGAGCGGGTGAGTCAAAATCCAAGTGATGACTCGATTTCCCGGTTCAGCATCTGCATTCTTTAATTTCAAACACTTCAAGCGCAAGGAAGAGCGCCAAACACAGCGCCTGCACTTGCATTGTGCACGACTCGAGTCCAGACCAGGATGATTAAACATTACAGTATACTGTTGCCTTCCTAATGAGCCACGTGCCATGAGAACTTCTTACAATGTGTTCTGACTGGTCTGGGCTGCGGCTCCTCAAGCAAAACTCACAACACAAGCACCTGCGGGCAGCCTGACAATCAGACAGCACTCACCAATGCTCAGCACATGCCCTTTGACGCAACAACACAGACGGACGCGGCCTCGGTGGACGCGCCGGCGCAGGTCCTGGCCAGCAGCAGCGGGGAGGTCACGCGCCTGTTCCGTACGCCGGGCCTGGCGCCGGCGGCGGCCGCCACGCTGCTGAAGAAGGCGCAGCAGAAGGCGTCGGCGGCCATCACAGGCATCGACTCCGAGATCGTGAGTCGATTGAGTTTTGTGATCAGCCTTGTGAGTGCAGCTGGACCTGGAACGGTGTCGAGGCGCACACCACAGGCAATGTCATCCCTGCACCATTGAGTGCCGTATAAACAAGCATGTCAGTCCAGCGCGGCATTATGCGGGCTGCATCGTTGACGGGCACTGTTGCGTGTGGCTGCAGTGCTACAACATCTCGCTGTCAGAGCCGCTGACACCGGCGGAGGCGTCGACGCTCTCGTGGTGAGCAACACTGCAGGAAGGAATTTGCATCCTCTGGCTCATCTGGCTCGCCTAGCGCACCTGGCTGAGGATGCACAACACCCGTATTGCAACCTGAAATGTTGCGACCACAAACCCAGACAACATGCTGCATGTCAGTCCTGACGAATCTGTGGTGACTCACAGGCTGCTTGGGGAGACCTTTGAGCCGGATCTATTGACAGGGGAGAGCCAGCTGTCTGGCTCAGACACCGTCGTCGAGGTATGCCGTCTGTTTCACATGCACAGGGCTGTGCAGGGCTACTGCACATGGCGACATGTGTCGGCGCCCTCCCGCGATGCTTCCACTCATGTCCATCTGCAGATACTGTGCGCAACGCATTGTCATTCTGCGCACGACAAGGTATAGCAGCTCACCTTCGCGAACGTGGAGCCGCGGAGAACAGTCCCAACACCGTGCTGGACGAACGCTGGCGGCATGTAGTGCTAAACAAAGGCGACGCCCTGCAGGTGGGCCCGCGCAAGAGCTTTGCGACGGCGTGGTCCGCCAATGCGGCGTCCATCTGCGCCTCGTGCGGCCTGTTGAAGGTGATGCGGCTGGAGGCGTCGCGGCGCTTTCGGCTGCGCACCTCGGCGCCGCTGTCGGAGGCGGACGCCGCCGCGTTTGCCGCCCTCGTGCACGACCGCATGACGGAGCAGGTAGGGTTGAGGGTCATTGACTGCTTCCGTCAAGACAGCAGGCTGTGCCAATGGCCGGCAAGTCGGCAGGGACCAGCGACCTCAGAGCATCACGGGAGCAAGGATGATCTAGCGCCGCCCTGGCACATATGCTATACTTGCTCCGGGCTGGATCGGATCCTGCACGATCGTGAACAAGTTGACCCTGCTTTCCCATCGTCACGCTGCCTGAAGCTTCACATCTGCTTGCCCCTCCAGGTGTATGACGAGCCGCTGACGTCGTTTGCCAGCGACATGGAGCCGGGGCCCGTCATCACGGTGCCCGTCATGGAGCAGGGCCGCAAGGCGCTGGAGGACATCAGTCAGGTGGGCGGCGCAGCTCTTTCTTGGAGCCTCGCACTTTTCCTGTCCTCTCCTGTTCAGTCCACTGCCGCTGGAGGACATCAGCCAGGTGCGCGGCGCAGGCTCCTCTTAATCATCAAACATACCCTGCCTGTGCAGTCCGACTGCCGGGTTTGCTATCAAAGCTGTGGCGCTGCGCAAGGGCTGCCCCAATTTCTCCCAGGAAGACAACCCTGGACACTGTGCAAGCTGCTATCTGAGAAATGGGTTAGGACTTGGCAGCTGGGAACTGCACGTTCATAATGTTCACCTTTTTCAGAACCACACGATGTTCACCAGTACCTGATCCTTCAATGCAGGAGCTGGGGTTGGGCTTCGACGACTGGGACCTGGACTACTACACGCACATGTTCAGGGACGACGTGAAGCGCGACCCGACAAACGTGGAGCTGTTCGACATTGCGCAGTCCAACTCGGAGCACTCGCGCCACTGGTTCTTCAAGGCCGACATCCAGATCGACGGTGCCTCCATGCCGCAAAGCCTCTTCGACTTGGTCAAGGTCAGCCTCATTTCTCAGCGCCTCCCTGCTTCTCGCAGCGCTGCTGCTGGGGCTGCTGCGGCTGGGCCAGCGTGGAAGGACGCACCCGTATGGCGCCTTGCAGACGCCCCAAGAGGATGCCTGTGGAGGTCCTTTGATCTGGCTGGGCAGTTTCGGTGGAACTGACGATGCGTGTTCTAACGTTGTCAAGATATTCGCTCGCCGCAGGAGCCGCTGGAGGCGGCGCCCCGGAACTCGGTCATCGGCTTCCACGACAACTCGTCAGCGCTGCGGGGCGGCTCTGTGACGCCGCTGCTGCCGCAGGTGCCCGGCGCGCCGTCGGCGCTCGCGCCGCGGCAGCGCGACTGGGACCTGCTGCTGACGGCTGAGACGCACAACTTCCCCTGCGCCGTGGCGCCCTACCCCGGTGAGGCTGCAACAATGCATGGACACAATCCTGCCCCCAGAAATCACGATGGTTCTGCGCACAGACGTCCAGTGTGCCTGAGATTCACAAGCTTGCGCATGTCGTGTTGCAGGTGCGGAGACCGGCGCTGGCGGCCGCATCCGCGACACGCACGCGACGGGCACGGGCTCCATCATGGGCGTCGCCACTGCCGGCTACTGCGTCGGCAACCTCCAGCTGGAGGGCTACACACAGGTGGGCTTCGGGACTGCACTGCCAGCATGAGACTGACCGAGGCACCACCACAGCGGGGTTGTGCACACCTAGAGAGTGAGCGCAGCAGTTGAACTGTCTTGTAGGCGGCAGATCCCGAGCCAGCGTGCCACATCCTTGCGAGCTGCACCCATTCACCAACAGCTGCAGCTTGACGAATGTGAATCAATTTGACGGCGAGCGTTGCAAACCAAGTTGAAGGCGAGCGTTGCAAACCAATTTGAAGGCGAGCGTTGCACTGCTCAAGCTGCTGATGCCTCCATCTGACGCGCAGTTGTGGGAGGACGAGTCGTGGGAGTACCCGGAGAGCCTGGCGTCGCCGCAGCAGATCCTGACGGACGCCTCCAATGGCGCCAGCGACTACGGCAACAAGTTCGGGGAGCCGGTGCTGGCGGGCTACACCCGCACCTTCGGCCTGCGGCTGCCCAACGGCGAGCGCCGCGAGTGGATCAAACCCATCATGTTCAGGTGCCGCCCCGGATGATCTTGCCTTCGGCAGGCCTTCACCATAGCCGAAGAACTGCATGCCACACACTGTCGCTTTGGGCAGCGAGGAGCAGATGCATGTGGGTGGCCGTCCAAAAGCATGATCGTCTGGCGCGCTTGACAGCGATGTTTGTGTAGCACTTCTCGCACTCCTTGCTCGTCAGGAAATGGCAACTAAAATCTGGCTTGGACTGCAGCGCGGGCCTGGGGCAGATCGACCATGACCACTTGGACAAGCTGGACCCGGCGCTGGGCATGCTCATCGTCAAGATCGGCGGCCCCGCCTACCGCATCGGCATGGGTGGCGGCGCCGCCTCCTCAGTGCCATCGGGCGGCCGCGAGGGCGCCAACGCCGCAGACCTGGACTTCAACGCCGTCCAGGTGCGCCTGCCTGAAACCTGATCCGTGCAGGGTTTCTGATGCTTCACTCGTCAGCTGGCGGAGGCAAGCTGGTTCAGGCACATGTCTCAGCAAATGCCCGGTTCAGTGTCACCGGCTTGTTCGCAGTGAGCCGTCGCGGTCCTGCACAACAGGGCTAGTGGCTGTTGTGAGGTTTTCACGCTTGCCGAATCCGTCTGACAGATGCCTTGGTGTGCGTCCTGCAGCGCGGAGACGCGGAGATGGCGCAGAAGCTGTGGCGGGTGGTGCGGGGCTGCGTGGAGCTGGGCATGCGCAACCCCATCCAGCAGATCCACGACCAGGGTGCCGGCGGCAACTGCAACGTCGTTAAGGAGATCATCTACCCGCTGGGCGCCGAGATCAACGTCCGCAAGGTGGGGTTTTGATGGTGATTCCACCCTGAAGTGATTCCCACCCTGCCTGGCTGCTCATTCCAGGAGAAAAGATGGATGCACCCTTTTCAGGGTTCTCGTGGGTCACAGAAGTCGAGGGGACCATCAGGACAGACACAAGTTTGTTTCAGCAGCATAAGTTGTGATGACTGCCACAATGGCTTGTGTTTTTCAGGAGCGCTCACTTGAGTCGCGCCCAATCCGCATGCTGCAGATCAAGCTGGGCGACCCGACTATGTCGGTGCTGGAGATCTGGGGCGCAGAGTACCAGGAGAACGACTGCGTGCTGCTGAAGCAGGAGGACCGGCCCGCCTTCGAGGCCATCTGCGCCCGCGAGCGCTGCAGCATGCAGGTGAGGTAACGCATTGATGCGCAACTGGCAAGCTGTTTTGAGGGCTTGCACTGGCTGGCAAGCAGGTCTGGCCGCAGATTTAACAAGCTGTGTAGCAGGCTTGCTCTGGCAAGCCGGTTGCTGCACTGAGATCAGCATGCGGCCATTGCTGGCTCGGCCTTGTTCGGTCGGCATGGTAGAGCATGTGGCAATAACGAGCTGAGTCTCAAGCAGCACCCACCAGCTCATTGCTTTCGTTGCTGACGCCAGTGTTGATGGCGCCAGGTGCTGGGGGAGATCAACGGTAGCGGGCGCATCAGGCTGGTGGATGACACCGCGCCGCCCGACTCGCCCACCCCCGTCGACCTCGACCTGGAGAAGGTGCGACGTCACGTATTGCAAGGCCGCACCACGGTTCCTGCCCGTGCCCTGCCGATTTGTGCGTCATGCTGTTGCCGAAAGTTCTCGTGCTGTTGCCGAAAGTTCTCGTTCTAGTGAACTTGTTTCAGGGAGACAGAATTATCGACGGCGTGTTCTCAACGGGGTGTTTGCTCCGGACGTGCGCAGGTGCTGGGCAAGATGCCCAACAAGACCTTTAAATACGAGCGGCAGCAGCCTGTGCACCAGGCCTTCAGCATCCCCGAGGTGCGCTTGGCCACGAACTCTGCCTGTGTCACCCGGCGCCTACAGCTCGTTATGTGAGCACGCCAGGACACGACGAGCCCCTTGTGTGACAGGTGTGTCTCGAAATGATCATTCCCAGAGGTGCATCCTGGCGTCTGGGGTTGACTGTTGAGCCAGGTCGGTGACGCAATCGCTGTTGCTGCACAGGGGACCAGCGTGATGGAGGCGCTGGAGCTGGTGCTGCGGTTGCCATCGGTGGCGTCCAAGCGCTTCCTGACCACCAAGGTGGACCGCAGCGTCACGGGCCTCGTCGCCCAGCAGCAGTGCGTCGGTCCCCTGCAGGTGTGCCTCAACAACACCGAAAAGGCTGCACCGCACCTTTGTGACGCACAGCTCTGATGTTGCTGATTTTTGCAATCATTTCGTCTGTGGGGCGAATCCGAGGACACCCGTCACAGCGTGCTCCGTGCTTCAGATCCTATCTGCTGCATCGTCAGACAGCAGTGCTGCCCTGACACTCCCTGTCTCGGTTGATCTGGCTGTGTGTGCTGCAGCTGCCGCTGGCGGATGTCGCAGTGATGGCGCAGACGCACTTTGGGCTGACGGGCTCCGCCACCTCCATCGGCGAGCAGCCCTACAAGGTAACCATGCCGCAATGAAGCATGGCACTGGACTGAACCAAACCATGCATGTACACCGCTGCTATTCTACACTGGACCCTTCAAGCCAGCCCCGCTTGACTGTTTATTCTGAGAGGGCAACCAGCTGCATGCCCTTGGCAATGCACCGACCCTTATGTGCACGCACCTGCAGGGCCTGATCGACCCGGCGGCAATGGCCCGGCTGGCGGTGGGCGAGGCGCTGACCAACCTCGTGTGGGCGGCGGTCACCTCCCTGCCCGACATCAAGGCCTCCGTCAACTGGATGTACGCCGCCAAGATGGGGCAGGAGGGCGCCGCCATGTACGACGCCGCCATCGCGCTCAGGTGAGCATCGCAAACCGCAGCAGAGATGCGGGTGAAGGCTGCCCTGCAGCCTTCCTATCGGGGCCGAGCTGTGCCTCTCGTGGCATGACCCAGCAAGGCCCTCCTGTTCGACTCCGTCCGCAGGCCATACAGCACTATTTCTTGGCGACACCCCTGTCTCATGTGCAGGGACGCGATGCTGGAGCTGGGGCTGGCGTGCGACGGCGGCAAGGACTCGCTGTCCATGGCGGCCAGCGCCGGCGGCGAGACCGTCATGGCGCCCGGCAACCTGGTCGTCTCCGCCTACGCCGGCTGCCCCGACATCACGCTCACGGTGCGCCTGCAGGTCTTGCAGGTCCCCTCTGCTGATGTCATCTGCTCTGCGTTGCCAGCGCTTTTGGCCCTGCTGAAACGTCCGCGTCTGCCACCTTGAGGACATGCACCGGAGACACATGACGACTGAGAACGAACAGAGACCAGGATGATGAGACATTACAGTATACTGTTGCCTTCCTGATGAGCCACTGGCCATGGAATGTTTTATAATGTGTTCTGACTGGTCTCAGCAACTGCTGCACTGCATGTTGCACTGCTCACCCATGACATTCAAATTGTGTTAATTGTGTTAAATTGTCGGGCATGTAAATGTTCGACCCACATCGCTCCCATGGTGCCTGCTGCACATTGCCCCTCTCAAACGAAGGTTCTGCACATAGGCTAATTACTCATATAACGAACATGTTCTGCAGTCCCTCCAAACATCGACTCCGGGCGCTTCTGTTGCAGGTGGACCCTGCGCTGCGGCTGCCGGGCAGCGGCCGGCTCATACACGTGGACCTGGCGGCAGGCGGCGCCAGGCGCCTGGGCGGCTCCTGTCTCGCCCAGGTCTTCCAGCAGGTGCTCGCAGCTCCGTGTCATTTATCAAACAACAACCCATAACTCCGTTTTTTCCTTTTGGACTGCGCTTATATATAGTCTAAAAGCTGAAATCAGTTGAAGCGCGTTCGTGCACTCTGCACTTGTTTATCTGACTCATCGTAGTCTGTCTCTGGCTGCCACAGTGTGATGAACCTGAGCCACTTTTCCCGGTCTCCTTGACAGTTGGAGGGCGAGCAGAATGCTCTGGAAATCAAATGATGCGCCTTCACAGGCCCCACAGCCGGCTTCGTGCCGCATGGCTATTGGGGTGACCATATGAGGCGGAACACCTACTCGACCAGGCTTCATCATCCCCTTGCAACACATCAGTGCTGCCAAGGGGTGTGGCCACTATTGCAGCGATGATCGTTCGAGGTCAGCTCTTCACTGCAACTGGTGGTGGCGGCCTCGCGTCTCCCGAGCAAGCGCTTCGTGCTGTTCTCCTCAACAGCTGGGTGACGAGTCGCCAGACGTGGAGGCAGGCACGCTGGCGGCGGCTTTCAATGCCACGCAGGCGCTGCTGCGACAACGGCGCATCAGCGCCGGCCATGACATCAGCGATGGCGGCATTGCGGTCACACTGCTGGAGATGGCATTTGCCGGCAACACCGGCATCCAGGTGGGTTCAGGGTTTGAGGCGTGCCACCATGTGCTGCAGCTGTGCAGGTTCACATCACCTGGGAGAATAAAACATTCTCTGCCAGACCTTGTCCTGACGCTCATGGGGTCGGCAACCCAATCCTACTGCATCGATGGTTTGCAGGCGGACTGCAACCCTTATACAAAAAGGGGACAGCCTCTAAGAAAAGACAAGTGTCGCATCCGCAGGTGGACCTGCCGGCAGCGGCTGACCCAGTGGCGACACTCTTTGCTGAGGAGCTGGGGTTGCTGCTGGAGGTAGCCCCCGAGCATGAGGCAGAGGTGCTCAGACCTTTCATGCCTCGGCTTGCTTTCTGGTTGCCTCGGTGTCTCTTTTTCGTGTAAGATCATCATGATCAGCAGTATCTCGTCACAGTCAAATTTTTCAAACACAGCTTTGTTTCTTCAGGTGCTGGCTGCATACGCAGACGCTGGCGTGTCCGCCACGGCGGTCGGAACGGTGTCCTCGGATGCCGATGTCAGCATTGCGGTCGGCAGCCAGCAGCAGATCTCAGGCGCGTGTCGCTATCGTATTGCTGAGTGGGTCACGTGAGCTTGCTGTTACTTTGTGAGCAGGGTCCCCCTTCACCGACATCTTCCCTTATCGACGTCTGCAAGGTGATGCCGCCCTCCACCGACGCATCTCTATCCTGATGTCTGCAGGCACGACGCCGGCGCTGCGGGACGCATGGGAGGAGACCAGCTTCCGGCTGGAGCGGCTGCAGGCATCGGAGGCCACCGTGGCGGCGGAGCAGGCCGGCCTCGCAAAGCGTACAGCACCGCAGTGGCGGCTGCCCTTCACGCCGGAGTGGACGCCGCCGGAGAAGCTGGACGCCCAGGACAAGGTGAGACCTCATGAGCTGAATGCGAATGATAGGACACTTGCCATGCAGACCTCCACGCAAAGGTCAGAATCACCCTCGAAATCATACATGCTGCTCTGGCGATGGGAGAACTTGTGCATCGCACTCCAGTTTCGAGTAAACGTCGCCATAACTTGGGTTTATCACAGGCAGTCTGCCTGGAGGTCTGCCTGGATCCTCAATATGCGCCCAAACCAATTGCCGCGCCTCATTGCAGGTGCGGGTGGCCATCATCCGGGAGGAGGGCAGCAATGGTGACAGGGAGATGGCGTCGGCGGTGTACGCCGCGGGCATGGAGCCCTGGGACATCACCATGTCCGACCTGCTGGACGGCCGCTCCGCCCTCGACTGCTTCCAGGGTGCGCCGCTGAGCTCTTTACAGTCTCCGTCCTGTCAGGAAGTCTGCAGGGGCTGAACTCCCTACACCATTGACAATGCAGAGCATTGCGACGTTTTGCTCTGCAAGCCTGTGCAGGAGGTGGCGGGCTTGTCGAACACAGACCGGTTGACAAGGGCTCCATGTTGGAGTGCAGGCATCGTCTTTGTGGGCGGCTTCAGCTACGCCGACGTGCTGGAAAGCGCCAAGGTGTGCCAGTCGAACATGAGTGACATGAGATGTTGACTAGGTTCGCTGCTCTATCGAAGTGCATCGAAGTTGTCGAGGGAATTTCAGCATGTAGGGATGCAAGGCCGCCTGTCTCCAAGTAACTTTCCTGCACCACCGCTCTGCTGCTTCCTTCCAGGGCTGGGCGGGCACCATCCGGTACAACGGCAGCCTGTGGGGCCAGTTCCAGGAGTTCTATGGGCGGGCCGACACCTGGTCCCTGGGCGTCTGCAACGGCTGCCAGCTCATGGCCCTGCTGGGCTGGGTGCCCGGCACCGGCGGCGGCGGCGAGGCAGCAGAGGCGCTGCTGCCCAGCCAGCAGCAGCCGCGCTTCCTGCACAACGACTCCGGCCGGTGCGCTTCAGCTGCTGTGGGAACTGGCAGTTTCTGTTGCCTGGTCAAGTGAGCTGGCGCTACAGTGGGCCACCCACCACTGCCGTGCATGCAAGAGCCCAGCTCTCTCTCCGCTGAGAGTCCGTGAAGCATATCAGCGTGCCTGCAACCAGACTGCCGCCGGCCTGGTCACAGTCACAGTGCACAAAGGGTTTCCATCACCAGGTCAGCAATGGCAGACAACAGCAGTCGCAACATGACGGCAATGTGCCAGCATCATTGAGGTTTGCTCTGCTGTGCGCAGGTTTGAGAGCCGGTGGACGACGGTGGAGGTGCAGGAGGGCAGCCCCGCCATCATGTTGGCGGGCATGGGCGGCAGCAACCTGGGCATCTGGTGCGCCCACGGCGAGGGCCGCTGCTTCTTCCCGGACCCCGCAGTCCGCTCCACCGTCCTCGACGGCGGCCTCGCCCCCGTGCGGTGCGCCGCTGACTGCCATTTCTTCCTGCTGCGCAATCGGATCCTGCTGTGCGCACACATCTTGCAGCTTGCTGCTTGGAGCACATGGCGATCAAGGCGATCAATCGTTCCCCCAAGGACAATGTGATAGGTACGGCGGCCGTCCGCAACCTCTTGATGTGCTGTTCCCAGGTACACGAACCCTGCGGGCGAGGCGACGGAGGAGTACCCCTTCAACCCCAACGGCAGCGCTGACGGCATCGCCGCCCTCTGCTCCCCCAATGGGTGCGGAGTCAGATGCCTCTTGTGACATGGTAATCCTGTCGATTCGCCAGACATCACCCACCATCTGCAGCCTGGGACCTGCAGCCTGTGACAACATGCTGTGTTTTCCAGTCGGCCGGGAGACAGAAGCACGGTATCTCCTGGACTGCAGGCGGCACCTGGCGATCATGCCGCACCCGGAGCGGTGCTACCTGGCGTGGCAGAACCCGTGGGCGCCGGAGGAAGCAGGCCTCACCCAGGATGGCCCCGGCCCCTGGCTGCGCCTATTCCAGAACGCGCGCACCTGGGCTGAGGGCCACCGCGCCTGAGCAGCAACCCATGCCCCGACGTGCTGCGGGAGCCTGCTGGCGCACCTAAAGATAGCTAGGTAGAGATAGAGAGCGTGTTGAGCGGCGCCGCTCGCACGTCAGAATAGACACTGTGGGACGGCGAAGCGGCAAGAAAGCTGTGTGTTCGCAGCAGCGACTTGTACATTGGCAGTTCCTGGGGCTGCGTGACCTTGAAAGTGTAAGAATTCAGGTGATCGGCAGCCCCTTATAATGTATACAAGGTGGCCGCCACTTACGCACGTGCAGGCAATGCGCGATCCGGCGGCCACAGCCGTGTAGCACTCCGAATGGCGTTCCCTCTGATCATGCAATACAGTGCTGCTATTGCCGATTTAAAGGGTGAGACGTGTGTGTCTTTCCCTTGCATTCACTGCAATTTCGCGCTCGCGGACTCGGTGCTGGCTGCTGGGCACTGCTGCAAAATGCACCTGCCGCCGAGAATTCACATTTCGTCTTCGCAATGCATTCGGCGATCCTAACGTCGTTTGCGCCTTCCCGCAGCTTCTCAATTGCCAGTTGGCTTTCCAATCATCACGCGATAATACTGCAACGCATCTGACAGACTCATCAGCACCTTCCAGTGCCACAGGAACACGTCCCAGGCAGCAATCTGAAACGTGGAGTACTGAGCGCAAGGTAATCTGCGTTACACCAGAAACGCTTCCAGTGTCGCGATGATCCGGATACCGCCTGTGCTGAGGTGAGTTGACACCTGAGCGGCGCATGCGGCATGCCAGGGCGCCGGCCGACACTTGCCAAAGCAGGCCCATGCCTGGCGTCAAGTCGTTCTTGTGATCGTGTATGTCCAGCGATACCTATTGAATGTCATCACAAATGTTATTAGAGGAGTTGGGATTGGAGCAATTGTGGGCGCGGCGGCTGGCATCGGCATCACCACCTACCTGCAGCAGCAAGGCGAGTGCTTGCACTTGTCGAGCGCGCGTAGCAGAATGTTGTATTCTCGATGGTAACAAGCATCCTATTTCGATTGTGTCGATAGATGGCATCTGAGGTTTTGCGGTCATGCCTGCAGGCAGCCGCGCACCCAGGCAGCAGGCGCACAGCAAAGGCGCGGTATTCAAATATGGTGGGTGGACAAGACGTGTGCCATTGCAGCTTCAATTACACCTTTCACACACGCAATCCTTCTGTGAGTGGATTGCATGATTGCCCCCACCGATGCCACCTGCACAAGTTCCGCCCCCATGTCGTTTGTGACGCGATTTGGCAAAGCATGCAGGCATGCCGGTCAGCGATGTGCTGCGTGAGTACGACCAGTTTGCAGTTTCCTTCGACACGCGCCTGCGCAACCCTCGGTGGTGCGCTGACATCAACAAATATAGGTTTTGCAAGTGGCATTACTGGCATGAGCCGCAGCAGCTGCTCCTGCAGGCCATGCAAAAGCCCTGGAGCAGAGTCATCGTCAGCGCCTGACATTTGCGTGACTGATCCGTCGCCGTGCATCCACTATCAGTCGCCGTATGTCCACTACCGCAGCGGCCTGTAGGCAAGTGAAAACGCATGTTCTTGCAGGGTGCTGGAGCGGGTGACAAAGGAGGGCTCCTCGGGCGTCGGCAACCGGGCGGCGGCCCCGTTCGTTGAGGACGACGGCATAGACGCCCGCTTCCGCAACCAGCTCAGCGACTTCCAGATGAGCGGTTACGACCGCGGCCACATGGTCAGTGTTCCTCGGCAGTCTCTCCTGGGACTCTGACTCCAGGAGTGACACCGTTGGCTTCATGCGAAGCATTTTTGCAAACAGTTGTGCGGCAGCCAGGCATCACAGCACCGTGCACGGGATGCGTATTTGCCGTGGGCGGCAGGATCATTCCGTAGCTTAAGCAAAAACAAGAACAGCACCGACACATCGCGCATCGCTCAGAGAATGCCACATGGCAAGCCTGGCGGATGTTGCATGTACACAGGCGCCGGCGGCGAACCACAAGGGCTCGCAGAAGGCGCTGCAGGAGACCTTCAAGCTGACCAACATCTCGCCGCAGGTCGGCAAGGGCTTCAACCGGTGCGTCCCCTGGCGGTGCATACGTGACCGCTCAGGCATCCCCTCAGTTTTACCTGCTGCTTACTGCAGATCAGCGGGTAACTGCTGCTTGCGCAGCTTGCTCGAGGCGTTTCACACCGCTCATAACAACTGCCGTGGTGACAGAAGTAGTAATGTCTCAGGGACTACTGGGCACGCTTTGAGCACTTTGTGAAGAAGCTGACCGACACCTGCGACGAGGTGCGATGCGCTTCACTGAGAATGTGCATTGCGCTGCAGCACAGCACAAGTCGCACATGGGCTGCATGCAGTCTGCTGAGGGCTGTCCGCCTGATGATGTGATGCTTTACAGATGGCCATATGACAAACAACATGGCATGATATGATTATATATGATTGTATGTGATATGACAAACAGACATCCTGGTGTCTGTTGCTGCAGGTATTTGTGGTCACGGGGCCGCTGTATCTGCCGCGCATCACACGCAACGGCTACAACATGTCCTTCTCCCTCATCGGTGACGTGCGATGCCTGCGCAACAGTTCCCCTGCCAGTGTCCACCGCGTTTTAGAGCCTGCCGACACACGGATTGATGTTGTGTCATGTGCTGTACCATTCCTCACAGCTTTGCATCATGTTAGCCACAGTCTGACATGCACCGCCTGCTTCGCAATGCGTACCAGACCAGCCTGTGCAGGCTGCACAACATCCTCTGCAGGAGTGGACTGTCGTGCCAATGGGTGTTGTGCGCAGGTGCCGAACCTCGTGGCGGTGCCGACGCACTTTTTCAAGGTGGTGCTGGCTGACAGCAAGTCCCGCAACATGCTGGGCGCAAAGCAGGCGCGTGCACATGCATTCGAGTATATCAAACAGGCTGATTGTCCATTGGTGCTTGGCGACGAACTTTCTGGGTTGATGCGGCAGCACATGGTGTGCCCATCGTGCCATCAACAGACTCGGACGGCTCTCCGAGCACCGTGAGTCTGTTAACGTTTTGCAGACAGTGGTGGGCGCGTTCGTGATGCCAAACGCGCCGATCAACCCAGACACGCCGCTGACGGCGTTTGCAGTGCCGCTCGAGGCGCTGGAGTCGGCGTCCGGCCTGCGCTTCTTCCCGGTGCGCACCGGCACACGCATCAGATTGGCACATACATCAGACTGTCATGCTGCTAAACCTCTAGCACCTTCGGATACATGTTCACACCCTCGGATACACGTTTCTGAGTCTTGCGAGGAAGAGTCTTGAGCAGTCATCAGTGTGTGCACCTTCCAGGAGGGAAACAGGAGGCGGGCTGCTGCACTTCCGCTGCGCCTGCCTTGCGGACTGCTGGCAGAACCGGTGAACATGTGTCCGTGTGTTTTTGCAGGAGTTTCTGACGCCGCCAAAGCGCCAGTCGCTGGATTCATCAGCGTTGGGCTGGCAAAAGGAAGGCCGCTCGCGGTCCAGGCATGTCCAGGTGCGACCACTGAATCTTAGTTTTGGGAATCTCAATTGTGTGTGACTGACCGCGCGCACAATGCTGCTGCCACCTCCTCGCAACCTGCAAGAAGCTGCGCAGTCAGACATGCATGTGAGCAAATTGAGATGTGAAGCAAGCAGCTTGAGCTGTCTCCCTGGACGCAGGACTTCAACTACTTCCTGGACAACCAGCCAGTCAGCGCGTCAGCAAGCAGCAGGCTGCTCGCGGAGCCGCAGAAGCCGAAGCGAGGTGCGGCGTCTGCTGCATGCGCCTGCCAGCTGCTGTGCTCTGCATTCTGGATCGCCAATCGCATGCTGAGTGTGAGTATGAATGTTGAACTCACCCATGCAAACCGTGCATCTGATCAACGCAGGGCGACCGAAGAAGGTCACGCCATCGCCAGAGGACAGCACTCCAGCACTCGAGACCTTCAAAGGTACGACCCCTCCCAGTGTCCTGACATCTTGCAGCAGATGATGTCTACTGGCGGGCCAGCAGCAGCCCCCTTCTGCGCTCGACATGAGCACCTGCGAAGTGCTTGAAATTTATGTCAGTAGGTTCGTGTTTAAGGCTGCTGCAGGGCTCCATCTTGCAGTTGGTTTGACACGCCAAGTCGTGCACGCAGGCGGCTGGGGCACAATACACATGTGCGACCACGTGACATGCCGGCTACCTCCAGAACAGTTTTGGAAGGCGCCTGCGCAGCGCTCTGTGTCGGCGCCGCTGCCGACGCCGGTGGGTGCGCCGCTGCCGGCAGCAGACCAGCCGCGACAGCCGGGCGGCCACAGGAGGACCGGCAGCGTCTGAATTCTGGCGCCGCAATCGTAGTCACGCCCGGCGGCCACCAAAGGAGCGGCGGCGTGTGAAGCATGGCGCCACGAGCGTGATTTGCGCTGCCGTCGCCGCCACGCCCGGCAGCGCCGTTTCTAACACCAACAGTGCCGCCAGCAGCGCCACCGCCAGCAGCGGCGCCTCATGGCAGCGCCTCATGGCAGAGCAAGTCGTAGCTGAACCTCTAAACTGGCAGGTATCTTCCACAAAGGGACAACTGCAGAACAACATCAACTTGGCTCTACAAGGGTTTTGGGGAGCAGCTTCCGATCAGAAACTTTAACGAGGTGTTTCTTCAGATTGCAGGTGCAACTGATTTGTAGCAACGCATTCGGCAACATGGCAGCCATGATGAGCACCCTTCATAGCAGCCGGTCGATCTGCGCTGCCCACAGGCCTGTGTTCGGCAGCACCAAGCAGCGAGCGCATCATGCACGTCAGCACCTCTGCTGCCAGAGCCAAGCCACTCCGGCGACAGAGGATGTCGCAAACGCGCAGCTACCTGCACTCGGGCGCCGCACAGCACTGCTCGGTCTCGCTGCAGCGACTCTGGGCTTGACCACAGGCACCCCAGCGTCACTCGATGCGCTGGCGAAGGACACAGCAGAAGTGGGCTCGTACCTCCCTCCAGCGGAGGGCCTCGAGGCAAGTCCTGTCCCATCGTGTCCAGCGACGAACACGAAAGACCCGGATGATTTATCGCCATGTGAAATGATGGCGTCCTGGCACGTCGATGCTTGCCGCAGGGGTTCAACCTTTTCGTGCCAGACCGCAGCAAGACCCCGGTGAGCTCCATGACCTCAATCTTCGTGTCTTGATCTATCTGCATCGACAATGTCTTTCAGTTTGATTCTCGAATTACTCGATGCGAATTTCAACATCCAATGCACCTCCTCGCAGGCGCTGCGCGCTGGCACAGTGGACCGGGAAAACCCCTACCGGCTGGCACTGCCCTCCTCGTGGCGGGAAAAGCAGGTGGGCGAATGTCCTGTGGGCTGAGTCAGCATGCCTTGTGTCTCGATCAGCACACGACGGCGATGCAGCGGACAAGGTGTTGCCGGAGCATGGCACCTGCTCTAGCAGCACAGGCGCAAGTCGGTGCCATGATGACGAGCGCCAGCCTGCTCCTCACAGGTGGCCAACATTCAGTCGGGCAACTACTGCCAGCCACGCTGCGCCGAGCCCTGGACAGAGGTCATTTTTGAGAACCCGGCTGAGGGCAAGCTGCAGGTGAGCCGCTGCTGCACTTGCACGTCGACGTGATTTGAGCGTGAGGGAGATGCAGCATTAATAGCAATAACGGCGGCACAGCCCCTGCCGCTTGCGCTTGCCGCCTTGCAATGGGGTGCGCATTGTTCACAAGAGCTGGCGTGTGCCGGCATGTGCGTGTGCCACCTACTGCATGGACCAAGACACGGCACCCGGCTGCCACTAACAAGCCATGCATAATGATGGTTCCTCAAATGGCGGCAGGTGATTGTGTCGCCGCTGGTGCGGCTGACAAATGCGTCGGACCCGCCGCTGGAGGATGTGGGCACGCCCGCGGGCCTGCTCAATTCCCTGGGCTCGTACATCACCGGTGAGCGCCATGTCTCGCACATTGCAATAGTGATGGGTCAAGACATGGTGGACGCCTATCCTGCGCGCAGGCGAATTTCAATGGCAGGATGCAGGTCCAGCGTCTGTGCATCAAAGTGCGCCGTTCAAGCCCAGCGCAGCCGCTGCCGCTGCGGCTGTGACGGTGGGCATGACCGCGTGCTGCCGATTGACCATTTCGCGACGGCAGCAAGTGACCTTTTGCTGCAGGCACATACCTGGACGAGGAGGATGTGAGGAGCACCGAGACGAAGAAGTATGGCGGCCGCTCGGTGCGTGACCTCGGATGACTGTGCTGCCTTCATTGCCGCGTGGCAACTGTTGTTGTGCATCTTCTTTGCCTATGCAGCGTACTAGCAAACCAGACTGCTATTATGCCATGTCGTCCGGCGGCACGCCAGCCAACCAGTCACTCATGGCCATTTTTTGATGGAAATTTGGTGGTCTGCAGTACTACCAATATGAGGCGTATGCGACATACGGAACGCTTGGGCCGCACACACTCACCAGCGTGACAGTCAAGGTGAGCCGCCAGCTGCGCACCCAGCAGCACGCACCAGGCACCAGGCACATGTCGAGTGCAGCCATGTGCCGCACTGCGTCTGCAAAACGCATAGGAGGCGCTTTATCATTTGCAGTCTGCCATACAGAAACTTGCAATCTTCATTTGTCCCCATCTCCAGGGTGACCTGCTGATGATGCTAGCCATCTCCGCAAACGACAAGCAGTGGGGCAAGAGCGAGAAGAAGCTGCGCCAGGTAAGTGACCATGCGCATCCTGCTACATGGCTGCAGTGCTGGCCGTTTGCTGCTGGCATGGCTGCATGGGCTTGCATGAAGGTCGAAGACTCTGCAGAAGCGTCATGCTGCTTAACTACCTACAGGGCAGCAAGTATCTTGCACATGAGCAATTCGTGAACCCTTTGCCGCCCTGCAGGTGCTGGACACATTCCGCGCGTCAGCATGAATTTTTAGGCCGCCATTCATGTTGGTAGCGCATTCAGAGCAGGTCATTACGAATTTGCAGTCAGACTCGGCGGTAGTCGGACTTGTGGCCTTTCCGGATGCCATTTACTGCGGTGACATTTCGTCTACAATGAAGATCCTGCGACAGAGACAACCAAACGGAAACCACGCCTGTATGATACCTAGCAACGACTCATCTGCATTTCCACCGCCCCTGTACTGGGCTCTCCTCAAGGGCAGCTGTGAGCAGCCTCAATGTGTTACGGCCGGCACCGAGGCCCGGCCGCCCCAGCCTAGCAGACAATCATCAATGGTGATCATCAGACGGCCCCCTGGCCAGCTCCGCAGTCTCGGTGTGCCGCACCAGGCGGCCAGAACATCAAAAACCTTTAAAAACTCCGCGGCCAGACCTTTGATGAACACTTGCGCGATACTGTGCCAATCAGATGATCCAATCATATGGCCCAGCTGGCCAGCTCCGCAGCCTCGGTGGGCAGCTCCACGAAGGGCCGCGTCAGCTGCCGCACCACCGACTCGCCGCAGAAGGGGTCCTCTGACGCTACGAGCTCGTCCAGCTGCTGGGCTGCGGCCTCCACCGACACGCTGCTGCCGTCCTCCAGCACCACGCGCGCCGCCTTCAGGTCCGTCGCCAACACCTGTACTCGGAAACACTCTTTTGGATACAGAAAGTTTGACGGGGCATCTGGTCACGAGCTGTCCTTGGCCTTATTTGACGGATTTGGCTGGCAACGGTTTACTGCCGTTGCCAGCCAGATCCGTCAGATACGGCCATGCACACGCTGTGCAATCAAAAGGTGCACAGGATGCAGGGTGCAGAACACTTGTGTCCTGAGCCAATGTTGAATGATACCTGAGCCAGCGTCTGCTGCAGGTAGCTGATGCGCGAGGCAATCGGCGGCGCCGCCAGCGCCGCCGCCTCAGCGCAGGCGCACGCACCGTGGAAAGCATTGCCTGTCGCGGTCACAAGGAAATTGGTCAGCACCAGGTACACTGAAACACAGTGCAAAGCAAAGCGACTTTCGCAGTGGCACATCTCGCAGTTCAAACATGAATTCCAGCAGAAGTCATCAGACAGGATTGACTTTGCCTGTGGGAAACAGCAGGCATGGCGGGAGAGCGCCGCCCGAGGGGCCGGCGGCCGGCGGCGACGGCGCCGCCAGCGGCCGCGCGCACGCTGCGCACGCCTCCGACAGGTCGACGGCCGCGGTCCGCTTCTCAAGCGCCGCCATGTCCCGCCTGCAACACAGAGCCACTGGTGTGAACTCAGTTGTTCCCGCTGCCATTGCAATTCGTGGTCCGCAGAGATCCAGGTACTTATTTTGAGCCACACCTCCTCGTACTAAGAGCTTGCAGCAGAGGACGGCGATGTAGACTTGCATCAGAGTGGTGGTGGGCTTGCAGTAATTTCTCCACTGTTACTTCTGCACCTGAGGGCGTCGGCGGTGCCGGTGGCGTCCCCCAAGTCCGAATCCTAGGCTTCCAACAGAGGATGGCAGTTTCTCAAATGCAGCAGAGGGTCCTGCTTCAGCACCTGAGGGCGTTGGCAATGCGGGTGGCGACCTCCATCTCCGCTGTCAGGACGTGCAACAGAGGATTACGTTTTCACACATGAAGCGAAGGAGCGACTTCCACACCTGAGCGCGTCGGCGATACGGGTGGCGTCCTCCATCTCCGCCTTGAGTGCCTGGATCTGGGCATTGTAGTCCGCCAGGCCGTCGCACAGCGCGCCCTGGAAATGTAACAAGCTGTCGCCAAGTCCTCTGGTAACAGGCGAGTCCATTTGTGGTGCGCCTGTCACCTTGTTGAGAGATGACTTGATTGTGCCCTCCTTTCTCGATGGCATCGGCCAACTCAACAGCGCATTGATCAACTATTGACAGCGCATTGATCACCAAAGCATCGTAGCAGCAGCGTCGTTGCAGCCACGCACGTACCTTGAAGGCATCGATGCGCGCAAAGTCGGGGAACAGGGGCAGCACGTCCTCGATCTTGACGGCGCCGCCCGCCTCCCGCAGGAACTCTGACACCTGCCCAATGTTGTCGCCGCTTTCCTGTTGTGCCCGACAACCACTGTTGGTTTTCTTTCAGACTAATTTTGGCGTTTATAAAGGCATGTTGTATGTGTCTGGCTGCACATGTGGTTGAGGCAAGCTGCCAATCGCTTGCCTATGGCGCCTGGTCAGCTTCTGCCTGTGGGTCAAGCTTACTGGCAACAGCCCGCCACATGCGGCAGTAACCAGCTCAGAGAGTCTAGAAGAGGGTAAGAACAGTAGAACAGTCAGTGCCGGACACACCTCTGCCGAGGCGGGCTGAGCGAACAGGTGCGTGGCGATGGCGAGCCATGCCTGCCGTCGCGCGCCCTCGTCCGCCGGCCGCCGCGCGACGTCCGCCGCCAGCGATCTGTCGAAGCGCAGCGCCAGCGCCACCGCATCGTCGAAGGCGCCCACCTCGCACAACAGCGCCACGCACGCCTGCACACCAAAGCGTTCAAACGTTCGGCAACATACTGAGTCTGGCACGGAGTGGCGTTCTGAGCACCACCAAACAGCATGTGTTGGGGCACTGCCTCCCGGAGCCTCGCATCATCCACTACAGGCACCGGCGTAAAGGCTTGCACCAACTCCGTGTCTCCTTTTGTCGTGTTGGAGATGACTGAGTCGTTCTGCCATTAGGCAACCATAGAAGAGCCGCTGCACAGGTCTGAGAGTACTCCGGAAGCTGACAAATGCAAGCTCTGCTCACCCGCAAGTGGTCGTGGGAGCGGCACACGCGCAGCGCGGTGTGCGGGTCGTATAGCGGCCGCCCCGCCGCATCACGCGCCGACTGCAGTCAAGCCAGCATCGATATTTTCGTTGGTTAGACATTGCACTGCATCACGTGTCAAAATGTGCGTCATATCTCAAAGTATGCATGTGCAAGTAGAAGACACGAGCCTTTTGGTGCACGGCAGGGACCAGCTAAGCGGGCCACATAGGCGTGATTGTACCTGCAGGTAGGCCAGCAGCCGCTCCTCGGGGCCTTCCACCGCGTACAGCGCCACCGCCAGCGCCGCCAGCGCTGCGTCCTGCAGGCCCAAGAGTGTTGGTATCAGATGAGAATGCCGGGTCAGGCAAGCTTTTTTTCTGCAACACATGCAGCTGAACAGCGCCACAGCTGGTGCCGCCACCGCCGCGTCCCGCGGCAAGGTTCAAGCAGGAGATGAAGTGCGCAATCATTTCTGATCGTCGGGTGTTGTGTGCAGGCCGCAGCTAACATTGCAGGTGCTTGCCGCAGCTGCAGGGAACGCCTCTGTCATGAGAGGGCACTCCGGAAAGGGGCACCTGGCACTGGAGCCGGTCGAGGGCGAATTGGACAAAGCGCAGCGCCTGTCGCCTGGTCTCCGCTGGCGCGCCCGCCTCCCCCAGCCGCAGCAGCGCCGGCAGCAGCCGCCTGCAGCATCGCAGCATCTCTTGAGACACCAGAGCCATTCACCGATGCAACTAGATCGCTGCTGTGATAAGCAAAGGGCGCAGTCACAGGTCAATGCTCAAAACACAGAAACATCACTTTCGTCAATCCACCCAGCGCACCTGGGGTCCAGCGGCGGCTGCGCGGCGAGCCAGGCGTCGACGGCTGCGCCGGGCGCCGCAGCCATGAGCGCGGGTGCGAACTTGTAGGCCAGCTCCCGGGGCACGTCGGGCCGCCGCAGCAGAGCCAGCGCCCGCGTCCCGTCGCCGCGCGCCACCAGGTGCTCCACCACCGCCTCGCTGTCCTACTTGTAATGTGTCAAGCTGACTTGTGAATCGAAAGTCAATTGCAATTTCAGAAGGCATTGGGTGAGCGGCAGCGCCTGCGTCGCGCTGCGCCTCGCCACCAGGTGCTCCACCGCCTCGTTGTCCCATTGGACACTAAAAGGACTTAAAGGAAACAGAACTGAATGGAAGAATCGTGTGAGTCGCAGTGATAGATAATGTGTGCCTGGTGCCGCATCGCGTCGGCGCGCGCCGCTAGGTGCTCCAACACCACCTTGCTGTTCTGGTAGTAAGGAATGTGCTTGCAACAGCTGCCCTGAGGGCGTAAGTGCAAGCGCGTGTGGCGTGTCGCTTGGCCATGTGCCACTAGGTGCTCTACCACCGCCTTGCTGTCCTGTGGGCAGGAGCAAACACAACAGGGATGTGACTTGATACATGACAAGGCTGGGTGATTGCCGAGTTGCGTCAAACCGCGACACCAAGTGGTGCACCACCCCCTCGGTGTCCTGTGGGCAATGTGCACGACACGATCTGGGAGGCTGTGTCCAAGCGGTCGACATCTGCATCAGCGTGGCTTGCAAGGCTTGTGCGACACAACTGCTGGTGATGACAGACGGCAGAGGCAGCAGACAGGTTGAAAGCTGCCGCTCTGCACTCTCCCTGATTCTGTGCGGCAAGGTAGCTTGGCAGCAGGCGATTATCAACATCTGCGAGAGTGGCCACAGCATTCGGCTGCGACTGCTCGCGCAGTGTGTGCATGGTCGCGTGCCAGAGCAGCCTCGCCTCAATCGGTGCCAGTGACCTGTTACGTGGGTCAAGATGTCCGACATTTGAGTGAACAGCACCTCGCGGTAGGAGGCGAAGTGCATGAGGTCGTCCAGGCGGCCGTAGCTGGCCAGCAGGCTCGCCGTCACCCCCGGGTCCACCACCTCCACATTTGCCTTCAGGAAGGCCTGCACAAATTCAAGGTAAATGTAGATTCAATAGAGTTTCTGCATTGTAGCGACACGACAGGATTGCAACTGATGCTGCTGGCCGTCAACCCCCGGGTCCACCACCTCCACATTCGCCTTCAGCCTGCGCAAATGGCAAGCTGTAACAAACCTCAGCATGGCAGGACTGTGTGGCAAATGAAAATCGAGTATGCTGGCCAACTTTGCCCCGTCCACCACCTCCACCTCGTCAAACAATCGAACAGATCACATCAGCAAAAGTAGCTGTCAACGGAGCTAGAGTCAGCAGAACAAATTATGCAAGAGCCGGCGATACTTGCGGCACTCTTGGCGGCCACCGGAGGCGTGAAGCTGGCGCCACCGACAAAGAGAGCAGCCACATTGATGGTCTCGCCACATGTGGCCGCACAATTGCCGAATTCACCAGCGTCACGCCTGCCTACTCCTATGGTGGCCGGCTGCCTGATGTTAGTAGTAGCTGAGCACACCTGCAGCTGCTGCTCGAGGGCCGCGACAGTGCCATCACCGCCACCGTGTTGCTGATCGCCGTCGCCGAGGCCCACATGCGCGTCGAGCAGCGCCCGATTGATTTGGTCCAGGTACAACTCCGTCAGCCACGTCGCCACCATCGTCGCCTGTCCAAAAGAAAATCCTTCCAGTCGGAAGGCTGCCAGCTTCGTTCAGCGACAACTTTGAAGGGCTTGCATTGGAAACAGGTCTGCACGGCGCCTGATCACTCAGCAGCTTGTGGTCATGGCCTGCCAAACGCTCATTGAAGATCTGTAGTCAACGTGGGCACAACGTGCTGAATCGAAGCGATTTATAGAATAAAAAAGTCAGCTTGCTAGTAGTCATGAAATCAGCAAGGTTTTTCCGAGTAAGTACTAATAAAACAACCTCAACTAGAAATTACTTTTATGATTCGTTTTTTTCTTTCTTGACCAAGATTTTTCCAAGTTCAAAATTATTGAATAAAGCTTTTAATTTGAAACCGAACTTTGCTCAAATTTCTTGCTCAATTCTTCCATTTGAATCTACAGCAGAGCCGGAAAAAACCTGCACCTGCGCCTTATCGGTGGGCCCCAGCGTGTGCAGCTTGGTGAGCAGGAAGGTCTGTAGTGCCGCCGGCTCGCCCGCATCCACCAGCCGCAGCGCCACCTCCTCAAAGCTCGGCGTCGCCGCCGTGACCTGCGAAAAACGAGATGCAACGAGTTCACAGCCAGGACATCATGGAAGATCAAGACATACAGGGGGCTTGGCCGTCTGCAGCGCCGCCGGCTTGCCCGCCTCCACCAGCCGCACCGCCACCTCCTCGAAGCTCGGCGTCGCCGCCGTCCCTGCAAACACCAATACACATTGGATCCACAGCCAGTATTCAGCTGCAGCGCCTGCAGCGCCACCTCCTCGAAGCTCGGCGTTGCCGCCGTCACCTGTGCACAAAATGCAACACGAGGTCACAGCCAGGTCATACGGAGACACGCATGGCGCTTGGCTGTTTGCCACCTTGCCAGCTTCAAACTGACTTGTGGCATGGGGGAGGGGTTGCTGCCACTCTGCATCGCAGAGAGTGTATTGCAGTGTCGTTACAACTGAAATCATGTTTGATGACATGGGGTTTTAGCTTTATTTTATTTGTTTTTCCAGCTAAAGAGAATGAAATCTTTAAACGTTTGGGCAGTGTAGGATCAAATGTTGGTGACATCACGAAAGAGCACCTTGCCCCACAGCTCGGCGGCGCGGCGGGCGTCGCCGCCCGCCATGGCGGCCTCCGCGGCGGCACAGTTGATGGCATTGCGCTGGCCCTGACCGCGCGCCGAGCGCAGCGCCGCCCTCCACTCCTGCCGCCGCAGGTGCACCGCCCACATGTCGCGCCCCTCGTCCTCCACGCCCACCTCGAACAGCGCCTCCCCTGCGCGCAAGAGGCAATTTTCGTCAATCTACAATTTGAAACAGCTTCTGGCAGCTTGTGCACTCCCCTGCGTGCAAGGCAAGGAAGCAACAGATGGAATTTAGTTCAGTCCCCGAAGCAGGTCCACATGAGATTACACAAATGCCAATACATATATGTGTGAGGGCAGCAGGTTGCCGGCCTTCGGGTTTTGGTTTCAGAGGCATGACAGACTTGAAATCAGACGGACCTGTGAACAGGTACACTGTGCCGGTGGCTGCGTCGCTTGCGAGGCCCAGCGGGTTGCCGATCGCGTTGCGGCCCGTCAGCGGCACCTGCTGCACCACCTCCCGGCTGACCGCATTCAGCGCCACCACCTTGTGCGGGAACAGCACCAGCACGTGGTGCTCCGTGACGGCCTGCATAGATGGAACAGCAGCTTTGTCAGGATGCGCAGATCAGATGTATCCTGGGTCGCTGTCTGCGTCCCTGTGACCTGGCCTGGCCTGGTCGACACTGAGCACAGGGATCTTTGTGGGGTAGCGTGACAGAGCTCTCGCAGCGTGTGCAGCGACAGCTGCTGGCGCTCAGGCTGCAGCAGCGCAGCACAATGCTTACGCCAGTCGAACTGTCACACCCATGCCAAGGGCTGATCGAGCGTTGTGATCACTATAGCGTCACATATACGCGTCACATATACGCGTCACATATGCGCAAGGCGGTGCTGCCTCACCACTGCGATGGGCGTTGCGGCCTGCGAGGCGGGGCCATCTGGGTATGGCAGTAGTCCTGCGGCTGATCCACCGAGGCATTGCAGCTCCGCCGTCACCTCCGGCTGCGCTGCCGTGCCGCCGCTGCGGTCCAGGAAGCCAGTCGCATCACGGCTGCACACACGGACATCCTTGTGATTGACTGGCCAATGGCTGCACACTCACCACGCTGGACCTCGTTCTTTCTCTAGCGACTGCAAGCACTCTTTCAACACAGCTACTGCTCGCACTGCCATTTGATGCTTCAGCAAGCTGTGCTCTACACGCCTGCGTCCTTGTCTGTCAGAAGCGTTTCACAGGCACAATGCAAGAGCAGCGCAGTCACCTCAGTCTTCACCTTGCCTAGGACACACCTGTCTCTGGCTGCTCGGCTGCTGGGCCGCTCCGCTGCGGACGCCTCCTCGGCCCCGTCAACGCTGAGGCGGCCGGCGTACACACCCGGCTCCGCCATCCAGGCCAAGCGCTCCGCGCCGCCACCACCCGGCGCCGAGTGCAGCGCCAGAACCCCCGCGCTGGCGCCCGCGGCTGGCGGCAGCTCCAGAAAATTTGCCGTCTCTGCATGTTATATAGGACATCGGTTTTGCAGACGACTGGATATCTCAGGGGGCATCGGGTTCATGCTGTGTCCACAAGTGTGCACAAGTATTCAGCGAGGCTCCCCAGGCCAGGAGCGCACCCAGGGAGCGGGAGGAGTAGCCGGAGAAGGCGCCCTGCAGCCCCGGGCCGCCCAGAAACACGTACAGCCGCCCCGGCGTCGTCACCACCACCAGCGCTGCATCCCCCTGGCTCACCTGCGCATGACACAACAAGCCTCTGTGTGCTGCTTTTCAGAGCGTCGCAGACAATGTGTTCATGTATGCCAAACTGCAGCCTGGCATTGCTGATGCCCCAGGTAGGCTGCGCCACTGTGCTTGAAGGCAGCTGACGCAAGCTGTATCACCGCGCAGACCTACGAGACCATCCGCTTGCAGAGAGGTGTCTCGCCGACCTGCTGGTAGCAGCCGCGCACGGCGGGCGTGGGGGCGTCCAGCTCCAGCAACGGCGCCCAGAGCCGCTCCCGCTTGTCCTTCTCCTCCATCGCCAGCACATGCAGCGCTCCGCCCTCCGTGCCCACCAGCACCTCCCTGCGCTCCAGTCATGTAAAGGACGAAATGTGGACCTGTGTCGCTGGTTGGTTTTCACGCGTTGTTGGTTGAGCTCAGGATATCAAAATGCCGATGGGTGCTCCTCAGTGGTGTGGACATCAGTGGCCCTGGGTCACTGCATGTAGCCACCGCATGGAGTCGTCGATCAGCACACTGGCTGCCCTTATGCGCAGGCATGTGCTAGTCTGGCTGGGGCACGTTTCCGCCGCACCCGGTGCTGCTGTCGCTGGCGTGGCTGGCGTCAAACGCCGCCGCGCTGACCGCCACGCCGCGCAGCCGCGCCAGCGGCCGTGGCTTGGGCCACTTGGCGTACAGGTAGTGCGTCTCCACAGCGCCGCCGGCCGCCAGCACCACGAGCGTGTGTGCGCCGCTGCCGTCTGTGAACAGGTGGCGCACCGCTGCCTCCGGCGCCTTGCTCAACTCCACCTCCAGCACTGCAGTTGGTGACAGACGGAGTGTTTTGAGGGTGGAGAGTGCCTTACAGCAGGTCACATTGTGCCTCCCGGTGGAGTCATAAGCCAATGAGCAGGCCACGCCTTGTGCATTTGCACCAATGCACATGCCCTGAGCTCGAGAATTTTCTCAGATGCGTTGCCCATGACGGCTGTCCACCTGGTGACGAGCCGTGGTTGTAGTCGTAACGCAGCAGGAAAGCGCGAGAGGTGACCACGGTTACGCAGTCGCTGCCCGCTGCCACCGCCACCACCTGCCCGCGGCCCCTGCATGGCACATGGAACGTCAGACGAGACACGCATGGCGCAGCACATCAATGGTGAATATAGTCTGATGTGCAGCGCAATTATGATGTCCCGAATGGGCACCTGGTGATCTGCTGGTCAAAGCCTTCGAGCGAGAAGATTGGCGGCACGCCAGACTCTGCCGCTGCCAGCGGTGCGCCATTCTGGGTGGCCACTCCAGGAAGTGCGCCGACCGTCTGGCTAGCGCGGGCTGCGTTCTCCACCCAGTCGTCGACAAGCGTCGCCATGTTGTTCTCGATGTCGACTGCCAGCTGTATGCGCTCCGCAGGCTGATGTAATTCCAACTCACAAGACGACAACGACAGCCTCGTTCATCGCATCGGACGACGATCTTGGCTCCTCTCAGCTTGTTTTGTCGGGGTGACGATGCATTACATTCAATCAACGGACGTGCCTGCAGCACCAGGCGAGATTGCCCAACAAAATGAAAACTGAACAATATGTGGCGATATGGTGCATCCAATTGGCGATGAGTGCGACTTTGAACTTGAGGTTATCGAGGCGAATGCTGCTTCTGCATGCCGATGCGCCAGTGGCGTGTGGTCTATGCATCAGGGTCGTCGAAGGGAGCATGTCTTGCCGGATGACTGATCTGTGCAACGCGTGCAACTTTCGTGCAGTCTCGCCTGCATTCTGTGTTTTCCTAGCAAGGTTATGTCAGTGTTCGCGCCTTCAGGCGGCGTCGTACCGGGCACTCAGTCTTTTCTAAATAATCCTAAACAAGACTCGCATACGACCAGTCGCAGCGTCTCTCGCGTGGCACTGCTGGCTACTGTTACACCAAGGTGGCATTCATGAGCTTTGTCTCGTCACAAACTTAGTCGGAGTGCCTTGAAACCTCTGCCTTTATTTTGCCAGTGGAACCCGATGCCTTCGCTGCACAAGGCCCTCCTGCTGCTGCTGGCATGCGGCATACTGGCAGCCACTCCGTCGCTCAGTGACGAGCAGCAACGATCAGGCCGCAGCCTACATGCTCAAGTGCAGACGAGCACCCGCAGGCCTCGCGGGCTGGGCCCCGATGACCCCTGGTGCGCCAGCCGCGGAGTGCCGCACCCTGCTGTGGGCATGCTTCCTGATAATATTATGCTTGCATTACTTGCCTGCCTTGCAAGGCCTGCATACCAGCATGTCCGTCGAGCAGCACTCTTTCCTGCAGCGTGTGCCCTGCAAGCGCATTTCCGCACATCCAGCAGCTCAGCTCCGCTGCCCCCCGCAACTCCGCCAACAGCCGGCAACGGTGCTGCAACCCTGCAGGGTAGAGCAGCTATCCTGGAAGCCGCGCGCGTGGGTGTACCACAGCTTCATGAGCGCGGAGGAGTGCGACCACATCATCGGCCTGGCGGCGCCCAGGATGGCGCGCTCCACTGTCGTGGACTCGGAGACTGGCGACAGCGTGCTGGACCCCATCCGCACCTCCCAGGGCACCTTCCTCTCGTGAGTGATGTTTCCTTAACGAGTTCATTCTTTGTATGAAAGTATCGTCTCGCAGACACGGGCGACAGCGTGCTGGACCCCACCCGCACGTCCCAGGGCACCTTCCTCTCGTGAGTGGACTACTCTGGATTCACCAGTCTCTCTCTGACGGCGCAATGACAGCCGAGCGCAGCGTTGAGCTGGACGCTGTATGCCGCTTGCCGTGCAGAGCCCACATCTAATCACCCCAACTCGTGTAATTGTTCAAATAATTGGTGTGTCAGGACTGGGCACTCGTTGCAGCATAACCATGGTCTTCGCAACCCTTTCCAATCCATGTCGCAGCGGCAGCAGGACTGGCTTCAGCGCATGAGCACGTGGCCTAAAACATGTGCAGGCGGTACCAGGACGAGGTGGTGCGGGACATCGAGGACCGCATGGCGCACTGGACGCACCTGCCCGCCACCTACGGCGAGGACCTGCAGGTGGGTCCAATTCATCTGACCAGCTTCTGATCGGGTTTCTGAGACTTTACTGGTCAGTAGAGTTTTCGCAAGTAATATTGCGAAAACTATAGGACACATCTGCCCACTGAGGACCTGCAGGTGAATCCTGTCACTGTGTTCTCGCTGTGTTCCTACTCTTCCTGAGCGCAGCCGACAGATCAGCCAGTTCCTCTGTTTGCCAGACTTTCAGAGTGCACCCCAACAGAATTGTAGACGCTTTCTTTGGGCGGCAGTGCGGCGTGGCGGTGTTCAGCGTGACAGCGCCACGTCCGTGCGGCCAAGCTGTATGGTTCAAATGCGGCAGGTGCTGAAGTATGAGCCCGGGCAGAAGTACGAGGAGCACTGGGACTGGTTTGAGGAGGACGAGCTGAAGAAGATGAACAAAGACGACGAGGACCCCACCAACCGCATCGCCACCATCCTTGTCTACCTGTCAGGTATGCACTCTGGTTGTGCCGACAACGACAGGCGTCGGCATGCTTGACATCGCACGTGGTGTGTGAAAGGGTGTTGTTGATTTTGTCGCACAGTGCCTCCTATATCGCAAACATCACCTCTCTGAAGTGTCTGCATCCCCGCTTCCCAACGATGCACCAGCCCGCCAGCTTCTGAACCAGTGCCGCAGCTTCCCCAATCCTGAGGATGACCTCCACGCGGACTTTTACACAATGCGTTCCTGCCGCTGCCTGCCACGGACGGAGGAGTATCAAGATATTTCGTGACTTTCAGAATATATTTGGTGCTCACCTGCCGCAGATGTGGAGGAGGGCGGCGAGACAGCGTTCAGCAAGTCCGCCTGGCTCAACGAGACGGCGCAGCGCACGGCGCAGCCGTCCGAGTGCGCCGCGGCAAAAGTTTTCGTGAAGCCCCGGAAGGGCGACGCGCTTCTGTTCTGGGACCTAAAGCCCGACGGACAGACAGGTTTGGCAGCAAAGCTCCCCCCTGTGTGTCACGTCTGCGTGCTGTTTGATGAGCCCGATGGGCAGACAGGTGGTGCCAGAGGTCTCTGGAGTCAAGTTGGGGTCTTGACTGATTGTCAAGAATCACTTCCAGCTGGCATTGGCTCGCCAAGACCTGTCTACCAGCTGTGACTGACTTCTGGTCGTGCGGCGCAGGGGACAAGTGGTCCATGCACGCTGGCTGCCCCGTGATCAAGGGCGAAAAATGGTGAGCAGCCTTGATCTAGGAAGTTTCTTTGTACTGTCGTTGTCGTGCACTCATGCAGTTGGAAGTTCTGATGCAGAATGGCAAGTGTGCGCGTCTTCACTTGCGCAGGTCAACGACAAAATGGCTACACAATGGCGAGTACGGAGGTGCGTGCAATTATCTCAACATGATTGACAGTAGACTGCGGACCTATTAGACTGCAGGACCTTTGCCCACGAGGGACATGTGGCCATAAAGAGCTGTTGTTTGCGCTGTGCAGACACATCAGAAATGCAGCGGCTCGCGGCGCGGCGCGCAAGTTTCAAATGCCAGGATGCAGACGACAGCTGCCCCAAGCGGGCTGAGCAAGGTGACGCCCATGTGCTTGCCTTCCTAAGACATCTGCCTGCCTTTTTTTCCACTTTCCCTATCAGCATATCACAGCCAAGGCGAGGCTGAACCCAAAAATACTAGACAAATGTACTGATGCTGATGCAGGGGATTGCAAGAGTCATAAAATTGAGATGGTGCGATTTTCTGTCTCATGCCCTACCGATCCATACTGTTCCTTCGCGGACATGTCTCGCTGTATAGCCAGCACCCCCCATGGCATCGAAGCTTTCCTCGGTAGTTTATGAGTTCATTAGCATTGAGCGTCCTGTGCCAGGCGTTCATGACCATGCTCTGCTTCTGCAGATTGGGACGGCAATTGTGCAGGGCAAATGCATGCAGTCATGCAATGCATGTGTAGAATGCGCGCCAGGTGCGGAGATTGTTCATCTGGTTCTCTTCAAGACTCGGCAGAATCGCTCTTTGCAAATGCTAAGTGTCCGCGCATGTCTGGCACATGCGAGCTGACAAATACTACTCCGTTGCAGGCGATCTCATCTGCCAGCGAAAAAGCGAGAGGATGCGCATGGCGGCCTTCCTTGATGAGTAGACGCAGCAGCAGCTCAGAATATGCTGAGGCCATGGACTATGTCCTGGACCTTTCGTTCCCGGAGGTTTGTTCTGTTCCAAGCAGCGGCGTTGAGGCGTGCTGCCTTCAGCACGCATATTCAGTTCGTATACTCATCGGTCTCTCTAAGTTGAAGTTTACCCATTCAGCCGTTGGAATTTGTCCCCATCAGCTGGTCCGTCACTGCGGATCTTTTATAGCCTACACGTTTTGACAGAACCCGCAATCAATGGCACGATCACGTCCTGGCACTGCCTGCTACCGCCATGCTCGCTAGCCCATTCTGCGCCGCCACCTCTGCTGCTCCATCTGCCTGCTGCTGCTCGGCTGACGGCTTCTCCCACCACAGCGGTGGCGAGGTGGGCAGCCGCGCCGTCAGCACGTCACAGCCGTTCTTTGTCACGACGAGCGTGTGCTCGAACTGCGCCGACCGCTTGCCGTCTGCAGTGACGCTCGTCCAGCCGTCCGGCCAGGTCGTGTCCTTCCATGTGCCGACGTTGATCATGGGCTCGATGGTGAACACCTGCGATTGGCCGGTCAAATGTCAAAGGACGGTACGGCAGCGCCTGATTAAGTTCCAGGTGTGAAATTTTGATGGTGAACATTTGTGATTAGACTTATAGAGTGTTAAGAGGTGAATAATTGGGAGTGTCTGAAGTGGCAGAGCGTCTGACGATTAACGGTAGAGCGTCTGACAAATCATCTGACAGGACATGCCGCGGCACCTGGGTCCCAGGCAGCATCGACGAAGCGGAGCCCACAAGCTCTGCTGTGCTGTCAGCACCATTTGCGGTGTGGAGCATCGTGCAGGCACGACTGGCAGATGGCTCACAACTCGCTCACCTGGCCCTCCTTCATGGTGCCGACGGCCTTGTTGCCACGGTAGTGCGGGATGTTGGGCGCGCAGTGGAACAGCTCCCCGATGCCGTGCCCGCAGTACGCCTTCACCACCGACAGCCTGCCAGCACCAAGAATCTGCTTCATGCATCTTGTCCTTGCCAGGGCTGCTAGTGATGCCGCACGCATGTGCACAGAGCCAGCTCGGAGGCACGCCAGGAGACAGGATGTAGATGTGAACATACAAAAACATCACAAGAAAAAGAGATTTACCAGCACACGAGAGGATTGCGCACCCGTTGGACTCAGCGTGCTTGCTGATGATGGCGCCCAGCTCGCGGTACCGCAGCCCCGGCTTCACCGCCGCGATCCCCTGCATGAGGCACTGCGCACGCAACGAAAACCCATCTCAGCACAGACAGCCTCAAACTCAATCGCTGATACATCTTCTGACATATTCTTCTGGCACATTCACAGGCAAATGCAAGTGCAGATGTGCAGGCTGCTCACATGGCTGCGGAAAGCAGGCGGGAGCCGCCAGTCCATGCTGATCCGCCAGAAGTGTATTTAAGCTTAATCAGCGCAGGGCGGCACCTCGTAGGCGACCTTGGTGAGCTTCTGGCTCTCCGTGTCCACCTCGCCCACCACGAACGTCTCGTTCAGGTCGCCGTGGAAGCCCTTGTAGTACGCCGTCACGTCCACATTCACGATGTCGCCCGCCTGCGCCATTGCAACGTCAAGGATCGAGGCCACTGTCGGATTTAAGTCTAAAAGCAAGGGTCGCAAGGAAGCGCTCCGTTGGATGAGGACTCAGGTTATTTCACACTCGGTTTCCTCCACGTCTTTGCTTCTGTGACAATCGGCCGGCGACGGCCAGCAGATGCTTCTCTAGGCGGCCAGACTCTGGGGGTGCCTCACATTCTGCGCACTTCGATCGGAACCCCACCTGCAGCGGCCGCTTGTCGGGGATGCCGTGGCAGATGACCTCGTTCACGGAGGTGCACACCGACTTTGGGAAATTCCAGTAGTTGAGCGGTGACGGGTAGGCGCCCGCCGCTATCGTCTCCGCATGCACCTGTTTTACAGTGGCAGCGACGCTGTCAAGATGGGTTTCGCCAGTGAGCCTGTACCATCACACTCATTCCCATCCGACACCTGCCTGTTAAGCCTGGCCATGTGCAGGGCCAAAGGCCTCGCTCGCACTCCTCCACGACGAATCGACATGGAGGACTGGCAAGACACCCACCACTTTGTCGATCTCGTCTGTGGTGATGCCCGGCCGGATCGCGGCGTGCGCCGCATCCAGAATCCGTCGCCCCAGCAGGCACGCCGCCCTGATGCCCTTCAGCTGCTGGGGTTTGGGGTTGGGCACTGCAAGGACACATGGACGGTGTTCTCGTGCAGCACAGCGACTGTGCCACAGACAGGCACGACAGCACTGAGCGCCTGTGATGCCAGCCATGGGCATGGGGAGACCCTCTTCACCACGAATCCCCGTTCACACTTGGTGCAACAGCTCAGGGCGCGGCAGTCCATCATGACTACGAGGAGAGACGCCGACATGCGGCCTCACCGCTGTTCTGATGCCGGCTGCTGATTTCGCTGGTGGGCTCGCCGCTGGTCGCATAGTCCGGGATGAGTATGCTGGATGGCACCTGTGCACTTACAATATACAATCGATCGCACAGAGTTGCAGCTGTCTCCCTGCCGCTCACGACACCGTCAGGCATCCTGCAGCGTGTGATGCCCAAGTTGTTGGCATCAATATCAGGACATCATGAGCGCTGATAAGGATTTAGTAGGAGGAGGGGGTCTTATTCCGACTCGCCGCGCTGCGCGGGCTGACACGGTCCGGCCGCAGCTCTCCTGTCCAGCTGAACGCGGGCATCGCCTTGCTGCGGGCGCGCCCCCGCTTCGTGACAAACAGCCACGAATCCGCCGCTGGCTTTTGGTGCACCTGTTTATGCTCCGCCCAGGCTTGCTGCAGTGAAGTAGTAGCGTCTGGTGATTTCTCGGTGATCGATACCATATGATGCACTGGGCAGCAATGCCATTGCCATGTTCCACGTCGTGGCCGCCGCAACCGCCGCTCACACTGTGCAGTACATGAAGAAGCATGCAAACACGGACTGGCAGGGAGGTAGCGTTACCTTGAAGCAGTCCTGTGAGCAGAAGACGCTGCCCTCCTTGGGCAGTCCCTGGTCCAGGCACTTTGGACATTGCAGCTTCGCCGGGTTGCCGCACCTGTATTTGCCGCTCATGCATGTCAGACGACCTGGAGCATTGGGATCGCAGTCAGTTTCATGAGCAGTAAATCTGTCGCATTCCTGCTGCTTGTGCTATGCCCACCTTGCGCAGCCTGAGCCTTCGAGAGCCTCGGGCGACCCCATGATGATTGCACAAATCTGTTCGGACGGCGATTGGTCTGCTTGTCGCAACAGCTACCAAGCGATTCCAATTTTGTTGTATACAGAGCTAAATGGCTTCTGCTGCCGAGACTGCCCAGCTTCAGTCAGGAAGCAGCAGCGTGCAGCAGGACGCAGGTTCACGCTGCGCCTTGCACGAAACCGGCGCACTGCGCGTTTGTGCACTCCATATCCAGCTCAGTTGTGATTCACGGAACAGAATTGTACAGCTTGGTCGGACCGTCCGTTTGCTCGGCGCGCAGAAGCTTTGTCTGCAGCAGGATTCACTCCAAGTGTCGAAGCGTCTGGTAGCGCTTATCAGCCTGTGGGCCACTTGAGCCTCAAACCGATTGTTTTTAGGTCTTCAGAGTTGAACGAGGCGGCTGTGCGACCATGCGGTGACGGCTTCGCTGGCATTGTGGAACACCGAAGTCTGGTCAGCATGAGCCAGTCTAAGGTGTCCGGGTCCAAGATGAGCGTGGTAGTGCACTCCAGCTTGGGTGACGCGCCGCTGAAGGTGCAGCTTGACAGCTCCAGCACGCAGGAGCTGAAGGCCAGGGTGTCAGCGCATTACCAAGTCGAGGCGGATGCGCTGAAGCTGGTGCGTGTTGGCATCATCATGCCTATTGCAAACTGCAATGTTCCTGATGCCGTTTTGTCTTCATGACGATCAATGACAATCATTCCACTGCACGCTGAAGCTGACTGTTCGGTCCTTGCCAATCGCTGTGTCAGAATCCGCTGCTGCCCTGACGCCGTCCGCTGTGCCTCATGCCACGCACAGTTCTTCGACAACAAGCCGCTGGTGGATGGTGCGTTGGACAATCTGGGCGTCAAGGACGGCGATAGCGTCGCCGCGGTGCAGCGGCGGCTGCCGAGACCGCCGGCCGAGCCGGTGGCGGACCACCCGGTTCCGGATCGCGCAGCGATCGATGTCGTGACGGCAGCGGAGGCGGAGAAACGCGGCAACCCGCCCACAGCGCGCAGCGATGCACGGCCGCGCGGCGGCGGCCCCGGCAGCAGCATGGAAGCGCAGCTCATGGGGCTGCTCAACAGCGTGCAGGGCCACATGATGCGTGAGCCGCCGATTCAGTCGTCTGTGCATGCGAAACACAATTTCATGCAATTCTCTTATAGGCGAAAGCATCCGCGCTGCTCAACGGCATGCGACGTCCAATACATCAGCGATGCTGCAGTGTCACCGCTGCCCGATGCGCACTGATGCAATCTCATGTGCCAGGTCCTGCAGCATGTGACCAGTCATGCAGCGTCTGGTACACCTGCAGTCCATGTCATGCGACCATCAGACCCGATGACATCAGGCTGTTCGTCGTTGTCGTCTCTTAGTGCCATTGATTCGTGCCTGCAGCGGGCCTGGAGGGCGAGGATGAGGGCGAAGATGAGGAGGATGAGGAGGGTGAGGGCGGCGAAGCTGGCGAGCTGCAGGTGAGCATGATGAACAGTGTGTGGGTGTGACAGCTGCAAAGTGGTCGGACCTGTCAGACTGCAATGCAGTAACGGCCTGGCCGGGGGTGTGCATCAGGAAACATGGTGGGTGCAGTTGCTGACAAGCTGAGTCTGGCGCAGATTCCAGAGCCGGATGCGGACGGACTGGCGCAGCTGCAGGACATGGGCTTCTCGCAGGGGCTGTCCGTCAAGGCGCTGCTGCTCAGCCGCAACCAGCCGGCCGCCGCGCTCGAGTGGGCGCTGCAGCACAGCGACGACGCTGACGCCGACTTGCCGCCGTCAGATGACGCCCTGCGCGCAGGTGGGATAGATCTGCACCTTCGATGCTTGTGGCTGTTCATAGCTACAGCCGAATGACTTCAAGGCCACACTTCAAGGCCACACATTTCAAGGCATCACAACACCTCCAGCCATGTGGTTTCTGCCGCCAAGCGGTCAGCAGCTCTGGCGGATATCAAGTCGCCAGTCTCTGAAGCTGCTGCCCTGTTGCTGCAGTGTGGCAGCCCGCGGCGCGGCGGCGGCATCGGGCCGGCGGGCGCGCGGACCCGGCGCTCGTGGAGCAGCTCGTCGACATGGGCTTCGCCCGCGACCAGGTGCCAAACCTTTCACAACCCTTCCGATTGCGCTCCTGGCGTGCAAGTGTATTGATATGCACGGGTGGGAGTTGTATGCAGGAGGCAGGCGGCTGTCTGGTCTGGCTGACGTTTGTTGCCTTTTCTGAAAAGTGACATGCAGAGGTGCCGTGTACAGGGAAGAGGCCAGCAGAGTGTGGCGAATGTGGCCGCTTTGAGCAAGTGGACCGGTGCACCTCGAAAAGCTGGCATTGTAGCTGACAGCAGCGTGTGCACTCCCCCGCAGGCGGCGCAGGCGCTGCAAAATGTGGACAGCAGCCTGTCCTGCAAACGCGGGCCTTCCAGGACATCATTGGCAGACGGTTGACGGACATTGTTCGCACTCTCCCGCAGGCGGCGCAGGCGCTGCAGAATGTGGACAACAGCCTGGAGCTGGCGTGCCAGTGGCTGCTGGCGACCGCCGCCCGCGAGGACGGCGACGACGCCGAGCCCTCCGGCGCCCAGGTGCGCCTGCCAGACATCTCGCACTAGATGTTGTATGAATTTGTGTAAACTTACACCTCAATGCTAGAGCCAAGAGTCTTACAGGGCGTTCTGTCTTACAGGGCATTCTGCACCATGTGCAAGTCAACGCAGCTTCAGGGCTGCATGCTGTTGGACTCTGTTGTGGCAGCGCCTGCTTTGCAAGCGCATTGCCAAGCAGCAAGCAAGCTGAAGCAAAGTCCATGTGTTCCCTCCTCTTACCGCGCAGGAGGCGGCGGCGATGATGGCGGGGGGCGAGGGCATGGACATGACCTCCGGCAGCGAGGACGGCGACGATGACGAAGGTGAGCCTTTTTGATACGGCGGCAGATGCACCATATGAAGAATGAGAAGCCGTAGCCTCACTGTTGCTGCGATGCTGCAGGATAGCAGCCATGCAAGAACGGGCTCTGCCGTGGGTCATGACACTGCATTTCGATGCTGCTCTGCTTTCAGTCTGTAGCATACATTGTCAGGCTGAGCGCCCTGCCACCTGACTGCACGGATGAGCTCGATGGCAACCAATGAAATTACAGCTTTTTTTTCGTAATCAGATGCTCTCATCAATCAGTTACCAACACAAAGTATGTTTGTGCAGACGAGCACGGCGACGACGACGCCATGAGCGGCACAGAGGACGGTAGCGACGTCGAGCTGCGGGTGGCAGAGCATGGCGGCCACGAGGATTACATGTCCTCCGGCGATGGCTCTGATGACTCGGGCGGTTCGTCTGATGAGGTGGATACTGTTTTTCTGGTCAGTAGTCACCAAAGATGTTCCGATAGTTGTATGTTTCGTTTTGTTTTAAGCAACTGTCGACGCCCAAATGTGCTCCGGTGTCGGCTCCGAAGGTTCCCCTGACTCCTCCAACGACGTCAGCTTCAAGAAAAGAAAAGCGTGCTAATACACGAGCCTGCCGAATACCTCGGTGCATGCGGTGTCCACCGTTTGATTGAAGACTACCTGTTCCTCCGGCGACGGTTATGCTATTTCGTCTGTGTCTTTTAGATGAGGTGCACCGAATCCTTTGGCTTTTCTGGCCTGTTTGGCAGCAGACAGCAGGCGGGAGGCAGGTGTTTCTCACGCACAAATACCGCGTCTCTTTCCCACTGCCGACCAGTGTGGCGCGGCTTCAGTCGAGCCTTGCAGGGCGTGGGCGGCGGCAAGGCAGACATGCACTATCGCATTCTGATTCTATCGATCTTTGCATTGTGAGCTGGACAAACCGCGATGGTGGTCGCAGGTCGAGCCTTCAGTCGAGCCTTGCAGGGCGTGGGCGGCGGCGAGGCAGACATGCAACTGGGGGAGGACGATTTCGATCTTTCCATTGCATTCTATCAGACACAAAAGTCTGGCTTGCAAGGGAATGCCCAGAATGCTTGCAGGATGAGGCAGGGACGGGCAACGGGGCAGACGTGCACCCGGGCGAGGACGACTTCGATTTTTCCTTGGAGTGGTCTATCAGACGCAAGTCTAAATCCAGAGTGGATGGTCGCAGGATGAGGAAGGCATGGAGGGCCAGGCGGACATGCACCCCGGGGAGGACGACTTCGAGCACGGGCTGCAAGACATGCAAAGCGCCGACGCTGGCATGGGCATGCCGATGCCTGGTGCGCTGCTGCTACTGCTGCTGCCGTTCTCCCTTTGCCATCTCCCTCTCTGCTGCTCTGCTGGTCCTGCCTGCCAGGCGGCTGCAGCGTGGCGCACGCACTCGCCGTCGCTGCTTCCACAGCCTGCTGTGGCCTCCTGCCTGCGCAACGGCGTAAAAGGGAGGTGTGCTATAGAGGGCTCGCACACCAGTTCACGCTTCCTGGGGCTACACTGTAGATTCTCGCGCACGTGCAGGCGGGGACTACAGCATGACGGACATGGCGGGGCTTTGGGACATGCACGAGGTGCTCGCGCGCATGGAGTCCGGTGACCTCGCCCACCCCGAGATCATGCAGGTCCGAGCATCTCTTATGTCGTGCCGGTTGCTCCCTGAATATCGCCGTTCAGTGCCTCCGCTGTCGGCGGGGCCAGCCGCGGCCCGCAATGTCGCAGAGGGCACAGCTCGAGAAGGCTCACTGCGCCCACCTAGTTTCACGCTGGCATCTTTGCTTTCCGTTTTGCTCTTCTTCTGCCTGCTGACTTGTTCGGGTGCTGCCGCGGCGCAGGAGGTGGCCAGCAGTCCGATGTTGATCGACGCGGTGCAGGCGCTGCTGTCCAACAGTGCGGCGTACGCCTCCCTGGCGGAGCACCCCGAAATGGCGCCCTTCATCCGCTCCCTGCGCCGCCTCGTCGGTGCGCGCCCCTGGCTCCGAGACTGCTTCTCGTATATTTTGTCAAGTTTGTCTTCGTTTCAAATGCATAGCGCCACGTGCATCGCACCAGATACATCGCATCGCCTTGTCGGAGCCGCTTGATGACAGTCGAACATGTCGCAGCAGGCGGCGCACAATGCAGCACAGCCTTGATGCTTCAAGCACTACCCACGGCTTGCTGTGTGCATGCAGGGATGGACGTTGACGCAGAACAGCAGCCGGCAGAGCCCCGGGAGGCTGCGCCGCCGGATGCCGCACCGCAGGGCGCCGGCCCGGGCATCGTCGCCATCCCAGCAGCCAATGAGCTGGTCGCGGCGCTGACGGCGGCGGCCAACGCCGCCATGCAGTCAGGCGCCGCAGGCGCCAGCCCTGGCGGCGGCCCCAGCGCGGGCTCGGGCGGCGGCGGCGCAGGCGCGGCTGAAGGCGCCTCGGGCCGCCCGGCCGGCGGCGGCAGCGGCGGCGCACCTAATGCCGGCGCCGGTGACACGCCCGCCGCGGCTCCAGGCAGCCCGGCGGTCGCTTCAGCGGCGCCGGCCGCAGCACCGGCCGCGGCGCTGCCAGCTGCAGCGCCGCCGGCCGCCAGCGGTGCAGGCACAGTCACCATCGAGGCGCACCAGGGCGGCCTCGACGGCCCAGCATTTGTGCTCACGGTGCCGGTTTCCGCCGGCTTTGGCGGCGCGGCGCTCGCTGGCCTGGGGGCCATGCCGCAGCTGCAGCCGCCCCCGCATGTGCACCAGCCGCCCGCCTCGCTGCACATTGCGCCGCAGCCGGCCGGCAGCCCCGTCGGCCGCGCCGGCAGCGGCAGCTTTGACGCCGCCGTCGCAGCTGCCGGCGAGCCGGCGGCGTGCGGCGCCAGCCACAGCCAGGAAGGCGGGGGAGGCGGCGCAGACGGCCAGAGCTCGTAGCTGCGTGCTGCTTCAACAAGGGCGATTGAATGCGCACACTTGCAAGAGATGGCACAGCAACCTGATACGGTGGAGCTTGCTCGCGTGCGTTTTGGAAGTGTTGGCATTCGAGCTTTCTGGCCATGGGACCTGCTTGTTGGTAACGCATTTCCAACTTTCTCCAGTATATGGCCATTGGATTGCAAACCGCAGGAACCTGATTTGTCAGCGCAGCAATGCCGCAGCAGAGTGGCACAGCCTCTCGCAATATCGAGTGCTGTATCAATAACAGCCAGCACAAATCTCAGTGTAGAGTTCGCAAAACCATAAAGCCTGTCAGCTGAACAGTTAGTCCCGCCTGCTTCTGCTGCCGCCATTGCTGCCCTTGCCGCGGGCCTTGCCGCTGCTGCCGCTGGCCTTGCCGCCACTGCTGCTGGCCTTGCCACTGCCTTTGCCGCCACCGTTGGCCGGCTTCCCTGCGCCGCCCTTGCGGCCGCTGCTGTTGGGCGCTCGGCCATCCACGGCGGCGTCACGCTGCTGCCCCTGCTGCTGCGACTCGCCCTCACGCCGCTTCGGCAGCGTCCGGCCGTCTGCACGCTTTCTGGCGGGGCAGACTGGAGGCAGCACAGCCGCAGGGGCGAAGTGCTCCATCATGCCAAAGTGGGTACATTTGCGTTAGCGAAGTGCATTCTGTTCATGTCATTGTCCTGCTGCATCTCACAGCTATCACAACTGCTGTAGCACAGCAGGAAATTGGCTCTGCGGTGTGCCGATCACTCAAAGATATCATCGATGTGACGACGTTCTAAAACCAACACTCCTTGCCCTGTGAAGCCGACGGCACGACTGTGCTGCTGCCGGTGAACATCGACCCGTCGCGCGGCAGCTTCATGGACAGCGCGCCGATGCACGACCCCCACTTTGCCGGCGGGTTGCCGCCACCGCAGCAGCGCTACGACGAGCCGATGCCGGGGCCGCCGCCTTTCGACCACCAGGCATGCCGCCGCTGTTCGACCACTACGGTCCGCCGCCGCCGCGCTTTGACGGGCCGCCGCCGCATCATTACGAAGAGCGGCCGCAGCACTTTGACGGGCCGCCGCCGCCGCAGCATGACGACAAACGGCCGCCAATCGACGAGCCGCGCGGCCATCGGCGACCTGGCCCGCCAGAGTTCGACGACCCCTGGGATTCGGACCGCTTTCCAGGGCCGCCAGGACTGGGGCGGGAGCGCTTTGACGGGCCGCCACAGGACGGGCCGCCTCACCAGGGCGGCGGCTGGGACGGCCCGGGCCGCCACACTTTGACGGTCCTCCGAACTTTGACGGGCCGCCGGAGGGCTGTGATGGGGAGCCGCCGACGCCGAGGGGCTGGCCGGAGGACGGCGGCAGCGGCGGCGGGCCTGGCGGCTGGCGCGAGGGCGGCGGCGCGGGGCCGCGCACCGGCGGCGAGTTCTGTGACAAGTGCGTTTTGACGGACGGACATATTCTGCTAGACCTTCGAGTGCCTTGTTCCGTGAAGTCGTCCACAACGCGTGACAACGCATGCAATGCAGACGGGCAACTGGAAGCTTTACGCAGCCTGGATGGGCCGCAGCGAAAGTGATGAACAATTGGAACTGCCAGACTCTTGAGCCTCGTGTGCTTAATGCGCAGGTGCGGCCGGCAGGGCCATATCGGGTCGCACTGCCGCGCCCCGCGAGTGCGTGTTCTTCTGCAGAAGGTGCGCTGCAGTCATCTCAAACGTGGTGGCAGTCGTGGGGCATTCATGTGATCTCTAAAGTCCCAGGATATCCGACTGGTACAGAGGCTGCAGGAAGCGCAACGATACTTTTAAATCAAAGGGGGAAACGAGGCTGACAACAGGGACTGTTGAAAGAGACGACACATCCTGCGTTGCAGGTGCGGCGGCAAGGGGCACATCGCTCAGAAGTGCCCGCAGCCCGACCAGCGGCGCGGCGCGCGGAACAGCGGCGCTTGGCAGCAGGCGCCCAAGCGGCTGCCGCCGCAGAAGCGCCGCAGCCTGCCGCCCACATGTGTACAGCACTGCCGCGGCGGCCGTGGGAAGACGTGCAGAAACAGCCATATGACATGACCGCACCTGTCTGGACCTTCTGGAAGACCACGGGCGGGGCGGGGGCGCCGCCAAAGAGCGGCCCCTGTTATGCTGCTGCGGCGGCCCCGGCCCCATGTTGCTGCTGCCAAAGCCGAAGCTGCTCTGCTGGTGCGTGCGCATCGGCTCCGGCTCACCCAGATAGGGCGCCACCTGCATACGGAGGACTTCAACTAACGTCAACTGCTGCAAATATCCTGCAAGCACCCGGCTCCTAGTTCAACTGCATGAGTTGACGCAAGGACTACAAAGGTCATTTGCAGTGCCCGCCGCAGCATCGAGACCTGCAACATCCCACCTGGGTGCAGCGCGCGCGGCCGACAGTCTGCGCAGCTGCACCCAGGAGGTCAGCACGACGCTGGATGCAGCCGCATCGCAGATTTGTGTGAATCCAATGATTGAGGATTGTGCACATCTGCGAGCGCTGCACACCCCTTCTGCTGAGTTCCAACTCTTCTGCCTGCGCCCAGCTGCGCAAGCGGCAGAGCATCCATCAACTGAGCTTCATCAAATCAGAAGTGTCACGCACCTCGTGCACCAGGTGCGCCGGGGGGCAGTGGACGTGCTCCACGATGGCGTAGGCGGCGTTGTCCTGCCACGCGGCGTCGGCACAGTCCTTACGTACCATGATGTGCAGTGGCGGCGCCACCTGCAACATACGCATCGATTCGCAACATCAGCACATAGTCACTACCATGGTGATCAATGCCACGGGCTTCAGGAGACCGGGCATCTTTGGCGCGAGTGTTCTGCAAGGTGACTGACCAATGTGCGCTGCCTGCCAGACATGATTGAGAGCTTGTCTACAATTACTGCGGCGTCCCCCAAAGTCCAGCGTGTAGCATCCCTCACGACGTCTGGGAACATGTCCGCTGGCAGAAGAAGAGCATGCCGTAAAGGTCGCTGCTGTTCTGGGGTTCCAGTTTGATCAAGCAACGAGAACGCGGCAGGCCTTGTTCCAGGAGGCCTCCTTGAGGCCGGGCACGAAGAATACACGGTCCGCCGTCAGCGTGTTGTTCTCAAACACCACGCGGTAGCCCAGCGGCGTGACCGTCTTGGGCGGCGCGAGCAGCACCATGATGCGCGGCTCGAACTGCTGCGCCGAGTGCATGACGAACTGCGCGGCACGGGCAAGGACGAGTTGGCGCAATCTCAGGGAGAGGGCAAAAACTTCGCATCTCATCAAGTGAGCAAGCCATCTCGACAATGCGACCGCTGCTTCCAGGACACAGCTTCAATTTGATCAACGTAAGGCCCTCGCACAGCCCCACAGCCTGCCAGCGCCTTCTTCAATCAATCTCGAATCTCCGCTTGTGAAACGGAAATTGCTTGGCGCAACAAGCACACCTGATTGGCGAGGGCGCAGGCCTTGCCAAAGGGAGGGCTGAGGCCGATAATCATTACAATGATTGAATCAGGCGATCCCCATGCGGCAGCTCCCCTGCATGATGAACGTATTTGCAACTCAGGCAGGTTATGGAGGCCTTGTTCGGTGGACAGTAGGGACTGACAGTGAGGACTCACCGGGCCTGCCAATCTACACTGCTGCCAACTGGACAGCCACAATGGTTGATGGGCCAGCAATGTCCTGATGTTGCGAACCCCGCCCTAAACTGACAGGAATGTGAAGTCGACTCTTCAGATTGGCTGCACATACACGCACCACGGCGGGTCTCGAACCAGCTCTTGAGCTCGAAGTCCTCCAGCTCGCGTGCCGTGAAGATGTCGAAAGGGCGCCCAAACACCTGCGACGGGAATGCACACCAGAACGTCAGGCGTCGGCACGGACATCAAATCTCTGCACGCCGAGACTGACCGAATCTAGCTGTGCGGTGATGACGGCTGCTTCTGCATTCGTGAAACCGGTTGTCCCAAGGAAACATTGATGTGGCGCACTGACAGACTGACAGGGACAGCTGCCAGCCACACCATTGCAGCTCGTTGGCAGCGTCCTCGCCAGTGCTTCATGGTCAACCGTCCTGTCTGCTCACCTTGATGCGGAGCGCGCAGCCGTCCTGGGCAGCCGCTGCCATTTGTTGGGCCATCCCGGCAGGGACGCCCCGCTGTGGGAAGGCTGCGCAGCTGAGTAAGCCGGAGTTGCATTTCGACCTTGCAGGAAGGGCGTTGCGGCAACCTCGCCAGTGGGTGCCGCAGCCGGCCGCTTCCTGCTGGGGCTGGCAGAGGCACTCCGGCCGCTTTGGCGAAGTGACGGCACTCGCCGGCCGCATTGGCGATTGACGACACTTGCCGGCTGCTTCGGCGAAGCGACGGCCTGCAGACCCGACCATGTGTGCAGGCCGTCAGTCTCCACAGTGAACCAGAGTAGCGTAAGGCAGACTGCAGCCTCGCTGTAGGCGCATGCGATTGCAGGACACCATGCGGGGCCCACAGTCAATTGCAGGTCTCGACACGCTGGGATGTCGGGAGGATTCGCAGTTTTCATTACCGACACCACCCTCCCACTTGCTCTTTCCCCCTTGCTGGCCCACCTGAAAACGGCGCATGACGTGGGGTGGGTAATACGAGATGTGTTGCAGGCGTGCTGGGTGCCGCTGCTGGCGCCGCAGCCGCTCGCGGAGATGCAGCGAGGGGATCTTGTGGCCCAAGAAAAGCGCCCGCAGATGCCAGCAGCGATTGACTGCTGCTGTATGCAGGTGTGGACGGCGAGCGTGGAACTGCGATCTTCAACATCAACAGCCTCGAGCAGCTGCTCGAGCTGCTTGACATGGCCACCTTCGATGAGCTGCCGGCCTCCGCGCGAGAGCACCTTCAACGGCTGACGCAGTCGATGCGGCTCACCAAGGAGGCACTCACGGAGCTAGGACACGCACTGCTGCTGGGTCTCGTGCTTGGCGACGGCTCTGTCCCGGATAAGTGGCAGGTCACATACGCGTGAGTATGTTTGGCCGTCCCTGCCGTTTCTTGCGGTCGTGGCATGTTCACCGTGGCTTGGCCATCAGGTGAGGAACACTCACGCGTATGTGACCTCACTGAGGTGAGTCACTTATCCGGGACAGAGCCGTCGCCAAGCACGAGACCCAGCAGCAGTGCGTGTCCTAGCTCCGTGAGTGCCTCCTTGGTGAGCCGCATCGACTGCGTCAGCCGTTGAAGGTGCTCTCGCGCGGAGGCCGGCAGCTCATCGAAGGTGACCATGTCAAGCAGTTCGAGCAGCTGCTCGAGGCTGTTGACGTTGAAGGTCGCAGTTCCACGCTCGCCGTCCACACCTGCATACAGCAGCAGTCAATCGCTGCTGGCATCTGCGGGCGCTTTCCTTGTGAAAACTGCGACAACGACTCGAAGAGCAGCTGTCAGGAGCCCGCGCGGCCTTCCCGGCTCGCACCCGCTCCTTCAGCGTGTAGACCGCGCTCTCGTCGCTGTCGGAATCGTCCACGGCACCCGCTTGTGCCGAGGCGGCGCTGGCGGCGGGCTGCGCCACGGCTGCAGGCGGCTGCGTCTTTGGCTGCAGAACTGCCGCGGCGGCTTTGCCTACACCCGCTGCCGCCGCCGCTGCCGGCCGCTTTGCAGACGCCTCAGCCGACCCTGAATTTGCAGGGGTTGCCGCTGCGGGGCGCGGAAGGGAGGGCAGTCGTAATGACCAGCCGGGGCTCTGGCGCTGCGGGCCGCTCCGGCGACTTCGCTGGCAGCTGCGCTGCGGCTGCGCCTCCTGAGCCGATTCTGCGCCGGTCAGGGGAGGCGGCCGTTGCCGCCGCAGGTCGCCGCTGCGGCGACAGCGCCATGGCCACCGCCGTACGCTGCGCCGGCTGCGCGGTGGCCTGCAAGTCGACTTGGCAATTGCCGCGGAGGTGGCCTATCGATTCACGAGAGCACTCATAGATTGCAGGCGGGTTGCACGTGTTCTACAGAGATCAGTAGCACGATTGCGTCCCCAACCAAGCATCTGGTAAAGCTCAATGCGTCACACTGAGCTGAGCATGGCCGAGCTCAGCTGCACTTGCTTGCGCTGCAGGTATGCCCTGCTGCAGAGCTTTTGTACCTGTGCTCGGCTGGCGGTGGAGAGTAGGTTTTGCTTGGCGGTGGCGGCCCGCGCTGCTCGCGGCAGGTCGTCATCGTCAGCCGCCTCCGCCGCTTCCTTGACTGCCGCCGTTTGCTGCAGGAGGCGAAAATGTAGTATCAGTGCACCAGGCGAGGCAGATGAGCAAAACTGCGCCCTTGAACCCGTGGCCCTCAAACGCCGTTTGCCGTGCATTGTGCGTAATCCGTCACATGCACGTCTCACGCTCTTGAGTGCAATCGACTTTTGCAGGACAACCAGCTTGAAAGGGACCTCCACGACACGGCGAGGCTGCATGTGAGCATTCAATACGATTGGCGGCTTGTGGGGCAGCGCACCTGGCGGTGCGTGGGCGCTGTCTGTCGCGCTGTCTCTGGCGGCATCGTCCGAGCTGCTGGGCCGCACGGTGCGCAACAGGTCGTGATCCGGCGTGCCGCTGTGTCGCCGAGGCACGTGCAGCAGCACGTCGTCAGAGTCTGTGACCGACGCTGCTGCGGGCCTGGCCGAAGGCCTGGCCCCCCGGTCTGGCAAGTCGCTGCCCGTGTGGATCTCCCTCACTCACTGGTTGGCGGTGCTGCTTCTTGGTGCTGCTTCCGGCTTTGAGGTGTGGCTCACGCTGCTGCCGCTGTTGCTGCTCATCTGCTTGATTTGTTGCTTCTCCTGCTACTACTAACACTATTGATTTCCACGCTGCGCTTGTGCTTGTGAAGCTGACAACTTGCCCGTTTGGTGGTGCTGTGGCGCTTGTCGCGACAGAGGCGGCGCCTCAGCTGTGCAGACTCAGCATGCCAGCGCATGCCAGATGCTGCACGCCACAGGGCCGAGGTAAGAGACGGTCTCCCAGCTGTGCTGGCTGAGCGGGGTGCAGCGTGTTCGCGTGCTGAGTTCGAGGTACTGCAATACTCTGCCCGACCCAGTTTACAGCGGAGCCAGCGCCTTCGCGCGGTGAGCTCGTGCTGGAAAAGTTTGCTTCTGAGCTGTTCCAGCCGATCCTAGCGGATGCGCTGGCGTTGGCAACGCAACACATCCAAATCTCAGGCTTTGAATTACAATCTTGTTGGGTGCAGAACGCGCATCCGCTATCGGTCCTGACCCATACGTATGCACAGGTTGAATGTCGAATCGCGCTCCGATAGGTCAATGCAAAGCGCTGACAAAATGCTAGCACCGGGCGAGACGTGTGCAGTATAAGCCGATTGGCGTGTGAGAAATATTGCCAGTGCTGAGAGCTGCACCACTTTCGCCATTCTCTGCAGACCTGCACCACTTTTGCCATTCTCTGCCAAGTTTTGCAGTGTGCCCGTAGTACTGATGAGCCAATATCAAGTAGCAGCTACACAGTTTGCCAGGTGTCAAGCTGTCTGCAGGTTGATAGGTTTTCCGCTGGTCGGCTGTACCAGCATCCCATGAACCGCAGCCTGCTGCAAGCCAGCTCGCTTGGCGCCCGATCCGGCAGCTTTGCGCCACGCCACCCTTGTCTCTGCCTCCAGGTAGCAGTGATTGCCCCCCGCGATCACCCAGCATGTCACAGGAGGGCTTCCATCCACTGCGGCCAATGTGATCTAACGCTCCCCTCGTTCTGTTCAGGCCGCACGAAGGCAAAGGCACGCCAGGCGGCAGTTTCATACAACCATTGCGATGTCGCACCCGGCGTCGCCGGATGAGCTGGCGGAGCCACCGGCGTCGGCGCCTCCTCCAGTAAAAGGCTTGAGAATGAAACTTTCTATTTCGAGCTGAAGTTTAGGTTTGATTAGGGCTCAAATCTTTAAAAAATCCTACCGCTCTGCAGGCAGCCTGTTCATGCTGATCCTGCCCTCTATGCCGTCACATCGCGGTCACCTGGATGCATGCCGAGCTCCTCCGGTCTCCAGCAGCATTATTAAAGCGAAAGTCAGCGCACTCGCACCGACAGGTTTTGAACTGAACCCACAGGAGCAGCGCACCAAATGGTGGCAGAAGGTGGGCCAGAGCGTCAACTTTGCCGGCGTCAACCTCTTTCTGCACGTCCGGGGGGTGAGCTGAAATCTCTGCAGCCGCAATGCTCAGTCCGCAGACGCGCCTGATGCCACGGTGCTTCCAACATGCTGATGGAACGTCCTGACTCGCTCTCCCTGGAACAAAGGCCTCGATACATCCAGCTGATCCATTCCCGTTGTGAGCCTGCAGGGCCACGAGGAACTGGCCATCCCGCACGTGAGCGTGCCGGACATTCGGTGGGTGGACTGGCAGGCGGTGAAAAGGGCCGGCTTTGAGGGCGCCGCCTTCGACAAAGACAACACGCTCACGCTGCCCTACATCGAGAAGGTGAGCGGCGGCTCAGCGTTTGCATTGAGCTCACTAATATCACAAGCGTCTGACTGGCACGACGAAAGTCTGAGGCATGTCTGGAGTGTGCAGAAGGTTGTCGGCGGTTGTTGATCCGTGTGTATTGGCCATGCCGAAGGGCCCGCGAACCTGCAGTGGAAATGAAAGGGCAACATGCACCCGGGGTGCGAGTACTGCTGCACGTTTTGCAATCCGCAATCAACCAAGCGGCTCCCAATGTGCTGGCCAGGTGCACCCGGAGCTGCAGAAGTCGCTGGAGGAGTGCAAAAAGGCGTTTGGCGGCAAGGTCTGTCTGTTCAGCAACTCAGCCGGCCTGCAGCAATTCGACCCGGAGGGTGCGCTGTTGAGACCACCCACTGGCTGGCGCCAGACTGCTGCCCATAAAGTGACGACGCGCCACTGCCGGATGCGCAGGACGGCGTGCACGTTGGCCTCATTATGACGGCTGTGCTGCGCCAAAGAAATTCCGGCAGATGAATCAGAATGAATGTCACAAATTCCGGCCCACAACATCCACGAGGCGGCAGGACCGTTCACGCCGGCGAGCTGCCCTCCATCTTCACAGGCAAGACGGCTGACAAGTTGGAGGCGGAGCTGGGCATCCCGGTGCTGCGGCACAGCAAAAAGAAGCCCGCCGGCGGTCCCGAGGACCTGGAGAAGCACTTTGGGTGCGCATCCCAACCATGTGCCTGATGCCGAAACACCTGTACCGTAGCTCCCACTGTGGGTTGGGCTGCCTATTGCAGGTGCACACACTCCGTGCACCTCAACTTCACCCTCTCTCCTCGGGTTCAGCTCGTGCAGGTTGCAGGCTGCTTCTGCGCGGTCAGGTGTGGGTGCATTCCGGACTCCAGAGACTTTTGGAAAGCCGGGCACACACACGAGTGCGATGTCACGTTTCTTATCCTCTGCCACGCAGCTGCAAGGCGGAGAACTTGGTGATGGTGGGCGACCGGTACATGACGGACGTGGTGTTTGGCAACCGGCTGGGCATGATGACCATCCGGCCGGCGCCGCTCACCTGGGAGGGCGACCCCGCCACCGTGCGCATGGTGCGTAAACCCTCCCAGAATATGAAGTAGACCTTTCGACAGTTAAAGTGTTTGGTGGCCTTGCCACGATCTGCCGCAGCGCCACCGGTGCCTGCCAGCCTGCTACCGTGGCTGCCCAGTGATGCGGGCGTGGCCGCACCCATGCGGCGACTGCCCGCTTCCCGAGTCAAATCTCGAGCAGCTGAGCGTACCACTCACATCATGCCACTCACGTCATGCTCACGCACTGTGCTGCAGTCGAGGCGGGTAGAGGAGCGGTATGTGCACCAGTGGACGCGGCGTGGCGTGAAGGTGAGCACAGCAGGCAGCCCTGAGGTAGTCACCGTATGCCAAAGCTGCCTCGCACGCAACCGCTTGCATCTGCAGTCGTCCGGCAGCGAGGCAGCTCGGCGTGCAAGTGCCAGGTGCCGATGCACTGACATGCTCCCACAATGTCCCTTCGAACTGAACCATCTTTGGCGGTGTCTCAGGCGCCCAAGCACCGGCTGGTCCCGGACGCAGCGACGGCAGAAGGCTTTACCAAAAAGCCGGATGACGCACTGGAGCGCAAACATGACGGGGTGAAGTGAGCGGCGGCTGCCTGGCATGCGCGCACCGCGATTCAAATGACTAGATGCTCCGTCTCAAGAGGGGGCGGGGGCGCAGCAAAGTCGCTGCGTAGGTATTTCATGTCACATCGGCCTTGAATGTGACCACATCTGGAATGGCCTTTGCTTTCTGCTTTCCAGATACTGCGTAGGCTCGCACTGTGTAGGGCGTCAATCCAGGCAAGTCAAAATGTCGTTTGGATGCCTCAACAAATCTACCCTAACGAATTGACACTTGCCAATATGCACTGCGTGCACCCTGCTGCCTACGAGTATGGTGTTGGACCAGCTTCACATCCAGGCATGTACTGCGTGAAACCCGACCCCTACGGATTCTCAGACACACAGCCGAACACTGAACTACCTAAGCCTCTGCGCAGCAATGTGATGCCCTTTGGCTTGTCTTCTGAACCCTGTCTGGACACCTGCAGCTCTGACGACCACACTGTCGCTGCAAAAGTCCTTCCCGCGCCTGTCACACCTTGCGGCGGCCAGCTGCAGTGGCAACTAGCATGCCAGCTGCGCCGTTAAACAAGCCAGTCTCCTCCCAACATGGGCCGCTAGGAGAGGATCACTGCCGCCGGCGCGGGTCTTGCGGCAGCTGCGGTGGCATCGGCCGGCTGCCCCGCAGCTGCGACTGTGCCGCCCACCGAGCATCACCCCCAGGCTGCAGTGACGCGCTGCCACGCAGCGGCGGCTGCTTTGCCGGCCGTGGCGCCCAGCCGTTGCTGACGAAAGGGAGGCGGCCGCCGCGGCCGCCGCACCTGCCGCCGGGCTGCGCCATTGCCGCGTGGTACCCGTTGGCTGCGAAGCCGCCGCGGCCGCCGCCGCCAGTCTGCGGCACCATGGCTGGCTGCCTGTTGGCTGCAAAGCCACCGCCGCCACCGTAGCCAATCTGCGGCGCCGCGGCCGAGTGCCCATTGGCGGCAAAAGCGCCGCTGCCGCCGCCGCTGCTGAGGAGGCCGCCGTTGGGGTTTCCGCCGTCGCCATCAATGTCGTACTGGTGGATGGGCAGCAGCGTGCCACGCGGGCAGTCGGGCAGCGCCTCGAGGATGGTGTCGTACGCCGCCGGGTCGGTAAAGCAGTTGCGGGCACGGTCCGCGCGGATGAGGATGCGCAGTGGCGGTGCCACCTGGGTGTTAGGGTTTAGGGTATCATTTGTTGCACATCTGATAAGGATGCGCAGCGGCGGCGCCACCGAATGAGTTTTAGGGCGTTTGGTCAGACATCTGAGTAGAGCGATTGCAGCTGAGGCGGCTGATTGATTTAAGAGACGAAAAAGTAGATGCTCGACATGCACCGATGTCCTTCAGCGGTCTGGAGAGCAGAAGCGAGTATGTGACCCACCACAGTGGAGGCTTCCAATACTCTTGTATTCAGCAGCCATAGTGTGTGCACATATTCCAAGAGGCCTGCTCGGCGCCGGGCATGAAGAACACGCGGTCCGCTGTGATGGTGCGGTTCTCATAAGCGCAGGCGTACCCCTCCGGCACTGCGCAGACGTCATGTTGTCATGTATCATCACACGGAATGAGGGTGTACAGTGCCATGTCTCGATGGATCGATTTCATCACAGCGGTATCGAGCCAGAGCTTTCAGCTGCGGTACATGCATAAGAGAGCTCTGCGGTCAGAGTTTCCTATGAAAGACAACTGGTGTCGGATGCAAAGCTTACCGTCCAGCTCGCCCTCCTCGGAGATGAGGCACCCTGCCTCCAGCCCCGGCGGGGCGGGGCCGCTCTGTGCGTCGTCGAAAGCCATCGTCAGGTTGGACAGCGACAGCGACGCCGGCGGCGACGTCGACAGCGACGGCGTCGGCCGGACCAGAAGCCGGCGACTCGCCGGCCGCGCTACTGCGGCCGCCGGCCGCCGCCTGCAGCGCCTGCTGCGGTGACAGGTATGATGCCGCTGCCGATGCCGCGCCGAAACCTGTTGCTGGGCGGCCGCAGACGCCTGCTGCTGAGCGGCTGCGGCTGCAGGCTCCGGTTTGACATGCAGCAGCTGGCCCGGCCACTGCGCGTGCTGCTGCGGCGGCGGCTCCACGGCAGGTTCCGACTTTACAGCTAACAGCCTACCCGGCGCCTGGGCCTGCTGCTGTGGTGGCGGCGGCGGTGGCACAGACAGCAGCTGCTGTGCATGCTGCTGCGGCGCAAACAGGCCTGCCAAGGCCGGCTGCTGCGGGCCCATCGCTGGAGCCGGCCAGGTGCACGGAATTGTCCTTGCCGCTGAGCTGCGCCGCTTCCTGCACGGACTGCAGATTGCTGGACCGGGCTGGCAGCAGGCCGATGGATGGCTGCCCGTCCGCTGCCGAAGCCGCAGGCGCCGGGCCCACGGATGCCACGCGGTCCGCTGCCGATGCCGGCGCGGGCTGTGCTGCCGCAACAGGGCGGGCTGTGCTGCCGCAACGGGGCCTCCCGCCTACCATGGCCTCCTGCAGGCGGCGCACCAGCGACGAGCTCGTCAAGGCGCCAGCCGCAGCTGCCGCGGCCGTGCGCTCTGCTGCGGCGCGGCCGGCCGCAGATTTGGGTGCCTCCTCGGGCGGGGACGTGTCCGCCGCCGCCTGCCTGCTGAGGCTCGAGGCGGAGCGGCTGTGCAGCTGCGCCAGGCCTGCAGTGCTGGTGGTGTCGCCGCCGCACAAAGCGAGCAGCACAGCCGCGCGCGAGACCATGGAAGGGCTGTCGGCAGCAGCTGCTGCGACCGCCATGTCCGCTGCCGGGCGGCGCTTCTGCTGCTGCACCGGCGTCTGCTGCAGCAGCGGCTGCTGCTGGCCTGCTAAGGCGGGCACCGCCTGTTCTGACGCCTGCTGCTGCGGCGATGACGCTGCCGGCTCCTGCATGGCTGCTGCCGGCTCAGCAGGCGCCTGAGCCTGAGCTGAGCTGAGCTGGCTGCCGGCACTGGTGGCGAGCTCTCCTCCTGCGCGCTCAGCATCGATGACGCCGCGGTTGCAGAGGACCGAGCTGACTGCTGCTGCAGTGCGCAAGCTGCGAGGCTTGTCCTGGCAGGCTTCGTCTGGCGTCACAGGCACCGCAGGTCACTGCCACCGTGAGTGTTGCATGCAGCAGTATGCGATCGAGCATGAAAGCATGTGAGGAACTGCAGCAAGTGCATGCAAGCATGCATGTGCAATTATACCTGCAAAAATGCGGCTGACGACGGCAGCGTCTCATACTGCTCGGCATATCTGCGCAGCACATGGGTGTGACTACCATGTCTCGTGACAATATGTAGAACTTGCTTACATCACGTGAAGAGTGACAAGATGCTGCCAATGCATGCACAGGCATATGTGATGACGCTGGACTGACTCATGCTAGACAGAGATGTGCAAGATTGCTTTCTTTGGTGCGGCAGACATGATCGCAAGCACCTGCAGCGCCAGGAGTGCAGCTGCATGTCCGAGAAAAGCGGCGCGGTGACGGGCCGGGCGTCGTAGCTGTGCGTGAAGCGGTGCTTGCTGCAGGAGATGACCGACTGCTCCACCTCCGAGTCCGGCTGCACTTCGCCTGTTGAAAAACCAGCAAGTACATTCAGTAGAACACGCGAATGCATAGTCACGTGTGTGCCGTCTACACCCTGTCTGCCATGCATGCCAAGCAGATACGAGCAGCCCTGTTGTGACGTGCAGCTGCATGCTGACGAAGCTGTGCCGCTGCATACACCAGACTGCATAGGAACAGGAAATGCTAGCTGAAATTGCACCGGCCTCGTCGCGCTTGGCAAGCCATACGCGGCGGGGAAGGCTGTGCTCGTCGCCCAGCTCGCCGGGCATGCACCTCACGTGGAAGGCCTTGGGGCATACGGGGCAGGTCACCAGCTCGCTCAGCGTGCCAGGCTGGCCGCCGCCCTCGCCGCAGCGCTTGCACTCGTGCAGCGGGCTGCAGAGGACACAGAACTGGCTGCTGGGCTGGGAAAGGATATAAGGGAATGTCACGCGACGCAACGATGAAAAGGTAGTGGAATATGTCTGACGATTTGACATTCTGGACAAACGTCAAAATCCGACATTTGCGAGGTTGCGCACCAGATGAGGGTGTCCATGTCCTCCCGCTTCACCTTCCGGCACTTTGGGTGGTAGGACCGGCCGCAGGCCGCCACCGCGCACCTGCGTACAATGCGAGCGATCTCCTTGAACGATGTGCCTGGAACCCCCAGCATGCAATCCACATAAAACTGCATGGCATGCACAGGACACTACTCTGCTTCAAGTACAGACATGTATGCATGAGCAAAATGGACAGTATGCCTGCCGATGCAGGTAGCGCAGGGACGCACTGGAAGACTGCGGGCTGGGAGGCGCCGTCGGCGATGGCGCCACCCTCCTTATGGCAGGCGAAGCACTGGTGCCGGCCCATCACGCATGCTGGACACAGGAGAGGCTCCGCCAGGTTCTTCTTCAGAGTCAGCAGCAGGTCCTGCGCAGCAGCAACAGCAACGACAAGTATTTCTATGTGGATTGTAGCTGCCCCATTATGGGACGATGGCTGCTGCATGCGGCATCGCCCCATATGATGTTGACCAAACGTATCCTGTGGCGGTGCATGAGTCATGACCTCCAATGATGCACTGTGCATATCTCCTCTCCGCATGCAGCCGCCATCACACATGAGCAGGTCGCCTGGATGCGAGCATCAGCATCAGAAAATTGCAGCGTTGCTCGGCACAACACCAAATGGTGGTAACGTCTCACTTATTGATGCGCTGCAGAGAATCTGCATGGCATGTTCAATTCCGTCGTCGCAGGCTGCACAGAGCAGCTCGTTTGCTCGGTCGTCCAAGTCGGTCCGCAGGACTCATCCGAGCCGTCATCCGAGGGCGCAGCTCCAGCGCCTGCATCCTCCTCTGCCTCTTCCTCCATCTCCATGTCTTGCGCCAAGGGCACCTCCAGATTGTACGGCTCCGTCTGTATGAAAAACAGTTGGTTTTGTAACGCTGGGCATGCAGTTGTTGCCATTGGTCTGCTTGAAAATGGAGAAGGCCAGCGGAGCTGCGCAGGGACGTTGAAACTATGGATAGGTTCATGGACAAGCATGAACCAGGGATGAACAATCGTGAAGCCAAGGCTGGACTGTCTGTCCATGGGGTGGTGGGAACTTACAAATCCGTTTGCTGGCATGCCTCCACATGCAAATTCTCTCTTCAACTGTCGCTGTATGTTGGCATCATTCTTGCCATTTGGATTCAAGATACATATTCCAGCTATACAGGGGCACCACATCGGCCGTGGCACATTGAAAATAAACCACACACATCAGTCTGGGGCGAGCAATCAAGCAGCACCCACCTTTCGCAATGACGCAGGCCCGGCGGCCTCGCAAGCCACCTGAAGAATTAGATGCTGTGAATTGTCTGCGACACTACTTGAGCATCCTGGCCTGCAAGCTTGTCCAATCATCAGGATAGTCTGGGACCAGCAAAAGATTACGAATCTCGCTACAGGGGCCGCATGCGGTCACGTGGCTTGTTGCTGTTTTGGCTGTTTCAGGCCTCTCGCTCTCATCATCACCTGCTTTGACCTCAGATATTTGAGCGTTGTCGAACATTCTCACTTTGACTGCTCGCTGACGCGGTCTAGCTGCCACAGTAGCACGTTGTGGTTCGGAAATGTCGAAGAACTCTCCGTGTGATGGCCTCACAAATGCCGAGGCGCCCCGGAAGCAAGAGCTGGGTTCGGTCAAGCAGTGAAGCTTCCGGCTCGGCGGTCAGCGGCCCTGGCAAGCGCGTCTGGACCCGGGCAGAGGCTTCGCCTTCCCAGAGCGCGTCGCAGGTTCGGCAGCCTGCGGCAGTCCCGGTGCACCAACGGCACGATGTGAACGGTGCCAGGGGTAACGCACCTGCGCTGCCGGCGCAGCGGCCCTTGCCTGCTGCCGCCGGTGGCGCACTCGCAAATGGCCAGCTGCGGCAGGCGGGCTTCGGCCAGGCGGGCACACAGGCAGCTGCCGGCGGCCTTCCGCAGCCGCGCGCCAGCCCGCAGCAGCAGTACGTCCGGAGGAAGCCCAACCAACTGACTATCAACGCGGCCGCGCGGCAGCCGCCTGCTCTCGCAGTTGCTGCGCCGGCACCTGCCCGCAGTGCACAGCGTTCGCCACCAAATGGCCTGAGCACTGCCGCAGCAGATGCGCCGACGGCGGCGACCCGTTCCCCGCAGCAGGCCACTCTGCTGCCGCCCCAAGCCCGGCGAGCTGGCCCCGAGCTGCATCCTCGGGAGGCCCTGCAGCAGCAGCTGGCAGAGCGAGCTGCGGCGCTCGCCGGCAAGCCGCGTCCCGGGCAGGCGCTGCCACGGCCAGCATCAGCAGCGCCAGCGCTGTATCACCAGCACAGCAAGTCAGCGGCTGCACCGGCCGTGCGCGCGGCAAAGGCCAGCAAGCGCTGGGTGAGGCCGGAGGGCGGCGCAGCGGCGGCGGGAGGTATTGCAGCTGGTGAGGCCGCGGCAGGTGGCGCAGCAAGTGGCAGATCTGGCGAGGCAGTCCACACTCCACAGCGGCGGCATGCCGGCGGCTCGGGTCTTCTGTCGGCACCTAGCAGCCTGCTGGGCAGCGCTTTCAGGCCACTGCTGCCGGCCTGGGCACGCGGCAGGGGCGGTCACAGCGCCCGTGGCGGCGGCAGCCCTGCGTTCGGCAGCTTCAGCACCCTGGGCAGCGTTCGCCGCAGGGCCGTCGGCGTGCGGGCTCAGCTGCGGAGGGCCGCCCGCACCTGGCAGCTCGAGGGCGGCTCAGATGGCGGCGCTACAGCCGCTGCCGCTCCGCCGGCGGCCAGGCAACCCGCTCGTGCCGCAAAGGTCTGGCGGCGCGACGACAGCACTGAGCCGGCAGCAGCAGCACCTGCAGCGTCCGCAGCAGCGCAGCCGCGACCAGCGGCTGCTTTGGGGCCGCAGCAGCTGCATGCAGCGAGCACAGCAGCCCGCTCTGCAGCTGCATTCGCGCCGTCAGCATCGGCGACCGGCGCCGGCACACCAGCTCGAGGCCGGACGGCGGCATCTGGGCACCCAGCAGCACGCGCGCCGTCCCGGCTCAGCAGGCAGGCGGCCTTGCCTGGCAAGCGTGCAGGCGGGGCCGTCAAAGAGCGGCCGGCAAAGCTGCAGCGTATCGGGGACCACATGTACAGGATCGGCGGCGGCAAGGGCGGCGGCAGAACCCTGCAGCGGCAGCCACACACCCCCGCGCCGGCCGTTTGCACGCCTACGCACGTGCTGCAGCAGGTGTGTATTGGTCCTGTCTGCTGCCTGGTGTCTCCCACAGCAGAGGTCAATGTTCGGCTGTAAGTGCATCAACACCGCGCAGTCTTCTCACCTGTCTGTGTTGGCAGACAGTATTCTCCTCTGACTGTATTGGCAGACAGCCACTATCGCAGTTCTATCGAAACACAACGACTCAATTCTTCGCGCGTTGTGATGCAGGTGAGCGTGAAGCAGGCGCTGCGGTACACAGTGCGCGGCAAGCACCGGCGCGTGCTGATCCGGCGGCTGGGCGTCACCGCGGAGTCGCCGACGGGCACGCCAACAGCTGGGAGCGTCAGGAAGCGCAGGCTGCGGCTGGGTCTTGGCGGCGCGCTGGCTGCAGCCGGCGGCAGCGGCCTCAGGAAGCGCAGGGCAGCGGGCGGCCGGCTCGGCGGCAAGCCGCGCGCCAAGGCCGCCAAGCTGCCGCCGCAGATCTATTGCACCGAGTTCTGCAGGTGCCTGATAGCCTTTTCCGCTGAATTGTTGCCTGATCGGAGGGTTGCACATCATCCGCCTCCATCTCTGGCACTTGTGCTGATCTGCTGGGAGACCTTGAAGGCCGTCGAGGTCCAGATTGCTTCTTCACTGCTCAAATGCCGTGCGACTTCAAACTAACGAGCGTGATGTGGCTCAGCCAACACCACGGCACTATGACGTCAGTACTGTCTCCAAGATCTACCCCGAGGGCTGTGCTATACTGCGAGTGTCCATGGGTGCGCAGGACCGGAAAGTGCAAGGAGCGGACGCGGTGCAAGTACGTGCACGACAGCAGCAAGGTGGCGGTGTGCCCCAAGTGGCTGCAGGGCCGCTGCGCCGACGACGCCTGCCCGCTGCAGCACCAGCTGCGCCCCGAGCTCATGCCCGTCTGCTCTTTCTTCCTCCAGGTCTGTTCCCTCGGGCGTATTGATGTCTTTGCATGCATGTTGAGTGCAGGATCCTATCGGGTGCAGATGCCGCTGATCGTACCCAGAAGCTGAGCTCTCGCAAAGACATCTCCGCCTGTCGTATCGCTCGACGTCATTGTCACTTGTCGATTCGCAGGGCGCGTGCAGCAAGGCGGACTGCCCGTACCTGCACGTGAACCTGGACCCGGAGGCGCGCGTGTGCGAGGCCTTCCTGCAGGGCTGGTGCCCCGACGGCGTGGCCTGCCGGCGCAAGCACCTCACCCGAGACATGGTGCGCCGGCTGCGCGCGGGGCGCAAGCTGCAGCCCGCCAAGGTGAGTCCTGGCTCTGACGGTTCCTCTGTCTGCCCTGCCATCGCTCTCAGGACAGCCACTTCGAGGACGATCACTTCGTTGCCCCTTTCTCGATTCTTATCGTTGCCATGACAAGCCTTGTTGAGATCTGCACCGTGTTGCATCTTGTCAGACTTGTGTGTAATCTGCTGCAATCTGCTGTTGTCTGTGCCATATGCGGCCCGGCTTGTCATGCAATGTGGTCAACGATCAGTCGGCACTGCAGCAGGAGGCGGCGGACAATGCGCGGCGAGCAAAGCGGCGGCGGTACTTCCAGTTCGAGGACGAAGGTGCCCCCGGCGCGGTGGCCGAGGCAGCGGCTGAGGCGGCGACTGAGGCGGTAGCAGGCTCTGCATCTGAGTCAGACGAAGGGTCGGAGTCTGAAGATGAGTCAGAGTCAGAGGGCACGGATGAGGTTGAAGAGCAGCAGGCCGGCGCCCTGGCGTGGGGAGAGTTCATGTCGGTCTGAACAACCATGCACACCTGCCGGCTGTCTGTGCCAAACGCTGACGCTTTGTACACACAACCCTGTCGCTCGTATCTATGTACAATGTAATCTGGCTGGCAGGGATGTGGTGGTGCTGCAAACCCTAAACCGCAAACCCTAAACTCCATACGGCTATCGTTCGAACTTGAACACGACAGATTCATAATTCATGCATGATCGTCTCGCAGTCTGCGCCATTTGTGTTGTTGCTGTGGGCTCCCGTCAGTTTGCACCGCGCGACCTGAAAGGGTTAGCAAGCGGCCCGCATCCGAAGGGGCGCCATGAACGAACTGCCTGCGAGCACGAACGGTGATCAGCCAGCAGGTGAGGCGGTCGATTGGCAAAGGATTGCGGCTGCCGACCTTCATGCGATTCAAAGACGTAGCTGCAGTAACTGCGGGATGAACACACGACATATGCCGATGCGAAGACAGAGGTCGCGTTTCGAAAGTGGATCAGCGATCATGATTGAAAGTTTCGAATGATGTTGCGGCGCCCGCTGATGCGCATCCTTACCTCCCTAATACAATTATTGCATCCATCTCAAATCTGAAGTGCATCGCATTCGCTTGTCTCGGTGCGATGGCATGCAAAGCCGTCATGGCAAATTTAAACCCGCAAAGCGCACGCATGCGCAGGGCTGAAGCAGGAGGAGAGGACGCCTGTCGCGCCGCCCAGCCGCAGCCGGCAGCCTCTGTCGCCACTGCCGCTGGTCCTTGAGCAGGTGTGCACACCGTAGCTGCCGCCGCTACTGTATCGTCAATACGCCACGTTCAGAATCGCCGCCTCCTACTGCTGCACTACGTTCACTTTGCCGCCTCTGCGTGTGCTCGCAGGGCTTTCGCAGCGGGACACCAATCACAAACATATTATATTCAGGTCGTTACTTGTTGTGTGCGCAGGAAGAGGCAGGCTCCCAAGCCAGCAGCATTGACAGCATCTTGGCGGATGCACTCGGGCTGGAGGCAACTGACAGGCCGGCAGGCACAGGGCGCTGGGAGAAGGCGATGCTGGAGCACCTTGATCTGCTGCCTGCTATCATCGCCGTGCTCAGGCACGGCTCACAGGTGTGGTTTGTATGTGCCACAATGTGCACATGTTGCACATATTGCTCAGTTCTCAGCCAGAAGCCGCCGTGCTCGGCAGCTGGGCCAAGCTAGCCGCAGCCTCAAGCAATTTTCATTTCGACAGAGCGTGTCACACATCTCGCCCATGCGCAATGCTGCCGCTCACAATGCAATGCCATAGTCCCACATTTCCGTTGTGCTTTGCAACAGGAGCAAGTCGAGGCAGCGTCCACGGTACTCGCGACGGCAATCTGTGCGCACATCGACATCAGGGACGAGGCTCTGAGGCACGGCATCCTGCGCGCAATCTCCAGCAGCCCGGCGCTCTGCGACGACCAGCGCATCCACCGTGCGCTACGTTGCCTGCCTGCGCTGCGTATCGCTTGGTCAACTTTGCTCAGGTTGACTGCTCAAGTCTCGGTGGGCTCGGCCGCTAGTTTGTGCACATTATGCCTGGAAATTATGGCTGTGCATGGTGCAGGGCCGAGGGCGGTGGCCGCCCTGTTGATGGCGCTGCTGCAGAGATACGAGATTCTGCACCGGGCAGCCGCTTTCGAATTGGTGCCTCTGGAACAGGTGTGGCGCTCCGAATTCAGCAACTGTGTGACGATAATGCTGAGCACTGCTCCTGGTTTTCGTGCGTTCAAACGAAGCACCATGACAAATGACCCTCCCGCAGCTGCCGTACATTTCTGCTCATGATGCATCTGTGAAGATGCGAGTAGCTCAGCTGAACTCGTCAGATGAATTGCAGTCAAACATGAATCCATCAACATGCTATGCAACGAATGAACACGGTTCACGCTGTGACACAGGCGCGGCCGGCGCTGCCGCTGCTGGCGAGGTTGCTGGCTCGGCGGGAGCCGGATGTCGTGGCCGCCGCCGCCCGCGCCCTCGCCTCCGTTGCCAAGGCTGGCTGCCTGGAGCGCGTCCAGGTGTGACAATTGACTTTCGTGACTCCAAGCCCTCTGAGACCTCACCGCGATCACACAGCTGCCCTGTGCTCAGACTTTCGATTCTGCTTTGTGCTGGTGGTTCGGCACTTTTCCAAAGAGCTGCAGTCACTGCCGATGCTGTCTTGGTTTTCGCCCACTTGACGACAAAGTCAATGTCTTTCGCAGGCGCTGCTGGATGCGGGCGTCCTGCCGCGCTTCATTCAGCTGCTGCACCACAAAAATGAGGTCCGCCCTGGTTGGTCCTGTCCCCACGTCACGTGCTGAACAACCAATACTGAAGCGGTTCGAACGCTCTAGCTCTGTGCTGCACTACTTTTCGTCTCCGTGAAGCGAGCTCTGAACATGTGGTGCAGGCAGTGCGAATGGCGGCGGCGAGGATGGTGGGACGTCTGGCCACGGGCGCGGCGAGGAACGCGTGCAGGGTGGCGGCCGCCGGCGCTCTGCAGGCGCTGCCACAGCTGCTGACGCGCTCCAACTGCCTGACCATGAGGTGCGCTTTGCGTGCACACGGCATGCACGCGACCTGCGTGCCCGCTTCTTAGCAAGCCTGGCGTGCATACCCAGCTGCCCGGGCATATCAGATATCGCTTGAATGGTGCTTGGCATGGAGATGGCTTGCCAAACAAGCACATCGAAGACATTACTGAATCGACCCTATCGCATCTGTGACACAAACAAATCTCAGAGGACAGCTTGCTGCCTACAAACTACCGAGACCTCCTTGAATCAAACCTTTCTCGAACATGTCTCTTCTGCCGCGGCAGGCGGGACGCGGCGTGGATCGCGTGCAGCATGTCGCACGCGGTGGGGCTGCTGCCGGCGCTGCTGGAGGCGGGGCTGCTGGGCCCGCTTGCTGCGCTCGCGCGCGACGCCCGGGCGCCGGTGGACATGCACTACTACGCGGCGCTCGCGCTGCACAACATGGCTCAGGCCGCCTGCGCCGAGCAGGTGGGTCGATGTGTTAATCTGGTTGATTTTTGTTTGCCACATGTCTGACGCGATAGGAAACTTCTGAGCTGGGCTTGTAAGTAGAAGTGTGATTTCTGTGGCGGCTGCATGCCATCACTTCCTGCAGACACGCAGGCGCGTGCGGCGGCGCGCGCCAGCGCATCCTGTTCTCACCGCATTTGCTGAAGTGGTGCCTGACCCGCCTGCCGCCCGCGCGCAGGCGCTGCAGCTGGAGCGGGGCGGCCTCGTGGAGGCCCTGGGGTGCCTGCTGCGAGAGGAGCACCTGTACGCGTCGGCCGAGCCGCTCGCCGCCGAGACGCTACGCCTGGCGCGGGGCGGCGTGACGGCCTGGGCCCGCACCCGCGCGCCCGCGTCAGTCCGCGCCGACCTCTGGAGCAGCGACCGGTGAGCCCCCGAGGGCCTGCTGCTCGTGTCGCAGGGTGCCGCGTTTCCTGAAGCAGTACCGTCGTGTTCTGAGAGTGCTGGCTAAGGTGATGCAGGCGGCAGGCTCGCAGGTCTGCAGAGTCCACCGGACCCTGCCGCCCCCTGACGACTCGGTGGACCTTGAAAGACATGAATGCTTTATTCACCTTATGACACACTGTATTCCACGGCTGCTGCAGGGACAGCCTGGCCGTCATGTTGCGGGTGGCCAACGCGTCAGGCGTCACCTGGGACGTGGTGCCCACGCTGCTGCTGCAGCCCAACTGGTCGCCCGCCTGCCACGCCAGCTTCCCTCCCGCCTTCAAGGTGTGCAACATCAGGGTGCTGTAAGATATCTGGACACATAACTCGGGCCGTGTTCGCTGCAAAGTGGGCCGACGCTGCCGAGGCGCCACGCTGCCGTGCTCTGCAGCATGGCCGAGGTTGCTGCCAGTCTTGCGTGTCGCAGCGTCATGTGGCTGCAGTGCATTCCATCTCCCTGTGCACTGCGAATCTTAGCCGAGGGTCTGCAACCTGCGCCGATGGAGCTTGTTCTGTTTGTCTGGCAGGCAGCCGCCAGGCAGCTCATCACGGCGGCGCAGATTGGGCGGCCGGGCCGCCGCGTGGTCGCCCTCTCCCAGCAGCAGCCCAGCACAAACGGCGGCGCCGGCATCTGGTCCCTCAGCCGCGAGGTCGTGGAGCACATTCTGGCGCTCGCGGCCGGCCCGATGTGCAGCTGGTGCCGCAACGGCTACCACGTGCGGCAGCCGATGGAGCCGCGGCTGTTGCCGACGCGCCGCCGGCGGAGCTCGGTGGCTGCGGAGGACGCGCCGGCTGCCGCCGCTGCTGCGGCGGTGGTGGCGGCTGCGGCGGCGGTTGACGCGGGTGGCGCCGCCGCTCATGCGGGCGGCGCTGCTGCGGTGGCTGCCCCTGCGGTCACGGCGGCAGACGCTGCGGCCGAGGCCGCGACGGCTGTTGCCGCCCACAGCTGCAACGATGCAATGGGGGGCGGCGCGTCAGAGCGGCGGCCCCGACGCGCGTCCGCACCCCTTGCCGAGGTCCAGTCAACTGTCTAGCCGCGGCCAGGGGGAACAGGAATGCGAGGATTGGCGCCGAACAATGTGCCGGAGGAATGATGCTCGAAACAACCTGCCGCGCGGCGGATGGTGCCACTTGGATAAAGTCTGCTCAGTGGCTGTGGAATGTCGGCTTGATCGCCAGGCCTGCGAAGTGTAGAAACTAGGCATTGCCTAGATGCTGGAATTGGAACTGCCGATTGAAACTGGCGTGAGCCTCGCCTGCAAAGCTAGATGACCAATCATTACGTATAGCATGGCCGCGTGGCAAATGCACTGCTGATCTCCCCTTCTGCAAGCATTTTGATGTCTCATTCGTCATCCTGCTCATTCGATAGTTACTGTTGACAGTGGCACTGGCGCACCCACCATGCAGGCGCAAGTGCAGCATAAGTGCACCTGTCAGGCCGGGGTGCAGCACCTCAAGCGACGCGTTTTTGCGAGCCCCACAGCTCGCAGATCGATAGTAGCTGTTGCCGGTCAAGCGAAAACTTCGCTGAGGCCAATCACGACGTGCACAGCTGATGCCGGTGAGATGCGCATGCGCAGATCAAGCACCCGCTGATAAATTCTCTGATCACGCACATCTGCAGCTCACTTATCGTCCGATTGATGTATTTCGGGTGGCATGCGTTCAAGCAGGTATGTAAGTGAAGCCATACGCCGATCTCCTGACGCCACATTCGCAGCGGCATCTGATAGGACAGGACGGCGCGGACTGCTGCTCAGCAGCGCCGCCGCGGCTCTGCTGGCGGTGCTGCCGCCGGCGGCACTCGCCGCAGCCGACGTCCCGCCGGCGCAGATCAATCTCAGCCTGGCGCCGGACCAGCGGAAATATGACCCGGCAGACCCAGAGCTCCGCGCGGCGGCAAACCTGTTGCAGAAGGCGTTGAACGCAGAGACTGTGCAGGTGATCTTGCTGCAACATTGGCCCTGAAATCCTCAGCGAACTGCCGCACCTTCTTGCATTTCTCCTTTGCCGACATCTGGGAGTCAGGTGCAAGAGTCAGGTGCAACACGCCTTTACGTGCCACCGCCCAGGAAGAGGAAAAACTGTGGACGGAGCTGATCGACACATACCAGGGCGTCGAGGCCGACTGGGTGCCGGACATCGTGGGCAGGTGCAGCTTTGCCGCTTTTTGCTGCGCGCGGTCATGAAGTGAAAGCAGCGGATCAGTCCCCAGCCGTGCAGCCGCGCCTGAGTCTGGCTTTCTCTTGGAGCTACCCGCTCCGCAGTGGGCATCAGGACACTAGCGGCAGACGTTCCGTCATACCCGGTATCAACGGCGACAGTGTCTGCGACAGACCGGGCACGAAACGCTCCGGCAATGTCGACGCAGGGCGCTGGGCAACCGCGGCAATGCGCGCACGCGGCAGGGGCGGCTAGACGCGGCGTTGTCGGACTTCAACGCCGCCATCAAGCTCTGCCCCTGGGCGGTGGATCCCGTGCTCAACAGGTGGGCCGCGTGATGCTGGACGTGGAGAGCCGGGTGACACATACATCGAGGCACTGGTCGCAGTCAGTGAGGATCATGGTCCGGCCAAGAGGGGCAATAGCAGAGCAGGCCTGTGCCTGTCTGGTGCATCCTGGTCCAGCGCAAGCCATGGCGCTGCACGCCTGATGTCGCTGCTTCAAAACGGTGCCAGGGGCGTGGCGCTGGAGGGCATGCGGCGGTGGGAGGAGGCGATAGCGGACTACAAGGCGGTGCTGGCGGCGGCGCCCAACGACCCCTCCGCCTGGAACAACCTGGGGAATCCCAACGCCGCGCTCGGCAACTGGGAGGTGCGCCCCCGACCGCTGTTGCTGCGTGGCACATCCGTGTTGGTGGCATGTTGATGTTGATGGACTCCGTCAGCGCTACACCTTGGCCAACAGCTGCTGCTGGGGTGCAGCCTGAGGCGCATGGCGTCTGCAGGGCAACTGAGGCCTCAAGACAGCTGCACCTTTGACAGTGCTTGACCGCAGAAGGACATCTCGTGCCTTTTAATGGAAAGGCTCTATTCTGCATCGCCTGGTGCTGCAGGTTGCTGAGCAATGCTTTGGGAAGGCTGCGGCGCTGGCACCGGAGTTTGCATTCGCTGCTGGCAACCATGCGCTGGCCCTCTTCCAGCTCGGCCAGACAGATAGCGCGGTGCGGCAGATGCGGTGAGGCTCTCACCTCATCCTGATCTATGCTGAGCTCTGGGTGCTGAAGCCATCTAAGTTAGCACATCGGCATGGCCATGCTTCACCTTGACCTGAGACTCGCATGGACCAATGCGGTTGTGAGTTGTGCCCCTGTGCATGTCCCCGCAGACAGCTGCTGCGGCGGTACCAGGACTTTGACGACATGCGGGCGGCGCTGGCGTTGGCGCTGTGGGAGCTCGGCAAGCTGGGGGAGGCGGAGACGCAGTGGGGGTGCGCTACTTTCGTGGCGGCTCCTGTTGCTGCTGCTATGCCATGTGGGCGTTGTGACATGCTTGACTCGGCATTCATGGTCGGATTGCCGCCATTGCAGCAGCGACTGCAACCAGATGGTGACCGTGCATGTGTTGTGCAGGCGCGTGGATGACATTCGGTACAAGGACGCAAAATGGTAGGTGGCCGCCCGTTGCGGCTGACAGCGTCGCATGTTTGCTGCCCCACTGAAGGTCGCGATCAGCAATGATACATCTCGTAATCTGCAGGCTGAAGAATGAGCGCCATTGGCCACCTAGGTGAGTGCAATACACGCTGCGCACTCGCGGCAATTGATAGTGCATGCATGCTGTCACTGTGAATTATAAGCTGGGCCAGCTGACACCGGTACGTTCAAATGCTCCAGGTTGCTGGCAGACCTAGAGGCGTTCAAGGGCATCCGAGCAGTGTAGAGCATATGGCGCAGCTCATGCTCCATGATGGCACTGTCACTGTGGTGCTTGATATTCAGTCGTCTGACCATTGACTGCATCCTGCATGGACGGCGCACTGTTTACCATCAAGCGTATAAGCTGTGGAGCCACCGTGATATTATCCCTCCTAAACCTGCCTGCTGACCACATCCTGGATGTGCCTGCACACCAATTTCCAGCCCGATGCCTCGGCAAGATGCAGCCTATAATGGTTGCATGGACCGCTAATTGGCCGCCTGAGCCTTCCTCATCAAGGCCAGACCTCCTAAGCTTGAAAACCGTCTGAAAGACTATAAGTGAAGGTTCTAGGTGCGCTCCTAGAGCAGGGTCCACTCCTAGCAACACCCCCAACCAACAAAGCTAATGGTACACGCGCAGGTTTCCTAGCAAAACCAGACTCTATGTTGTGTCCTACACACATGCCTGGCCCGCCCAGTAAAGACTATCGCGACTAGAAGGACGCTGTATCATCACAGGCTGCATCAATGCGCGCCCTGGATTATGGTGGCTGCGGTTCTGACTGCTGACTGCCGGACGCAGCAGGGTTGGGGCCGCCAGCGCACCCGCCCCGTATGACGTTCAGGGCTTAGACGGCGTCGTCAGTACACCCGCAGGGGCATGTCCGGGTAGCCTGCGGCGGCGCGATGCTTCTCCACAAGCGCCTCCATCGCTGCGATGAAGCGCGTCAGCTGCTCGTGCACCTGTTGCGATGCAAACAGGGAAGGGTCGAACAACAGCAGGGAGCACGGTTGCAGCAGGAAATGTCTGCAGCAGAGACGACGCCGCAGCGCTCACGCAACGATCATGCAATGCATCTGAGCGTGCGGCGGGAGCCGCAATCAAAGCCGCAAGCGAGTTGGTGCAGCTGATCATTTATGCAAGACACACGCATCTCGCCGTTGCAGTAAGCTGTGCTCACTAGCGCAGCACTCGCGGCACCACTGCCCCACCCGGCTGCAGTACTTGTGCCACAGCTGCGCACCTGCGCCGGGGTGGGCTGCGCGACGTGGGGCACCTCCAGCGGCTCGCCCATGACAACGGTGATGGCCACCCGCCGCGGCATCGGCGTCCCCCTCACGCCTGTGTCACAACACATGATTGAGAGCTGTTATTCGACAAGCAGAGGTATGCACAGTTGACATGCAGAGGCGTGGAGTTGCTTGACGATGCAGGCTGCAGCCAGACATTGCTGCCCATGCTTTGAGCAGGCAGACAGGTAGGGAAGGGCATATTGAAAGGTCGTCAAGCAGAGCTTGTCATCAAGATGACTGGGATTGGACGGCTGGTCAGCGGCCAGGTGTGACACGTTTGCATGAGCGAAGACTCACCATAGATGATGAGAGGAAGGTACCCAATGACGCGCGCGATTGACTCGGCCAATTTGATCGGCAGTGGGGGCCCTGTGTTGCACCAGGAAACGGATGGCGATCTTGTGAATGGCAAACATTGCCAAGGGATCATGAACGTATGACGGCAGCCTCACAATAAATCCTTCCACTCACCAGGCTTCACCCATGAGTACATGTACGTCTGCGAATGGCAACGTTTGCAAGACAGTCAATGGCTGAGTTCTTGTGATGCAAAGCAGATAATGAGCAGATGTAACGCAAGCTTACAACACAGGAATCCTCAAGCCCCTTTTCGATGCCTCTGCGCACCTGGCCGAAGGCAAACGCCGGCAGGATGTCTGCGCCGTGCTGCATCGCCATGCGGACAAAGCCTGCGCGGCAGCGCTGGTGCGTCAGCCAGAGGGCGCGGCCGCAACAAATTCCGCTTGCAGGATGTCCCTTTGCTCTTGTCATCCCTCATATCGTGCTCAACGAGACCCTGAATGGTCATCACCTGTGCGTCGGCGCAGGTAGACGGCCTCCTCTCCGTGCTTCATATGCAAGCACTCCTGCAGGTTACAAAAACACCAGTAACTCTCGCTGCTGCACAACGCCGTTCTGTTCACTTGCGGCCAAACAACACATGCATGAGGTGAATCACGCAGCAGTCGTCAAGCCCCACACTCAGCCCGGCCAAGCAGATGGATCCCTCCTGCTGACAGGGCGAGCAGCTTGACGCCGCCAGAGGGCGATGCTGCCGCCGGACGTCAGGGTTGACAGAGGGCCGGCAATGCAGATGGGTGCGTTCTGACAGAACACTCGCCTTGACGCCGCCGGGACAGAGGGCGACGCTGCCGCCAGATGCCAGGATGGAGCTCATCACGCTGCGCGACACCGGGCGCATGCCCAGCCAGTGCCACGCGTGGCGAAGACCCGGCACAAAGAAGATCTGCAAAGAGGGAAGAAGACTCTGTCAGGAAACACTGTGGGAGCCGCTTGAACTTGTAGACTTGCCGCATGGCAGCTTTCGTGATGATGGGCAGCCATTGATGCATGCACAGAAAGACTTCAAAACTTTGCTCAGTCACATGGCACGACTGGGTGCCGATTCTGCCTCACCGAGGACGATGCCAGGGTTTTGATGCCTTTGAGCGCCGGCGGCAGCAGGCCGCTGTACTCGCAGAAGACGCCTGGCATCGCCAGCGGCAGCGCGGAGTGCGGCTCGAAGGCTGCAGGCACGCAGAAAATCAGCTTCATTCAACAGATTGTCCGAACTGTACGCCAACACCACACTGCAATTAAGTAAGTTGAAGGAAGCAGCATCAAGATGCCATGAAGCGCAGACGCCATTCGCACCGACAATGTAGGGGCGCTTCGTGTCCAGGTGCGCCGACTCGGAGACGAGGCGCATCGGGAAGAACTTGACGGCCGACTGGATGGAGTAGCGCAGAATCGCGGCGGCCCACGCCGGCGGCTTGTCGCCCAGCGGCAGCAGGATGAGCGCCAGCTGCAAGAAATGTTACACGTGGCGGCTCAGCACATACGCTTTGCCACAGTGTCACCGATGCAGCAGTGACAACAGACGAGCAGATGTTTTTGAGTGGTTGGGTGGTCATGTATTGAGCGGCAGGCGTCAATGCACAAGTGCAGAGGACCACGGTCTGAGTCACACCTGGAAGGCGAGCACGCCAAGGCCGATCCACGCCGAGGCCGAGCCGAGCGCCAGCACCGCCAGCGCCGCACCCCAGATGTTGGCGTACAAGGTCGCGATCCAGAACACCTGCAACGAAAGCAGAAGAATCTATCAGGAGAGACAACAGCACAAAAGACTGCAAGAATCGCTTGAACTTGCCACGCATCAGTGTTCATGATGATGGGCATTTGGCGATGCATGCAGAGGGACTTCTACATGTGCTGAATCACATGACACGGTCATCTAGAGGTTTGCCTCACCAGGCCGCTGACGTGCTGCACCTCCGCCCAGAAAGCGGCGAGCACCTTCAGCAGCCCCGAGGCGGACTCCGTGACCGCCAGCTGCCCAACAGACACCGACCCCTGCGGACGTCAAAGCAATGGATCTATGTTGTGTGCATGAGTGCGATTCGTGCATGCGATGTCTGCGGGGGCTCGCTTTGTGCATGCAGCAGACCAAGCAGGGCAAGCCTTCAGGATGGTACCTGCAGCGTGTCCCACATGCGGCAATGCGAGCGTGCGAGCTGGCCTTTTGCTGTCTGTGTGGCATCCGACTTCCGCAGCCGGAGCGATGACTGCTGCATTGCCGCATCAATCGTGCTCTGTGCATACCTCAGCATTGCAGGTGCTCTACAGAGCTGCTGTGAACATTTGCTGTTGGCAGCACGGCTGCAGTTCAGTAATAGGCTTCCAGTATTTGCACAACAAACTGCGCAGTCTGGCCAAGCGACGGGCCGCGTGAGTGCTGACGGGGCTGCTTGCAAAACGAATTCGAAAACTGTGGCTGCTGAGGGTGATGCGAGGACAAAGCGACGGCAAACAGTGCAGACAGCTAGGACATGCCAAAGACCAAGACAAGCGTTTTGTCGGATGTGCAACTGTGTGCAAATTGCGCCACAGAGACGAGCTGCGAGCACCAAAAGCGCAAGGGTTTTGAAGCTAGTAACGTAAACCCTCTTCAGATTTCAGGACAGAGCAGAAGAGCTGTGCAAACAATCAAAAAACATTGCAGACAATAGGCGTTGCATCAGACATTGAAGGACAGTTGCAGTGTCTCACGCCTTGTGCGTGCTTCAGGTTCTGAGGACTCCGATCCCAATCGGGAGTTTTCGAAACCGCGGTCAACGAGCAGGCGTACTGTCGACGCCACTTCGGCACTGTGTTGCGGACAGCTGTTTTCTGGCTTGACGGCGCTGCTTTTCGGGCCCCAGTCCAGAGCGGGTTGGGTTGACCTCACTTGGCACTAGCTGGCAGAATGGTGTTGGTGCTGTGCATCGGTGACACGCACATACCAGACCGAGCAACGGACATACCACCACAATTCCGCAAGCTCCTGGTGCCCGGCAAAATACACCACGTGAGCCTAATTGATGGTGTATCTTTGAGGCGCTAGCGTATTTCCGCGGATCCGCCATACGTTTCACTGATGCCTCTCCGCTTGCGGCTCGCAGATCCTGTGCACCGGCAACCTCAACACGAAGGTGCGCGCCTCGCGTGCTGAGCTGCCTCCATGCGCATCAGGCAGCCACACGGCGGTGATTATCTCAAGCGGCCACCCCGCCGGCACACTAGTCTCTAATGACCCGTCTGTGCACAGGAGACGCTGGACACTTTGAAGAGCATCTGCGGCAGCGTGCACGTCACAAAGGGCGACTGCGACGAGTCGGACTACCCAGAGGACGAGGTGCTCGCCATCGGCGACCTCAGAATCGGCTTGTGCCACGGCCACCAGGTGGGTGCCTGCCGCTGCGGAAATGGCGCAACCAGTAGGCCTGGCTTCGATCGACACAAGCTGCAACTCATGTTTGCGGATGCACTGCCAGATTGCGTCCTCCGTTCCCGCGCCATATCGCTGATGCTGCCGAGGGGCATGCCTGCAGGTAGTGCCGTGGGGCAGCACGGATGCACTGGCGGCAATGCAGCGGCGGCTGGGGGTGGACATCCTGGTCACCGGTCACACGCACCAGCTGCAGGTGGGAGGCCAGAAGCATAAATACGCTGTGACTCCACTGCCTTCGCCAATCATTTTCAGCCGGTCGCCAGCACGCACAGCTAGGAGCGACCCGTCTACTGTAGTCACGGGCATGTTTCGCGCAATTGAGAAAATTGGAGTTTCTCAGGGCATTCGCGCAGGTTCGCGCAGCGCAGAATTACTTTTCTGCAGCTTACGCACAGCCGGAATTTCCGCCGTGTCATTAGCAGCCCTTTTTTGGCCGATGTCGGCAGAGCTTCAAGCCCAAACATGTTGTAAACATGCATTTCACGCGGTTTGAACATACTGGGGGCGAGCTGTGGAATTTCTGGAAACTCAAGAAAGATTTCCAAACATTTTCTGAAAAAATCGAAAAATAAAAAATTGGAAAAGCGAATCATGAATTTTTGCGCGAATTCGCGCAGGTTCGCGCAGCGCCAATATAATTATAAAATCCGTTCGTGCAGCGCCACAATAATTAATCTGTGTGCGAATCATGCCCGTGACTACGGTAGCCCGGCATCTGCAGGAAGCTCATTTGCACATCTCAGCAGCGCCATGTGTTGCGACGTCTCTGCAGACGCTGAAGCACGAGGACAGCTACTTCGTCAACCCGGGGTCGGCGACGGGCGCATACAGCACCACCACCCCCGACGCGCAGCCCAGCTTCGTGCTCATGGACGTCGATGGCAGCAGGGTGAGCAAATGTATGCAATCATCAGCGCTGCAACCTCGAGCACCGCTGTTATGAGCCTTGCAGGCAGTGGAAGCGTCGTAAGCCGAGAATCGAGTATGACTTGCTTATCGGAATTTCCTGAACCAGTGCGTTATCATGTCGTGCTCGCCGCAGGCAAACATCTATGTCTACCGGTTGGTGAAAAACGAGGCAGGGGCGGCAGACGTGGACGTTCAAAAGCTGGAGTATAGGAAGCCAAAGGCGTCAACCTCCCTTTGATGATGCACAAGCAGTCATTTTTGCAAATTTAGGCAATGTTTTTGGGTTAGCCTGTATAGAGGTACTTGACACAGGGCATTTGTTTTCCTGGACTCGTTGATGGTCGAAAATCGGTGACAGCCAGTGCAACGTGATGACACATGCCTTCCATCAGTTTGATGCCTTCCATCCAAACTGAACAGGAGACATGCTGCAGAGCTGTCTCTAGGTCTCGGTCCTGAAACATGTACATCGGGTCAAAACGGGCCAGACTCGGCCAGCTAGTTTCAGGATTCAATGCAGCTCCATGCATTCTGTACATGCGGTTGCGGCAGCCGCATGCTGCCGCGCCTCACTATGCCTTGAACAATGCAATGCCTCCTGTCGATCCCAGGGGAACATGCAAACCGAGGAAGCGAGCTGCCCGCAGCATCACTGCTTCGCATCCTGCGGCGCGTCGCCGGCCTCCGCCGCCGCCGCTGCCGCCGCAGATGCCGCTGCCGCCGACGCCGCGGCAGGCACTGTGGCGCGCACCGCCGCGTGCGCGTCGCCGTGCTCCATGATGGGTGCCATCTGCGCCGTGCAAATTAGATGTCGGTTACAAACACCGGTTTCCGGTTTTCTCGCATGCCCCGGGCCCTGCCCAACAATCTCATATCATCATAGGTACACTGTTCATGACCTGGTGTCACCTACTGGGGAGCTCACCATCTGGCCCGAGGAGGGCGCCAAGGACTGCGCTGCCAGCTGCTGCTCCTCCGACTTGTCCAGCAGCATGTCATACGCGAGCACCAGCTCCAGGTCGTCCGTGCCTAGTGGCGCCGCCTCCGCCGCCTGTGCCGCTGCCGCCGAGTCTGCACACAGCCAACATCAAGCGTCAGACACATTCTTTCAAAAACTATCCAGAATTATCAAAACCATTATGCAGCACTTTATCACTGTGCGTCCAGTCTACCCCATTATGTACTGTAGCGCCTGCAGCAGATGCGGCAGTCGCTGCCGTGGGTGCCACCTGTGGAGAGCTCGACGGCTGCCAGGGCGTCGGACAGGTCGTTGGCGTTGACGCCGGACGCGGCGGGCGCCGCGCCGCTGACCGTCCTGTTGCGCGAGCGGCCGCCGGTGAACGAGGCGGCAGCAGATGCGATCTGCGTTCGCAGCGCACAAACGCTCGAATCTGACCTTCTGACCTTCTGACGTGCACGTGATGCATCAGGCTCTCGAAATGAAGCTGGGTAGTTGGACAGCCACCAGGCATTGGACTGAACTGAATCGAAAGAATCACCTCGTGGCGGCTGGAGGTGCGGCGGGAGAGGGAGCCGCAGTAGCCGGTGGTGACGGCGAAGTTGGCGGCGCGGATCATCTTGTGCGTGACCACGCTGCTGACGGCCGCATTGAGCACCTTGCGCTGCCGCTTCTCGCTCCACTGCACCGGCTCCACCTGCGGTGGCATGCGACACCTCAGCTACGGAATTGTAATCAAAGCCAGGCCTTCCAATTGCGTTGCAACACAAGCGTCGGCTCCGAGATTGTACCCCGAAAGATTCGACATGTGGGCTGCAATCAGCTGCAGCAACTCAGCTGGCCGAGTCACAAGGCCTGAGCCAGGTCAGCTCACCGGACCAGGTCACAGCGTCCACACAGAGCATGAGCTGCTGAACGCTCTTCCACTGCAATATGTCAAGCCGCACCTTGAGGTGAGTGATGAGCTCCTCAAAGTCGTCCAGCTTGAGCAGCTCCGTCTCGCACTCCGCAACCACCGCCAGCGCCGCCTGCGCCAGAAAAACATCTACACTTGACTGTCACTGTCAATATCGCTGAAGCTCTGCCGAAGCTTCATATTGCGCTGCTCGGGATGAATCAGCATAACACACATCCCGAAAGGAAAACAGGCGGGCGTGTGCATGTCACACTGCAAGCTTCATACAAGGCTTTTCACATGAATGTGACGCTGCAAGACAGGGTCTGGTGTGCACGCCTGCAGCAAGATCTCGGAGTGGCCCTCCTCCAGGATGATGTCGATGATGCGGGCGGAGAAGGCGGACGGGAAGGGGCACGCGAATAGCGTCAGGAACCACTGGCTTGCGTATAGCACCGGCGCCACCGTGTTGGCCTGTTGCACCACGGAAAAGAATTCGGGGGCCGTTTTGGAAGCCCTGGCTAAAACCCAACGACACTGTTGCGCCGTGGCTGTCTGGTGGCTGGAGCTCACACACGGCAAAGCAAGACAACCGAGGTGCACTCCAGGCTTGGCCAGGCTGCCTGCGGTGGCACTGCATCGCGTCCAGCACTACAGCGCACTCATGGATTGCCGGGAGTGGGCCAGTTGGATCCTTGCCTGCAGGTGGCTGGACAGCGCGGGGAAGTGACGCTCCAGCAGCCACTCCAGCGCCCGCAGCTGCTGTTTCAACCCCTGCACACAGCATCAGCGATTGTATAACCATGTAAACCCATTCCATCTTGCAGGGGCGCGCCGTAGAACCATACCTTGCGGTTTCCTTCCAGCCCACAATCCGGTGGTGCAGTCGCCACATCGTCCCTGTAGCACATAACCATCTCAAATGCCAACGAGGGCCGATATTACAGCGTGCTCACTTGCAGGCCGGGCAGGTAGAGGCGCAGGTTGGTGCCGCGCTCGTCCAGCCAGCTTTTCAATGCTAAATTACAAGTCAGGTTCTGCTTGCATCTTCCACACCTCCAGGCCAGGCAGGTCGAGGCGGCGCAGGTGGGACCGCGCTCGTCCAGAGAGGCTGTCCGGATTAAAGTTTCAGTGCAAAGTCGACGATTGGACGCAGATATCTGATTGGTCCACACCTCCAGACCGGGTAGGTACAAGCGCAGGATGGGGCCGCGCTCGTCCAGCGAGCTCGTTGATGCTAAGCTTTGACTGCCAGTGCAAAGTCGGTTTTTGCTTGCAGCCTCATACCTCCAGGCCAGGAAGGTAGAGGCGGCGCAGGTTGGGGCCGCGCTCATCCAGCAGGCGCGCCAGCATGCGGAAGGCCGGCTCCTCCGGCAGGTACATCAGCACGATGCCCGCCACAAACGCCATGCCCTGGCAGTACCCCGTCTGCAAACATGGCGGGAGCATGGTGAGCGATGCATGTGCAGCGCAGTATGCCGGGCACTCATTGTTGGGGAGGCGTCTGGAAGGTTTCGACACCTGACCACATCGCCGTTCTTGACGGTGAACGATCAAAGGAACAACTGGCTATCAAATCATACGAAGGTATCGCCAAGGAAGAGCTTGCCAGTCAGACGAGCTGGGAAGACGTGAGCGGAACACACCTCCAGGTCGTGCAGGGAGTACGCCTTGAGCACACGGAAGAGCGCCTGCTGCCCCTGTTCGAAACCGAACTGCGGGTGCTCCGGGAACGTGCGGTTGATGTCCCGAGATATGATGTCATCCGTCTCCTCCTGCACCAGTTTCAGGCAGGTCGTTCATAGCAGCTTCAAGAAAACCCTCGCAGGTTTTCGTCCATGAACTCTGAAACAGCGTGCCAGCCATATCATGTGTGCAACTCGTCCATCGTACAGATCCGCAATGCATGCGGGACTTTCAGCATGAGCATCTGGCAAATCCAGCCAAGGAGGAAGGCTGTCTCACCTGGCCGATGCTGATCTGGAGCAGGGTGTTGTAGCGGCACTCCTCGGGGAACTCGGTGCTGATGGGCCACGGCACCGTCATGATCGACATCATCAGCTCTGCGACAGCGTGGCGCTAGGCGTCAGAAGCGTCAAATTCAGTGCTAGAAACTGCATGCACAGTGTTTGGCCGCCAGGTGTGCTCTGCTGCTGTCCCCCAGCATGGTGTCGTTTGACAGACTTTCGAATGACGCATGTGGACTTTCAGGCGCAGAAAAATGCAGGGTTGAAAGGGAGGAGGGATGTACGCACTCTGCCAGATGGCGACATCCTCGGGGCTGAGCTTGTCCTGCGCAGCCGGGTGCAGCCGCGCCGCCAAGCCATCACCCCCCCCGAAGTTGTACAGGTTGCCACCATCCTGCGCGGCAAGCTCAGACTTTCATAACATCATCTTCAGATAGTGGCCATGCATTACTACTAGCACCCGCTCGCAGAGCCTCCACCCTGGATGCCTGCAGCGTTTGCTCACGCTGGGGAGTGCCATGGTGACGCTGCATTAGCTCAAAATCAGAAGCAGCCGCTGCATGAGCAACTGCAAACTCAATTCTCGGATGACACTGGAATTACCAAGTGTCAAAAAGCACCTGCACCATCTCCCAGGCATCCAGCTCGCTGCCGTCGCCGGAGCGCCGTACGATGCCAAAGGCGTCGACGCCGGACGGCGACGGCGGCGCAGGCAAGCTGTCGGGCTCCGCCCAGGTCTCACGGCTGCTCATGATGTGCCCTGGCTCCTCCTCGTCAGGCTGCGACATGAAGGCAGATCAGCACGTCAGGCCGCAGGCTTTGTGCATTGCCGAGGGCTACACATGGCAGGCTCCTCGCTCATGGACGAGCTGATGGAACAGGGTACCCTGACCAGGCCACACGCGCGGCTGGCGCAAGCCCACAGGAGCTGGCAGGGGCCTATGTAAGTTAGTGAGCAACCCAGGCCCAATTCCCGGCCGGGGTTCACACCCAGGTCCTGGCAATGCTGTTCCAGCTGTGGTAATGCGGCAGAGAGCCGCCTGGTGCAGATGAGCGAAGCCGTATGATGCAACAGAAAGCCGCCTGCTGCAAACGAGCAAGGCAACATGGTCCACCTCCAGGCCGAGCGCCTCGCGGTCCGCCGCCTTGTGGCCGTCATCCTCTGCCGCTGCCACGAGCGCCGCCCGCTGCGCCGCCAGCGCCGCCGCGTGCCTCGCGCTGGTGCTGCGCAGACACGCCGCCGCCTGCTGCGCTGGGCTCAGCGCTGACGCGGCGTCCGCGTCGCCCTGATCCACCCCATCCGCTGGCGGAGGCGCCGCGCCGCCTGCCGCGCCGCCGCCATCCGAGCTGCGCCGGGCGCCCTCCGGCATGGAGATGCCAGCGGCGGCCATGGCGGCGACGGCAGCTGCCGCCTCTTCTGCGATGCCGGATGATGCGTCCGCCGCGGCGACGTCGGCGCCGACCCGATCTGCCGCCGTGGCTGCTGCGCGTGCCTCGGCGAGGCGCGTGCCAGCGGGGGCGCTCCCCGGCCGCGAGCGCGCCCAGCTGTAGCCAGCGGTGCGCGGTGACGCCTGCGTTTACAATCATCAGCGCTGGGTATGCGATCATGCAACTATCCACATGGATGCCTGGACGCTGAGCTGGCTGCAGAATGCAGATATCGCACCCCAGATCAAGGTGCGAGATGCCGAGCTCGGAACAGGATCAGAGACTCGTATTTTGAGGCTGCAGAGCCCACCTGTGGGGAGTTGGAGGGCTCCACGACGCGTCGGGCGAAGCTGTAGGGGTTGTTGGTCGCCAGGCTGGGCATGGCCGGGCTGCTCTGCCTGGACTCTGGCGCCGACAGCGCGGCCGCGGAGCTGGCTGGCGCTAATGTATCTGGCAAACATTCAGCCGCGCCTTCGCTGGTATCAGCTGGCTGTGCTGATGGCGAGTCGACGCCCTGCGGCTGCGCTGTCTCGGCGGAAGACTGCGGCTTGGCGCCATTCGCCGCACCATCTGCTGCCGCGGCATCCCCGGCGGTGTTGTCGGCAGCGGCGCTGCCTGCCTGCCCGCCTGCCGCCTGCTGGTCACCCTCCTCTGACGCCTCTGGCAGGCTGCTGGGGCGGCCGTCGCCCGGCAGGGAGGCACCTCGCCGCGTGGATGTGGTCGACCGGTTGCCCAGCCCCTCGCTGCCGGTGCGAGACAGCTGCGCACACGTTTGACCCCATCAGACATCACGCGGTGGCATTGCACGTGGCAGTGACGTTGCACTTCGCAGACATCCTAGCTACCATTGTCCATTCATGCAGTTTCCGTTCAAGTGACCAACCCAGCAGACCGCCGCAGTCACCTTGCAGTGCAGCGGTTTACCATCATAAAACAACAGCGGCGTGCAACAAAACTCACCGCGCTGTGTTCCACGCTGGTCGCCAGGGTGCTGTTGTCCAGCAGCGCAACCCACAGCCGCGAGCGCAGCTCCTGCGGCGCATTTTCGTACAGCTGCGGGCCGATCTGCACGTCCACCGGCGCGTCCCGCTCCTCCTGCAATTGGCGAAATCAGGGGCATGTCAACCAACCAGGCGCCCTTCTCATGCTCTCGAGAGGCTGGCCAGTGACGGAGCTCAGGTTCACCAACAAGCATAGCTAGATCCACGGCAGTACAAGAAGCACAAACAGCACACCTGTAAGGCCACGAGGAGGCGCTGCTCCTCGATGCGCTTCTGCAGCGTGGTCAGCACCGAGTGCACCTGCGCCGGCCCCGAGCGGATGCGCTGCCCCAGGGTGTCTGCGCTTGACGCCACGCCTGCAGAGTCCAACAAACGCATCAAATGATCATCAGCAACTGAATGTCAGCCTGAACCTCGTGATGTGTCTAGCACCGGAGATAGTGATACAAATCATATGCGGCTGCGGTCCGGCGACATCGGCGCACCTTGGCGCACAGTGTTGAAGCCCTTGTTGGCTTGGCCGACCACCAGGCTGCCGGCCTTCCTGCACGTGGAGCAATCATAGATCAATGTGGCAACATATGCGGTCGATGGCCTTCCAGGAAGCTAGCGGTAGGGGAGCAGGGTGACATGGATATTGCCGCACAGCATTCATGCAGGGCAAGCACGCGCGACTCACTTGCGCAGCTCCGCATCTTCGACTAGGGCAATGGCACTACCTGCCGTGCGGACGATTGCCGTGGCCACCTTCAGCACACAACTTGTCACAGAGTCAGACCAGATGCCACAGGCTGAAAGGTGACCGAAAAACGTTTTCGACGCCTTTGGCTCATGCACATCACGCTTCTTGCATTCAAGTACCTGAGCGAGCTGCTTAAACGGCCGAAAGCCTGCAGGTCTGGGCTCGTTCGGGCTGTCTTCCATCTCGAGAGACTCTGCACTCCGACAGTAGCTGCTGCTTCAATTCTCGGGACTTAGCATCGCCAACACGCTCATCACGTCTCAGAGCTTCATCTGTACCATCAGACGCTGGTCGTGGGCTAGGATTGGGCAGCTGTAGGAACTCGGAAACCTCGACCAGCGGCAGATTCTCAGCAGTGCTGCGCCCGGGTCGAGCAACTCAGGAACTGCACCTGCTGCAGCTATGATGTATATGGTTACGACGCGCAAAATGTCTGCAGAAATGGCCGAGTGATCTGCGCACCAGATCGTGAGATGTTCACCGGAAGCAGCAGGCGATGCTGCTGTCCCTGCTGCAGCCTGCACGACAAGGTCATTTGTTGATTGCGGTCTCGGCAACAGCACCAATACTCGTGAACCCACTGGTACTGCAGCCGACCTGGGCTGCAATCGGGGTGGTGGCCGGCGAGAGGTCGAAAGGGTGCCTGGTCAGCTTCTGCGTTGGTTCAAATCCGGGCGAGTCTCACAGCTAGCAAAGCAGCGCTGCATGGACCAGACGGATCTATCAGACTATCGATAGAGGCACACAGGGTGGAGTGGCGATAGTAGCCGACTGGCCATTCTGCCTATGGCCAAACGCGCACCATCGAACGGGGCAGGCGCAGGCGCTGCAGGAGGACCAAAGATGCCTCACGCCGGGGCTCCTCTACCGGGTGTGTTGCAAACTGCGAATACACGTCCTTGCTGGTCTGCCATTCTGGCAGATGGCGGCGCGCATGTTTGACGGCATCTGACACCCAAGGGAGCGGTGATCTGCAGGGGGCAGCAGTGTGCGCCCAGTACCGTTCTGGGATTCATGGCGGACGAAGATCGCAGGTGAAGCACAGGCCGTGGTGTGTCGGTTGCGCGTGGCTGCTGCACTGGTGCCGGCGGGTGTCTGACAGCTGGGCAGATTCAAACGCCCTCGTTTTGCTGCCGCAGACAGCAGCTCGAACTTATCGAAGCGGTGGGTACAGCAGCAAAGGACATGGAAGAAGCAGGGGAAGTTCCAGGTACGCTCCCGCTGCGGCTGCCTGTTCCTCGACCCTGCCGCCATGCCAGACTCCTGGGGCAAATTTTCCAGGTGTCACTCAACAAGCTCCTCTGCTGTCTAGATGCCGGTGCACGTGGAGATGGACTTCATCAACCCGGCAGCCGAGTCGGTGCAGAACTTCTGGCGGCAGCTGCCGCCGCCGGTGCAGCAAGGGGCGCCCATCATTGGGGCGGGCCTCCTGACGGCGCTCATCGTGCACCGCATCGAGCGCGGCCGCCTGCGCGCCGAGGTCAGCAGCTCTCCTCTTAACTTGGGCCTTCAGGAACACCGATATGTTGGGCTGATTGCAGCAGCAAAGTTTTCCCGATCTCTGATCCTTCTAGAAGCATCAGCTTTGTTGACATGTGCCGATCACACATTCACGGCTGAAGCCATTTACAGTTGTTGCCGCCGCCGCCGCCAGCAGCAGCAGCCAGCAGGGCGCCATTTGCACACCTGTGACAGCTTGAACGCCCATTGTTGACATCCTGACGGGCATTGACGTCTGTACTGTGCTGTCTCTGCAGAGGGAACGCAACTTGCGGCTGCGGGGGCGGCTGGACCTGCTCCTGGGCGAGAACGAGGAGCTGCACATGAAGGTGGCGGACCTCAAGGTGAGTGATGCTGCTCTTGTACCTGGCTTAAGTCGCTCTGAGCGTGCTGGAAGTCGCTCATATAATGACATCACACGTGGCCATCTGTATGCCATGTTTTTTTCAGCTGTGTGTATGGAAAGTCTTTGATGTTCAACCGCCACAAACGAAGCACGCATGGTGTGGGTGCTGCGTCATGGCAACAGGGCAAGGCGTCGGGGCCGAGGTCGCCGAGCGAGCTGGGCATGGCGAGGGCGCTGTCAGAGGCGACGCAGGCTGCCGCCGCGGCGGCTACGGCCGCTGCACATGCCGCATCGGCCTGCCGGCCAAAGCTGGAGAAGCCTACTTGAAAGCGACCCAGCCGGCGTGTACAATAAGGACTCGAGAGCAGACGTCGTAGCGGATAGAGTTGAAGGCAGAAGGTGTAGATATATGCCTAGGACGATTGAGGTGGTCTCTTAGCATCGACAAGGATAGGTAGTGGATGCTCCATCTGAGGGCAGATTCTTCATCGATGCTGGCGCATGCATGCTTGGCGTGAGTGCCGGCCTTCAAGGGTAAGTATGCACCAGGGCATTGTTTAAAATGGTTGAAGATGCCGGCATTGTTGCAGCTTCTGAAGCTCAAGTTGCAGTGCCATCAGACCCACAGCAAGTTTTGATGCATTCGGTCAATTTCACTCCATTGCCTGCATTACCAGGCCGAATGCACCCCTGGGTTGACACGGTCTGACTTTGAAGACCTTTCACTCGACGTGCACGTCTAGAAGGTTGTTGCGCTCTCCCTCTGCTGCTCTGTCTGTATTGAAATGAAATCTGGACCCGGTGCGTCACGGCGCCTGCCACCTGCTGCTACCGCCGATGCAATGACAGGGTGCTCCACTGGCCCGAGATGCTGCCTTGTCTGTGCACAGCCGGCGGCGGCTTTCCCCTCCTGTCCTCCAGCTGCATCCACTTGTCCACCTGCAAAAAGCACCCCGAGGCTTGGTGGCTTGCAAGCAGCAGCAGGGGGCTTTTGACAGATTTTCCGTCGCACTCCGTGATCCATTGGCAGGGCTAGTTCGAGGTTCATATTCAGGCATGCTGCATCACAAAGCGCGGGGGTGCGCGGAAGCGCACCAGCCTGCCGGCGATTCGCGCCACGTCCGCATCCGCATGGTACTCCAGCATCTGCAGTAGCAAAGGACTTCGAGCTACTCAGATGACCTGTTTCATGATGCTGGCTCAGCTCAGGCTGAGGCCTGTTGGCCTGCGTGTTTACTTGAGCAGCTGATGCATGTATGGATGCGGGGAGCTTGCCTGGACGGTGGGGTGCAGCAGCGGTGCCGTGTACTCCAGGTCCTGCTTGGATATCTCGTGGCAGCTCAGCTTCCGCAGCGTCAATATGAGCTTCTCGGCGCTTGTGCCGCTGTTCTGAAGCAGGCTCTGGAAGCGCAACAGGTCCTCCGGCTTGAAGCACAACGCACTCGTGCCGGCATCAAGAGTCACCACCTGTGACATGCAACAGCAATTTGAACAGCGTGGCTGCCGCAGCAAGGGGACGAGCCTCGCATCCAGCTTGTACCGAGACCCAGGCAACGCGCTCATGCCTTCAAGCGTGCCTTTTGCAGAGACTCAATTTTGCGCTGCCGCGGCTTCCCGGCTGCAGCGCTGTTTACCGACGCCGCCTGAGCGCCTCGGATCACAAAACGGTCCATAGATTCATGCTGAGCTTCCCGAGCGATTCATTGGACGGTGAGCAGCACTCAGCACGGTCGTGAGCCTGATTCAAACCACACGCAGCACGTGCTGACGCAGCAAGCCTGGCAGAGCTGCTTCTGATTGGAGACTGTATGAGAGGCTACTAATCTGAAGTCTGCAAGATCTGGTCGCAAAGAAAACGTCTTCTGCTTGGCCCAGTGGGCAGCTGTCTGACAAATCTGCAGGTGCATTTTGTACTTTGCATTTCTGCCTGCTCATTTCTGCACATATGCTGATCTGCAGTACGCACAATGACGCGCAGTAGTGCATAGCTAACTGTGTGCGATGGAGGCCATTTTCTGGGCGTTGCGAAACACCCATATTTTGGCGCACATAACATCGCTGTTGGTCAAAGCAGCGGCCCACGAATGTGGTATTTCAACAATGTTGTGACAACCTACTGACCATCATGACGGACAGCTCGAGTATGCTGTCACTCTCGCCTGCGGAGCTGCGGTTCGAGGGGGTGTGCCTGAATCAGGTGATTCATGCGCATCTTGTGATATACTTTCCTTCACCACATCATTCAGAGCGGAATGGGCCCCGCCGGCTCATCAGAGGTACCCACGGTGACATATGCGACATGCAGGCGTACTGCCAGGTGGTGACGATCGAGAATCGGCTCAATGCGACCATCGAGGCGACGCTGCGTGCGGGCAGCCCAGAGCGATGGACGCTGTCGCCGTCCAGCATCTTGCTTCGCCCGCGGCAGCGCGTGGACGTGCGCGTGCACCTGCGGGTGCTGCGCTTCGCGCAGCGGCGCAAGGCGGAGCTGCACGGCCAAAGAGACGTGTTTCACATCAAGGTACGCCATTTCCCGCTAAATTCTGCTATCTGCGGAGCCTTGCCGATCTACTGCTGGGGCCAAGCTGACGAGCTGAGTCCTGTGACACCTTTCTGCTTGATCCGCAGGCGCCGTACATGGAGCAAATGTTTCATGCGACGTTCCTACTGCAGCCGGAGGCTGGGGCGGCGCCGGCAGCGGCGGCGGTGCAACAGCCCGCCCGGCAGCAGCGGGCTTTGGGCGAGCTGAAAGCCGTCGCCGCACGAAAGCATGCTGCTGCCGTGGGAGCGGCCGGCGCCCGCCCACCTGCAGCGCAGGTCGACGCAGCTGATGCCAGGCAGCACGCAGGCAGCTCGGCTAGTCAGCAGCACGCAGCCCACCGCCACATGGCATTCGGGGAGCCGCCAGCCGCGGAGGCGCCGCCCGCGGCCCCAGACGCTGTCAGCGAAGCCGTCAGTGACGCTGGCGACTGCCACTCAGAGGCCGGCAGCCGGGCAGGCGACTGGGACAGCGGCGGCTGCGCCGAGCTGGATGCAGATTGCGCAGCAGGCGACCATGCTGACCAAAATTCAACGTTGGCAGCGCTGCAGCGGGCGCGGCAGCTGGAGGTGCAGCTGGAGGCCGCCGGACAGCGGGAGGCGCTGCTGCGGGACAGCATCGCGGCGTGCGACAGCACCATCAGGTGTGGGCTGCAGCTCTGGACCGCTAGACACAATCACGCATGCTGCACCCTGGAGTGCTCTGCCTGGCGTGCGAGTGTGCTGTTAGCAGGCGTTGATGGGGCATGCATTGGAATGAAGAGCAGGGGATGTTGACTGAAAATCGAACGGCACATTTGTTACCACAGGGAGAAGGACGGCATGCTGGCTGCGCTGCACGACCGCCTGGAGCTGTCGTTGCCTCCCGGCGGCAACGGCTGTGCGCTGGCGCTGCCGTGGCGTGGAGGCAAAGCGCTGGGCGGCGGGGCTGCCAACGCCTCGCAGCGCCTCGCTGAGCTCGAGGCGAACGTCGCGCAGCTGGAGGTGAGACCCACTTGCGGGCTCCGGCACAGCGAGTCCAGCGCATCGCGTGGTGCAGACGCTGCTTTGCCGTCTGGAAAGGCCCTCAACTCTGCTCAACTTCGCTGATCGCCAGTGGAAGCGGTCGAGTCATGCGATGCAATGCGATACGCAGGATGCGAACGCACGGCTGCGGCGACGGGCGGACGGGCTGGCCGGCCAGGCGCAGGCGGCGCGGGCGGAGGCGCGCGCCGCCGGCGACCTGGCGGCGGTGCTGGAGACGGCGCCCGAGGAGGCGCGGGCGGTGGCGGCAGCCGCGGCGGCGACCGAGCAGGCGGGCCAGGAGGCCCGCAACGCCGCGATGCTGGCGCTGCTGCGGGAGAAGGTGTGGCGTGATGTCAGCAGCTCTGCTGCATTGCCTGCCATATTGTTCACACTGCACATGGAGCCTAGTGCCTCGGTTTCGTAGGAGCATCGGGCTCTGGGAACATCAGACTAGGCGGGGCTCTGCACATGGCCGGCAAGCAGGCAGCAACCAGCAGGGGCTATTCTGATCTGAGAGTAGTTTCCTCCCCTTGGCAGGACGCTGAGCTGGCGGCTCACGCGGAGGAAGGCACGCAGGCGGCGCAGCTCCGTGCTGTCGCCCAGGAGGCGGCTGCCAGCCGGGACGCCGCTCAGGTTCGCATTTTCCTGTCATTGTTGCCCGCGCCCAGTCCTGCGTATTTGGACTGCCAGCCACACCGCCGCCAAGTGCAAGCTTTACGGCGCCAATGCTGCTCAAATGAAAGCCTGCTCGGGATGTCACGGCATGACGTCACGGCATGGAGAGGTTTGCCGATATTTGCTTTCTGCTGAAAAAAAACCATGTGATCTCTGCCACAGGCGCGGGCGGCGGCGCTGCTGGAGGCGCGGGACAGGGCGCGGCGGCAGCTGGACGGCCAGCGCCTGGCCTGGGCTGACGAGCGCGCGACCCTCAAGTCTGCAGCAGCCGTGCTGGAGGTGCATATGTTCATTCGTGTGCCGATTTTGCTGCTGATTTTGCTGAGGGTTTGTAAGGGTTGCCTGGGCTGTCGTGCATGCACACACTGCAGAAGACACAGGGTGAGTTTGAGCTGGCTCGGCACTTCAGCGAGGGCCGTGCATGGCTGATTGCAGGCACAGCTGGAGAATGCGGAGGCGGCATCCCAGGCGCGGCTGGCAGCAGCCCAGCAGAAAGCCGCCAAGGCCAGGGCCGCAGCCCGGCAACAGGTCCAGCAGGCGGCGGCGGACCTCGCCGCTGTGCGCGCTGAAGCGGCTTCCAGCCTGCGGTCTGCCAACGCCATTGCAGAGGTGGGCACGCTCAGCCAGACACTCCCACGCAAATCTTGACAGAAACCCCGAGATTCAATGCGCATGCACCTCAATAGCTCGCGATGATGTTCCGTCTCCACCGCCCTGGCGACAGCCGTGCTCACCTTGGAAGAAGCTGCCGCCGTCTGCTGCGTAAGCACACAAGACGCTTCTGCGCAGCAGGGTCGCAAGTTCTCACAGCGTCCTGCCTGCCTGCGGGGGCTGCAGGCGGATGTCAGCAGGCTGACAGCGCAGCTTGCGGGCAGGGACGCTGAGCTTGCAGTGGCGAACGAGCTGCGGCAGCGGGCGGCGCCACCGGTGGAGCAGCTGCAGGCCTTGGCAGCCGCCGCGGAGGCGGCACATCGGCACGCAGAGACTGCAGACGCGGAGGCGAGCGACGTGCGGTACTCTCTGGCAGAGCGCGATGCCCAGCTGTCGGCGCTGGAGGGACGCCTGGCGGAAACAGAGGCGGCTCTGACCGCATGCCAGGTGCGCAAATAATGCATAATGCCCACCTCGTACGTTGTGCACTGCACCAGAGTGTTACTAGCCACTGATAAATGCAGACCAATTTGAAATGTAGCTCCTACAGCAATCTGAATTCGAGAGTTCTGTTTTGCAGGCGGACAGGCGGCAAATGGCATCACGCTGCGACGCCCTGCAGGATTCCGCAAAGCAGCTGGAGTCGCAGCGCAATGAGGCTGCACATGCGGCTAAAGAGAGCAGGTCTGTATGCCTGAGCTGCGGAGGCATGACGCTGCATCCTTTGGCTGTTTGCGCAGCGCTTGCTCGACCGATGTCAGGCTACAGATTTGAGGTCGTCCTCTGCGGTCGGCGGCTGCAGGATCCTTGCCGAGCGGCTGAATGCGCGCATCACTCAGCTCAGCGCAGCTGAGCAGCAAGCGGTGCAGCGGGCAGCCGAAGTGCAGGCAGCAGCGGCCAAGGCCGAAGCCGTAGGCCACCTGTGCATCCGCTGCGGCGGCGCGGCAGCCGATGACGGTGGCGTCGCAGAGCAGGAGCAGCTGGAGCGGTTGTACATTGAGGAGTCTCACGAGCAGCAGCAGCTGTGCCTGTCACTGAACGTGACAGCGCGGTCATCGACAGCCAGCCATGTGCGCAGCGGCGGCGAGCAGCTGGCGCCACAGCTTGCAGGTGGTGGCGTCGACGCCTGGACCCAGTGGCTGCCTGCTGGCGGCGGGGCCGCTAGAGGGCGCAGCATTGTGCCAGCTGCTGCTGTGAAGCAGCAGCTTGCTGATGCAGTGCAACATCAGGCAGCCACCGCCGAGCTTCAGGCAAGTCTGCGAGATGGACTCACACAGCTGAGGCTGGGTGATGTGTTCTGCTGAAGGCTTCCTTCCTTGTGAAATTGCAGCTTGCGCTCGTCAATGTCCTCTGCTTGCCTGATCGTGACCGGCACGTGCAATCTTCAGCCGTCATCTCTCACCTGCCCCTGCACACCTCGCAGGGTCAGCTGCAGGAGGCGCTGGCAGGTCGGCGCGGTGCGGAAGCCGCTGCCGCTGCCGTCCGGCAGGCGCTCCGAGGCGAGAAGGAGCGCTGCTTGCGGGCGGTGCATCGTGCCGAGGCTGAGGAGTCGACGCGCGTGGCGGCGCTGCAGGACGCTGTGCGCCGACTGGCCGCAACATCCGGCCAACATGAGGTGAGGGCTCCTCAACCTAGTTGGTCAGGTGGCGGCTGGACAAAGTGTGGACCCTTCCTGAGGACATGAGATTGGTGATGAGTTGCTAGCTCTGATGTCAATTGCCCCTGAGTGCAAGTCTTTCAGTGGCTGACATAGGCATTTTTCATGTTGCATCGGGAATCTCCGAGAATGTAGAGATTCTGAGCCTATGCTTTGGAACATGGCGCAGGAACTGGCGGCGCTGGCGATGGAGAACACCAACCTACGCGTCTCAGAGACCCGTCTGCGCTCAGAGGCGGCATATGCGCGCCGCCAAGCGCAGGAGGCTGCAGCCCAGGCCGGCCCTTCGTCAGGCGGGACTGCCGCAGCCGACGGCGCTGCGGGGCCAGCGACTGGCGGTGCGGCAGCGGACATGCAGGAGAGGGACCCGGCGGCGGCTCGGGAGGCGGCTGTAGCAGCGCGCATTGCGGCGGCACGGCAGCGCGCCGGTCCCGCAGCTCCGCCAGGCCGACGGCCAGGCGCAGCGTCTGCCAAGGTGAGCCGTGGACCCCAGGATATTCGGCAAGCATGCCGAATCTAATACCACTAAACTAAAACCCTGGAATGCGGGAAAGCACGCAAACACCCCAAGCCCTGCTGGAGGGAGCCCCTGTTCAGCTCAACTCCTGAAAAGCGCGAAATGAGGTTCAGCTTTCGGGATCAGCAGTCCCTGTGACGGCTGATCGTCGTCTTGCATTGCAGGCGTGCACCGGCGCGGAGGCGGCCGCGCTGCAGGCGGAGGTGGGCCGGCTGCAGGAGGCGCTGCTGGCCGGCGAGCTGGCGGCCATCCGACTGCGCACTGATGCGGCAGGTGCTGAGACTTTGGTGCCGCGGATGGGGACTGTGGCCCAACTGACCACACAGGCGGCCTGTCAGATTGGTGCAGCAATGGGATGCGGCTGTCCATGCACCTGACATCCTCCTGCTTTCCAGCTGCCCTGCCGTGAGGCTGACATTTGCTCCGATCTGCGGCGAACCCGTGTTGAGCACAACTTGCAAACCCATTCGTCCCTCCATGCGTGCAGATGCTCGCGTTTCCGCAGACACGGCTGAGTCCCTGGCGGCAGCGGCGGACCGCCGTGCCCTGGAGGCCGAGGAGGCAGCTGCTCACGCTGCTGCTTCCGCTGTGGGTGGCCGCAGTGGGCATCAGGGAGCGGCAGGGCGCTCCGCAGCTGTGGCGCAGCGCCGCTGCGTTCGCCTCGAGGCAGAGATGCATCAGGCGGCGGACGCGGCGGAGCATCTGCGTGCAGAGCTTGAGCAGTGCAGGGTGCGCTTTGCACCTCGGAACCGGCCATGGTCTGCGCTGCTGACACATCGTGCTGGCACAATTCTGATTACCGCCTTCGTGCCGTGCATGCCATGTCAAGGTGTAGGCTGATTGAGTGTTCGTGCTGTCTTTCAAGTGTGAAGAGCTGCTGTTTTCATTGGACACGATGCAGATGTCACATTTTGTGGTGTAGTGATCCCCCGAACTTTTCTGTCACAGGATTCTGCCCTCGCGGAACAGCGTCGCCTGCAGGCTGATTTGGACAGGCAGGCGGCAGCGTCGACTCAGGCACGCGACGAGGCGGCAGCCGCTGACAGGGAAGCCGCGGAATCAGCGTCCGTGGCAGAGGAGCGCCGCTGCCAGCTGGCGGCAGTGATGGACACCCTGGCGGCGTTGCAGGTGCGGGAACTGCAAAATCACAGCCTCCAGGTGAATTCCTGCGATTTCGGCCCGCTGTATCTGTCAGCCGAAAACGCTCGTGTCGGCCCTAGCAGCCTTCCAGTGCTTCAAACCACCTGCTTCATGGATACCGGCAATGCCGAGTGTGCCCAACATTGGGGCTCGAGACTGTTCATGCACACACTTCGCAAATTTCGGGCCTGTGTGTGTTGCCTGCAGGCCGGCCACCCCGGCGCAGCAGCGCAGCGGGCTCTGGAGCTGACAGCAATGCTGGCCGCGCAGCGCCACACTTCAGGAACCCTGGAGCGCAGGTCTGCTGTACACAAATGCGTAGTTGTTTACACTACGCTGTTTGCGGGGCACATTGTCATTGTGCATGGTGTGTTTGCCATCCGTGTAACGCAGTCGGTGTGCTAGTGAACACCCTCTGAACATGTGACATGGTATACGCCAGCGGCCATGCACCCTGCCGTGCCTCGTCGCAGGGCCGACCAGCAACTGGGGCAGCTACAGGCGCGGCAGCGGCAGCTGCGCGAGGCAGAAGCTGCGATCGCTGCCGCGGCACGGGACATCGCTGCCTGCCGGGTGGAGCTGGACGCCGGTAAGGTCGCAGCCGACACCGCATGTGGCGCTGCCGCAGGCCTGCGGGCCGAGCTGCGGGCCCAGCACGATACGGCAATGGAGGTGCGGGCTTGCTGCCCTGCATGTTCCCCCGTCTGTCTCCACAGGCTGCCAACAGGGCGACCCGCCCCCGAGTACCTGCAGCAGACGCGACGCCCTTTGCTATGAATATACATAATGAGGCTCGTGCAATTTGCACGTGGCAGACGCTCCGCGCTTGTGCAAAAGCAGCTGTCACACAGTCTCGTAAAAGCGGCAGATACATGTTCTTCCGCCGAGAAGTGCTCGTCTGTGCCTGCAGGTCGAGGCTGCCCTGGACGAGGCGCAGGCGGCGCTGCAGTCAAATGTGGACGAGGCTGCGGGCCTGCACGCCGCCCTGGAAGCAGCACAGCAGCGGCACGCCGAGCAGCTCCGCAGGTGGGACACTTGCCTTTCTGCATTTCAAGACGGGGCTATTTCAGAAGCAAGACACAGGCAAGCTCATACAGCTGGACTCCAGCCATGGACATGCAGACAGAATGTTGAGGATGCTCAGTGAGAGCAGAGCTAGAGCAGGGATCCATCAGCATCGTCCATCGCTATGCTGACCTCGAGTCGTCCCTCACGCTTTGCGTGCCATGGCTGTGCAGGGAGCGCGTCAAGGCGGTTGAGGCAGCGGCGGCGGCGGCGGCGCAGGCCGTCTGTCCGACATGCAGCGTCGGGTGCCAGCAGGCGGCACGGGCCGCGTCTGCTGCGCTGCGGTCGCAGCTGCAGGCGGTGCTGACGTCCATGCCAATCGTCAAGGCCGCCGGCAAGACTGCGCATCCAGGCACGCTGCCATACATAGCGAAGGCTCCAGTCAAAGTTTGACAAAGCTCTGCCGTAGCCCCGCAGACCGCGTTGGCTTTGTCGTGCAGCGCCTGGCCAGCTCCTGGAAGCAGGGGCCGGCGTGCGATCGTGTCTTAAACCTAGCCTCAGCGTCATGTGCCGCGCGATCCGAGTCCACATAACTATGCGGTGCTGATACTGCGGCGCTGGCCCGCTGCCGCAGGTGCGGGCTTTGCTGACCAATTCGTGGAACTGCTGGTCGCGTGCGAGGCGGCACGAAGCGAGGCAGACCTGGAGGCTTCCGCCGCCGGAGCCGCTGCGCGCGCAGCTGACGGCCGCTCAGGGTGCGGGGCTTTTGACGTGTGCAATATCGATATCATTGTGCATCGTCGATGGGCTAAATTAATGCTGCGGAGATCAACGCTGTAGATTGCCGAGAAAGGAAGACAAGGTTGGGATCCACACGACCTTTGATGATTGATGGCGACTTGGCCCAGATTTTGAATGCTCAGGTCATGCCAACCGCTGTTACTTGATCCTTGATCCTCTGAAGCATGCTGGCGTTATTTCAGGGCGATGGAGGCGGCCCTGGAGCGGCGCACCATCGAGTGGCTGGCGGCGCTGGCGGAGAGGAGCGCGGCGCACGCCGCGCTGGAGGCGCGACAGCAGGCCGCCGGCAGGGCTGCCACTGAGCGGGATGCCCTGTACCAGCAGCGCGTTGCTGACCTGACGCAGCAGCTCCAAAAGTCCAACGACCAGCTGCTGCAGGCAATCCACCTCGAAATCTCGGACGAGTCCATTCCACAACATCTAAGAAGTGCCATAAAGGTAGTGTTGATCACTGTTGCGAAAGATAATGCGCTGCTCAGCAAGGCAGCATCACCGAGCTGCATGAAGGCGTAAACGCGTTGCGTGCCATGGCAATGCCGCTGACCACCCTGTCCTCGGCAGTGGCGTGGCAGGAAGCGAGGCATATGCGGTGTGGATCAGCTCGGTGCTGCGATCCACTAGATACATGCATAGTATTGTCTATTGCAGCGTGGCAGCAGCTGAACGTTTGAACCATCCTGGATTTATGTCAAACTCTGATTGCCCTCTTCGTCGAATCCAATCCTCATGGTCTTGATCACCTGCCCCAGGTCTCAGCTGCGGCGCGGGGCGCCGCAGCAGCTGCACACGCCGCTCAGCGTGAAGCAGAGACCCTCAGGCAGCGGCAGGCGGCGGCGGAATCCGAGGTGGCAGCGGCTCGTGCAGACGCCCAGGCAGCCTGGATGGAGGCCTTCGGTGCGACTGCTGACAGAACAGATGACGACACAGCTTTCAAATCCATGGCTGGCTCGCAGCCGGCCATTTTCGTAAACTTGGCACGAATGCAGAGCAGGCTGTGCTATGCACTCCTTTGCATTCGCCGAAGCATAACCCATGCAATATTCAAATTCATGAGCTTCCCGTACTTGCTCCAGGCACGCCAGAGGCGGTGGACCTGCAGACGGCGGCAGCGGCGGTGCAGCGGCGGGACGCCGCCGTTCTGGTGGCGGTGCGCGAAGCCGCCTCCGGCTGCAGCGACGCCGAGCTGGTGTGCTTGAACTCACTCTGCTCACCATCTTTGGCCTCCGACCTGTTTAATCACATCCCTTTGTTACCGATTTCACCTTTGATGATGGTATTTATTCAATTATTATGTTTCTTCCAACTCCAGGCGGCCCGCATCGGCGCGCTGCAGCTCGCGCAGTCGCAGGGCGAGGCAGCGCTGGCGGCGGCGCTGGGGAAAGCAGACGCGGCTGCGTGCTCCAATGCGGCGCTGCAGCACCAGCTGGAGGTGCGATGTTGATCAAGCTCAGGCTCCAGGCTGCATACTAAGGACACCTTCCAGACGCTCAACAACACACCTGCTTCCCATTCCATCCGGGTTTAGTGCCAGGCGCTCAAGCCTGCTCGTTAGTGTCGTCTGCAAGTCGCCAGCCGCGCTGCAGCCTCTGTTGCCAAGGAGGAGCTGCCAGCGGCGCTGCCAGCGGAGGCGGTGATTGCCGCCGCGCGGGCGTTCGAGGACAGCGCCGAGGCGCTGCGCCTGCGGCAACGCGCCGAGGCCGCCGAGGCCAGGATGCAGGAAGCGGCGGAAGCGCGCGCAATCGCGGAGGAGGCACTGCAGCGCCTGTCGGACCACGACGCCCGGTGCGTATGCTCGGCAGATGTCAGAGACGTGGAGTTCTCAGCTGTTGCCGGATGCTTCTGTAGATACCTCAGCCAGGCAAGAATGAAGAGTAGGCCGCGCCGGCCAAGACCTGTTGTGTTCAGCCAGGCTGGTAAAGCAGTCTGGTCAAGACAAAAAACTTGAGTCCCAGAGCCTGTGGCAGATCAACATTTGCTGAAGATGTGCAAACTAATGCAGAACGTACGACCGGCTGCGCGATGCGGTGGAGGCGGAGGTGACGGCTGAGAGGCGACCACTGGCGGCCGCCGCAGCGTCGCAGGCTGCAGCAGCCGACGCGGCGCAGCACGAGTGCCGTCAGCAGGAGGCTGCGGCGCATGCTACCGCTCTCGCAGAGGCACGTAGCTGACCCTGCCTTGCGTGCTGGCATCTGTTTGTTCAATTGTGCACGTTGACCAGAACCTGACCATTTTGGTGGTGCCGCGTGTCGCACATGCGCCATGTTGTGCAGGCTCCGTCGACGGCGTTGCGGAGAAGCCTTTTGGTGTTATCTGAATGGCTGTGTTTTCCTCGGTCTTTTTGAATTGACCGAGGTTGTTGGTGCACCCACAGGCGCAGGCGCGTGCTGCAGAGGCAGGGGAGCGAGCGGCGGCTGCACAGGAACGCTGTGCTCGCCTGGAGGCCATGCTGCGGCGCGCCAGCAGCGTGAAAGCCACCCTGGAGACCAAGGTGTGTGCATTATATCTAGCGGTGCTGCAAACTGCAGGGGTTCTGCCTCACAAGTCAGAAACTTGCCTGGTTGATCTAGCCACTATCAGCTGTGAGAGCTGTCTGTCTTACGATGTGAACTGCAATCCTGCAGGCTCAGGCGCTGCGGCAACCCGAGGGCGACAGCCGTGATGCAGTGGCGGCGGGTCTGGAGGCGGCGCTGACACGCATCGAGCGCGCCGTCGCGCGGCAGCACCAGGTGCAGCGGCAAGCTGCCGCGGCCCGAGGTGCGTGACGCCCAGCACTTCCGTAACATTGCAGGATGCCAGACCATTTGCTCGAAAGGCAAAAGGCAAACAATATATGAAAGACGGCCTGTGTAGTCCGTGCGTCTGAGCGGTGCCGATTCCCCATGCCTGTGAGCTCAGAAATTTGAGGCTGAGCAGATTAATCATCCTTGGCACCAGTCAAGGTGGCAGCGTACCTGCATGAAAATCTGCCCTGTGTCTTCCAATGCAGGCGGTGGCCGTGCAGGTGCCATCCTCAAGCGGCGCTCGTGTGAGCCTTCCAGCGCGGCAGCAGCGGCGGCGGCGGCGGCGGCGGCGGCGGCAGACTCTGCGCAGTCGGATGTGCCGGAGCTGGCGCGCGAGCTGGTGGCCGCCAGGCTGGCCGAGGCCGATGCGCTCAGCCGCCTCGCGTGAGTACACTGTCCCTCGCCATCAAGATACGCTTGCATCAACATGCAGGGTCCTGCTGAACACTCTCCAGGACACTGCCGACACTTCACTCCAGGAGCTTGGGATCTCGAAAATGTGGTGTAACATCAAGCGATGAGGTGTGGTGTAGCGTGACGAGTGAACATCGGTTTTTGACGGTAGCTGTTGCCCGTGTGTGCAGGGACGCAGAGGCGCTGCAGGCGGCGATGCGCGAGACGGTTGCCGAGCAGGACCTGCTGGTCACACAGCTGCAGGAACAGCTCTCGGCGCAGCAGGCCGTGTCCATGGCAGCACCGCAGCCGGCAGCGCGGGCAGCGGCACGAACGGAGCTGGACCCCTTTCGGGAGGGTGCTCCCGCTCAGCAGGCGTGCAGCCAGCCGGGCGACGGCAGCATGTCGCCGGCAGCCGAAGCTGCGGCAGGGCCAGAGGCCAGCGGGCAGCGGTCAAAGCAGGCGGCTGCCGCGCAGGAGGCGCCGCCGTCAGAGCAGCTGCAGCAGCGTCAGCGGACTGGCAGCGTTTCGGCACAACAGGCGCATCACCTGTCAGAGCGCCTGGAGCAGCTGCAGCAGGAAGTGGCGGCAGCAATTTTGGCTGCCGCGCCTGCGGTGCCCACGGCGCAGAGTGACATCTTCGGCATCACAGACGCGGTGTGTCAGCTCGTGGCCAGGATCCAGGTGATCAGGCGATGCAGTATTGTCTCAGGCTCTTTTGTTCGCTCCTGCAAAAGAAAACCTGATGCCGTCTGCATCAAGTCTGGCGCTGAACCAGCAAATGTGTTTGCTAGCGAGATTCGCGCCCGAAAATCCATTGTACTGTTGCGTTCAGGCATCGGAGGCGCAAGTAGAGGCGCTGCAGGCGGCTGCCGCCGCAGCACAGCAGCAGCAGCAGCCGTTGCCACAGGCGGCAGCAGTGGCGCCAGAGGTGGCGCCGGCCGAGGCAGCAGCGGCGGCGTCCTCGACAGACACCTCGACGGCACTGCTCATCCGGGGCCTGAGCGTGCGCAACGCACAGCTGCTGGCTCAAGGCCGGGAGCTGCAGGAGGAGCGGCACCAGCTGCAGGTGAGGGATTAGGGATTAAGACGATTCAGGGTTAGGCGAGCAATGCAGCAGCATGCTACAGCTTGGGGCAGCAGACACAGTGGATCCCACCACTACAGCTGGCAGGAGTCCGCGCTTTTGATACGAGATATGATACTCTCAACTGCTGAAGAATCGCTGTGAGACTGTGCTGCAATCATCGAGCCAGTGATTTGATCCCAGCGTCAGGCATACAGACCCCACTACAAGCCTGACAGTTGACGTGTGGCAATACCACTGCAGGAGCATGTCCGGGCGCTGCGAGCAGCCCTGGGGCCACATTTCGCAGAGGATGTGCCTGCCCTGCCGCCGCCGCAGCCAGCGGCTGCCCAGCCACGCCCCCTGCTTGCAAACGGCTCTGCCGCGCCGGTCGAGCTCGCAGGCCTGGCTGAGATGCTGGGCCACCAGCTCGCCGAGCTGGAACAGGAAGCAGCTTTGGCAGCTGAATCTTCAGTGGCAGCGACGACTCATCCGTCGCCGCGGCCGCGCCTGCCGTCCATCGCCGGCATGCGTTCCACGCTGCAGGCGCTGGCGGCAGGCGTCGCAGCTGCCACACCTCTGGTGGCTCAGCACAACGACAGCGCTTCCCTGGCAGCGGCACAGACGGGCAGGCGGCACCTCCAGGACGCCGCTTCCACCGCAGGCGGCTGCGATGCCGGATGTCAGACGGCGGCAAATGCCAAAGCCAGACCGGACGTGCACATCGACGGCCGGCCCGCTCAGGCAATTGACGGCGGTGACGCTTCAGCACTGCAGCTTTGGCAGCCGGGCGCGGCGGCGGAGGTTGCGAAGGCGGCCGCTCGCCGCGCGGACAAGTGGAAGGCGCGGTGCGGCGAGCTGCGGCGGGCGCTGGCGGACAGCCGCTCCGCTGCCGCTGTGGCTGCTTCCCTCAAAGTGCGATTTGGCATGATCGCCATGCTCGAATGCACTGCTGGACCAAGTAACTGCAAGCCGCTTAGATTTTCGGAAGTGGACAGCTCGATTGATCTGTGCAGCTCTGCAGAATCTGAGGGTTTTGGCTGATACCATACCTCCTGCATTGCACTGCAGGAGCGTCTGCACGCTGCAGAGGCGGCGGCACGTTCTGACGCCAAGGCCGCCGCCACACACATCGCCCGGCTGGAGGCTGGCCTCACCGCGGCGCAGGCGGCGGCGCAGGCGGCTCGGCGACAGGCTTCAGCGGCCGCTCGCAGCGGAGAAGCCGCTGCGGCGTCTGACCAAACCGGGCGGCAGCAGCAAGCGGCAGAGGCGGAGCATCTGCAGCAGGAATCCGCCGCACTGACGGTGGGCACTTGAGTCAGATTGACACTTGAGATCTGACAGTCCCAGACACTCTTGCTGAACGATCAGTTCAACCGAGTTTGACGGCGCTGCAGTTTTGGCAGCCTCGCCCTGCCCCCTTTCTGCTGTCTCGTGCAAAGCGAGATCACAGCATCGGGCTGTGAGTGCGCTTTCGTTCTCACTTTGCAGGCGGGCCTCGCAGCAGAGAGGGCGAACAACGCCCGCATCACTGCAGCGCTGGAGGCCGCGGTTCACCGGCTGCGCCATGCGGACAGTGCAGAGCGGCGGAACAATGCCGAGCTGGCTGCCTGTCAGCAGGACCTGGCCGCCGCTCGCACGGCACGGGTAAACATTGTGCGACCTATTTATCCCGTCTATAACTAGCGAGGTCAATTGGCCATCCTCGATGGGGTTTCAGCACCGCTGGCGGCGGCATGACGCCGCGTTTCCATCACTGTGCTGGTGATGAATAACCGGCAAGACTGCGCAAGGCCAGGTGACGAGCCGAGCAGCTGTGTGGCCCAAACACACAGGAGGCGGCGGAGGCGGATGCGGCGCGGCGGCGCGACAAGGCAGCCGCGCTGCGCACCTCCCTGCACCAGAGCGCCGCCGCGCTGCAGCTGCAGCTGGGGGCCGCAGAGGAGCACCGCCGGCGCTCGGCTGCCGCCGCGGCGGAGGTGCAGGCGGCGCGGGCACAGATTTCGGCCCTGGAAGCAGATGTTGCCAGGTGAGGCCATGCTGTTGAGCAGTATGCTGCATGTATTGAATTACTCGCCACCGTAAGTTGCTTTCGAAGCTGGCACACAATGGACGCGACGCAACTGGATTGCGCTGAGATCTGGTGAGAGGCATGGTGTTTGCTTGGTGATGTGGGAGCTTGCCGCGGCGCAGGCTGGGCGATGAGGTGCTGGCGGCAGCCCAGGCCCGGGGCTCCCTGCAGTCAGAGGCGGCGCGGCGCATCTCGCAGGCCCTGCCCCGCTGGAACAGCGACGGCGGGCTGGCGCCGGCCGCGCCGGGCGACGCCGTTGCCGCGCTGGAGGCGGCGCTGCAACAGCTCGAACGACACATGGAGAAGGCCCACAGGTGTTGCTTACTCACGTATCAAAGCACATGCATGATGCTGCTGATGTGCATGAAGCAATTACCAAGCATATGGAGTTTCACGTTCTGTCGCCCGACCTGAGGCAAACATGTGCTTCATCAGCCAAATTGCACCGTGCAGGGCCAAGCGGAAGGAGGCGCAGCAGGGCTGGGGCCGCCTCGAGAGCGCCAAGCGGCTCGGCGCAGCGCTGGCGGCCACACAGGCGGACGCAGCCGCGGCAGAAGCACGTGCACAGCAGGCAGAAGCAGCAGCTGCGGAGGCGGAATCAGCGGCGGCCTTTGAGTGCGGCGTGCTGCGCCGCCGGCTGGCCGAGCAGCGGCAGGCGGCGGAAGCCGACCGCCAGGTCAGACACAGACGACTCAGTTATGAGCAGCTTCCGCACATTCGCAAGATGCAGACCACTCGGCCCCTGTTCAGCCTACTTGTTAGGGTCTGTCTCGGTGAAAGACAGACATGCGTAGACAGGCATGCATACTGCTTGCGGCAGTGAAGTCATCCATTTGCTGTTGCGCAGGCCATGGCGGAGGAGCAGGCCGGCGCACAGCAGGCCGCGGGCGCGGAGGCCGCCAGGGAGTATGCGGCGCTGCAGCGGCGGGCGGAGCGCGCCGCGGCACAGGCCGCGGACGCACAGCAGCAGCTCGCAGACAGGTTTGCCTCTAACTGCTTGCGTTGCATTTTGCCGCGGATGTGCAGATGCACTTTGCCTCGATGCCTTGTTGGGCGTGGGGACTTGTGGGCGTCGACCTAGGTTGAAACAGTCATCAGAGGAAGGCATCCAATCGGGCCTGCAGACGAATCAGATGAATGCCGCGGCGCTCACATGCCTCCCCCCCTGGCTGCTGCAGGCTGGCGGCAGGAGAAGGCAAGGCAGAGGCAGCCTCAGCGGAGGGCGCCGTGCAGGCGGCGCAGATGCAGGAGCTGTTCGCTCGCTACAAGGCCTTCAAGTCTTCAGAGGTCGGCGACCTGGAGGCCCGCCTGGGCGCCGCGCTGCGCTGCGGCGGCGGCGGCGCGACGTGCGGCCCCGGCAAGGAGAACAATGCGGCGGCGGCGGCCCTGCAGCATGACGCGCTGCTCAGGTGAGGCCTGCCTTGCGTCGTCAGCAACTTGCTGCAAATGTGTGGACGTGCCAATACAGGCATTCTCGGCAGCCAGTTCTGGGATGCAATGCTTTCAGCGCAGCAGTTGCAGCAGTTGCAGCAATGAATGCTCGATCTTTGCAACACTCATATTCTCATGCTGTGCTCTGCAGGCTGAGCCCCAAGGCGGTCAAGCGGCGGCGCCTTCGGCCAAAGGAGGAGCGACATCCACCGGGCGCAGGCACGCACCTGCAACACTGCATCTGCTCTCACTCCGTGACACATAGCTTTGCACCCATCTCAGCGCTGCATGATCAGAGTGCTGCCTCGCTCTTCCTTTCTGTCCGTGCTGCGTGGCTTGCTCGGCAGTCTGCAACTGCAATGACGATGGGCAGGTGGGCCACATGTGCCCCCCTGCTTTGCCAGTCCACAGCCTGATGGCCGCCTGCTCGCTGGTGCGCAGGGCAAGATGTGGACCTGGCGGCGGCGGCGGCGGAGGTGGCCGCGGCGCTGGAGGGGGAGGCGCTGGCGGCGGCGGTGCGTGCCGCCGAGCTCGAGCGCTGGCAGCGCCAGGCGGCGGAGCACCGGGCGGCAGAGGCTCAACAGGCAAGTGCTTCTGGCTGTGTTTGCATTCTCACAACATAAACAAGGCCTCGAAGAGGTGCGCGGCGTCAAGCTCGAGCGCCGGCAGCGCCAGGCGGCAGAGCACCTCGCGACAGAGGCGCAACAGGCATGCGCTTACGGCTACTTGCGCCAGCTGTGACCAAAGCCTTTTCACACCATCAGCAATTGACCTGTGCCGCTGCCAGCCCGATGCAGATCTGCGCCTGTTGCAGGGACTGATCCCTGCGTATTGTGCTGCTCGACAGGCGGCGGAGCAGGCGAGGCGGCAGGCGAATGCTGCACGGGCCGAGGCCGCCGCAGAGCGCGCCGCAGCTGGCGCCTCCGCCTCAGCGGTCCACAGCGCTGCATATGCCGAGTCCCAGGCCCAGGCGCAGGCCCTGCAGGTGGGCATAACTTGACGGGGTGTGCAATCATTTCGCCCATTGTCCTCGCTTGTAGGCGTTTGTAGCACCTAAACCTCCTAGGTGCTTGATGCACGCAGGCGTTTGAAAGCACCTCAATGTTGTAGAGATTCATAGCACCTGCAGCCGTTGTGTCGACCTCATGCAGCGACCGGCCATTGCTGCTCCCGTTGTCTTGAAATTCCCGCAATCGTTGCTGTCGCAGGCAGAGCTGCAGCAGTGCCAGGCCGGGCTGGCGGCAGCGAAGGCAGAGGCGGCCCGCCTGAGGCGCGCCGCGACGGCGGCGCAGCAGCGGTGCGACGGCGCCGCGGGCGATGCGGCGGCGGTGGCGGCGGAGCGCGCTGGGCGGCAGGCGGCGGACGCAGCGCTTGCGGGCGCCAAGGTGGCGCTGGCCGCAAAGGCTGACCTGATCAAGGACCTGCGGGCAAGGGTGAGCAGGACCTGCGATACACGGGCGCCCTTATCAGTTGACGAGCCGTCTTCCTTCGTGCGGACTCGTTGGAATGATGCTGAAACAAATTTGCATGGTTGAAAGCAAGTGAGAGTTTCAACATGCTCTCTACTTTCCGGGCAGCTGCCAGATGGATGCAGGATTTTACGATTTTGTGTTGAACCACTTGTAAGACTCGCCGATTACCTCTGAAGCTTACTCGGCGTGCAGATCGAGGTCCTGGAGGCCACGGCCGCCAGAACTCAAGCTGCCGAAGCGGAGCACGGCGGCGGCGGCGGCGACGCCGGTGAGGCGGCGCAGCGGCTGCGGCAGCTGGCGGTGGCCTGCACACGCAAGGACGCCGCGCTGCAGGAGGCCCGCGCCACCGTCGGCCGACTGCAGAGGTGCGTTCAGCTTTGGTTCAGCTCCGCTGACAAGTTGGAGGCCGGATCATGACACAAGCCGGCTGCGGCTGCTGGGCTATGCTGCCTGCATGGCGCCCGTCGATGGGTGCTTGCGGATGTGTCTCTACAGAAGTACATGCTGCCGCAGGGATGCGGCGGAGCTTGCGGGCCGGGAGGCTGCGGCACAGCAGCAGGCGGGCGCGGCCGCGAGGCTGCGGGCGGAGGCGGCACGGCAGGACGGCCGCGCCCGGGCGCTGCACGCGGAGATGCAGCAGCTGCACGCCGAGCTGCAGGTGCATCACTTTGCTGCAGGCTCACTAATGCTTGCAGAGCTTGACAGCTGCGCCAACCTGCTGGCTTCCTTTACTTGAACATCGAAACGCATTCGTGGAGATCCAACATTTTCGGCAGCACGAATGAACAGAAGGCGATGTCATGCCCTTGGTGGCTCGCTGATGCTGTGACCGCGTCTGCTAGAGCTTTGGCCTGCCTGCACAGGCTGCAAAGGCGGGCGCTGAGGCGGCGCGGCGCGAGGGCAGCGCAACCGCGGCGGCCGCCGCCGCCGCCGCCGCCGGCGCAAAACGCCGGCTGCAGGCGCTCGCGCAGGCGGTGCGGGACGTGACGGCGCTGGCGCTGCGGTGCTGCGCGGCGCTGGGGGCTGCGGCCGATGCGCGCGCCGCGCCGGTGGCGCCGTCGACGCCCACCCTCGGCCGCCCGAGCGAGGTGCTCGTCTGCTGATTTCACGGACCTCCTGCACCTCGGCCCAGGCAGTAGAACCTGCATATGATGACGCAGACAGCACGGATACTCCTGGCTCTGACAGATTACCGGACTGCTCAACCTGACAGGCGGACCCTTGGCAGTGCCCCGAGAGCATCGCCGCAGCGGTGGGCCTGTCGGCCGCCGAGGTGGCGGCGCTGTTCAGCCCAGGAAACAACAGGGTAGCGAGCGCGGACGGCGAATGTGACGACGGCGGCGCGTCGCTCCGGCAGGTGGCGCAGGTGCTGCAGGGTGTGTGCGACGGCGCGGAGTCTGCAGACGGTGCGGCGGGCTTGTGCTGCCGCACATAGGTCTTGCCGGATACACGTTTTGGCCTCCCCGCTGCCGCATGTGTCCGCTGTACCATTCAGAAGGCGCTGCATGTGGTGCCACGGTAATGTCCCACCCGAACGCTGCACCCCAAAAACGTTTTATGAGATTGGACAGTTTGTCACATGCACAGGCGCCGAGGAGGGCTTGTCGGGCAAGCTGGGGCAGCTGGAGCGGTGGCTCCAGGACGTGCAGGAGCTGGTGCACGCACTGGACGCTCGTGTGACGTCTGCGGCGGCCGGCGCTGAACGTGTGCATCTGTTGACGTGCTAGCCACTGGTGAGGACAGGGACTAGAAGACACGATGTGATTTTGCAGGCAGCTGCTGTGGCGGAGAACAATGACAGAAACAAAAGTGTGTTTTTGCTGGTTTGTGTTGGTCGAGGCTTCCTTCAGGGTGCTGACTGCCTCAACTCGGAGCCATCAGTGACTGCAACTTAATGTGCAAGCAGAATTGCCGAATGCTGTTGCACCACATTGACGTTTGTAATTACCGAAATGACTGTCTGGCAGTACAACCCTCCGCTCAAGCCACCAAACACCCATGCAGAGGGCCGCGCCCCTCACTTCACCGCAAAGAAGGCACTCATCGTCTTCTGGCCCTTGCCTGGGGTGGCGCCCTTCTTGGCCCGCTTGCTGTCGCCGGGCGACTTGGCTGCTGATGCATCTGCGCCCGCCGGCCTCTTCTTCCTAGTTGGAGCGGGCGGCGTTGGCTGCGGGGCATCAGCCGCTGCTGGCTGGCTGTGCTGCTGCTCCTCCTCCTGTTTGACCTCCCCTGCTTTGTCGTCGGGATTCAGCGGCAACGCTGCAGTGAATATTGGCAATTTGTCATTAGGTCTGACATCGGGAAGAATGCGTGTTGATGGCAAGATCGAGACAGCATTGAACCCAAGGCGTCTCGGGGTGCACAGCTGCGATAGCATACTCACAGCCAAGTCGCGTGCAATGCAAGTCAAGTGTCCGTGTTGAGACACACCTGACGCAGCGCCTGCGTAGTCCGGATTCGCCGCCTCCACTGCGGGCTGCTGCACATCATCCTCTTGCTTCACCAGCCCGCCCGTCCCCGCACCAGGCCTCTCGCCGCCTGGCTGCCGCCCCGGCGCCGCAGCCCCCGCCTCGGGTTCGATGCTGCCTGCCGGCGCAGCGGCGCCGTCTGTGCGGCCGTCCTGCAGGGACGCCTGCTCGGCGTTCACGGCTGACGCTGGGCGTGCATCGCTGCTGCCGTCCTGCCGCCCGCTGCCGGGCTGCGCCGCACTCGCACCGTCTTCCAGTTTGACGCCGGCCGCGGCTTCGTCTGGCGCCGCCGTGTCTGCCGCCGCCGCGTCGCCGCCGCCCTTCCCTGCCGTCGCTGCCGCCGGGGACGGCGTTGCGGCCTCCGCGGCCACGGTCGCCAGCTTGCCAGCGGCCGGCTTTTTGAAGAACGCCGCGATGCCAGGCCCCTTCTTGAGCGGCTTGCAGCAGTCGGGGCCCTGGAACTGCGCCGACCCCATCTGCGGCGTGACTTCGTGCCACACCAGGTCCTCCCCAGAGTACGGCACCGCCAGCGCGGTCAGGCCCCTGCAAGGTGATCAGCGATAGCTTCGGGCTCACTGGACTTGCACGAAGGCAGTGAATGCCATGTTTGCGACCAAGGTGGGAGTGTCCAATTGCGCAGACGGCAGAATCTACCAGCACAGCCTGAACATTGTGCAGGCTGTGAAAGGAAGCACATTGTGTAGGCTGTCAGAGGCGCAGAGAAAGACAGGGCCCGTACTTGAGGTTGATCTCCTGGGCCAGCCAGGCGCCCTGCGCCTCCGGCGTCGTCAGCAGCACCGGCATCCTATCGTGCAGCCTGCACAGCCAGGTTGGATACTGTGAAGACATCAAGATTGCCTCAGGCTTCTTCAGCAACCCTTCTGCTTCCCTGGCAACAGGGCAGATGCAAGTGAAATATCTTCGCGCCCACGTCCGCGTCTGCATGCTGGCAGTGCACGACTAGTCTCTAACAGCAACAATTCCAGGCAGCGCACCAGCGCAGGCGCTTGGAGCTGTCGGTGGTGAGCAGCGTGAAGGTGTGCAGCGCATTTCCATCTTCGTTGTGCCACACGTCATACAGGCCCGCCATCTGCAGCGGGCGCTCCTCGCCCATGTGGATGTAGTACGGCTGCTTCTTGCTGCCGTCCTGCAGCGCAGGCCGTCAGACGTCGTTGGCGTGGGATACAAATCGCTGCAGGACATGCTTTATACGGGCAGGATCAGGCTCTACATGTTGGGGAGGGAGCTGGTGAGGATACGCAAGTTTCAGATGGGATGCAATGCATCAACTACATTTTTGAAGGGCATGTTCAGACGCATCACACATGCTTCTTGATGAAGGAGAGCAGTGCCGCTGCCGCACCTTCTTCCACTCGTAGAAGCCCTCCGCCAGGAAGATGCACCGTTGGCGCGACAGCAGGCGGCTGAAGACGCTCTTTTCCGCAACCGTCTCGCTGCGCGCGTTGAACTGCGGGGGCCAGATGAGAAAGCCTTTATCATTGATGAAACGTCTAGTTTGCTTGAAAGTGCAACAGCATTGCATTGAACGCAAAAAGCGCACCATGCGGAAGTGGTCGGGCTTGGTGCCCTTCTTCGTCCAGCTGGGCACGAGGCCCCACCTGTGCAGCATCAGCGAGGGAGCTTTTTGAACTCTGGTGCTGGCCATGAATTACGAATGTGACCATGGCGCTGTGTAGATCTGGTAGGCAGGCTGGCTGGCAAGCGTCCTGATGCGAGCGCGCCCGTTGCCGCCTTAAGACATCTTCAGGCGATATCATCGACGCACCGCATGGTCTGCACCTCCAGCTGGCCGTCCTCAGCCCGCTTGACGACCGGCGCGTCGCGCCCCGGCGGAAGGTTGTAGCTGGGCTGGAAGCTGCAGTCCGGCGCCACTTGTTTACTTCGCTGGATGTGCACGTGGGATGCCAGGAATGTCGCAGATGTGACAGGCATTGAATTTACATGCGTCATGCATCAAACCCATGCACCTATCCGCGTTCCGCCACCGTTCCGGTGCAACTCTTGCTGCTGCCGCGACCTGCTGGCGGTTCAGCGTGTTCCGAGACCGTCCGCACATGGCTGGGCTCGGGAGAGCTGGTTGAACTATGTCGCACGTGGCGCGATTCGATCCCGAAAACAAAGGGAGATGCCGTGTCAGCGTGCTCGCAGAAGTGTCAGCGTGCTCGCAGAGTCGAAACTCTACCAGCATGCAACGTCAAATTGAATGCTGATGCTTCGAATCAAGCGCGAGAGAGCTTGGCGCAGCAGGCACAGCATAGGAAAGGATGTTGCTGCTGGATGCCGGAAGGAAGCTGGGAATTCCGCATCAGAACGCCTCCGGCAGTCCCATTCGCCTGCACAGCTGCAAAGCCGCCAGCAGCTCTGCACTTCTGACTTGTTCCGCTCTGCCCTTTACACCGATCTCCTTCGGAACTAGCAATGTAAAGCCGCACGTCATGGCGGCTGCTGCCGCCGCCACTCCACTCTGCCGGACAGTACCTTTGGGCCGTCTAATAGCCTGCTCGAAGGCCTGCAGGCTCCGCGACCGCACTGCATCGTCCAAATGGTGCGCAGCCTGCAACTGAATCTGTCCGTAGCCTTGCTTAGCCTTCAAACTCTGCTAGCCGCCGACGAGCACAAGGGATGTGATGAGGAATGATTGTCGCCCCAGTCCTATCTGGCTCCAACACCTGGGAGCAGACAATGAGGATTGACTACATCGGGTGCAAAGCACCCCTGATCCCTCAAGAGTGCTCCTGTCGATCGGCTGTTCAAGAAGCCTCACAATTGTGTTGTGCCGCCTGTTACGTAAATGCAAGTCCATGAGCGCCTTCCGCTGTGATGATTCGCGATCCCAGCTCGCTTTGAGTGCTGTAGCTTTTGCTGACAGCGTGAAGAAAACTCTGCGTTCTCACAATAATTTTGAACTGAGCGGAGCGCTCTGGCCTTTCATGCACGCCCCCCTTTCGGGAATGGAAGGAATGATGACACTTTCCCCGAGTGATCGAAGCTGAACGCAAACCTGCTACTAGTCCTTCGGGGCCAAGCCAGTGTACCTGACCTTTCCAGTATTAATATAATCCAAAGATACCAGTTGAGGCGGAGATGATGATTCCTACTTGGTCCGTGTTTTGTATAGAGCCTACTCTCATGCCGAGACCATAATTTCCAAACCACTGATCCGCTGATGCTGCTGCTGTTTGCAACACCTGCCACACCGCACGGCGCCCTCGTTGTGACTGCAGTGATGAAAAGAGTAACGGACTAGAGTTTCCGAACAACCCATGTCGATAGAGATTCTCTTGGCTGTCTGAGCACTTTACAAGCGGGCGCCCTGCTGCATATGTTCTAGTCAGTGCAATTGCCATTTCTGTCTGTGTATATGCCTCCATAAACTGGTGGCAGTGGTCTCTTTTTCGTCTGCTGTCTACCCGTTCCCGGACGCAACAAAGACGAGGCCGTTTGCCGGTTTGATCAAGACCTGCGGCGGCTGCCTCTACCTGGATCATCGCTATCCTGCGACTGCTGATGGTGTGGTTTGCAGGACGATTGATCTGGACATCCCTCTGCCTGCAGGGATGAAGCATTCGGCGGGCAGCACGTGAAGGGCGCCAACATCACGCGGCGCAGCTCCCTTTTTTCATGGTCACCACCGCCGTCTTCGATTCCTTAAGAACCAGGTGCGTGCTGGCATGTCGGTGCTGAATGACTCGCCACACACTCTGCCCTACACGGGCTCGGCCAACAATGGATCGGCATTTCAGGCAACTGGGCTGCTCTTTCCATAGCGTGACCCGGTGTTCAGCCATCCAGACAGTGTGCTGCTCGCAGCCTGTGTCAGTTTGAGTGCCCCTGACTTTGATGACGAGGGCATATAGAAGACACTGACATGCAGTCCCACAAGGCGAAACCGGTTTTTTCGCTGCTGATACGCGACTGGGTTCTTATGAACCTCTCTGCTTTTGCAGGATCTTCTTCAGCCGCCATCGCCACCCGCATCCCCATCAGAAGTGCTGCATCCAGGGCTGCCAACCGGTCGCAGGTAGGTCTGTTTGCTTCAGCCTCTTCAGTATGCTGTTGCACATGCCGACCGGCAGTAAAATTCGCTGCTACGAAGACGGTCGAGCGGAAGCATCACTTACTGCTTCCGCCCAACTTTATTATATCGTAGCTAAAATGATCTGAGTCGGTTTCAGTGCCCCTGATCCGCATGAAGGCGGCATGTATATGTACTCGGACACAACGATGATCAACGTTGCTCACTATTCCTCTTCCACGTGCTTCAGGTACCTGAATGGTGCCTTCCGGTGTCCACAGCAGAGGCGGGCGCATGGTGAACGCAGCAGCTTCCCGTCAACCATGTGGCCTGGGCCCATCGAAGCTATGCAACCTCGTGCACCATAGCACAGGTGAGCTGGCAGCCATGTGTGCTCATAGCCAAACTTTTCCTGTCAGTTCTTTCACTGCCACGACGAGCGCTATGATGATCATTTGAGGCTGTTTCCGATGACCCTCGGGTCCTGATGAAAACCTCAATCAAATCGACTTTTCCTTCCTCTGAGCGCTCAGAGATTATATTCATGTAATGTCGCATTTGATTTCATGCACAGCAGCGCAGCCTGTCCCTGTCGATGATGAAACTCGCCACTTTGGTGCAATGCCGTGGGGATGCGTTGGGCGCTGCGCAAGCAGCATCGAACCTACCCAGCCCCCTCACTGACGGCGGCACACCAGCAGTCTGCACTTTGCATTCCGCTGTGGCCTGCGTCCCTGCACTCCCCGCAGACCGCGCTTCGGTGCACTGTGGGGCTGTGCAGTCGGTGTTTAGGGCCAGTGCCGTGACGTCGGCCGTTGCACATACGGCGCAGCTCTGCTGCAGTCTGAGACGCTGCGCACACGCTGCGTTGCATTTCTAGAATGATTATCTGTTCTCGCAGTACTCTGCTTTAGATATCGCTCGATGGCACCGATGATGAAGATTCCACAATAAGGGCGTTTCTCAGAACACATTCGCAGTGCCCGCTGTAGAGCTTTCGCCTTGCCGGGTTTGAGAGCTGGTGCCACCCAACCTTCCTTGGATGTCTGAGGTGCCGAAACGTCACAAGCAACCCTTAGTGCCAGTGTGGGACCTTCTTTGCCAACAGTCTCTCCTCTGTGTCTGGTGTGCAGATCGAGTCGGTGAAGGCGCAACAGACTTCTCTCGCGGCGTGCCACACCAGGTATGCCACTGCCTTTCACTCTGGGAACTCACCTCTTTGCATGCAGCGCCTTGTGCACTTGGATGATGATATCTTATACCTTCACGACGGTCAACATACCAACCTGCCCGGTTCTGATGACCACTTTACAACATATCTGACAACTGCACAAGGCGCTTCAGTACCCGTGTGCATCTGAGGTCCTTGTTAAGTACATGTTCAGCAGCTGACCGTGGTGTTGTACCTCTGAGTCGCTGCGTTTTAAGCTGGCCTTCATGCTCACTGCCTGCCGAATCTGCGTGCAGGTCGAGCAGTCGTCCCATCGTCAGGTCTACAAGACTCGAAGAAGGAGCTGATGAATGTGGCCCTGAGGCTGCATAGCAGCGAAACTGTGCTGTCAGTCATTCTTGACTTGTTCTCCCTTCTGCTGCTATTCATCACTACCTACATCATACTTCGTACATTGTAACCAGCACAGACGTCTCCTTCGAGTCCTGTGTGAATCATAGCGTCTTCAAGTGCCCCGTGACCCTGTCGACAGATTCTGCAAACCCGCCGAGACCGATGACTGTCAGTGACCCTGCCGCCACCTCTGTGCGCCCTGCATCGTGAACCTGCACCACGCACAACACATCTCAAAACATTGATGAGCCCTCCTGCATGAACTTCAACTGTCATAAACACATCTAGCAAAGACAGACGGTGCACCTACCGCATAAGGGTGCAGCGACGCCGCCTCTGCCCGGTATGCCAACGCCTGCAGCTCGCTGCTGGTGTTGACAGCAAGCACCACGGTCTTTTCACCCGCATCCTGTCACGAGCCGAAGTTTCGGTTGCGGTCGAGAAAATAGTTTTGTTTCAGCCAGCTTAGTTCTACGATGCAATGCGCAGTCTCTATGCACACTACTGCCTCCTTATTTCATGACACCAGAAGTTATGCCTCCTAAAAATCAGTCACATGTGTCACCTCCCATGCCCGCAGCCAGGGCGCACGCCGCGACACCAGGAGCTTGTAGTACCCCACTGCCGCATGTGCGCACTGCGCACCGACCTTCCCCGGCGACATGCCCAGTTCCCGTGCCACCACCAGCACCACCTGTTGCACAGCATGTGTGCAGCTTTCTCAACTAGGCGTCGGCGGCGAGACAGATCGATCATTGATTCGTTAAGGTCAATCGAACTCGACGTCGGCTTCAGATGGCAGCTTCGTAAAAGGTCAGCTCCGTTCGTCACTATCAGTGGCAGACTACCGTGCATGAAACTTCCTCACCTTCGTCTCACCCTGCACGCCGACCACATGCGCCGGCGCATGGACGCCGTCGGGGTGCACGACCAGCGACGCGTCCGTCAGCGGCACTCCCATCACCGGCGGCGCCCCGGAGACCGGCGGCGTCGGCGACGCCTGCCGCACCAGGAAACGGATGGATGATGATCATCAGAGGGCATGCCCTGCGGACGGCTGAAGATTGGGATGTCGTCCGGCAAATCTGCCTCCAGCCGATGCCGGAATGAAGAGTGTGAGTGGGAATGTGCGCGCCCTGGGCCGGCTGCAGAGTCAACGGATGCCAGGGAAAGCAGCTACGTCTACCTCCAGTGGCGCGTCAACGTCTGGATCTTCGGCGTGTTCCATCATCCAGTTTATGGCGGGCTCCAGGCCACAGTTGTGCGTCAAAACGAGCGCCTGTTCTGAGCGCGCCTGCGAGAAGCCCTGCATTGACCAGACAGCGTCATGGCATCAGCGTTCCAGCCCATAGGACCCAAATCTGGATCGCTACCTCAGGTTGCAGATGAGAGACTGCATCGCTTGCATGCAGCATCGCAATCTCAAGCGCCTCCGGAACCGCACCATGTTCAGGAGCGACTGCAGGAACATGGGTTCTGCGCGACCTCCCGGGCCCTGCATCGTGACTGAGCCTCGTTCAGACCGATCCCACTGTCTGAGATGCTGTCAGATTGCTATTCGTGGTGCCAGATCGTTTACGATCGAAGTGGGTGAAATTTTCGTAGCTGGGCTGGGTGCAGCACAAAAGCCAGCAGCAGCAGCAGCAGCAGCAGCAGCACGCGGGCTGTAAGGTAGAAGCACGAATTGATTGTTCGAATGTCCGAGCACTGGTGCAGCGCAACACACCAGCTTACGTAAAATTCAGCCAAGACACCGTCCCAATTGCGGCCACATTCTCATTATCCAACTGCATCAGTGCTTAGGATCGTTGCCATAGCCTTGAAGCTGCAGCAGCATCAGCGCGCGCGAGGTCCAGGAAACAGATCAACTTGAGAGGAATTGGCCAAGATGGTGGGAGGGCTCTGAAGCTACTTGCTCTGCTTTGCACAGCCTGTCCCATCTCGTCTAATCTGAGCTGCATCGTGCAGTCTCCTAGCAACTGCCGCAACCTCGCATGGCTTGCGGACCGAATTCGTTCTGTTGAATCCGTCTTGCAACCATGCAAAGCTGTTCTGACCACTGCCATGCACTGTCACAGGCCACGTGCATCGTTTTGTATTGACAGTGAGGATTACTGTCTGCAGGGGATGGGTGTGCCGCAGCTGAGCACGTTTGCGGACGCGACCTTGAAAAATGAGGCCGGCAGCACGCTGACGGCATCGCAGATTTGGGCGGGCCAGCCGACGGTGCTGTACCTCGTCCGCCGGCCCGGATGCGGTGAGCGATCACCTGTTTTTGTGCGGCCGAACCCCATGCCGCCACGAGGGCAGTTCAATCCAGCTGCCGGCAGTGAGCGGCATGGCGGCAGCCCTCGTGTCAGCCCCCGTGCAGACAGTGAAAGAGCAGCTAGGTCGCTGCAACAGCATCTCGGCTCGCGCTGAAAGGAGTGGCCCCCTGTCGTCTGCGAGCGGAGCGAGCGAATAGTTCTGGCAGCCCCTGAAACCTCCAGGTTGTTTGCTTGTAGCATCATGCTTGCAGCGTCACGCGTTTACGGTCGCGTTCGCACTGCTGTGCTGGGAAGAGGCGGAGAGAACAAGGACATGGTTGTGCTGTATGGCTCTCCACGTCGCATGCGAGCGGATTTTTCCGGCATACCTTTGTTCCACAACTGACCCAGGACAAGCTGCAGTGCTGTGCCGGGAGGAGGCGGAGGACCTGTGGAAGCACAAGGGCAAGCTGGCACCCTTCCTGGCAACCCCTGAAGTCTCTTGCCCTGCATGATGCAGTGCTGTGCCGGGAGGCGGCGGATGCCCTGGAAGCACAAGGGCAAGCTTGTGCTGTGCGGCTCCCTGCCGGGTGCGAGCGGATCGTGTACGGCCATCGCGTCCTGAAGTGTCCAGCGCTGTCGCGCTCGCAGTGCTGTGCAGGGAGGAGGCGGAGGACCTGTGGAAGAACAAGGGCAAGCTGGACGCGCTGGGCGTCAAGCTGGTGGCCATCACCAAGGAGTGGGACGAGGCGGAGATCAAGGTGCCGCTTCCTCATCGTGATTCCTCAAGAGTGTGGCAAATGCCAGCGGGCTTTTGAAATCACTGCAGCCTGCAAGTTGCCACAGCCAGGTTTGACAGCCTGCGATCATGTGTCGCCTGTCCGCTGGAATGTCAACGAGTCGAGAAGGACTCAGCCCGCCTCTGACCGCGTTCATGTTTCCGGTGCACAGGACTTCACGTCAAAGTTCTGGCCGGGTGACATCTTCTTTGACGAGAAGAAGGTAAGGCGCTGGGCGGATTGCCCAGCACTGTGCACGCAAGAGCGGCAGCATGCTCTCTGAGTCATGCGCAGCAGCCTGCATGGTGAACCTGCTTCTACAAAGCCTGGAGAAGACAGGTTCCGCTTGCGCTGTGACGGTCAAGAGATCCCTTTTGCGTGCTGCGCGTCACGTGCAGGAACTGTTCTCGTCGCTGAGCAATGGCGAGATCAGGAAGCTGGCGATGACGGACCTGCTCAACCCCTTCTCAGCCGCCTGGAAGAACGTGCGGCGCGCCAGGAAGGTGATCACGGACCACAACTACAAGGTGCGCAGCAATTGTATCGCAGCGGCATGCCAGCATCTAATGGCCTGACAGTTCCTGCGGCGGGCAAATTCGGCGCCTTGAAGCACAACTGCATGGATATGTAGGTGAAGAAACGAAACACAATGATTAGGGAGGCTCGTCGTGCAGCTGTATACCAGCTGATAGACTCCGTCGCCGGCGCGCAGGGGGAGGGGCTCATCCCGGGCGGCCTGATGGTGCTGCGCAGCGGCACTGGCGGCGTCGTGTACGCGCACCAGGAGCAGGTCTTGGGCGACCACGCGCCCATCGCCGAGGTGCGAACCGGGAATGGCGCTGCACCGAACCTCCCTTTGGAGGCGTCGCGAGGGCCGTGTGCGCGCCGGATGTTTAAACATGTGAGTGGACCGCCACCGCCGCGCGCACAAGAACATGTCAAGAGACGCCGGCTGCCAGGGCGGATGCTGCTGGGCAAGGCTGCGCAAAGGCTGCATGCCAACGCTGATTCCCAGAATCCTGCAGTGCAGGTGCTGGCAGCGGCGAAGAAGGCGGCGTCGTGAGTTGGGAGGAGGCGAGCCGGCGGCATGCTGCGACAGGTTGGGGCAGTGGGGAGTGTGCAAGTATAGTAATCGTCCAGCGGCCGTGGTTTCATTCAAGCGGCCAATCATGTGGTTTTAATCAATCTTTTAGGCACTGTCCATCGTGGCAGAGGTGATCCAGTAGGCGCCCTGCCGCGAGGGTTTCACGTCCTCCTGTGCGTTGCAGATGTGAGCTGAGTCTTCTGGCATGCCATTGGTTTGAGATGCACGAGCCGCGACATAGATAGCGTGCCAGGCTCAGCACTGGCTGATAATTTCAGCACGCAATTTCAGATTGTTGCACCTGCCTATCGCTGACAGTGTTGGGCCTGACACACAGGGGGGGTCTGTCAGTGTCAGCGCTGACCTACTGACCTGATTAAGAGAGAGAGAGATAGATGTTGCACCATGTCGCAAGCCCTGAAGGGCTAAGAGAGAGAGATAGATGTTACACCATGTCGCAAGCCCTGAAGGGCTAAAAGGGTGCCAGCTGCGGGGTTGGAACCCCTCACTGCGAAGCTAATCAGTCTGAATGAAACTGTCGAAACAAGCAACGATAAAATCCATCACAGCAGCCTGATCTGTCTGGTTAACGAACTCGCGCATGGACTGGCCGTCCCAGAACAAGTCCAAATGGTAGTCGCGAATGTGCTGCACTGCCGGGCACTCAAAAACCAGATGCCTTTCGTCCCCCACCGCCGCGGTGCCGCATTGCTGGCAATGCCGCAGGT